>Ga0210036_1001282_pt1 | contig 28473 bp, 22 predicted proteins | sample CryGeymeta201515_FD_185469 | JGI IMG/M metagenome (GOLD analysis project Ga0210036, IMG submission 185469) | Groundwater microbial communities from Crystal Geyser aquifers in Utah, USA - Crystal Geyser metaG 2015-15 (SPAdes) (version 2) | ecosystem: Environmental > Aquatic > Deep subsurface >...
GCTTGTCTCGACCACCGGAAGATCGAGGTCGAGGCGATGAACTGGCTCGCCCCGCTCCCCGCAAACGGCCACTGCACCGCCCAGATCCGCGCCACCGCCCCGGCCACCGCCGCCACCTGCGAGGCCCACGGCGACCGGTTGCGCCTCACCTTCGCCACCCCAGTCCGCGCCCCCGCCCCCGGCCAAACCGTCGCCCTGTTCACCGGCGACCGACTGTTGGGCGGCGGAACCCTGGCGCGGGTGGTCGAGTAGCAAGATCGGGGCGCCGATCGCCCCCCCTTGCGCTCCCCGGCCAGAGGCCCGGGCGTCGGCCCTGCGCGGGTGGCCGACGGACGACTCGCCCTCGCCGGCCCCGATCGCCCGCGCGCCGCCGGTGGGGAAAACAAACTGCTAACTGGAGACTGTTGACCGCCGTGCCCATCTCCGCCGCGATCTCCGCCGCGCGCTGCGAGGCGCCGCCGCGGTCGAGGTCGCGGACTCCCGCGAGGATCACCATGGGCCGGCGCAGGAGCGCCACCCCCTGGGAGGCGGTGTTGGCGGCGACCTCCACCAGATCGCTCGCGACGACGGCGTCGTCCACCCGCTCCCGGCCGAGGGTCGGGCCACGCGAGAGGAGGTCCTGGCAATCGAACAGGTCGCGCTGGAGCCGCTGTGCCGTCGCAACGAAGAGCCCCAACCGGTAGCGTGGCGCCGGCCGTTGGGGAGGAGGGCGACGGTCGGCCTGGCCGGGTCGAGGCCGTAGGCGGCGAGGGACTCGGGCCGTGCGCGGGTCACCCGCACCTCGCCGGCGAGGGGGTGGCCGATGGAGTCCACCGCCAGGCCGGTGTTGTCATCGAGGGCGGGCTCGAAATGGAAAGAGCCCGGCCGCGCGCGGCCGGCGGGGCGGTGGTATCCTGCGCGTCTTTCGCGGACCACCGGCCTCTTTCGATCGCCCCCCTCCCGGCCACCGACCGCCCTCCTTTCCCCCTTCTCCTCCGCGGCGTAACGCGCACCTTCCATGGCCTCCATCCCCGACCTCGTGGCCCGTGCGGCCGGCGGTGAACGGCTGGTGGTGGTGACCGCCTACGACTTTCCCGGGGCGCGGTTCGCGCAGGCGGCGGGGGTGGATGCGATCATGGTGGGCGACTCCCTGGGGGTGGTGGTCCAGGGGCGGCCGAACACGCTGGGGGTCACCCTCGACCAGATGGTCTACCACTGCGAGATGGTCTCCCGCGCGGCGCCGGAGGCGGTGGTGATCGGTGATCTCCCGTTCATGAGCTACCAGGTGAGCGCCGCTTCGGCGGTCGCCGCGGCCGGCCGGCTGGTGAAGGAGGGGGGGGCCACCACGGTGAAGCTGGAGGGGGGCGAACGGATGGCGGCGCAGATCGCGGCGATCGTGCGCGCCGACATCCCGGTGATGGGCCACATCGGCCTCACCCCCCAGTCGATCCACCGCCTCGGCGGCTACCGGGTGCAGCGCGACCGCGACCGCCTCCTCGCCGACGCGGCGGCGGTGGAAGCGGCGGGGGCGTGGGCGGTGGTGCTGGAGTGCGTGGAAAGCGACCTTGCCGCGGCGATCACCGGCCAGCTCACCATCCCCACCATCGGCATCGGCGCGGGGGGGGCGTGCGCCGGCCAGGTCCTCGTCTACCACGACCTCCTCGGCCTCTACGACGGCCGGCCAATGCGCTTCGTGAAGCGGTACGCAAATCTCGGGGAGGCGACGGTGGCCGCCCTCTCCAGCTTTGCAGCGGAGGTCCGGGCGGGTACCTTCCCCGGTCCGGAACACGGCTTTGGTGGCAAGACGCAGCCACCCGAAAGGAGCAGGTGATGCTGGCCATCGGCGCCGACCACGGCGGTGTGCATTTGAAGGAGGTGGTGATCCACGCCTTGCAGGTGCACCACGTCCCGTTCGTCGACGTGGGGACCAACGGCGAGGAGTCGGTGGACTATCCGGACTTCGCCGCGAAGGTGGCGAGTGGGGTCGCCAACGGCGACTTTGATCGCGGCATCCTCATCTGCGGCACCGGCATTGGCATGTCGATCGCCGCCAACAAGTTCTACGGCGTGCGCGCGGCCCTGTGCCACAACACCTACACCGCACGCATGTCGCGCGCCCACAACGACGCCAACATCCTGGTCCTCGGCGAGCGGGTTACCGGCGTCGGGGTGGCGGAAGAGATCGTCAACATCTGGCTGGAGACCCCCTTCGAGGGCGGCCGCCACGCCCGGCGGCTTTCGAAGCTCCACGTTCACGAGAATTCTGAAAACCAGAAGGTGGCTGCCCCTGGAGGCGGCCACCCGGAGGAGAACAGGCATGAGTGAGTCCACCACGCGCTACCCGGCGGTGGCCGCCGTCGACCCCGAGGTCGCCACGGCCCTGGACGCGGAGCGGCTCCGGGAAAACGAGTCGCTGGTCCTCATCGCGAGCGAGAACTACTGCTCCGCAGCGGTCCTCGCCGCCCAGGGGTCGCTGCTCACCAACAAGTACGCCGAGGGCTACCCGGGCAAGCGGTACTACGCCGGCTGCGAGAATGCCGACACGGTGGAGCGACTGGCGATCGAGCGGGCGAAGGCGCTCTTTGGCGTCGACCACGCGAACGTCCAGCCCCACTCGGGGAGTTCGGCGAACATGACCGCCTACCTCGCGGTCCTCAAGCCCGGTGACAAGATCCTCGGCATGGCCCTGGCGCACGGCGGCCACCTCACCCACGGCGCCAAGGTCTCCTTCTCCGGCAAGATCTTCTCCTCCTTCTCCTACGGGGTGAGCCGGGAGAGCGGGACCATCGACATGGACGAGGTGGCCCGCATCGCCGCGATCGTGAAGCCGAAGATGATCGTCACCGGCGCCTCCGCCTACCCGCGCTTCTTCGATTGGCAGGGGTTCCGCGACATCGCCAACGAGCACAAGGCGTACCTGATGGCGGACATCGCCCACATCGCTGGGATGGTCGCCACCGGCTACCACCCGTCGCCGATTCCCTACGCCGACTTCGTCACCACCACCACCCACAAGACCCTGCGCGGGCCGCGCGGCGGGATGGTGATGTGCAAGCACGAGCACGCGGCGGCGGTCGACAAGACCCTCTTCCCCGGCCTCCAGGGCGGGCCGCTGGTGCACGTGATCGCCGCCAAGGCGGTCGCCTTCAAGGAGGCGTTGTCGCCCGCGTTCAAGGAGTACCAGGCACGCATCCTGGCGAATGCTCGCGCCCTCGCCGGCCGCCTGCTGGCCCACGGCTTCAACCTGATCTCCGGTGGCACCGACAACCACCTCATGCTGGTCGACCTGCAGAACAAGGGGATCACCGGCGCCGACGCAGAGTCCGCCCTGCACGCGGCTGGGATTACCTGCAACAAGAACGGCATCCCCTTCGACCCGCGGCCGCCCACGATCACCAGCGGCATCCGCCTCGGCACGCCGATCCTCACCACCCGCGGCATGGGCGAGGCGGAGGTGGTCCAGATCGCCGACTGGATCGACGCCATCCTTCGCGACCCCAAGGACACCGCGGTGCAGAGCCGCATCCGCGCGCAGGTCCGCGAGCTGTGCGGCCGCTTTCCGGCCTACCCGTGAGCTTGGTGCCGAGCGCGATCGCAGCACACCGGCGCAACGGCAGCGGCGTGCGCGATCGGCGCCCGATCTTTCGTTTGCAGTTCTCCGCGCCCTCTGCGCCTCGGCGGTCAACCTCGTCCCTTTGCCCCTGGCGAGCCTAGCGAGCCCCCCATGTCCGAACTCCCCAAGACCTACGACCCGCACCCCATCGAAACCCAGTGGTACGCGCGGTGGCTGGCGGCGGGCTACTTCCACGCGGACGCAACAAGCGCCAAGCCGCCGTACGCGATCGTCATCCCGCCGCCCAACGTCACCGGCGTGTTGCACATGGGCCACGCCCTGAACAACACCCTGCAAGACATCCTGGTGCGCTGGCGGCGGATGGCGGGCGACGAGGTTCTGTGGATGCCAGGGATGGACCACGCCGGGATCGCCACCCAGAACGTGGTGGAGCGTCAGCTCGCCGCCGAGGGGAGCGACCGCCACGCCCTCGGCCGCGACGCCTTCATCGAGCGGGTATGGCAGTGGAAGGAAGAGAAGGGCGGAGCAATCCTCGACCAACTCCAGCGGCTTGGCGCCTCGTGCGACTGGCAGCGCGCCCGCTTCACCATGGACGAGGGGCTCTCCAAGGCGGTGCGCGAGGTCTTCGTTCGCCTCTACGAGGAGGGGCTGATCTACAAGGCGAACTACCTGGTGAACTGGTGCCCGCGCTGCCACACCGCCCTGTCCGATCTGGAGGTGGAGCACGAGGAGGTGAAGGGCGCCTTCTACCACCTCCTCTACCGGGTGGACTCCACCGGCGAGACCGTGGAGATCGCCACCACCCGCCCGGAGACCCTGCTCGGCGACACGGCAGTGGCGGTCCACCCGGACGATCCGCGCTACACCCATTTGCACGGTGCCCACGTGATCCTGCCGCTCCTCGGCCGGCGGATCCCGGTCATTGTGGACGGCTACGTGGCGCTGAACTTCGGCACCGGGGTTCTCAAGGTCACCCCGGGCCACGATCCAAACGACTTCCTGTTGGGCCGCACGCACCACCTTGAAGAGATCTCCATCTTCGATCTCGACGCGAAGGTGAACGCGAACGGCGGCCCCTACGCGGGGCTCGACCGGTTCGCGGCGCGCGAGCGGATCGTCGCCGACCTCCAGGCGAGTGGCGAGCTGATCCAGATCGACGAGCACCTCCACCAGGTGGGCCACTGCTACCGCTGCCACACGATGGTGGAGCCGATGCTCTCCGATCAGTGGTTCGTGCGCATGGAGCCGCTCGCCAAGGAGGCGCTCGGCGCGGTGCGCGATGGCCGCACCCGCTTCGTCCCACGCCACTGGGAGAACACCTACTTCGAGTGGCTGGAGAACATCCGCGACTGGTGCATCTCCCGGCAAATCTGGTGGGGCCACCGGATCCCCGCTTGGTACGACGAAGCTGGCAACTGCTTCGTCGCTCGAGACGAAGCCGCGGCGCAGGCGAAGGCCGCGGCGCACCACGGCCACACGGTCCCGCTGACCCAAGACACGGACGTCCTCGACACCTGGTTCTCCTCGGCCCTGTGGCCCTTCTCCACCCTCGGCTGGCCGGACAAGACCGTGGAGCTCGCCCGCTTCTACCCGACGAGCTGCCTGGTCACCGGCTTCGACATCATCTTCTTCTGGGTCGCCCGGATGATGATGACCGGCCTGAAGTTCATGGGCGACATCCCCTTCCGCGACGTCTACATCCACGCCTTGGTGCGCGACGAGCACGGTCAGAAGATGTCGAAGTCGAAGGGCAACGTGATCGACCCGTTGGCGATGATCGACGCCTACGGCACCGACGCCTTCCGCTTCGCCCTCACCGCCTTCGCCGCCCAGGGGCGCGACATCAAGCTGTCGCCGGCGCGCATCGAGGGGTACCGCAACTTCTGCAACAAGATCTGGAACGCGGCGCGCCTGGTCATGATGAACCTGGAGCAGGCGCCCGAGGTGCGAGTCCTGCCGCTCGCCGAGGTGGCGACCCTGCCCGGCGTCGAGCTCGCCGATCGCTGGATCGTCTCCCGCACCGCCTCCGCCGCTGCCGCGGTAGAGCAGGCGCTTACCGAGTACCGGTTCAACGACGCCGCCTCCACCCTCTACCAGTTCTTCTGGCACGCCTTCTGCGACTGGTATCTGGAGCTGATCAAGCCGCGCCTCTACGGCGACGACCCGGCCGCCCGCGCCACCGCCCTCACCGTCGCGGTCTCTTGCCTGGAGACCTCCCTACGCCTGCTCCATCCGATCACCCCCTTCATCACCGAGGAGATCCGCGCGCGCCTCCCCGGGGTGGAGGGGACGATCGTCCTTGCCCCCTGGCCCACCGCCCTCGACCCCCTGGTGGATCGCGAGCTGGAGGCGTCCATGGAAGAGATCTTCGCGGTGATCTCCGCGGTCCGCGGGGTGCGCGCCGAGATGCGGCTCTCCCCGGGGCGCGAGCTCGCCCTTCACGTGCGCACCGCCACCCCCGACGGGGCGCGCCACCTCCTCGATCACCTCGACCTCATCCGCCAGGTGGGCAGGGTTGCCACCCTCATCGCCGCCCCCAACCTCCCCCGCCCCCCCGCCTGCGCCACCGCGGTGGCCGGCGCCCACGAGCTCTTCATCCCCCTCGACGGCGTCGTCGACCTGGAGCAAGAGCGCCAGCGCCTGGCCAAGCAGATCGCGAAGGTGGACAAGGAGATCGCGATGTTTGCCCACAAGCTCGCCCACCAAGCCTTCGCGGACCACGCCCCGCCCGAGGTGGTGGAGGAGGCACGCACCAAGCTCGCCACCTTCGAAGCCCAGAAGGCGAAGCTCACCGGCAGCATCGACGCCCTCGGCGTCTGAACCGACCGCCGCGCCCATCCCCCACCCGCCACCCGCCACCCGCCGACCCTGGCCGCCATGCCCACCGACCTGTTCATCGCCCTGCGCTACCTGCACTCGCGGCGTAAGAGCCGCTTCGTCTCCCTGATCACCTGGTTCTCGGTGGGCGGGATCGCCCTCGGGGTGGCGGCGCTGCTCACCGTGATCGCGGTGATGACCGGCTTCGAGGAGGACCTGCGGGACAAGATCCTCGCCACCAACGCCCACCTGGTGGTCCTCGCCCACGACCCGGTCGGGGTCACCGACGTGGCCGGGGCCGTGGCGACGATCCGCAAGGAGGAGGCGGTCACCGGCGCCTCCCCCTTTGTCCTCACCCAGGTGATGCTCTCCACCCCGGGCGGCGTCTCCGGCGTGGTCCTCCACGGCGTCGACCCGGCCACCGTGGGCGACGTTTCCCACCTGCCCTTGGACATGAAGGAGGGCAAGGTGGCCGCCCTCGCCGAGCCGCCGGCGATCGTCGACGGCGATCAGCGGCGGCCGCCGCTGCTGATCGGCAACGAGCTCGCCCGCTCTCTCGGGGTCTGGCTGGGCGACGACGTTGCGGTGATCTCGCCCCAGGGCGAACCGTCCGCCCTCGGCGGCATCCTGCCGAAGATCCGCACCTTCCGTGTCGCCGGCATCTTCGAGACCGGCATGTACGAGTACGACACCTCGATGGCGTACTGCGCCCTGACCGAGGCCCAGTCGTTCCTCAAGATGGGCAGCGCGGTCACCGGCATCGCGGTGAAGACCAACGACTTCTTCCACGCCCGCGACACCGCCACCCGCGTGCAGACCGCCCTTGGCTCTCCCTACTGGGCACGCGACTGGATCGACATGAACCGCAACCTCTTCTCCGCCCTCAAGCTGGAGAAGGTCACCATGTTCCTCATCCTCACCCTGATCATCCTGGTGGCCGCCTTCAACATCATCTCGAGCCTGGTGATGGTGGTCATGGAGAAGGGCCGCGAGATCGCCATCCTGCGCTCGATGGGGGCGACGCGCCTCTTCATCCGCCGCATCTTCCTTTGGCAAGGGAGCCTCATTGGCTGCACCGGCACCCTCATCGGCCTGGTGATCGGCCTGATCCTGTGCACCGTGTTGGACAAGTGGCACTTCATCCAGCTCCCCGGCGACGTCTACTACTTCACCACCCTGCCGGTGCGGATGCAGGCGTCGGACTTCGCCCTCGTCACCCTCGCCGCCGCCGCCCTGTCGCTACTCGCCACCCTCTTCCCCGCCTGGCAAGCCGGGCGGTTGGAGCCGGTGGAGGCGCTGCGCTACGAGTGAGCCGCGCCGGGCCGCGCGCCGGCGCGCCTCGGCCCACGCCACCCCCCGTGCCGCAGCCCCGCGGCCACGACGCCCACCGCAGCCGCCCGGCACCGGAACGGCTGGGCTTCTTGCCCGGTGAGATGTTTCACCCCCCGTCTGAGGCGCACGCCAAAACGGCCGGGTGAGACTCGCCCCGCGCCCTGGGCGTGGCTCAAAAGCGATCCGTGTCAACCTGAGACGGGCGCCGAGATTTCTTTAACTAAGAGGTAACGCGCTGCCTCCAAGGCGTTGCCATTGCAGGACCACCGCGGGCACACCGGACGCGGCATCGTTGTTGCTGGGGGAGGGGCAACCTAACCGAGGTTGCCCATGCTCCCCCCCACCCTCCTCCTCCTCGCCCTCCTCCTCCCCTTCGCCCGCGCCGAGGCGCTGCCCGCCCTCTTCTTCGACGGGACGCTCGCCTACAGCCAGGCGAGCCAGCTCCTCACCCTGAGCGCGCCGATCACCGCGACCGAGGGGCTCAGCCTGCCCCTCGGAGCCGGGAGCGAGTTTCACTTCATCGCCCGGTTCGCCAGCCTCACCACCGCCGGCGCGATCCTCGCCACCCTCGACCCGGTCGCGGCCACGCCCGGGGTGGAGGTCGTGGACGGCGGTGGCACCGCGCTCCTCCTCGGTGACCTGGGAACCGCCGCCTTGGGCGGCGGAGCCGGTAGCGACCTCGGCATCCTCGCCGCGCAGTTTCACCCGACGGCCGGTGCCCTCCGCGGTAACTTCGGCGACCAGGCAAGCCTCTTCGCCCTCACCCTCAACCTCTCGACCCCGTTCAGCCCCACCCTCTTCGAGACCGACTTCAGCGGGGCGGTCGACGGCCGCATCCAGGCGGTGGTCCCCGAACCTGCTACCGGCCTGCTGCTCCTCCTCGGCCTCCCCCTCCTCCTTTTCGCCACCCCTTACCGGACTACCGCCATGCGCCGCTCCCTTTTCTTCCTCGCCCTCCTCCTCCTGCCCGCCGGCCCTGCCGGCGCCGCCCTCACCTACCCCGCCCTCGACCTCGACACCTTCGCGGGCGACGCCGGGTACGTGAACAGCGGCGGTGGCGCGATCAGCCTCGACGGTACCGCCTACGAGCTCCTCACCACCCCCGCGACCCCGGTAGCGATTGCCCACGTCCCCTTCTCCCTCGTCGCCAACGGGACGAGCGGCACCCTCGCAGTCGGGGCGCCGGGGAGCGAGCTTCTCACCGCCACCTTCGACAACTTCCACGACACCATCCTTACCCTCTTGGGCCACACCAACCACACCTTCACCGCCGACCTCGCCTACACCGGCGGCACCTACGCCGGGATCCTCACCACCGGCCGCATCGAGGGGGTGGTCCAGCCAGGCGGCGCCTTCACCGCCCGCCTCGGCGCGCTCTCGCCCCTGGGCCAGCAGGAGGTGGCGGTCCCCGAGCCCACCTCCCTGCTCCTGCTCGGCTCGGCGACCTGCCTCCTCCTCGCCCGGCGGCGGCTCTTCCGGTAGGCGCAGCCCCGCCCTCGCCCGGCGGCGGCTCTTCCGAGAGGCGCAGCCCCGCCCCTCGCCCGGCGACGGTGGCCGCGGGCGCGCCGCCGGCCGCCGCGGAGCGCGACAGCTCCGCACTCGCCGAGGGGACGGTGCCACCGCCAACAGGTGCGCGACGGGACGATCGCGGACCGGACCGATCCGCACCCGCTAAGAGGCTGGCGGACTTTGGCGATCGTGGCGACAGCCAGCGGGCTCGAATCAGGATCGACCCGTTCGAGGCGCTACATGGGGCCAAGGAACGAAGAACGCGCCCGAATCCTGGCCCACGAGTCCTGACATGGGTCCGCTCGTTGCGGTCGATCGGGACAAGGTCCGACAGCCTCCTCAGGGGGGAAAAGAGCTCCGGTAGCCACCCCTCCGCGGAGCGGGCAGCACCGTGGCCCGCGCCGCTGGCGCCCCCGCCCTCGCCACCGCCCCGCCTTCGCCGCCACGGCTCCCCGCCCTCCGTGGCTCGCGGGCGAGTAGCGCGCCCCCACCCCCTCCCCTACCCTGGGCGCTCCCTATTTCTTGTGGAGGCGCCATGGAGTTTTTCATCGACACCGCCGACGTCGGCGAGATCCGCGAGGCCCAGTCCATGGGCGTCCTCGACGGGGTGACCACCAACCCGTCGCTCATCGCCAAGACTGGCCGCCCCTTCCGCGAGGTCTTGGAGGAGATCTGCACCATCGTCGACGGCCCAATCTCCGCGGAGGTGGTGGCCACCGACGTGGCCGGAATGATCAGCGAGGGGACGCGCCTGGCGGCGATCCATTCGAACATCACCGTCAAGCTGCCCATCACCGTCGACGGCATCAAGGCGTGCAAGGCCCTCACCGGCCGCGGGATCAAGACCAACCTCACCCTCTGCTTCTCCGCCAACCAAGCGCTGCTGGCGGCGAAGGCGGGCGCCACCTTTGTCTCACCCTTCGTCGGCCGTCTCGACGACATCGGCCAAGACGGCATGGCCCTGATCCGCGACCTGGTCGCCATCTACCGCACCTACGGCTACGCCACCAAGGTCCTGGTCGCCTCGATCCGCCACCCGGAGCACGTCCACACCGCGGCGCTGCTCGGCGCCCACGTCGCCACCATCCCCTTCGCGGTGATCCGCAAACTCGCCGCCCACCCCCTCACCGACAAGGGGCTCGCCGCCTTCCTCGCCGACTGGCAACGCACCGGCAACACGATCTGAAGCGCGGCCCGCCGGGGCCCCTGCCCCTGCCGATGGTTGTGGGCAACGCGGCCCGCCGGGGCCCCTGCCCCTGCCGATGGTTGTGGGCAATCCAGAAGATTGGGCCAGAGAGGGTCCGCTGACCACGGGAGGAGCCGGCGATGTGGGCGAACGGTCCGGCGGCGCGAGCCGCGGCGTCGGTGCGCCGCTGGCGGGGGCCATGTGGCGCGGACGGGCCGGCCGCGCGCGGCGCGCCGGTCGCCGGTCGTACCGGGGGGGGCCCGCTGCGCCACGCAGGCGCCCCCTTGCGCGCCGCTCCTGGGTCATCAATCAGGCCTAAGGAGTCTGTCGGCCTTCGTCGATCGTGGGCCGAGAAGAAGCGGGCTCGAATCCGGTCGGGGAGCCATTCTTAGCACCACGGGAGGTTAGGAAACGAAGAACGGGGCGATCCGGGCCGCGATCCGTTCACCCTGGTCGATCGGGACAACGTCCGACAGACGCCTAAGGCGACAGCACCTTGGACCACGGTCCTGCGGCGCCGCGCCCTGCAATCTGGCCGGCGATCAATCACGCCCAAGGTGGTAACGCCTTTGACCCACCATGGCCTTGACCGTACCGTGGAGGATCGCCCCTGCCGCCATGAACGCTGATTCGTCGAGCCGCGCTGAACTGGTTGCTGAGATCGCCCGCCTGCGCGCCCGTCTGGCGGCGGCGGAGGGCGGAGCCGCCCGCGCCGATGGCGGCCACCTCGCCCTCCTGGCGGCGGTGGCCGCGGGCAACCGGCCCCTGGCCGAGCTCCTCGACCACCTGGCGCGGCTGGTGGAGGCGGAGCGACCCGCGATCACCTGCGCCATCCTCCTCTACGACGCCCCCCGCCGCTGCCTCCGCTGCGGCGCCGCCCCCAGCCTCCCTCCCGCCTACCGCGCCGAGGTCCAATCCCTCCCCGTCGACCCCGCCATGGGGTCGTGCGCCGCCGCCTTCCTGGACCGCCGCCGGGTAGTGGTGGAGGAGATCGCCACCGCCCCCCTGTGTGGGCCGTGCCGCAAGGTCGCCGCCGCCTACAACCTCCACGCCTGCTGGTCGCAGCCGATCATCACCAGCGGCGGAGAGCTCCTCGGCGCCCTGGTGTTGTACTACCACGAGGCGCGCGCCCCCAGCGCCGCGGAGGTCGATCTCATCGAGACCGCGGCCCACCTGGTCGCCCTGGCGATCGAGCGCCAGCGGACCGAGGAGACCCTGCGCCGCCTCAACCGGGCCCTGCGCGCCTACGGCGGCTGCACCCGCGCCCTGCTCCACGCCAGCGATGAGGCCACCTTCCTCGCCGAGATCTGTCGGGTGATCGTGGACGAGGCCGGCTACCGGATGGCGTGGGTCGGCCTGGCGCGCGCCGACGCGCAACGTACGGTGGAGCCGGTCGCCCAGGCGGGAGCGGAGGCCGGCTACCTGGCGGCGGTCGACATCACCTGGGCCGACACCGAGCGCGGCCGCGGCCCCACCGGCATTGCCGTCCGTACCCACACGCCGCAGGTCGCCCAGGACCTCCTCCGTGACCCCGCCTTCGCGCCGTGGCGCGCGGCGGCGACCACCCGCGGCTACGCCGCCTTGGTCGCCCTCCCCTTCGACGGCCAGGGCGACCACGCCCTCGGCGTCCTCAACGTCTACGCCGCCGAGCCCCGTGCCTTCGACGACGCCGAGGTGGCGCTATTGGCCGAGCTTGCCGCCGACGTGGACTTAGGCCTCCACACCCTGCGCGGCCAAGCCGAGCGTCGAGCGCTCGAAGCGGAGCGTACCCGCCTCGAAGGCCAGCTCCGCCAAGCCCAAAAGATGGAGGCGATCGGCACCCTCGCCGGCGGCATCGCCCACGACTTCAACAACATCCTCCAAGCCGTCATGGGCTACGCCGAGCTCGCCGGCGACCCACTCCCCCCCAATCATCCGACGCGCGCCAACCTCGCCCACATCCTCCGCGCCGCCCAGCGGGCCAGCGACTTGGTGCATCAGATCCTCACCTTCAGCCGCCAGACCGAGAGCCGCCGCCGGCCGTGCGCCCTCCAGCCGGTGGTGAAGGAGGCGCTCAAGCTCCTCAGCGCCACCCTGCCCGCGACCCTCAAGGTCCACACCCACATCGACCCCACCTGCCCGCAAGCGGTCGCCGACCCCACCCAAATCCACCAGGTGGTGATGAACCTCGCCACCAACGCCTACCACGCCATCGGCGCCACCGGTGGGACCCTCGAGGTCACCCTCGCCGGCCACCGCGAGGCGGCGGGCGAAGGGGCGCCCGAGTGGCTTCGCCTCACCGTCCGCGACACCGGCTGCGGCATCGACGCCGCCACCCGGGAGCGGATCTTCGACCCCTTCTTCACTACCAAGCCGGTAGGCGAGGGGACCGGCCTCGGCCTGGCGGTGGTCCATGGCATCGTCACCGACCACGGCGGCCGGATCGCGGTGGAGAGCGCGGCGGGCCGCGGCACCACGGTGACCATCGACCTGCCGGTGGCGGCGACCGCGGCGCCGGTGGAGCCGCCCGCCACCCCCGTGGCCAAGGGGCGAGGCGAGCGGATCACGGTGGTCGACGATGACCCCGAGGTCGCCGCGATCCTCGGGGTCATCCTCACCGCCCTCGGCTACCGGCCGGCCATCTTCACCGACCCGCGGCGGGCCCTGGAGGCGATCACCGCCGCGCCGGAGACCACCGACCTGGTGCTCACCGACCAGGTGATGCCGGCGCTGAGCGGCACCGCCCTCGCCGAGCGGCTCGCCAAGGTGCGCGCCGACCTGCCGGTCATTCTCCTTACGGGCTACTCCGATGAAGAGGGGGCCAGGTGCCCAGCCCTCCGCGCCCGTCTGGCCAAACCGATCTCCGCCCCCGACCTAGCGCTCACCCTCGACCGCCTCCTCCACCCCGTACTAGAGAGCTAACCCCATGGCCACGATCCTCGCCGTCGACGACGACCCGCAGGTGCGCGACCTCCTCGACACCCTCCTCACCGAGGCCGGCCACCAGGTGGTGACCGCGGCGGACGGCAAGGAGGCGATGGCGCGCTTCCGCGCCCAGCCCGTGGCGGTAGTGGTGGCGGACATCCTCATGCCCGAGCAAGACGGCTTCGAGACGATCCAGCAGCTCCACCGCATTGCCCCGCGGGTGCCGGTGATCGCCATCTCCGGCGGTGGCCACAACCCGGCGGCTCTCTACCTCAAGACCGCCACCCTCTTTGGCGCCTTCCGCACCCTCGAAAAACCCTTCCCCCGCACCGCCCTCCTCGACGCGGTGCGCGACGCCCTAGCGTAAGAAGTCCAGCGGCGGCGGGTGACGCTCGCGTTGCGGTGCACCCCCTCGCCGCGGTGCGTGGGGCCCTAGCCTGAGAACCACCCGCCGCGGCGGGAGCGTGCTGGCGCGATCTGGTGGACCACCTGCCGGCCCGCGCGTTCGTACCGGGCCTCGGCGACACGAACCGGCGAGCCGCCATCGAGCGGCTTCCCGCGACCCTCGGGCAGCGTTACGACTGGACGCGAAGCAGCCCTTCACCACCGCAGGCCTCGTGAAGAGCGGATGTCCACCGGGCTGGGAGAGGGTGTCGCCACCCCCCACGCCCGCCTGCCCGGGGTCGCGAGGCCGATGGTCGCCCTCGGTCTCTTTTCAGGCGCGGGATCGACTTCGATCCAGCCGGTGGCAAGCCGGCCCTGCTCATCTTTCTCCTGGTGACCGGCAGCGACGACGAACCCGGCCACCTGTCGATCCTCGCCGATATCGCGCCCCTTTTCCGCAGCCCAACCCTGCACCCGGCCGCGGTCGCCATCCCGAGCGGCAGCGAGCGCCTCGCCTTGTTGCGCAGCGGTCCAGCCTTGCTCGAGCACGGCGCCGAACGCGACCGCGGGAAGTAGCTCACCCCGGAAACATGCGGCGAGAGGAGCCCTGGATCAGCCCCCGCCCCGTTCCGATCCGCCCGAACGCCAGTCCGACCCCGGCGCGCCGCGCCGCCGATCGGACGCCCCCTCCCTACCGCACCTTGCCCTCCACGAACGGCACCTCGTAGACCTTGTCGTGGTTGATCGGGCCGTGGCCGAAGTAGCCCTCTTCGCCAAACAACTCGCCGTGGTCGGCAATGACGGTGACGTAGGTGTTCTTGGGAACGAGGTCAAACAACTCTTGCATCACGCCATCCAGGTAGCGCACCGCGTCGAGCTGCCGGCCACGGAGCCGGTCGAGTTTCTCCTGATCGAAGAACTTCTCCTCCGCTTCCTCCACCAACTTGCCACCCACCACAAAGTCGTCCAGGTGCTTGAAGACACCGTGGACGCCGGAAATCTGCGGCCACATTTTCGGATCTTCGTCAGGCAAGGCATACGGGTAGTGGGTCTCCCCCACGTTGAGGAGGTGGAAGGAGGGGCGGTCGGTGGAGAAGTGGAGCTTCGGCAACATGGCGCGCATGTCGTTGTGCCTCTTCATCAGCTCGAAGGAGTCGAAATCCCGATTGATGCAGGTCTTCGGGTTGAGCACCGGCAGCGACACCATGGCGTGGGTGGAGAAGCCCATCTTGCGGCGCAGAAAGGTGGGCAGGTACATCTCCGGGACCATGTTCTTGAACTCGATCCCGTCGGCACCCAGCCGGTCGTTGTAGTGCAGGAAGTCCCTCTTGTAGTACTCCGAGGCGTAGACGTGCGACGGGCTGTGGTGGGGCAGCAGGCCGGTGAGGAGGTTGTAGTGCGAAGGGGCGGTCCACGAGGCGTAACTCCACCGCCGCTCCACCTCACCGAGGTACTGGGTGAACTTCGGCGCCGCCTCCATGAAGGTGTCGTAGCGGCAGCTATCGAAGACGACGACGAGGTAGTTGTTCTTCCCCTTGGGCTCCGGCCGCTCGAAGGCCGGCTCGGTGGTCGGCTGCGCCATGGGCGCCGAACGGGAATCCGGCGCAACCACAGGCGGCGGCGAGGGCTTTGGCTTGTGCCCGAATAGACCCATGAGGTCGGTCTCCTAAGACGGTGGAACCCACAATAATCCGGAAGTCATTCCGGCCCGGCGGGCGCCAGTCTAACTGACCTTTCCCCCCTCTGGGCACACCCTTCATCGACCCTCCGTCGGGTCGAATGGGGGTCGTTTCCGAGGCAGGACTTCGCCCACCGTGGAGAACGGAAAGGTCGCGAGCAGCACCCGCACCTTCGCCTCCATCCGCGGTAGCCCCACCTGGGTGCGCCACTGTTTGAGGGGCAACAGGGGCAAGCGCGGCTGCTCCGGGTCGAGCTCGCGCGGGTGGAGGCAGAGGCTCACCGGCAGGCCGGCGGCCGCCCGCTCGGCGAACCAGCGGCGCACCAACCGCAGGGGCAGGAGGCGCAGGTAGCCGCCCTCGGCAAAGGCCCAGCGGACCCCGCACCATTGCCGCACCGTGGATGGGAACTCCCACAGCACCGCGTCACCCGCGCGGGCGATGACGTAGGGGCGATCCGGAGACCCCTCGGCCTCCGCCAGCCCGCCTCCGCGCGGATAGACCGAGCCATCGAAGGCGATGGCCAGCTCAAGGAGGAGATCGAAGAGCCACCGCTGGCGCGGCAGCAGCGAGCCTCCCGGGCTGCGGTAGCCCACCGGCGCCACCCCCGCCGCCGCCGCGACCGCCTCCACCGCGCGCCGCGTGTCCTCTTCCAGCGCCCGGTCCGAAAGGGTCGACGCAAGGACGTGGTGGTAGCCGTGGACCCCGATCTCGTGGCCGGCCTCGGCGATCCGCCGCACCAGCCGCGGGTAGCGGTCCGCCACCCAGCCGAGGACGAAGAAGGTGCCACGCACCGAGTACTCGTCGAGGAGGTCGAGCACCCGCCCGGTGTTCGCCTCCACCCGCGACGGGAAGGAGGCGTACTCCTCGGGGGGCGGGCTCTGGGGGCAGTCGAGGATGTGGAACCAATCCTCCACATCCACGGTGAAGGCGTGGCGGACGGTCATCGATTCACGACCCCATCTCGACGATCGACCGCCCCCTCACCCCGGCCGGCTCAATCAATCCTTCCCACAGGGACTCTCATGGCTCCTCTCCCCTTGTGGGAGAGGCAGGGGTGAGGGGGAGCGAAGCAGGGGGAGGGGGTGCTGGGAACCACCACGATCGCTTCGTCCGCCCCCCTCTCCCTGGCCCTCCCCCACCGGGGGGGAGGGAACTTGGCACCCAACACGTCGGAACAACTCCCCCTCCCTCCGGGAGGGGGACAGGGGGAGGGGGGTCGGGCCATCGCGAACACCCCCTACCCCACCAGCCCGAGCACCGCAGCCGCCCGGCCCGCCATCGCTCCTGGCGTGCCGCCGCAGCCTGCCGCTGTCTGGCCCGCCAAGTAGCACGACAACTCTCTCGCTCGCTATGGGAGAGCACAACGCACCTCCCTCCCTCTCTTCTTCTCGTCAATGACTCGCAATACGCCGGCAGATTCACTCACCACGCAAGACGTCCCATCCGAACCGATCGGCACAGGCCGACCCCGGCCTTCGGACGGCAACAGTAGGCAAGGCGTCCTCTCTTCCTCCACATGGCGGTAGTGAACAACGACCTGCGCCCGGCCGCGTGAACCTGCGTCTCCCCCTATCCCACGGTCGACCCCTCTAGCAGGAACGCCCGCACGGTGCGCACCCGGAGGGGCAGGTCGTCGCGCTCCATGAGCGGCCCGAAGTGTGTGAGATCGCCGGTGATCAACGCCTCGGCTCCGGCACGGGCAGTGGCGGCCAGGACTGGGGCGTCCTTCGAAACGACCAGTCCCTCAGCCCACGGAAGATCGGAGATCGCCTCCGGCACCGTTACCACTGCCTCCATCAGGGTGTGGTAACGATCAAGAGTGTCCGGGCGTTTCCACGCACGGTTCTGCTCCGCCTCGGACAGGCAGTAGGTGCTGGTGCAGGGTCGATCCTGCCACCCTTCGCCAGTTCTCAGAGCAGGGCTAAAGCGGGGCCGCCGAGGGCTGCGGAGAACAGCACGTTGGCGTCGAGGAAGACCCTCACTTGCCCCACTTGCGGCGCGCTTCGGCAAGCTCATCGCGGTTCAGCTCCGCCGCTTGCGCAAACTCAGCCACCCGCTCGTCGGTGTAGTGCTCCACCCGCAGGAGGAGCGCGGGGGAGATAACGATCCGCCCCTCCTCCACGGAAATGGCAAGAGGATCGCCGGGTTCCACTCCCACCGCCCTTCGCACCTTAGCGGGGAGGGTGATCTGTCCTCGGAAGGAAAGCTGGACAAAGATCGGATGGCCGGTAGAGCTGTTTTCCGTACTTTCGGTATCGCTGCGCATCGGCATTTTCGCAAGCAATGAAACGGCCAAGCACCTCCATGCAACGCTCCGCTGGCAACCCTGCAACCACCAAAATCGATGTGCGACCGCGCGTGGAACCGATCTCTTTCCACGAGCGACCCCACCAGCCACACGCGCCGTACCCCAGGAGTGGCTTGGATCAATGCCCCCCATCTTCGGCCAGCCGCCGCCCGACCCGCCACCGCTCCTCCAGAGCCGCCGTAGCCTGCCGCCACCCAACCCGCCACGTCGCGCGACACCTCTCTAGCTCACCATGAGAGAGCACCCCTCACCTCCGCCCTTTCGCCACAGATCCACACGCCCGTTACCGAGCAGCTCGCAGTCTATGGGACTGGTTATAGATCGTCCATCTGGTGTCCCTGACCTACGACGATCGCCACTTGAGTCCATGGACCTCATACCCCTTGTCCAGCAACAGCTCGGCGAGATTAAGCGCCATCCTGACCGGTCACACCGGTAATTAGCCCGCATTTCTCACCACGGATCGTGGCGAGACCGTGCAAACGCCCGTAGATCCTGGCCGGCCCGCAAGTCCGAGCCCGCAGGCAACCTTGCGGTATGTCGAGGACTCGGACGAGGACCCGGCCAGGAGATGCAGGGGGTTGCGCGGTCGGAGCAGATTCATGGTGAGAAATGCGGGTTAGGGCTTTCTTCATGTTTTGTTGTTCCCTCCGAGGACCGCTGACACAAGTCCCGCAAGATATCGAGGCGCCTCCGCGCTGCGCTCCTCCGGCGCCCACGGCGCCATGTCCTTCGCCTGAATCGGATGGAAAGGGCCAGGCTTGGTCTCATAGAAGACCGACCCGCTCTCAAGACAGATGACCGTGTGCCAGACACCCGCAGGCAACTCGGCACCCACCACATCACTCCCGTCGCCGAGGCGAAGCAACGTCTCGACCGCCCCCTCATCCGTAAAGATCACCAAGGCAACACTCCCTCGCATAATGAGGAACGCCTCAGGCTTTGGATCGGTCAGATGCCTGTGGGGCCGAATATAGGAGCCGGGCTCCATGGCGTTCAAAAGCCGCTGCGACGGCTCGTCATAGCTCTCGTGGAAGTTGAGGTTCTGCCGTAGCCGAGGGCTCTTCCGCGCCACCTCCGAAAGCGAGTCCATCAGCCGCTTGTCGATAACCTTCATGTGGTCTCCCTCTGAATCCTGAAGAGTGCCCAACATCGAGCTACGGATTTAATGCCCCGTAACTTCCAGCATCATTTGCTCCACGCGATCGAATAACTTCTCTCGGTCAAAATGCGTATGCGCATACTCCCGCGCCCGCAAACCCATCGCGTCTCGCTGCTCAGACGTCATCTGGTACATGGCCAGCACACACTCTGCGAGCCTCTCTGGGCTCTCAGCGGCACAAGTTAGTCCGCCACCGGACTCCTCGACCAATCTCGCGCCCTCACCATCGAGGGCAGCAATGATGGGCCTGCCACTGGCCATGTACGACTGCACCTTGCCAGGGACGGTCAGGGCAAAGATCGGCTTTCGGCGCAAGGTAACGAGCATCGCATCTGCCTGGGCGAAGAAACGAGTCATGGTCTCGGGAGGGAATCGCCCCAAGAGATGAAATTGTTCCCCAAGACCCCGCCTCCGCACCTCATCCTTGACCCACTCGGAACGACGGCCATCGCCGAGAATGACCCAGTGAATATCCCCCTTCCCCGCAACAATCTCAGCCGCGTGCAGAATCGTATCGAAGTCTTGGGCTGCACCGATGTTGCCAGCAAAGAGGACCCGAAAGCCGGTCGGAAGCGAGGGAAGATCATCATCACCGCCAGAGGTATCTTCCACCACGTACTCGGGCTCAATCCAGTTTGGGAAGTACTCGATTGCACCGGAGTACCCACCGATCTCCCCGATGTTCCCGACAAAGCCCCGCGATGACACCAAGATCCGGTCACACCTCCTGTAGATAAAGCGAACCACCCACTTCACCACCCCCAGCAGCCTCTCAGACCGGATCGCCCCTGTGGCCGACAAGCTCTCGGGCCAGAGGTCAAGGACCCAGAAGAGCATGGGAATGGACCTAAGCCGCCTCATCACAATCGCTGGCAGCCCGATCGTCACCGGCGATGTATCGAAGACGAAGATCACGTCGTACCTCTCACGGCAGTAGACAGGCGCCAGCAGACAGGCCATAAAGCAGGAGGAGAGGTAGTTAAGCAGAAGGTTCCATCCCCTACCCCTCCCGCGCGGAATCAACGGAAAGCGGCAGACCTTGATCCCTTCATATTCCTCGGCATGACGTCGCCAGACTCCGTACCCAGGGTAGAAGCGACCCTCGGGATAATCCGGCACGCCGGTATAGACGGTGACCTCGTGGCCCCGCGCCCTGAGCCCCAGGGCCAGATCGTTGATACGGAAATTCTCTGGCCAGAAGTGGTTGGTGACGATCAGCACCCGCACCACGAACCTCCGCCCTTGTTTCACCGCCAGCCGTGTTCGGAGTTACAGCTCACTCCACACCGTCCGCTTCACATAGTCGGTGTAGCTCAAGATGATGCGGACCACCTTCTCGGACACGTTCGGCATGCTGTAATCGGAAACCCTCCGCAGCAGACGCTCCTCGCCACGCGGCTGCGCGGCCAACACCGCAAGCCCCTGCAGCACCCGCTCGAGCGCCAGCCCCGTCATCATCACCGACGCCTCCTCCATCCCTTCCGGCCGCTCATGCGCCTCCCGGATGTTCAATGCCGGAAAGTTGAGAATCGACGACTCCTCGGTGATCGTACCGCTGTCGGAGAGGACCGCCGTGGCGTACCGCTGCAGGTGCACATAGTCGACGAAGCCGAGGGGCCTCAACAATCTCACCTCGCTGGCGAGAGAGACACCCGTTGCCTCAACCCGATTTCGCGTCCGCGGATGGGTGGAGACGATGATCGGCCGACCATACTCCTCGGCGATGCCGTTCAGTACCGCTACCAACCGGTTGAAGCTCCGATCCGGCTCGATATTCTCCTCACGGTGAGCGCTCACCAGGAAGTACTCGAAGCGAGACAAGCCAAGACGAGAGAGCGCATCCGCTGCGTCAATCTTCTCCCCGTAATAGTTGAGTACCTCGAACATCGGGCTCCCCGTCTTAATCACCCGATCGGGAGGCAACCCTTCGCGCAGTAAGTACTCGCGGGCGATATCACTATAGGTCAAGTTGATATCACTGACGTGGTCGACGATCTTCCGGTTGATCTCCTCGGGGACCCGCTGATCAAAACATCGATTCCCGGCCTCCATGTGGAAGATCGGAATCTTGCGCCGCTTGGCCGGAATCGCCGCCAGGCAGCTATTGGTATCCCCTAGCACCAACACCGCCTCGGGCTCCTCCTTGGCCAGCACTGGGTCGAGCTTGATGATGGTCTGGCCAATCGTCTCGGCCGCATTGCTGCCCGCCGCCGCCAAGAAGTAATCCGGTTTGCGGAGCTCCAGATCCTGAAAGAAGACCTCGTTCAGCTCGTAATCGTAATTCTGCCCAGTGTGGACCAGAACGTGGTCGGTGTAACGATCGAGCGCCGCCAGCACCCGGGAGAGCCGGATGATCTCCGGCCGCGTCCCCACCACGGTCATCACCTTGATCTTCTTCACGTCTCTACCTTGCAGAAGTGGGTATCCGGCCTCCCTGGATCGAAGATCTCATCCGCCCAGAAGAGCACAATCATCTCCCCCTCTCCCACGTTCTCGATGGAATGAGTGTAGCCGGGCACGATGTCCACAACCTTGATTTCCTCATCACCCACCGGGTACTCGAGAATATCCTGGGAGTCGATCTGCCGGAAACGGATGATCCCTTGCCCTTGAATCACACAGAACTTCTCGATCTTGGTGTCGTGGTAATGATGACCGCGGGTGATACCGGGAAGGGTCTTGGAGACGAAGATCTGCCCGAAATGGTCCGACTTGATCAGTTCAAAGAGCCAGCCACGATTGTCGATGCGGAGCTTGACTGGGTAGGCAAACTCATCCTCAGGCAAGAACGAAAGGTACGTCGCGTAGAGACGCCTCATAAACCCGTCAGAGAAGTCCGGCACTACCAGCGTCTCGCGCATCGCCCGTAACCGGCGAATCCGCGCAGCCAGGTCGCCGAGGGTCACCTTGAAAGTCGGCGTAACGGTGTAACGGGTCTGGGCAGGATCGAGCGCCCCCTCCACGTGGCACAGAAACGAGGTCACCACATCATCAATGTAGACTAGCTCCAATTCCGTATTCGGGTCATGAATGGCGATGTCGAGGTCGTGGGCAATATTGTGGCAGAAGGTCGCCACCACCGTGTTGTAGTTCGGTCTCGACCACTTACCGAACACACCGGGCAGACGGTAGATCGCGATCGGGCCGCCTGTTTGCACATGGTACTCGAGCAACGCATCCTCCGCGCCCCTTTTGCTGCGGCCATACGGGTTGTCCCGGTCCGCCTGAATGGAGGAGGAGATCACCACGAGCGGCCGCGGGTCGAGCCTCTTCAAGAGATCGATGATCTGCTGGGTCACCCCAACATTGCCGGCCTCGAACTCCGCCTCCGTCTCGGGTCGGTTGACTCCTGCCAAATGGTAGACCACGTCCGCCTCACCCAGGAGCCCTGTCAGGATCGACGGATCGTCCTCCTCGGTGAAGGTCTTGATCACAACATCATCACGCCGGCTCAATGCCGTGACGAGATTCCGCCCAATAAAACCCGCCGATCCGGTCACAAGAACGGTTGTCATTGGTGCCCCAAAAAGTTCGTGAGAACAGCGCCCTTCACATGAAACCTATTCGTTCTCCAAACCGCCGACCGTATCGCCTATTTCCTCTCCCCGCCACGCCGCGAGTTCCCCCTTGAAATAGGGAAGTCGCAGCAGGGTCTCCTTGACCTGTTCCACGTTCAGCCGCGTCGTGTTGTGGGAGTTGTAGTCTTCGATCTGGGAGACATCTTGCTCACCCTCGACGAAATAGATGTTGTAGTTGAGATCTCGTCCATCCACGGGGATCTTGTAATATCCTCCCAGATCCTCGGCGTGGGCCATCTCCTCGCGGGTCAGTAGGGTCTCGTAGAGCTTCTCGCCGTGGCGAGTACCGATGATCTTGATCTCGTTGTCGGCCTCGAAGAGCTCCTTAATCGCCTGGGCGAGATCTCCAATCGTCGACGCCGGTGCCTTTTGCACATACGTATCGCCCTGCTGGCCATGGGTGTATGCATACAGAACGAGATCGACGGCGTCGTCCAGGGACATCAGGAACCGTGTCATCTCCGGGTCGGTTACGGTGAGGGGTTTTCCCTGCTTGATCAGCTTGATAAACAGCGGGATCACCGAGCCCCGCGACGCCATGACATTCCCGTATCGGGTACAGCAGAAGGTGGTCTTTTCCGGATTGATAAAGCGTGACTTCGCCACCACCAGCTTTTCCATCAATGCCTTCGACATGCCCATGGCATTGATCGGATACACCGCCTTGTCCGTGCTCAGAGCGATCACCTTCCTCACTCCCTGTCGCACGGCGGCATTGAGAACATTCTCCGTGCCCAAGGCATTCGTCTTCAAGGCTTCGAGGGGGTAAAACTCGCAGGACGGCACCTGCTTCAAGGCCGCCGCCTGGAAGACATAGTCAACGCCCTCCATCGCGGGTACCAAGCTCTCATAGTCCCTGACATTCCCGATGTAAAACTTTACCTTCGGATTAGCCAGACGAATCCGCATGTCCTCCTGCTTCTTCTCATCCCGACTGAAGATCCGAATCTCCTTGATGTCGGTATTGAGGAAACGGCGCAGAACGGCATTGCCGAAGGAACCAGTACCACCGGTGATCAACAGCGTTTTTCCATCAAACATCATGCTTCCCCTTCACAGGGCGAGCTTTGTACTCTCGCCAGCAAACCGACCGGGAACAGTAGCCGCCCGTGCGTTTGTTCCGCAACTTTGTCATCGCACGACGTGCCAACTCGTTGCAATTGACTCGATCACCACCATTTACGATACGACCCACGCTACTCGACCTACGCTACTCCTTGCCAGGTTCGACCGAGCCTACTCCCTTGCGTGCAGAGATCAGCATACCGGCGCAGAAAAACTTCCAATTCAGCACCTTACAGATGTTCCCGAACACACCAATGAGCAGATAGAGAGGGAAAAAAAACGCAAAATAATCATTGGCTCTATAATAGTGCTTTATCTCAACATTTTCGAATCCGGATTGGCACAGGAGCCGTCTCATCTCCTTCGATGAGCAGTGATCGAAGAATGTCGGGTAGCCCGTCTCCTCCAATCCCGCCCATGGACGAAGATACTGAATCAGCTTTCTCTGAAATCTCGGACCTACCATGCGGAGGCAGAGCGCGTACGGATGGTTTTTGCAAGGAAGGTAATGATGAGTCTCACCACCCGCCTTTAATCCACGAAAAATCGTTCCGATTGCCGCTGTATTATTGCGAACGTGTTCAAGAAGCGTCAAAGAAAATATCACGTCGTATTTGTTCTCTAGCGGCTCCTCGATCGAACCAACAACGAAATTATCGTAGAGTCTCGAACACGACTCCTTGTACTGTATATCCAACCCATCAAGCACATATTCAGGGCTCCTTTCGAAGAGAGGCCGGTCTATTCCTCCTACCTCAAGCAGCCTTGGACGCTCCCGGCTTCTACATGCAACCAGTACCTCTGCCCGAAGATCTTCTTTGTACCGCTCCGCACGGAAAAACCCTGGCCATCGCGCCCTAACCCAGCTCGACAACCTGTGATTTATCCTAACAAATCCCGTCAATAACGACCCTATTGATGCGAGCTTATTAGTAACTACATTCATTGCTCATATCCTTTTATCTCCGCCATGAATCGCTTGGTCTCCAACCACCATGGTGCATCTGAGTCCCACTGTTGCGGACGCTTCTTCTTAAAGTCCCACCCACCCCAAAGAACAATACCGTCGGCGTGGGAATAGGCCGTTCTAAGCTGTAACCCCCAGAACTCGCGCGAGATATACTGCAACCCAAGAATTCGGTTTGAACTGTGATATCTCGGCCATAAGAATGCATACACGGGCTTGCCGTACCGTCTCGCCTCGCGAATTTTCGAAACCGCGTATTTTATCCAGTCTTCTTCGTCGGAACGGAACGTGTAAAGTGAAGGTAAGATGACATCGACATCGGCAGCCAACGGCGACAACTGATCGTTCTCCCGTTGCCAAGAGAGATACTCTTCATGGCCCTCTCCGGTTAGCGAACGGAAATAGTCATGCACAGGTGGCTGGCCGTAGAGACCAACGACGGCATGAGGGGCCTCCCCCTTCACCCACTGAACCACCGTGCGGTACTTCCGTATGCTCTCCATTACCTCCTCAGAGCGCCCGCGCATCGGATAGCGCTCGATGTCGATGATAATTACCCCCTGCTTCGTTACCTTGTGGGCCGCCTCTTCAACGCGCCGCCGCACCGGAAGCGCCTGTGATGACCTGTCTCCGCCCCATAGTGCCCACTCATAGATGACGTCTGCTTTCTCTATGCCAAAACTCGATAGATCTGGCTTAGGCTCGTAAAGGGTCCCGTCCAGGACGCGAAACGCCTTTGGCGGATGCGGCAACCCCTGTATCTGCCCACCATCCGCCGTTCCAAGCCTTGCGTGCAACCCAAGGGCAAGGGGGAACACCAGCGACAACACGAGGCGCAACAACATCTTCATTCATGGCCAGAGGCTAGTACCCATTTATAGTATCGATGAGCGCTGCAAATAACGTGATGGCTCGTCTTCACTTCCCCCTCCGCTACTCACAAGGTCGACCTCGGTCATACGAGTAAGCACGTTTCGTCGATGATGATCCGCTCTCTATGTCTGCCGCAGATCCCGCTTGCATCCCATGACATATACCGCCAACAACGCCCCACTGCTCACTACAGCCAGGGCCGTCCCCGCCGCGCTCGCCGAGGCCAAGCCGACCACAGAGAACCGCGGGATCAACACCACACACAAGGCGGCAAGCGTCGCGCACCAAATCAGATTCACGATTACCGGGGGAGAATATCTGTGTACCGAGTAGTGGGCATATCGAAAAATGCGACCGACACTCAAAAAGGGAAGGGAGAGCCCGGTGACCCGCAAGATCTCCGCCGTTCTCGGAACATCGCTCTCCAGAAAGTTTCCATGGAGGAAGACCAGACGGACGATATCTTCCGCCCCCCACCAGAAGACCACCGAACCTGATACCCCGAGGCACAGGAGAGCACCGACGTAGCCGCGTAGCCATTGAACCCTAGGATAGCCATCGCGAGCGATCTGTCGTGCCATCTTGGGAAAGAGGCTCGTCGAAACCGGCATGAAGACAAGCGCCGCGATCACCTGGATCAAGGATGCCGCGTAGTAAAACTGCGATACGGTCCCTGCGCCGAGTAACGACGCGAAGCTGCGCTCCGTGGTCTGCACGCCGAGGTATAAGGCCTCCGCGGCGACGACCACTCCGGTCGTCGCAACGAAGCCGAGCCCTCGACCGGCAATGGATTCGGACGCAACTTGCATTCCATGGGCGGCATCTCCATCAGACCGGAAACTGCCCTTCAAGGACCACAATAGGCCGCCCAATACGACCAGATTTCCGCAGGCGTAACCCATCGCAATGGCGTCACTACCGATGCGCCTACCAAGACCCAAGACGAAACCGATGACGACGACGGAAAGCACTCCTCCGGCAATAAACCCTAATTCGAACCGCCCGACCACGTACAGGACACCTCGCACTGCACCACACAAGATTGCCGGGATGACAGCCAGGGCAAAGTAGATCGCAAGAGTTTCTCCATCCCGAAGCTGGATCTGATCGAATGTGGGAAAGAAAACCTTCAGGTAGATCGGCGTGACAACGATCGACAGGGCCGCGAGCCCTACTCCTGCCAGTGCGGTTGTCCTGAAGATCGCAACCGCCTCGTGCCGTAAGTGGCTTCGTTCAAGGGTCGCGCAGCGTCCCACCACAGTGTTTTCCACGGCGTTCCCGATCTGCACGCCCAGAAACAAAAAAAACCCCATCACCGCCACGAAGACATCCAGCTCACGACTGGCGCCGAAGACCGCCGCCACCACTAATTGGCGCCCGAACCCCAAGACCAGGGTCACACTGCTCAGGACTGCGAACCAGGATAGCCGCCGCCATTCGCTAAATATACTCTTGACGTCATGCATACGTTACGTTTTCTGGCGACAGTAAGCGGCGCCTACCATTCTGTAGCCACTGCCCACGGGGACAGTTACCCTGCAGCGCAATCACACACATTTCTAGCACCACGATACTCGCACGACCTACGGCACACAGTGATCGTTGCCGGCCTTCGGCAAACAGTACTCACCAGTGACGGTTTCACCACTAAGCGTTAAGTTGTGCCTCGCCTCCATCTCATCGTCAGCAAACCGTTTTTTCACTTCCCTCGCCGGGACGCCCGCCACAATCGTGTAGGGTGTCACATCTTGGGTGACAACGGCCCCGGCGGCCACTATGGCCCCACGCCCGATGCGCACCCCTAGCTTGACGATTGCCCGGTAACCAATCCAGACATCGTCCTCCACTACCGTTCGCACCCCTGGCGGCCGGCCCGAAAATATGATTGGAGTGCCAGCCCGGTCAAAGACGTGATCGGCACCGACGAACGATACATACGGCGCGATCAAGACATATCTGCCAAGGGATACCCCCGGGCCGATCTCGGCATGACAATTCACAAACGAGTAAGCGCCGGCCACAAAATCTCTACTCACCTTGCACGGCATGACCAGGTAGAAAGTCTTGTCGACATGCCTAAGCCCGTACAGCCTGCGCACGAAGGCCATCTTGCAATTACGTAACAACTGCCGGAGGCGTGGCACGCTCCGAACCCAGTTAAACACTCCATCACTCATGGCTGTCGCAAGAATCTAGCAGCACGCTTGCAAGCCGATCGCGAGATCTACTACAAACGTCGCACTAGCAGGCTGTTGAAAAACTCCCTAGAAGCACTCTGCACCTGTGTCTCTGACAACGACCAGCACGACTTATCAATAACTTACAGTGAGAGGATCCTCTTGTTTTCCTTGAAAAACACCATCTATGGGACTTTTTCAACAGCCTGCTAGTGGGCACAAGCCGCTTCGCCCCCTCGCTCTGCATCGCTGGCTGCCACACCCCCTACTGCCATCTCAATGACCATCCTCTGGAACCGCGGGTTATAATACTTGTCGATGATATCCCAGCATACTGAGCGCTGATATCGTCCATCTCGGCGCCCCCGGAGGCAGACCTCGATTTTCGTCGCAAGGTCTTCGACATCCCCCTCCATGAACACTTCCCCGCTCACCCCAGGAACGATGGCCTCGTACTCGGGCATCTGCCGGTCTGGGTTGTCGTGCGTTATTACCGGTGTTCCGTAAGTCATGGCGTGTATTGCTGTCAGTCCAATCGCCCCAGGAACCACACAGACATCCGCCGCCACCATTGCCAAAGCCACCTCCCCCTCCTCGTAGACATCCCCCATAAAGACCACCCGTTCGGTCATCTGACGAGAGGCCGTCCGTGACTCGAGATCGGCCCGCATCGGCCCGTCACCCACCACAAGGACGTTGATTTCAACGCCACGATGACGCAATACCTCCGCGGCGTCGATTAGCAGCTCGATTTTCTTGACCGCCGTGAGCCGACCAACGGAGACAACCATTGGCAACTCAGGCTGAGAAAAACAGACCCGGCGCAAACTAACGCACTTTTCGTCCGTCATAGTCTCACGCAACGCCACCTGTTCATGATAATCAAGAGAATTGTAAATAACGTAGAGGTTTTCCCGAGAAAACCCGCGATCCATCAACATCTGCTTCGCCCTTTTCCCGTACAAGAGCAACCCATCCG
>Ga0210036_1001286_pt1 | contig 28369 bp, 13 predicted proteins | sample CryGeymeta201515_FD_185469 | JGI IMG/M metagenome (GOLD analysis project Ga0210036, IMG submission 185469) | Groundwater microbial communities from Crystal Geyser aquifers in Utah, USA - Crystal Geyser metaG 2015-15 (SPAdes) (version 2) | ecosystem: Environmental > Aquatic > Deep subsurface >...
AGAGCTAGAATCACACAGCGATTTACTCAGTACATAGATGCGAACCTGGAAGAAGTCACTAAGACCTCCAATGGTCAAACCTGGACAACCAACCTAGCAGATATGTACCTCCAGGGATACCTTATGGCCTGGCAGGCCAGAAACGATGACAGACATGGCCATGATGCTGACACTAGACAAACTGCGGCAGCTCGACAAGCTGTCCGGGAGATCCAACAGCTCTATGAAATGAAGGATGACGTACTCCCAGAGTTCCAATATATTCTAGACCAGCCTATAGAAACCGTACTCCAGCTCAAGGCCAACCTCATGAGGTGTTGGATCAATACGTACAAGTCCATTTTGACAAACAAGAGGAGTTACAATACAGCCCTGACTGCCGATTGACTATTGGTGGGGCATGGAGCCCCTGGGAAATTTTCTATAATCAACCAAATCCTCCAACTTCCACAACCCACCAATTGTAACTCAAACCCCGGGTGCGTGTCACTCAATTTAAATAGTAGATCCTATCCTCCTCCATGGAGGGTGTGGTCCGGTTGTGATCAACTATGTCATCCTTTGGGGTGCCAATGGTTACCTTCAGGTGCCCTTGGCGCCCTGCGGGCGCCATAGTTGTGATCCCCGTAAATTAGATGTTCAATTTTTTTACTAGTAGTAGCTAGTGGTAGCTCTACAACTCTACTACTAGTAGTAGGTAGGAGTAGTAGTAGTACTAGTCTACTACTAGTAGTACTACTCCTGAGTAGACTGGACTACTATTACTGTGGTAGACTTCTTGTCAAGAGCTTGACTTAAGAATTCTAGTTTTATTTAGCAACTGAAATTACTACTACTAGTACTACTACTACTCTACTAGTACCTACTACTACTAGACCAGTAGCTAGTAGAAGTACGGTTAGGTATCCACATGCAGCAAAGATCAACCTCGACATGCTTGGGTGGGGTATGCCAGCGCGAGTTTATGACAAGTCTCAATATCTTTGTGACGTTTTTATCTCCAAAAATCCTCGCTTGCTATTGCGTTCCAGCGTAGTCGCCGGTAGACTCTGCGCATCGTCCAGGTGCAAAATCAAGAACATTTTTTAATTGGCTTCACTTTTTCACCCGTTCAAGAAGCACCTCTGATTCTCAAGGCTTGTGATCATCCTGTGCGAACATCTACTCTAACTCGCAGGCCAACGGCAAGTAGAGTCACAAACAGATTTTTACAGTTGTTGAAGCATAATAAGAAAGGGCAAGAGTAAGCTAGCCCAAGAATCTTCATTCAGTTAAGACAAAAGAAAGAATCATACGTTCTTAGCATACAAACATGCTCCCAATACACCGCTCGCCCATATTGCCTCGGGCCTTAGGTTGCAGTGAAATGCATGAAAATCGTTTAAGCTCATCCAGTAATAGCTCCCAGGGCTCAGATGGAAGCCTTGACATTTCATTAGAAGATGAGGATATCTATAATCCAAACCAGAAAAAGCCTAGATTCTTCATGCCTCGTGTTTCCATAACAGGTATCAAGTCTCAGATCTGCTTTCTCTTTATATTTGTTGCAATAAGCTATTACACAATTAAAAATAGTTCCAAGCTGTTTTCTAACTCAAGCCCCAATGAATGCGTCATTCTAAAGTGGGAGTATCCAAGTTGCAACAAATACATGGATAAGATTACTCCTCCACAAACACCATCACAGTGGATTGAATTTCGACGAAAGTTTGAAGCGGCTGTCGGCGAGTCTAATTCCAATCTCGATCGAGACTGGGCTGATTACATGGACGACAGTCATCGAGAAGTCAAGACTGGATTTCGCGTTGCAGTAGACGTGCGTATCTCTCCCGGAAAGGGTAGAGGTGTCTTCCTTGAGGAGCCTGTGCGAAAAGGACAAGTGCTGTGGGAAAATCGCTACAGCGCACGGTTCCCAGATGAGTGCTCGGTCAGAATTTTCTTTGCCAGCTTAAGCGAAGAAGACCAGTGTAATGCTATTATGTGGGGCTACGTCAATGACTTCTTTGGACGGGGTCTTCAATTTCAATTGGATCTTGATCCAGCCGTCTACTTGAATGCTGGCAGCCCCCCAGCTCAGGCAAATACAGTGAATCGGTTTCTTCTCAAGCACGAAGACGAACTCTTTGACAAAATGAATCTTAATGATGTGCAGAGAACTTTGGAATCGCGGCAACGAAATTCGCTGCTATCCTCAGAGCCTCGTTTTGGAATGGTTGCCTTGCACGACATGGAAGCAGGCACGGAGCTATTGATTGACTACGCCGAAATACATGTATATGGCATAAAGAAATTAGGCTGGTACGAGAGCTTGTGCTTCCACAGTCGTGGCTTCTGGGGGTGGATTAACATGGTGTGACAAGGCAAGGCCGTGGTCTAGCTAATTTGTTTTATGGTGTTTAGTTGTATAGCTTTTTTTGTTTGTAGTGTGCCCAGCGGCCAGCTCGAGTTCAGCTCCATCTGTTGAACACAATTGCAGCGACAGCATTGCTTACTGATTCTTGAACAAGGAAGCTATCATCCGCCATGGAGGGTGGTTGCAGACCATCCACGGTTGATGCATCTTGTTCTTCTAGCTGCTGTTCCTTCCCGTCTTCTAGTTGCTCCTTTGGCCCGGTGGAAGTGTCTCTGGGAAACTGACCGCCAGTCGTGTCTCCTAGCATGCGTGAGTAGGTGTGAACAACCCTTCCATTCTCAACCTCTGGCTTGGTATTCATTTTCTCCGCCTCCTGCACATAAGGATTAATAACCGTAATTTCCTGAACACATCTCGTTTCGCCAGTGACAGGAATGTTAGACCTGATGACGTGGTCAAGTGAAATTAATGTACCAATGACAGGAGGAACTGCACCTGGGTCGCAAGGACCGCCGTCAAAAGCAACTTTTGCGATTGGGCCTATACGTTGCTTCTTCAAGATGCAAGTATTGATAATTGATGGGACGCGATATTCAATAGTTTCAGACTTTTTTGCCTCGTGCTCCTCGTAGTTCGCGGCAGATTCATCCTCGTCTTTGATGGACAAGCCACCTCGCGAAAAGAGAGATTCATCATCTCGTACAGAAACAGAAAAAACAGAAGCAGAAGCTATGTCTGAGAGAGGCGGCATGGAGTCGCCATCTTCTTTTACCGAATCAGTGTCATTATTGGCACCATCCTTCGATTCGTCATCATCTTTGATAGACATGCCACCACGAGAGTAGAGAGACTCATCGTCGCCGCGAACGGAAGTAACATCGTCAAACCCAGGCATGGATTCATCATCTCTCACAGAAAGCGCATCACATAAATGAGGCATGGATTCGCCACCTCTAGAAAATATGGATCCGTCATCTTTGATCGACACTCCGCTTCTGGAATACATGGATTCGTCATCTTTCATGGATACGCAGCCTCTGGAAAACAATGACTCATCGTCCCTCATTGAGATAGCATCGTCAAGAGGGGGCAGAGAATCATCGTCTTGTTCCGAGTCTGGGTCTACAAGTGTTGGCATGCCCGAGTTGCAGTTCACGGCACTCACTCTTGTGGAGGGAAGACGATCTTTCATATGCGTACCGAGCGCTGCTTTATTCAATTGCGCCAAGGCAAGTTCGGTCTTATTCTGATTGATAGCCGTTCTTGCGGCTGCTCCGTCTCTATTGCTATCGTCGATCTGGAATTTCTCGGCTGTAAAAATTTCTGAAGATTCTCCCTGATCGTCTGGTGCTGCTTTGAATATAAACTCCGCCGTAGAACTACTCTCCTGAGATATCCTCGTTGTTCGAAATGGAGGCTTGATCATGGCAGCTTCTGAAGAATCAGTCGCTGATTTGTCAGCGACACAGTCGTCATCTACATTTGCCCACCTTAGTGGCAAGCAAAGAGCTAGATCATTCGAATTCTTTTTTAGAACACCACGAGTAGGAAGATACTGTTGATCCGCAAATGATACCGTGTGTTTCGATTGGGCTTCTCCCTTATCACTCCCAACGGGCTTCGTGTCATCAGCATGAGTCTCACAATTTTCTTGAATCTCAACTTTCTCCTCACTTTCCTCCGGTAGATCCGTTGAAATTGACGATTTACCAGCTTTGGAAGATACGAGAGCAGGTAGCAATGACTGAAATAATGTCTCATTGTTTTCAGATGCGCTGGTGGCTTCATTGCCTGCTAAATTATCCAACTTATCGACGGTGGCCTTTTCAGCGGATGTAATATTTACATCGTTTCGCACTTGCAAGTCAGCTTCTGCAATTTTCTGTTCCAGATGACTTTCAAGCGCTTCGTTCGCCGTGCTTTGATTCTGAATAGAGGCTTGAATCTCGTTGCTGGCTTTACCCTTCAAGAAAGCAGGATCATCCAAATTACTAGATTCTGAATAATTTCCATACTTTTCGTCAACATGGCAAATTTCTGCTTCTGCAGAGTCAGTGGGCCGTGTTCGTGTATTATCGGCTCCCTCCTGCATAGCTAGCGACTCTTGAATAGCTGGATTCACAAGTTTTAACTCGCTCGTATTGGAGGGTCCATCTCCTTGACTTGAATTGTTGGTCTTCCGTAATCCCGCATTTTGAATAATGGGCTCATTCTCTGGTTTTATGGGTTGTCCAATTTTTGTATTGGCAATTCCTTTCTCTTGACCAGAAATATCGGCCGTTATTCTTGGCCCTGCATTTTGAATGCTTGACTCAGTTGCTGAACTCTCGCGTTTGGATTCGCTTGTATTGGAGCCTTCTGTATCTTGGCTTAAATTACTTGCCCTTTTCCGTGGTGGAACTGTATTCTGCACTCTCGACAAATTCAATTGAGGATCCCTTGCTGTCGAACCAAAACTCGCTGTCTCTGTGTCTACACATGGGCCTTCAACGTCATTTTTTGAATCTACAAAGAATGGCAAGTCACCAGCGCTTTGATCCCTCGCGGAATTATCAACGCCAAAATTTTGCTCCCTTGCCGCCTTTTCACTTTGGCTATTCTTTAGAGTGAAGCTATGACTTAATATTTTCCGCGGTATTCCCTCATTTCTGGCTTCCGCCACGACTCGCAATGCATCGTCTCCAAACTGCTCACTTGCTTCATGGTGGCTGTTGCTGGTAAAGGTGAAACCACTGTCAACCATGTTGTACGAGCTTCTCTCCTTGCTGGCTTCCATGACATCGGCCAAATGGGCACCTACCGCAAAGGAATCCATCTGCAAACTAGAGTTCGTATGTGATGAGTGGACCGAGTCAGTACTTGAAAAACTTGCAGAAGATTCGCCATCGTGGGGGGTGTGCTGAGAGTTTGCGTCAAGGGAACCGGCTTCATCGCCATCTTTGTCAACACTAGTCAAAGACTGCGAATGTGACCGTACTTTTTGAGATCCTGCCACACGAATGGGGCCCGCACCTGCTAAAAAACTTGTGGCTGTAATTGTTTGACCACTGTTTGCTTGAAGCGGCAACGGGTCGCCCTCGACTGCACCGCTACTCCTAGATGTCACAACAGGTGCAAGCCTTTGCCTATCACTGTTTGCATGTTGCGGTAATTGCCCAATGCCAGCGTTACTTGTGGTCTGCAATTGAGCAATTCGCTGGCGGTTACTGGGCGTACGGTGAGGCTTCGGGCGAGCACCTATCCCACTTGTGGTCCGCACTGGAGTGATTCGCTGGCGGATACTGGACGTTCGCTGTGGCAACTGGCGAGTATCTGCAGTGCTTGCTGTCCTAACTAGAGCGGCTCGGTGATAGCCGCTGGTTGTCCGCTGAGGTAACTGACGCCGTGGACCAACCACAGAAACACTGTGAGCCCGAGCAGGCGTTTGTCGCTGATTGAACATCCCACTAATAGGTTTTTCATGTAGCTCGCGCCTAATCGCTGCACTTGAAGTGCGAGCTGGTAGGCATCGTTGAGGCTCGCCCCCTGACAAATCGGTTTCGGCCATTTTGGATACTTGAAGCAATTGTAGCCGAGCTGCTTCGGCGCCCACCTGGTCCAAAGATGAACGCCGCCTTGGAATCCGAAGCGATGTCAATGAGTTGCTTGCATTTTTTACTGGCAAGGCACGTTCTGGAGCATCTCGCTGTCGAAATTCCGCCTCCTCTTCACACTGGAGCACATGTACTTCGTCGCTAGTGTCATCCGCGGAGCTTCTTCTCCCCGCCATTTGCCACCGAAAACTAGCACCTCGCTCAGGTGTTAGGCGCGATGCTCTTGAGCTCACTGACCGAGCTGGAAGCTTTCTGAGAGGGCCATTGCCATCACCGTCATTTTCCCGGCCAGCAATTGCGCCACCAGAAGCCATTTGAGCCATGACCCGAAGTCCTGACATACTTTCTTGTCTTTGCACCCTTAGTTGGCGAACAGTCATACTTCTGGCTCGCATAGGAATCGTGCGACTTGCGTTGCCTCCCGGAGCACCATCATTCATGCGACGGGTAGGTCTCCGCGGCATTGTAAAACCAGCTGTATTTGGTTCTGCGATAGCAGCTATATTGTTACCCCTCCTCAGAGACGACGCAATTCGTCTCATCTGGGACAAGTTCATACTAGCTGCGCGCCTTGGAGTCAATTTACTGGTGTCATCAACATCGCGCTGAAGAACAGTTACGTTACCAAGATCCTCGTTCTCGCTGTTGACAGTTGCCCTGTCTGGTGCCTGCCGCCGCAAGCCGCTGACGGTTCGTTCAGGGGTTACCCGTAAAGCCTTCAAACTGATTTTCCGTTCTGGTACGCTACGCGGTAGATCATTATCACAGTCAGGTAATCGGCGTGATCCCATGGCGCTAATTGTACGGACTGGAGGTCGCCGAACAGTTTGAGCTACACTCATACTTGCAGCTCGAAGTGGTGCTGCTCTTCGTCCACTCATTTCACCAAATCTAGCATCATTCGGATCGACAACAGCATTCCGACCAGGTTGTCGCATTCCACTTCGGCTTCGGGCAGGAGGAGCCCGGCTGCGCATTTGCGCTAGATTCATACTCGCAGCACGCATTGGTACCGAACAACCCTCGTATGTTCGCTCAAGGACAAGCAATTCACTAGACTCATTACCTGCGCCCTCTTCTGATCTGCCTGGCGCTTGTCTTGTCAACCCACTCATAGTGCGATCAGGCGTAACACGTAGAGCTTTGGAACTAATAGTGCGAACAGGAAGGTTGCGTTGGGCTTCTTGGCTGCTGGGAAAAATCATTGCTGACAGGCTACCGGTGCGTTCAGCGTTGGCTACGCTCATACTTGCGGCACGAGGAGGCACCGAGCGCATGAGAGAGGATTGTTCATCTTCATCACAAGCCAACTCTTCGTCCTCGCCGATAGGTGCTACGGACTGTTTTGCCAATTCTTGCCTTCTGAGGGCGCTCATTGTTCGCATGGGGGTCTTCCTTTGTATAGCAGCGCCCGAGCTGGCTGCTCTACCCGGTGCAGGTCTCATTGAGATCCGCGAAGGTGATTCCTCGCACAAGTCTTCGCTGATGGGTGCCACCGAAATGTCAGCAAGCCTTTGCCTCCTCAGACTACTTGCGGTTCTCATAGGGGCCTTCCTCTCAGCGCCCACTACCGTGCCCATACTGGCAACCCAAGATGTTGCATCTTCGTCCTGTCCGTCTTCGCTGATTGAGGCAACAGAAGCTTCGGTAAGCATCTGTCTACGCAAACTACTAGCTGTGCGCATGGGGGGGTTCCTTTGTAGCGTGACCATACTTTCCGCGCCAAGAGACGATCTCGTGGGCATTCTCGGGGTTGCATCTTCGACTTGTCCGTCTTCACTTATAGCAGCAACAGAAGAATCCGCTAGTTGTTGTCGTCTCATACTGCTCGCAGTTCTTAGAGGGGCTTGCCGCTGCTGCGGACCAAGACTACGACCCACATTAGCAATACTCGGGGCAGAAGGCCAACCAGGAACACCTGGAGGACAAGAATAAATGCCTTCGTCTTGATCCTCCTTGATGGGCGCTACTGAATCATCGGCAAGTCTTTGACGTCTCATACTACTCGCAGTTCGCATGGGAGCTCTCCGCTGTGGACTCGCGAGTTTTTCCATTCTCATACTGTTAGCTGATCGCAGAGGAGCTTCAAGAGCAGATGGGACTTCCAAGGTTTCACTTATAGGCGCCACAGAACTATCGGCAAGTCTTTGGCGTCTCATGCTACTTGCGGTGCGTGAAGGAGGACATCTTGTTATCTCACTTCTCATGGATTGTGCAGGTGGGCTTTGCGCAAAGGAATCATCGGGCGTGTTTTCGTCTTCGCCACTTTCTTCCGAAATCGTACGTACAAATGTTTCGGCCAGTGCCTGCCTCCTAAGACTGCTGATCGTCCTAACTGGAGTCCTACGCTCTGAGGCTACATTCATACTAGCGGCTCTCATAGGAGTCGACCGAGCCATGGCAGAGAGGAGACCTGCTCTTTCACGAGCGGACGAGCCTTCCATTCCTAATCCAGGAGCTTGTCTTCTCATGACACTCGAGGTGCGACGAGGCAGTTGTCTCGTCGAAGAAATGTTCATACTAGCAGCACGTAACGGAGCAGATCTTCCTTCGCCAAGTTCCAAAACGGTGACCTCCCTTTGTGAAACATCCTTATCAGCTGGCGTTCGCCCTGATATTTGTCTGCGCAAGCTAGCTGAACGCTCTGGTGTTACCCTCGATGCCTTGGCGCTAATGGTTCTCACAGGTACATTCCTTCGAGGTTCGCTGCTCTGTCTCGGCACACTATTCCCGTTGCTGTTCACAGCAGAGGCCATTTGTCGTAGTCCACTATTGCTCTCCATCCGTTGAACCCGCAATGAGCTCAATCCTGTAGCATTCATACTCACCGTTCTTCCAGACGTCATCACGCTACCTGGCATTGTTCGCTGCAAAAGTGTGATGGAGTCACCCTCCTCATAAGGAAGTGCGAGTCTTCCTGGAGCCTGCCGTGAAAAGCTTGTGGCCCTCTCAGGTGTTACGCGTAGACATTTGGAAGCTGTTCGTTGAGGAGGAGCCCTAGCCGCATCGTCGCATTCATGAGTTTGGGATATGTTGCGATCTGTTTCAACCAAACTCCTAAGACGCCGCTGGGCTGAAATTGGCGCATCCGAGTTAGTAAAGCTATGTCTCTTGGCTCGTCTACTAGGCACCCTTCTTGCAGCACCGTCATCTGAATCATCCGAATCTGCAGAAGCTCGAGTAGGAGCTACAGAACTACCAAAGTTTCGGGGTATGAACGGTATTCTGGCAAGGCCTTCTTTTTCATCGTCATCTGAATTGCTGCTTCTTCTCTTTGGAGCACGCAAGGTGCCATCGGTAGCGCCTGTTTCACTGGTAGCCTTCGATAATTTTCTTTTTGCAGGGGAAAAGTTATCCTCTGCATGGACTTTTCCTTCTCCTCCTTCTTCAGGACCGACAGAATTGGATTTGCGTTTTTGGGGAGTCCTTACACCTGATGCATTTTGATTTGACAGTTTTGTTTCTAAAGAATGATCAGAGTCACTCTCGCTGCCATCCAAATGGCTTCCTCTTCGTCCCATTAATCTAGGCGCTGCATCTCGTACTTTTTCGGTGGGCGACATGTTCGTCCTAATACGAGCAGACTGCGAGCTTCGACTAGGTCCTACCTCATCATTGTCTGACGACGACGAGGAACTGTATCGTCTTCGGGGTGCTTTGTTTGTCGTAAATCGTTTCTGGGGTGAACTAGAGCCACGACCTTGGGGTCTTGCAGCAGATGACATTGGCTCATTGTTGTCATTGGTTCTGAAATTGGAATCCAAAGTAATCGGGGGGATACTCTTACAAGGATTATTGATTGGCATTGTTGCGGGTAATCGTACTGCTGGTATCTCTGTCGCTTTTCCTTCTTCTTTTTCTCTTCCACAGCCAGACTCGCTGGTCAATGACATGCTATAGTATTCCATCACAAATCTTTTTCTTTCTTCGGACACAACATTATCAGAGATGGAAGAGTCGTCGCTCGAGGTTGGCAACTGCAAAGGTGCAGCAGTCGTTTCTGTTGCGTCCGAAGAAATTTCAACAGCCACGTCATTGCCTGTTTCTTCGTGTTCTTTGTCACTATCACCAACATCTTCTGTGGGAGTAAATAACTTTTGCGGAAAATGTGCCTTCTCGTCTGCTAGTTCTGTTGCGTCGACTTCCACGTGACCGTCTCTTTCCGTCGGTGCCACGGCTAGATCAGCATCAATGTAGTTCAGTCCAATTGAATTAGCTTCCGGCTCTATAGGATCAATGACCTGCGCGGTATTGGAAGACTTATTAGAGTCCGCAACATTGCTATTATTTGATGTTTCCGCGACCACAACACCTTCTTCGGAAGAATCATATTTTTTCGCTGATTCCTCGAGTTGTAGTTTTTCGGCATCCACGACTTCCTCTACCATGTTGCCTATTCGAACATGTTTATTTTCCTCTTCCTCTAGAATATCATCCGAAGAGGTCCTACGGGCTGGTCCAAATGGTTTTTGTCGCACTGGCTCTACTTCTGGATTTAATGCTCGGGGTCGATGTGGAAATTCTTCTCCGGCAAACGTAGTTATCCCTCCAACGATAGCAGCCGTCTCTGTTGTTGTTGTTGTTGTCTCTGGTTCATTTTCTTGAGTATTACGACCAAAATTTCTCGGTTTTGGTCGAAAGGGTTTGCGAATCACGGGTGCATCATCATCCTGGTAATTTTTGGCAGTATCTACCGCGGCAGAAGTGTTGCTGGTAGGAACCGTTTGTGCAGATGCAACAGATGCTTCTTCCCTGCTGTTCTGCCGGCCAAACGTTCGTCGCGTGGGACGGTACGGTTTGCGACCGGTAGCAGATGATCGAGCAGCAGCAGCAGCAGCAGCAGCACGAGGAACTGAATCGTCCGTATTCAATGTTGCCGCCACGTAAAGCGCTTCATCGGAATCGAGCATCTGTCGTCTCGGTACTCGCAAGACCCGAGGTGACTTCTGAGAGACGACGACGGGTGTCGTTTGACTTCGCTGAACTGCCTGACCGCTCAAATCGCCACTGGAATTGCTTTTCCGCATGTCTGCTACGTTCTTCGAGAGATCATCGGCAGCGGTGTCACCATATCGCCCCGATTCGTCATCACTGTCATCCGTTATCCGTCGAGGTCGTCCTGGCATTCGAGGGGCCTTGGAACTGCTAGCTCTCCCGGGGATGTTGCGGTCAAAGGAAGTACTGTTTTCGCTCAACCACCGTGAACTTAAATTGCTTGTCCCACCGCCCGATGGTTGCTGCTGTCCAGCTTGACTCCTGGTATCCACCAAAGTAGGACGTTGTCTCTGATCCCGCGGAAGCGGCCTCCTAATGGGAGTAGAGGATGCCTCCGTGGATAACAAAGACTGTTGATGGTTTTGAAGGGGAGCAGAAGGAGCCGCCTCTGCTGCTGTTGTTGCTGCTGCTGCTGCTTGCGATACATGGTGTTGCCCTCTTCGACTGGCGCCAAATTTTCTACCAAAAGTATTCGCTCGACCACCAACACTTCGATCTCGCACTGGAGGAGAATTATCGGAATCGCTTCCTGGAGAGCTGGATCGGCGGCCACGCCGTGACGCCATGGTGATTAAATATTCAATTAAACTTACCTTTTAAACCTAAAAATAACTTCTGGATGTGTATTGTGTATTGTAACGTGCTCAATCAAAAATCATGGTGTGATTGCAATTTGCAATGGACTAGGTCTAAGGGTTTCAATGATTCCTCTCTTGTCTCTGCTGTTCCCGTCCTAGTTTGATACAGTAAATCAGCAATTTTCGGGAAGATGGTCAGTATTGTTGTTAAAAATAGTTGCAAACAAAAGAACGAGTTGGGCGTGTGGTCGAGAGTCGAGAGACTGGTGAATTGATGCCCGTCTGCCGTCGCTTTTCATGAGAGAAGAGATATTTTTAGGAGGAGGTCTGGTAGTAGTCTACCTAGTAGTAGTAGTCTAGTGTTTGATGAGAATGACTTTCGACGTCATTTTGCCACGCAAGTGCCTGAGAAGTACTTTAAACATACCTGGTACCAGGTTACCTGGTACCAGTAGAACTACTAGCATTAAGAAAAGGAGGGCCATACTCTCATTACTAGCTAGGAGTAGTGCCACATACTACTACTACTCTAGTAGTACCTGGTAGTAGCTAGACTACTGGTGAACTAGTAGTTTAAGTAGTACTATTCTAGCTACTACTCGAGTACTCGTCTAGCTAGTACTACTAGTAGTACAGTAGTAGTCTACAAGGTAACCAAATCGGCCACCAGATCTGATAGGTAACAGATCGGTAACATAGCAGTTAAATAGGGGTTAAAATTACATCGGTAACATCATCATTGCTGAAACTTGCCTGTTGATAAAACTGATAAATTTCCAGATCGGTCACACCTTATTAAAACCAATCGGTCAACAAGCGGTCAACAAGCGGTTACCAAACAGCAACAGCGTAGCAGTAAGCTTTGGCATATAAGGTTAAGGCCCAGTAGAGAACGAAACGTCAACTTGTTATTACGTCGCGTTAATGGCTAGAAATACAGTACTCGATTGCGGAGTCGGGACATTCGAACATTTAGAGTGATCTTTTTGCAGGCTAGACAGCGAAAATGGCTAACTAAAATTATATCCATGCCGAGATCCTTCACCCAACCTTCTTCCATCCACTACTGATGTAATGGTCGAAAAACATTGAATGCTCTCCTGGCCTCTCTACTACGTCATTGTCCCACCTTCTCCATCTAGGTGCTTTTTCGCTTTGTCGACAACGTTCACTTCTTGAAGTTCCTGCTCCACTCGAATAGTTCGTTCCGCATTCAAAATAGAAAAATCACCTGTCATCTCTGCAAAATACAAACTCATATCCTCCAACGAACGACCCTTAGTTTCGGGCAATAAGCAATATACAAAGGTCAAGGTCATTACGCACAGGACCGCCAACATCAGAAAGAAACCAGCCCACGACAATTTCGATTGCAACGTCAAAAAGGATGCACTAAAGGCAGTGCCAACCGCACGATTTAGCAGGGTTGCTAGACTCATGGCCTTGGCGCGGATGCACGTTGCAAAGACTTCACTGGGAATCAGCCAGGCAATGGGGCCCATTCCAAAACTAAAAAAGGCCAAATACACCGCCAATCCACCAATCGTAATCATCGCATTGGGTGCGTCGTTGTCAGCCATGTAGTAGGCTGCGCTCACGCATAGCAGTGACACAATCATTCCTGTAGAACATGAGACAGGAGCAACAAGGAATTGTTAGTCGCTGTCCAGACCAGAAAATGCACTCAGGGAATCAATCAAACAACCAACCGCCAACGTGTCGGACCATACCTATTAACGAAGAGAACAACAGAGGTCTTCGTCCGCGATAATCCACAAACTTCCCAGCCACCAAAATACAAACAAGCTTGATTAAACCCAGCATCACCAAAACTACAGGCTGTGCAGCTTTTGAATCGACGGAACTAGCAATAATATCCATCAAGTAATATTGAATAGCATCCACACCCACTATCTGTTGGGCCATGGCAGTTCCCAACCCGACAAGCAGCATGCGTCGAAAGGCGGGAGTAGGACAAAAAATAGCCCCCCAACCAAGAGAGTTCTCGGCACGTCTTTCACGTTCTAACGATTCCTTGATATCATCCAGCACCAAGTCGACATTGTATCCGGAGGGATAAATTTGCGCCAAAACACTGCGAGCTTCGTCGTAGCGATATTTGAGGGAATACCAGCGGGGACTCTCTGGCATGACTCGGTAAGCGAGAGAGATCATGACGCAGGGCATGATCATTCCCAAGGCAAAACAGATCCTCCATTCCGTGGCATCATCCATCGGGGAAAAAATCAAGCCCATGAAGAAACCAAGAACAATTCCCACATTGATGCCAATCTCTGACCACGTCACTAGTTCACCACGATGTTTGGCCGGGGAAATCTCACTAATGTACATTGGATCAATCTTTATAGAAGTACAGAAGTGATGCAAAAGACGAGGTGAGATATGAGTTGTGCAGTTGCAAACAATTACGGAAGGAAAAAGCTCATAACATCGGAACTGTTTCCAATAATAGTTTAAGACATGGAACAGTATCCAGTGCTCCAAAAACATATCAATTGAATTGCACATACCGCTAGTCCAAGCCCAACACCAACACCACAAATCGCTCTTCCTACCATCAAAATGGTATAGTTGGGGGCACACGTCTGAATAAATAACCCAACAATGAATCCTATCGACGCAATGATAAAAGTAAATCGTCGTCCGAGATTGTCGCTAAGAAAATTGGAGGCTACTGCTCCAAACATGCTGAAAAAGTTTAGGGTACCAATGTACACTTCGAGTTCTTCATCACTTAAACTAAATTCATCTTGAATCATTCGTCCCGAGTGTGTCGATACTCCCGTAACGTACCCTAAAATGGCCGAATTAATGGCAGCACAAAAGGCAAAGACTTTCACATTGCGGGAGACTGGCACTTCTGTACCGCCGTGGTCGTTGTGGTGCTCACCCTCGTGGGACTGTTGCAGCTTCGGTAGAGGTGCTGCTGACGAAGGAGCGTCACCTCCTGCCATGTAATCGGTCATCTTTCATCAATCAAGACAGGTTAATGCAGTTATAAGAGGAAGGAAGCCGTTGCGCGACGGTGTGTGTGCTTGTAAAAGTCAATTGCATGTATCCTTTTAGGATGGTGGAGTTACCTGGTAATATTCGAGAAGGACTAGTAGTTTTCATCATGGTGGGTACTACAGTACCTGGTAGGTACAGTATTTTTTAACCTTGAGCGTGACTGCGTATTGACTGCGAAAGATTAAGTCTAGCAAGACCTGGCTACCCGCCTTCCAATTTCTGGTACACCCAGTGGTACACCTTTTTACATGATAGTAACCCAATTTCTGTAGTCTAATATTCGACAGCATGGTCCACGTCTCTTTAAAACACGACTCGATGTCTTCTCTCTGCTTTCGCTTTTAACAGGGAACCAGCGGTGAGGATTCCCACATGCCCACCCTGACAAAGCACAGCAGCATCACCTGCCCAACAGTATCAACATTATCCAGCACCATTCTGTTCCACGTACGGTAGCATTATCATAGTTGAAGCTCCGAGAATTACCTTGAAGCAAGTAATGAACAAGACGAACAGCAGTAGAGGAGGGCCAAATGGCCGTGACGAATTTCTCAAGCAACTTCTCAACTTGGATGAGCCAGGCTACAACTGCAAGAATGTCCCTAGTTCAAGCAATAGCAGTCAAGATATACAATTAAATAAGAACAACGCAAATGTCGAGGTATCGCCCGCTCAAAAGCTGGCGAGTCGTTGTGGAAACAAACATGGACGTCAAATGGTAGCTGAAAGTTGCCGCAACAAACAGGAACAAAAGAGTGGCAGCAACCGCGAACAATCAGATGCCAATACCAGCAGCAATGATAGCTTGACGACACAGAGCTTCGATTCGAATAGCACCGCGGATGAATTTTTAAGGGAGCTTCTACTTGAATTTCAGCAATACAGCAGTCTAGATCAGCACAACAGCAGTCCCCTCCTACAGCATGTGGACGGACAAGTTCTAAACACACAAACAGACACAATGGAAGAGGAAGAAGAAATACTGCTCGAGAAAAGCCTGAAAGGAATATTCAAGAAATCTGTTGCAAAGACGATGGAGCCATGCGTAACAGCAACAACCTTGTTGGATCCACCTGCATTGTTTCATGGAGCGTTAGAAAAGGGTATGGTAACCATGAGCATCCTAGACGGAAATTACAGCATGGATGACGATGAAAAAGATGAATCTTCAGTAACTCGTCTGGTCCGCCGCTTTGAACGGGATTCAATCTCCAAGGTGGCCCTGTTGGATCCTCCCACCGATCATAGTGTGGTCACGCTGGATGGTTTGCAAGAACACCAGAAGCCGCGGTATGCCTCACGAGTTCTGGCTGTTCCTACCTTCACCAATGCTGGCTTCGCGGTTGTTCCCGAATCAGAGGCCGCCTCTTTACAGCATGATCATACGTTTTCAGGTATTGAGGCGGAGGCTATAACCCTTGACTTGTCTTCCAATACCAAGAATACTACTGCCAAGAGTGATCCACCAGAAGTAAAGACCCCATCAGCGGACAGAAACGAACAACGTAAAAGACTTGCTTCTGAGTCATCTTCCGGTATTGTAAAGCCAGAACTAGATGGAAATATGTACTGTCAGCGCCATCCAATTCGACAGGTTCCAGGAAATAGCTACTGTAACCCTTATCTTCGCCCTCACGTTGGAATGATTACTCAATCTGTTGACCCAGCCATGTACTTTTATCTCCATCGGCCTCATCCTGGTGCTCCTTGCGATGGCAATTGTGGTTCCAACGGGTTTCCTACCACCGTGATGATGGACGGCAACATCATCAAGAATAGCACGGGCATTGGTGGTATGCCCGAAATGCACCTTCGTTGGCGAGACGAGCAACAATCACAGTTTAAAGATGCCGATGTCACTGGATTTCTTGCTCCTTGGTATTCTGGAGGTAATCAGGAACGTGATGCTGGTGCAAGAGTTCCAAAAGAGAGCAAGCCTCCTGAAGAGGTTACCGGAGGATCCACAGATCGAGGGTGGTGCGACGTAATACCTGCTCACTTGCCCTTTAGTGTCGCGAAAGAACCCGCCGAAGAAAATACGGCACCAACCACGGCAACCATGGCAACAGTATCTCCGCTTGGTAAGGAAGAAGTCAAAGGAAACGCGAAGACGAAGAAAACAGAGGTGTGGTTCGAGAGCCAAATTGAGTATCTGGTCACCAATCCGTGTGCCCCCGAAATCCAACACAAGACGACGCCCCCTTGCAAAGTGAAGCTGGTAGAAAGTAAACCTCTTTGTGGCAATTCCTTTTCCGATAGATTCTTGGAGTTGAAGCAGATGATTGGTTTTGCTCACAGTTCTCACATCGAAATGGAAGACAAACCTCCAGGCCTGATGGAAACCGCCGAAGTTGTCCATGCTCCGGAGCCAATAAACCGCAATTCAAACTGTGGACGAACATTGCCTCCGCCTCTTTCCCTAGCTGCTGAGTATGTTTTGGCCACTTGCAAGTCCTCGAAGACCTCAATCCATTCCACCCCAAAGGTGCTTGCTTCCTCTGTAGTATATTTGTCTCACAAAGAGGATGCAACCTCTCCTTCTCCATCGTGTGACACGATCTACGGTTACTGCAACAAGCAAAGTCCCGACTCCCCCACAGATGCTACTGTAGCAAGCCAGTTTGCAGACCCTGATCATGAGTTTAGTAAAGAGCAGTCTGGCAAAAAGATGTACTCTTACGACTACTTTAGTCCCGAGGGAAAAGCTGCAGATCCCTTTTGCGAACTTGCAGCGAACAGGGCTCGGCGTCTCACGCACTTGGGGGTTGATGAGACTGGTGCATTCAATATCCCTACTCGCGGAACGGCGACAGGAATGCGTGGCCGTAGCGCTGCTCCTATGCCTGGCGCCGGAACATCGGACCGACTTGGAATTCTGTAATTATTTAGGGGATCGAAACAGCGCACAGCAGGGATAGCCGAACAGGGTACACATGTGAAGTACATCCATTCACTTTTTTTTATGATACGGAAACGCGCTCTTGTTTTCGCAGTTTCAAAATCACTGCAGTCATGATACAATCCCAGACAACACAACACAAAGTATTCCCTCATACAATAAGTAATAAGAAAATATTTGTTTCTCGAACGTCTCTCTAAATGCAGTCGCGAATACAACGATTTAGGACACTGCAAGAAAGTCCTGTAGCAGTCTTCATCATACGTGGGGACACACAATTTCCCATGATCGTAGGTGGCAACAATAAACAGAGGTGGCGGTGGATCGAGGCAATGACTGCATTGGTTGGGTCCGTCCCATGCACTACTACACTTCTTCCTATCAAAATTGGATGACTTGTCTTCTTAGAGGATTGGGATTACAACGGTTCAGTAATATGTGAATTTCCAATTCATGAAAGGCTCGTGCTTGTCCCCGTACCGATAACTACTCGTAAACAATTTTAGGGCGCCGCCGTTGTTTTAACAAGGTACACACACGTAACAAAAACGAAAGAAAAACCAACATGATAAGGTCGAAAAAGAATTAGGCGAGTAGAGAAGTGTGTGTATTGAAACAAGATAAATATTGAAACTTTTATGTAAATATTTTCATCGAAAAAAAGAATGTGTGTCAAATGGACTTTTTCGTTTGTTGTTTCTTGTCTTTTTTTTCTTTTCTTCATTTTTCTCAGGCAATGACCATGTTTCGACGTCGTCCCGTTGGTGGCACTGAACTCATTTTGGACGAACTGCTCATTCTTGTTGTTCCATCAGCAAATGTTTCGGTAATTTCCGTAATGGTTTCGACTTGCCCATTATCATGCTGAACACTCCGCGTCTTGCTGGATCTGCCAATCACTTGTTTCGACATGGATGTTGTTGTTGGTGGTGGTGACAAAGAAGACGAACAAGAAGATGGTGCAGCAGCCATACGTGAGTTGTTTGGACGTTGTTTAGTACTTGTAGTAGTAGATTTTTTAGGACGATGTCCAGAGTTCTTTCCTTTTGTTGTACCACTACTATCAATGGGAACTTTTTTTACCGATGAACGAGTACTTCCATCCGGAAATGTTTCGGTCTTGGTTATTACTTTCATATTACCTTCAATTTTCGTCGATGTGCTCGAACCTGAACGAACAGTTTTCGTGACGGGAGTTGCCATTGTGTTACTTGCAGTGGTAGTTGTAGTCGTAGTGGTAGTATTGGGTGTCGCACTACTAGTCGTAGCTCGTTTCGTGGACTTTGGTCGTTGCATATCGGTGGGTAATTCTTCTCCCGTCTTGTCTTGAAATGCCTTGGCAAAGACTTCAAATGGATCTTGAAAACCGTTGGCAGTTCCCATAAAGGTGTACGTCGATCCATCCGGATTGGTAACAGTGGCTGTGAATTTTCCATTCTTTTGCGAATATTGGGTACACGCGGGTCCTCCTCCTCCTGCTGCTGCTGTTGCTGGAACCGATGTGTTATATGTTCGTCGTTGTGTCGTTCCTTGGGGCATACTGCTGTTGAAAGCCGTGGTATTTCCTGGACTGCTTTTTGTGGTAGTATAACGCGTACCCGGAGCACCTCCGTACTTTTTTCGCAAATCATACTGTTCTCGTTCTTCTTCGTCACTCAAAATTTCGTACGCATTGGCAATCTTGGCAAACACATTGACACATCGTTCCTTGTCGGCCTCCGTTTGTTGCTTGTCGGGATGATTCTTGAGGGCCAATTTGCGGTAGGCTTTCTTGATCTCGTCAATGGTGGCATCCGATTTGACTCCAAGAATTTCGTAAGGATCATCGTTTGCGTTCATGGTCAAATTAAGGTGTATTAATCTCAAGTTAAATTAAGTTTATCGTAAGACACTGCTGAATTGCGTAAAAAAATAGTTGAGTCTGTTCGGTTATTTCGAGATAAAAAATGATCTTGGCAAATATGTGAAAGAAAACACTGAGTACGCCGGTGATCGGTAGGTAGTAGCGGCTGTGGCGCAGAAACTTCTGTTTGAGCACAGAATACGCATCAGACTCCTCCTACCAAGATCGGTCATTTATTGCGGAGTCACTGATCGGTCTTGCCGCAAGACATGACTGTCACTTTTCAGTAGGGGTTAATTACTTCAACTTTACATTAGAGTGAAGGTTAAATGCACGGCAAATAATAATATTATTACGAGTTTTTTTTAAAAGATATTAATTACCTGACCTGGTACCGGTATTGATCATAACAAAAAATTAAATTCGAACTGAACAAAGAGCAAGCAAATAGCAAATGCAGACTTCAATTTAACGAGTATTGCGCAAATTAACAATCACCATAACCTAATAGGCCGTTCATCAGCTGCTACCAGTGATGAGTCTCTACTTCCCAAAGTAACTCATCGATCAGAACATCTCTCAGAGGCTATCCCATAGACGAATAAGAATGTCTGCATCACAGCCTATTATTGAAGCAACAACATTTAAAGCCTTTCATTGTGTTCACTGCATGACACCCAGTGCATCGACACATCGTCAATTTGGACGAGAATTCAAATTAACGACGTGCGACGGATGCGATCAGATTGTTGATCCGTACGTCGAGCGTGACAATTTATTAATTGCCATGGATCTAGTCTTGTTGCGAGAAGAAGCCTACCGCCACGTCTTGTGCAATCATCGGTATTCAAGAGATGCTGGCAAGACAAAGAAGCAACAGCAACAGCAACAGCAACAGCAACAGCAACAGCACCAACAACAACACGAGGCATCAGCATCATGGAAAGATCCCAATTATAAGCAATACTGGATCATCTCTTCTGTCATCCAAGCGTACCTGCTACTTCATGAAATACCTTGGATGCAACAGCAACAGCAACAGCAACAACTGGCATCCTCCTCCTCCTCCAGTCTCATGTTTCTCAGTATCCTTGTCCATGCCACTACACCACAAACTAGTGTTGAGATGCTCCGCGTACGTACCAGCAGCAGTATTCAGTGGTGGTGGATACCTTGTCTGATTACATATGCGTGGATAGCCAACGTAGCATTTTGGATGGGACTGCACTGGGCAGCAACTTCATGGTTGTCGATTGGTAGTACTAGCACCGTGACAACCAGAAAGGATGGGAATTATCATCATCAGCAGCAGCAACAACAACAACTGAAATCACGGTTCGCTGTGGCTGTTTTATTGCCCACATTCTTTCACGTTTTTACCATTCTGGTCATGATTTGGGACACAACCACAATGGTGCGTCGTTTGGCAAGCCTCCTGGTATTGTACTATCAATACATGGCCACCATGGTAACGCTTCAATTACTGACAGTGGCAACAAGAATGCCGTGTTCAAAATTAAAGTGTGTGGCAGTGTTTGGAATGGGCATCGTGATTCGATCCCTTGTCCTAACGGTACTACAGAATTTGGTACTAGCACTACAACAAGTTCAAGACAATCGCAACAATGGACACTACTTTGAAATTCCGTGCTTACTGGGTTTGAACATGGTTCACATGGAGAGTATCTTGCGTCTGTTAGGACAGCACAGCACGACGTTGAATGTATCATCGTTACCTGCGGTCTGTATTGTTTAAGAAGTTGTCCGATTCCATGCAAGCCTGCTAGTACAAAGGAGTTTCAGGGAAATGCGAAACATTCTTAACAGTTGGTTGAGGAATGATCCTCTTACACTCATTAAAACTGCGACCACGATGAGCGTCAACGAAACATGATACGTACTGTAGTTGATAGAATGGAGATAGGCTACAATATCTGTTACGTATACGTTTTTAAAAACAATGCAGCAAGAACAACATTTAAAGATCATCCGTTCCTTCAAATTCACGCTTGACTTGCACCATCCGGCTCATCCAAGTACTGCCTCCGCCGTTCTTTGGAGAAGAACTAAGATTGCCCCCATTGTCACTGGCCTTGAGTCTTTCAATCTCGTGCGCTTGCTTTTCCGTCTTCTCCTTCAACCTGGCAAGTTCCTCGTGTAGTTCAGAGTTATTGTTGGAGACCCCATTGTCCCTTCGTAGCATCGCAACTTCGCGCTCCAATTGTTGGTTTTTGCGTTTCATAATCATCACTTCGTCTCGAGCCTTATTAAAATCAGAAGTTGAGGCAGGTTGTCCATTTTGACCGCCAGCTTGCTTCGATTCCTTGACTGCCTGTTGGGCATACTTCAGCTCTTCCCGCAGTCGACGAATCGTATCAGTATATTCAATCTGGGATTTTGCCATGACGTGCTTCATTTCTCTCAACTCCTCCTGGCAACCATTTAAGGCAAGGCGGAGATTCGATTCGACAGGAGCCGTCGACGCACCATTGCTCCGTGGGGCAGCACCACTTGTACTTTTGCGGGCAACGGACCGTCTTCCAGATGTTACTGCGGCGGGTTTAGCATCGTCATCGTCCAAGACAATCACATCTGGTTGGTGCATTTGGTGCACCTGCACCTGGTGCATCTGGTGCTGGCGCCACTGTTGCTGCTGATGCCGTTGCTGCAGTTCTCGCTGCTGTTGCAAAATGAGCTGTTGACGTTCGTAGATCGAATTATCGAATGCGCGCTTTTTAGCGCCAGGACGCGGTATCACTGGTGCAGGTGCTTGCTTGGGTGTTGGATAATGTTCGTCTGTAAATTTGAAGATGGTAGCCGTTCCAGGTATAATAAACATGTCTTTGGTAATCGCCGTCTTGATTTTTAATTTTCGACTTAGCCTCGTCATTTCGTGCTTCCAGGGAATGGGTTGGGGTCCAATTAGTGAAAAGTCAGAATCTTCGAGTCTATTGAAGGACTGCAATGTGTGGTTTCGATTGGGGTCCATCAAGGTTCGCACCTGACGCTCGACAACGTGCCCATATTCCACAAGAGTTTCACGCAGCAACGTCTTGTAGGAATTAGTTTCGCATCTCCTTTGAAACGTTTTCGAATGATACCCCCAAAAGCAGTGAGCACATGCTCCCGCCCAAGCCATCAAATTAGATCGATGAGTTTCTCCTCCACGCTGCTCCGTCCAAGCAATGCCCTGCTTGGTAGGCATCAACGGTAACTGAGCATCAACGTCGTCGATGATAATTGTCAGTCCTTGACAATAATCCACACCACTGGCTGCCAAATTCAAAATGGCACGAGCATCATCGTCGTGCTTGATTAATCGTCCAGATGCCCGGCTGTAGATGTACATTTGACACGCATCGCCACGTTCATCGTCGCCTACTCTTAGTGCCTCGAAACCACAATAAATGGAAAGAGGGTATCCTTCGTCAGCCCAGTTCATTTGTTTCATATCTTGAATCGGAATTTCTTTCGGCACGTTGACTCTAAATTTGGTCATTTCGACCAATCGGTGTTGCCAGTACGAGAAGATGATCTTTTCATTCTCCACATAAAATTCGAATCCCTGCGTAGGAATATTAATGTAGTACTTTGGCAGCAGCCTCTTCATTTCGTGCAAGAAGAGCGATGCTGGATTGTTGTTGTTGTGAGCTCTGCGACTCGTAACTTCGGCACCATCGCTGCCTTGTTGGTCGTGACTGTGAATCAGTTCGGCAATGATAACTTGAAAGACGTGATCGTTGGAATCCCATTGATCGTTCCACATTTCTTGGCATCGTTCCACGAGCAGGCCTATACCAGCATTCAAGCTGCCTTGTCCCAGAGCTCTTTGGACGCATTCGGCAATTTTAGGATTGAGTCCAACAATGGTATCGATGTGCCCCCGTAGTTCTTGTGCAATTTCTTGGGGTGTCTTTTCGTCTTCATCTTCAATGGTGAATTCAAAGCTCGGCAAGTTGACACCTTCCTTGGTCTGGAGGGATCGGGCAATCAATCCCAACGAGTAGGTATTGAAATTGCGGGTCAGAACAAAGTTGGTATCGCTGAGCGTGGCACATCCGTGCTTCAATCCGACCCCATTTTCTCCAATGGCATCCGTTTTGCGCTGTTCCTTTCCATCTCGCTTGGAACTGGCGTACACGACCAAAACTTCCTTGAGAGTTTTGATGGGACGAGCACTGTTGTTCAAAATGATCATTCCGTTGGGCGGGAGACGTTTCATGACGACACGACCATCAAAATTGGGCGCCAATGTTGCGTCCAAACAATTGTCCAATAGGTCCAAACAGGCATAACGGGGTTGATCGAACACCCGCGTCCACGACGTCCACATGCCAAATCCATCAACAGCCGTGACGTCGCTCATAACGTAGTTAGAAGATTGATTGAAATAATTGTCATTGTTGTCATAATTGATAGATTGCTGCGTTGCTGATTGACTCATGACGGGAGTTGGAGGAACCGTTGTGGCTGTGGCATCCGGTATTGGTCGTTGGTGTTGCTGGTTGTCGTTTTGGAAAAAGTTGGTCAACTCGTCGTCGAGATTATCGTCGATGACGCCCGTGTAGCTGTTGTTACTCGACATGATTGGTCTTCTTGATAAGAGTGAACGTTGGTACTGCAGTACTAACTCTAATGATGTGTAGTGACAGCTTCTCAACAGTCTTCGATCCAAAATCACAGAGAGTTAGAGACACAAACACGTGGGATCGATGGGGGGGGATGAAAATTCAAAAAATGAAATTGAGAATGTATGTGTGGTGTGTGGTGTGTGGTCTAACTGCTGCTCTCTGGGTACAGTTAGCTGTCTTTTTAGGAAACCCAATATAAAATGGAGAGGGACAGACTTACTATTAGCTGTTACTAGCTAGTAGTACTAGATAGATAGCTATTCCGAGTGCAGAGTTATGATAGAGGACACGAAAACAATAGTCTAGTATTGGTAGAATAGTTTTCTTTGTTGTTTATGTTCATTATTTAGATGATGATAGAAAAAAGGTTTGTTCACCAAACTGGTGCAAGGACAGACGATCCAATGACGGTACTTGTTATTAGAGCTCCATCATACATGATGGAATGGATTCTATTTTTCTGCTGTAATTTACTCAGTATTTGTTTTGTGGTGATGCTACCTGTACCTGTACCAACCACTTCTCACCAAAACAAACAATCGCCACCAATCCCACACATCTGTATATACTTGAAGAATGGATTCGCTACTCGATACATCCAACCTATCACTAACTTTTGTCTGTCTGGCTATTTCCGTTCTGGTCAGCTTTTGCTGGTTTTACAACTTCAGCACCAACAGCAACAGCAGCAATAGCAGCAATAGCAATAGCATTCCCAATGCCACGGGTGCTGTACCTCTTTTGGGACATGCTCTGCAGTACAAAAGGGACCCTACAGGTTTCATTCGACAGCAGGAACGCAACACAAATTCCAAATTATTTCGAGTCAACATGGCAGGACGCAAAATGATTATTGTTGGGAGCGATCCTCAACTGCTTCAACAGTTAGCCAGCATGCCAGAACGTTGGTTAAGTTCAAGACGCGCCGTGGCCGATATGGGATTCGAATATGTACTGGGTCGTCTGAATGTGTACGAAGGTACCGATTGGCACAAGAAAATTTTAAAAAATTATGTCGCCGGAACCAGCAACAACAACCTGGCCTCCAGACTTCCCAATCTTTACGCAGCACTGCAGCTTGCTATGACTACGGAAATTCGGAAACAAAAAGAACAACAGCAGCATCCAACCACCGCTTCAACAGAAGGCGACGAGCAAGTGGAAATTCCAGATTTATTTTCCTTTTCAAGACGCATCGCTTTGCGAGCTACGCTGGATGAGTTTGTTAGTCCCCGATTGTTGCAACAAGATTCCAAATTGTTAGAGGACTTGATGATATTTCAAGACAAACTCGAAGATGCTATTGCACAAAGTGCTGTTCTACCGCGATGGTTAGCACTGATATTCTTTTTACGGCCTGTCCAATCCTTACGAGAAGGATTGCAACGACGCATTGCTAAGATTTTGCCCATTATTATGAAGGAGGATAACAGCAACAACAAAGTGGGTCCTTGGTTGCAAGATTATCAGACCCAGCAAACAGCATCTGCTATTGCTGCGGAACATTTGATTGGACTCATTTTTGCAGCCCACAAAAACCCTAGTATCGGTGCGGCACAGTGTTTGTGTTTTTTACGCCAAGAACTGACCAAGGAACAACAGCAGAATGCTCTACGAGAAGCCCAAAAGCTTTGTGATATGTTTGAAGCAGTCACTACCAACATCAGTGAGAACGATATTGACAGCAGTCAACAGTTGTTGAAAGAACTTTTGGAGGCAAAAACGTTGCGAACCTGTGTCTTGGAAACCAATCGACTTGTGGCTCATACACTGGGAGCGCTTCGATGTGCTGTCAGGAACATTCCAGTCGAAATATCTCCAAAGCAGCAGCAACAACAACGGCAGTCACCGAGAAAAATGGTGATTCACGCTGGCGAAGCCGTCTCGTTTGCGCATCATACCATGCACATGGAATCATCTTTATGGGGTCAGGATGCATCCACATTTCTATTGGATCGACCAGAATGGACATCTTCCAACGACAAGGAAGGCAAGAACCAAGTTGATATTGGTGTCCCTATTGATCAATACAAATATACAACCTTTTCGAATGGGGTTCACAAATGCCCTGGTGAACGAGTGGCCTTGGCCATGATGGAAATTGTATTGGCCTTATTTGTCCAACGACAGGCCCAATTTGTTGGAGAAGTGACACCACTCTCGTTCGAACGTGCCACGCTGGCACAACGCGAAGGGCCGTGCAAGATTCGTTTGACGGCTCAATGAGCCTACAGAACAATCAAAGCGAGAGCGAAAACCGGTGATTTGAAGTAATTCTACGCAATTGGTTGGAGAACAGCGATCATATATCAAATTTTGAAAAACATATTTTTCAAAAACGAGTTCCTCGTCTGCCGAAAGTGCGTGCGAACGCGAGTACGTTCATGGTATTGTTAAAATGTACGAATGCTTTGTACAGGATGATGGCGTTTACGTTGACACGTGGCTTGCCTGGGACATCGACGATGGTTCAGGCACTTCCTCGCCGTAGGTAGCCTCCCAGAAAAGAGTTTCGGTTGCTGTCAATTAAAGGTTTCTTTTGATATTTTTGCGGCTTTTCCTTCGCTATCGTCTCCACAGCGAAGTGATGAAGTATTTGCTTTTCAGAAAAACCACCATGGTGAAAATACCCCTACGCCTAGTCGGAGTCGGAGACAGAACAAGGACTCATACTTGCTTGTGGCTTGGCTTTACACTGCTTTCTGGCATCACAAGATAGATCAACAAACTTAGGGCAGCGGCATCCGGCGTTTATACAATTGTTGCGCGGGTAAATCAATACAGTACGGAGTGAATGGATTAATGATGGGAATCATCGCGATGGGAATCATGACAACGGGCATCAAGTGCGACCAATAAAATGGACCTAATAAGCGCTCGTCTACGGCATATCTTTATCCCTAAACATGCGTTGACAGGGGTCTTCGTGGTGTCAACAGAAGTTAAGTAGGAGTAATAAAATAGCTAGCTAGTAGACTACTAGCTAGTAGTACTAATAATCATCGGCTGTTTCTCTTGCTACTCTACTACTCCGAGTATTATTTAAAAAATATGATTTGAGCAACTGCAATAACGATGGAACAAAGCAAAGATACTAACGAAAATACTTACAGCAAGAACAGTATTGATGCTAGTCTGCGCATGAGCCTAGATGACGTGGATATCAACTTTCAGGATGTTTTGGGGAACGGATCTTTTTGCCGTGTTTTTCGCGTCAAACTCAAACACAAAGACGGATGTGATTATTATGCCTTGAAACGTCTTCGAGTGTCCCATCACAACAATGTCGTTGCTCGTCATCATTTACAACAAGAATCCGCATTGTTGAGCCTACTCACAGGGCATTCCCATATCGTGCATCTCCAAGGATATTGTCTGGAAGCCCAGCACGGGTCTCCTTTTATTGTGACAGAATTGCTAACAGAACTGTTGGAAACGCGGGTGAAAGAATGGCAAAAGGGAGAGAATCACGATTATTTACCGTGGAACCATCATCCAGTACCCAGCAATACCGAAGTAATTACACGATTGCAAGATATATGTATGGGCGTGGCACGTGGTATTGCCTATTTGCATTCCAAACACATTCTGTTTCGTGATATCAAACCCGACAATGTTGGATTTGATGGTAAAGGGAGGGTCAAATTGTTTGATTTCGGATTGGCGGTCCGGCTCGAACCACCCCAGTTTTTGTGCAAGGAACGGGCCGGGACCGTACGGTACCTGGCGCCCGAGGTGGCGGCACGACAAGCCTTTTCCTATCCGGCAGATGTGTACTCGTTTTCTATTTTTCTGTGGCAAATTTTGACGAGTCGTTTGCCTTTTCGAAGAGAATTGGGCGGTAGTGACGAAATTCCCGTCGATATTGATGATCTGCATTTTTTACCACCAAACAAACGACCATCCTTAAAGTTTGTCGAGTCAGAATCCCTCCAAACGTTGTTGGCAAAAATGTGGAATGAGAATCCTGAAGAACGCCCAACGTTTGATGAAATTATTGAGAGATTGGAGTTGGTTGTCAAGGAGCTGACCCCAAAGTTAAGGGTACGGGTAGAACCGCCCATTGACTGCTGGTGGAGTGCCTGAGAGATTAATAAAGTTTTTTTTTCGCAGACAAAGACTGTTTTCTGAGAACAAACATCGGTTTTAGAGCAAACTCCGTGGGTAACACTGAATTGAGCTACTTGTCACAATAGCATACTACTAGTACGGCTTGGTCTATATGCACACTTTTATTCATTTGAAGTTGCATTATACTCTTAGTAATTTGGAGCCGAACGTAAATGACTTGTTGTCGGTCGATTTCATCGTGAAGGTGCAGCTTGAACTGGCCGAATGTTCAACGTATCTACGTTATTGCAACTCCTTTTTATTAGCGAATAATATGCGAAATTCTGCTTGTCGAAAGTTCTGAACTTTCTAGCATTTCGTCTTACCAGGTTTGTAA
>Ga0210036_1001288_pt1 | contig 28345 bp, 17 predicted proteins | sample CryGeymeta201515_FD_185469 | JGI IMG/M metagenome (GOLD analysis project Ga0210036, IMG submission 185469) | Groundwater microbial communities from Crystal Geyser aquifers in Utah, USA - Crystal Geyser metaG 2015-15 (SPAdes) (version 2) | ecosystem: Environmental > Aquatic > Deep subsurface >...
ACAACAAAATTATGTTGTGGTGGTGCAAAAGCAAAAAATTCGGCACAGTGGGTAAATACCCCCTGGAATTGCAGGGGGTAAATACCCCCTGCAAACAGATGAATCCTAATCTTAGCTTTTTTGTGTTTTCATTCATCTAGTACACTTTGACTACGTAGTAGATCGTTGGTGGCATTGAAATTATAATTCCACCTCGGACTTGCCATTTATTGTGCCAGTCAGTGCGCTGTCCTTGTAGTCTCTCTATCTGTGAAGGGTCTTAAATGGAATGGGCACCATTGTCGTCTATTGGCTACCTTACGCTCATTGGGGTGGACGTATCAATCGAATGCAGCTTCTCGACAAGCTGGCCTACATGTTCACATGCTTTATCGTGTATTCTCCAACGAGAGTCTACCATGACTATTCCGGAGTAGCTAGCTCTACTACTAGTACTAGAGTAGTCTAGCTAGAGTAGCTAATACTACTACTCTCGAGTACTTTACTTCGCTCGGAGGAGTAGAGTATTAGTCTACTACTAGTAGTGGTGGCTAGCTAGTACAGGAGTAGTACGTACACTAGCTATTACTCCGAGTAGTAGTCTAGTAGACTACTACTACTACTAGAGCTAGTAGTAGTAGTAGTAGTAGTACTAGTAGTAGTAACTCTACTACCCTGGTAGTATTCTTGAATACTACTAGAGAGAGTGCCACTAGAGTAGTAGTAGTTGTACTCTACTACAGCACCACCACCAGCCACTCTACTACTAGTACTACTCGTGTAGTTTACTACTACTAGTAGACTAGTAGTACTGTAGTTACTAGCTAGACTAGTAGTGTGGTTCTCGAGTGTTCGATTTCTCCAATTACTGCACTACTCTACCTGTTACCTGTTATTAGCTAGCTACTACGTAGTACTCGAGTAGCTAGTAGTAGTCGTTTAGTCCCAGGTAATCAGTACAACATGCGGGATTGGAAAGATTACGTCTACATGTCCTCTGGACACCGTTACGACCTGCCAGGTATTAATAAGACTCATCAAAAAATTTAATTTCTTCTTGGCGCACCTCAAGCTATAGTAGAAGAGTAGTCAGTTGGGTAATAACTCGTGAATTCTGACGAATTTGCAGCTCAAACAGAGAGTGGTGTTGCGTGATCTCTCATTTGCATTATCTTCTTGCGTTTGCGATGATGAAGCCCAACAGCGGCGCTTCAGATCCTCCAACGTCAACGATGGAGGAACGCAGCAATAACAATAATAACAACCACAACATCCAGGATATGGTAGAGGAATCGGCGTATGAAGCATCCACCCTTCTCCACAGCAAAGACAAGCCTACTGTCACGTGGGCGGACGACGATACTAGTAGTACTACTTTAGGTGCCGCGACTACTACCAGTAGTACCACCAATCCGTTGAGAAACTCAAATTTTCAAGAGGAGGGATCTTCCACGGCGGCAGTTATAGATGCAAATATTAATCTTGGTTGCATGTGTGACACTTACACTCTTGGCACAGGAATTTTAATGCCAGCTACTACTACTACTACTATTAATAGAATTAATAGTACTAGTACCACAACACAAACAACACAAACAAGCTACAATCATTCCGGCAAGAGCGCATCCCTAACACTTTCGCCATTATTATCCACGCCTGTTGCCACATCTACTGCTACTATTATTTCCCAAGCTACCCTATCCGATTCACCATTACCATTGGTGTCACCCGACAGCCTTAAGAGCCAATCTACAGATAAGCAAGACAAAGTGGAGGACATGGGAACACACGTTAATATTGCCCCACCATCACCAGTAACACCAACCGCTACGGAAGTGTCCAAGGCAATTATTATTCAGGAGGATTCAGAGGTTCCCTCATTAGTAGGCCCATCCGTTGCTACTATTACTGAAGCAGAAGACGCAGCTAGCATGTCAACTCCAATGACACATGCGGAATCTTTCGGTGACTATAGCAATGCTGATGGTAGTCATTGGAATGCCAAGGGAGAAGAAGCGGACGATCACGTAGATCCTTCGCCCGCTATTGCACTATCTCCTGCATGGAGTCAGAGCACACACGATGCACGCGTTTTCGTGTCACCCTCTGCGAGTACCGACGAGGAAGGCGAAGGTGCACACTATGAAGTGGATGATGACGATGACGATGAGGTCGTCTTGATGACTCCCTCCAAGTCGGACGTGGAACATGGGATTATCCTGCCACCCAGCTTAAGTGCAGTCAGCGCTACTAGCAGTACTGATCGTGCTGCAACTCAGGCTCCGTATGTGATTAGTCCGAGTTTTAGCAGTGAAAGCTACGATAGTGCAAATCCAGCTATATTTACAAGTCCTTCGCTTCAATCCTACCTTGCATCCCCTGCTCGATCGGACCAAACTACTACTTTTTCTGCAGGCAATTACGTGCTAACCAGGCCAAACACTGCGACTACTGCTGCTTATGAAAAGGCCCCTGATGTTGCTTTTGAATTGACACTGTTGCCGATGGATGCGTTGCACTGCATTGCTTCCTTCCTCACGCCGTTGGAGTGGTCCAAGTATGGACAGACGTGCAAGGCAGCCAGCAAGGTCTGCCGGGAAATCTTTGGCCGGGTTCGCATGCATGGTTTTCGTTGCGCGACAGAAGTTATCACCGCATGGGTACGTCTTCCACGTCTGTCGTTGTCATTAATTTGTGTTCATTTCTCTAGGAAGTGACATCAAACTAACTATCCCTCCGCCCGCTCGGCTGCTGCAATGACAGAAACTGGGACAGCTTGCGGATGCCAGGGAGCTGGCTGCCCTCTACATTTCAACAGGTGTGCCAATCTATCCTCGCTCGTTGGGCCATTCGTACCACACCATGGTGTGGCGTATGGGAATCGAAGCCAAGAAGCTTCAAGATGAACTTGAAAAAAAATCTGGCAATAGTGACAACGACGATGAGGCTACTCGCAGTACCGATCTGGTTGACAGCTTTTACAGTGAGCGCACTGGTCGAGGACGAGATGCTCTAAATCCTCTGTGCTCCTATTTAGAAGATAAATCTATGTTTTTGCTGGGACCTGATCATCCTTATGCTCATGCTGCCAACTCCATGACAACTCGGTGGGGATCCACAGTATCCCTCCATTCGAGTCGAGAACAGCATCGGGAACAACAATTAGCCCCAGCTGTCGCTGATCTTGAAAATCTTGCACAGCATGCGCCAGTCCGCTCTGCTCCTGTCATGCGTCGCAGTCATTCTTTAGCCTTGCCGTCAGCGCCTACCCGCAGAGTCACCCAGTCGGAAATGATTGCACTGAGCAAAGCTCCGAGAGTGGTGGTGCCATGTCATCGCCATTTGCTCGACCAGCACTTGCTCGGACGATCATGCGTAGACGACGAATTCGGCGAGTTGAAGACACCACCTGTGAGTTTGTCGGTAGACTTCTTTCATCCTCACCTCCTGTCCCACTGTATGTCAAACGCCCACAGTCGCATACTAAAGGAGCAACCCATGCAGGCTCCTACAGCAATTGCGGCACCAGCAGAGACTTCATCTTTCGAGGGAAACTTGCAGGAAGACCCCAATTTTCAGGCTTGGGCTACGCGTGCTGCTTCGCTGGTACACAATGGAATGAACGGGACGACGACTCCCGACGACGAGGAGGAGCTTGCTGAGCTGCAAGATATGTATTCGCAAATGTTTGCTGCTGATCGAAATGGATCGGATCCAGCAAATCCGACCAATGCCGTCAATACGATGCAACCTACCCCAACCGAACAGAGTCTAGCTGTTGCTCCACAGCAAGAGCCTGGACCTCCCCGTGACCCAGTGGCTTCTGCAAGTTTGGAGAGTAGGTTGCTCTCAACTGTGTTGCCTCGAGACGGCTACAATTCAATTTTGAACTCGGTCGATCTGGACGTCTACAGTGTGTCCGCTAATTCCAAGGACAAGCCTGACCGAGCAGAATTGATCCGGCAACTTCGAGCTCGCTTTACCTTTTATCAACGCCGATTGGAGATGTTGTTGAGTCATGGTGATAGTGCTGGACACGAAGAGTGTATGCTAGATTTGTGGGATGAGTTTTTCCCGGTGACAGCAAAGGTTCACTACCACGATCGCCACACAGCTGTGCCTCGCACAAATAATGGTTTGCAGCAGTTCCTCATGCAGCCATGCCCCAAGGAACTTGGAATCATTCAGTGCGAAATTGAACGAGTGAAGATCAGCTCCAAGAAGAAAGGTGTCATGAAAGGTCGTCTCTTTCCCACTTATGAATACCGGCTGTTTATCAAGGATAGGGACCACAGCGAACCTAACGAAGACTCTGACGAAGATAAGGAGGAAAGCAATGGAGGCCGTCGAGACACTCTTCTCATGGTTGCCAAAAACCGCGGTCGCAAGCACGTGGAGACTTCCGGTGTCGTCTCCTTGACTCCCGCTGCCAAGAAAGGCGCGAACAATTACTATCTTTATACACCGCAGCAGAGCGACGTGGATACTCATTTCATTGAAGTAAACAAATTTACGGAAGAGGAATTTCGCACGATTGGGAATCCCAATGGAGCCTCCATCGCGCCCTCATCTCCCAAAAAAGACATTTCTTCTCAAATGTTGCTCGGACGTTTACAGAGCAACTTTATTGGTACCGAATTCCAGATCTATACACCCAAACTACGAAAAAAGCTTCCTGGCAAGGATTTGATTCGCCGCTGTGCAAGCATGAACGAAGAAGTTACGTCCTTCGTGGACCCAGATGAGGACAGTGGCTTCACCAGCGATTCTGGTCCCGCAAGTCGACGCCGCAGTCGCTTTGGACGCTTGTCACTTCGTCGAAATAGTAGTACTGTTTCAAGCGTGCCCGCTCACAACAGCGGCACAAGATCTCGAACGAAGCGTCGGGCGATTGCTAGCTTGACAGATGAAGCGACTGTCCCCAGTAAAGGCGAAGAGTCTTGGCCAGACTCGTTTTTCTGCGAAGAAGAAGATGGCGTTATTACTTACACAGCCAATCTGCTGGGAAGCCGTCCACGCATTATGGATGTGTGCATCCCTAAATTGCCTAAGGAAGGGAACTCCGGATCGGTATGGAGCAAGTACGTTGAAAAGAACGAAGATGATGATGATGATGTTGCTCCCTACAATCGCATGTTGAGCCGATTTAAAGAGCTACAGCAGCGATTGAATAACATGGAGACAGAAGAAAACGACGAAAGTCACGAAGTGGACGGCGTAAGAGCCGCAGAAGACTTTGGTTTGATGGCTCTTCAAAACCGACCCCCATGGTGGAACAATGAGCTTGGCTCGTTTGTCTTGAATTTCCGAGGACGCGTGAGTGTGGCGTCTGTCAAGAACTTTCAACTTTGTGATCGTAACGACCATGACCACATCATGCTTCAGTTTGGCCGCATCGAGGGCCGCCATTCATTTACAATGGACTATCAATATCCTTTGACTGCAGTCCAGGCATTTTCGATTGCTATTTCGTCACTGCAGTCTAAGATTTCCTTTGGTTAGAGCTAACAATGAGACACGACTAGCACACTTCTAGTTACATTTTTGGCTTATGTATGTGTTCTGCTACCAGAAACTGCCAATGTTATGGTCTCGTGGCGCCTTGCGTTGAGGTAGGAAGGTTAATTTAAATACAGGTGCACATTCGCCATAAACGTGTCTCTCCACGCCGTATCTTCTCAAAAGCAGACGGAAGTATGGATTACATGGGGCATTTTGGAGCGATGAACGTGCTTTTCCTCAGGATACCGCACCAGGTACCCAACGTCTCCTGTCATCAGAAAACTTCCCACCAAACCCAGGACTCCAAGCCAGTCAAATAGGACGAGCATTCAAAAACTTTACTTGCCAGTAATGGGAACCCTACTAATTTTGTTGTAGTAGTTGAAAGGAACTTTTGCTCTACTATACTGGTAAACTACAGTTACCTGATAGACTAGTACCGTACCTGGTATACTCGTTTCTTGTTCGATCTGAAAAAGCCTCTCATATCATCAGTACCAGGGTACCAGGTACCAGGTAAAGCAGCAGGCGGGTAAGTATGGCTGTTCGCTTCTTGCGTCATTTTCAGCAAAAGGGACTGAAAATCCCAAAAGACTGGCTTAAATAATAATGTCTTTAGTCTTGATTTCATTGGCACGTTCTCGTTTTCTCTCTCAAATCCAGTAATTTACCTTCGGATGTATTTAAAAGCCTCGCAGAATACCAGCGAAGTCTTCGCGTTTTAACAATAATGACGGGCAGATTTTGGTAGTCGAAAGACACGGAGTGGCGCTAAAACACACTCCGAGTACAAGTGTTGTCAATGAGAACACCGCATTATTAAATTGAGTTCGAAATAAGAATGCTTTTCGCTTTAGTCCATTTTCTGTCCTCACAAAATTAAATTAAAAACCTTAAAAAAGTCTCACAACATAGAATACAAGTCAAGAAACAAAAAATGCCGCTCAGTCTTAACTACTCCGAAGAGCCACGTACCGTCGCCCGGTCACCAAGCCCCAGCGATGTTCGAGGCCTACCAGTTAATGGTTCCCGCTCCAATCTTAAGGCAGCAGAGTTAGCTGCTATTGCTGCCAGCGCTGCCATCGATGAACCCGAGCTTCCAACGGTGGCCGAGCCTGAAGTGTTGCCCGGTGACTGTGATGTGAAATCCTTTATCGCCGACAATGTTACTACCTACAAGGGCGATGAATCGTTTCTTGCCAAGGCAACGGAACGTACCATCAAGAGCTGGAATCGCTGCGAGGAACTCATGGAAGAAGAACGCATTAAGGGCATCCTCGACGTCGACACGGTAACTCCTTCCACAATCACATCTCATGCTCCAGGATATGTCTTGTCCGAAGAAGAAGATGTCATCAAGGGACTCCAAGCGGATGCTCCTCTTAAGCGCACCTGCAAGCCGAGGGGTGGCTTCCGAGTCGTCCAGGCTGCCTTGGAGAGTTATGGATACAAAGCTGATCCGGGCATGGCCAAGACTTATCTCGAAGATGTTCAGACCCACAATGACATGGTCTTCTCCATGTATACCAAGGAAATGAGAAAGGCCCGGCATGTCCATCTGCTCACGGGTCTTCCCGATGCATACGGAAGAGGACGTATCATCGGAGACTACCGCCGGCTGGCCCTTTTTGGCATTGATGAACTCGTCAGACGCAAGAAACAAGACTACGATGCACTAGCTGGATCCTCTGAAGAGACCATGCTGCTTCGTAGCGAAGTCACAAAGCAAGTCAAGGGCCTCAAGGAATTACAAAAGCTTGGCGAAAGCTACGGCGTCGACATGAGGAAGCCAGCATCTACCTTTCAAGAAGCAGCCCAAGTTATGTGGCTCGGGCACACGGCAGCTCTCAAAGATCAAGACGGTGCTGCCATGTCTGTTGGCCGATGGGATGCCTTTCTTGACATTTATGCCGAACAGGATCTCAAGTCGGGTACTGCTACTGAAGAGGACATACAAGAAGTCATTGACGACTTGGTCATCAAGATGCGTCTCGTCCGCCACCTTCGTTCACCCGCCTACAACGAGTTGTTCTCGGGCGACCCCACGTGGATGACTCTCGCCCTTGGTGGCTGCTCCGAGAATGGAGAATCCCTCGTCACCAAGACTACCTTCCGTTTCCTTCACACACTAACAACACTGGGGCCTGCACCGGAACCAAATCTTACCGTCTTGTGGGCGCAAGCCCTGCCAGAAGCTTTCAAGCAATACTGTGCAAAGCAGTCGATTGCCTCGTCGTCCATCCAGTATGAGAATGACGACCTGATGCGAAAGATTTTCGGATCCGACTATGCCATTGCTTGCTGTGTATCGGCTATGCGAGTTGGAAAGGACATGCAGTTTTTCGGAGCCCGCACCAACATGGTCAAGCTACTACTCATGTGCTTGAATGGCGGTAAAGACGAAATTCACGGAGAAATGGTTTGTCCTGTCTTGGAAGAAGCCTGCAAGGAAGCTGGTATTGGTCCTGGCGACGAAGAACGTCCTATCGACTTCGAAGCCGTCGAGAATATTTACCTGAATGTCGCCATTCCCTGGATGGCACGACTGTACGCAGAGACTATGAACGTCATTCATTACAGTCACGACCGTACATCATACGAAGGCATTCAGATGGCTCTTCATAATACCAACGTCAATCGATTCATGGCTTTCGGAGCTGCTGGTATTTCTGTTGTTGCGGATTCCTTGTCTGCGTTGAAATTTGATGACGTCTTTCCCATCAGAAATGAAGAAGGCCTTACTGTCGGTTTTCGCAGAGCCAACCAAAACATGGACCTTCCAATGTTTGGTAATGATGATGACAGTGTCGACTCTCTTGCAGTCAAGGTTGTCACGCGTTTCAATGATGAGCTCAAGAAACAAGTGTTGTACCGTGGTGCCACAGCGACTTTATCGATCCTTACCATCACTGCCAATGTTGTCTACGGCAAGGCAACCGGTACTACTCCCGATGGACGAGAACAAGGTGAGCCCTTTGCCCCTGGCTGCAACCCCATGCACGGAAGAGACAAAATGGGAGCGTTGGCATCCCTGTCGTCTGTCGCCAAGATTCCGTACGCGAAGTGCCAGGACGGAGTTTCCAATACCTTTTGCCTATTGCCTACGGCACTTGGCGCACCGGAGAACCGCAATGGTAACCTTGTGACACTCTTGGATGGTTACTTTGCACGCTATGCGCACCACGTGAACATCAATGTTCTCAATCGCAGCATCCTTGCCGATGCTCACCGTCATCCGGAGAAATACCCCAACTTGACCATTCGAGTCTCGGGTTATGCTGTCCGTTTCAATAGATTGACCCCAGAGCAACGAGAGGAGGTCATGGCTCGAACAATGCACTCGACGAGTGTAGCTTCTGCTGCCAACATCAACATGAAGAAGAACGTGCAGTCGGCCATGTCTGCCAAATTTAACAGAGTCAAGGCTCCGGCCCCCGAAGGCGTCAAGGGATCCGTCTTTTCCATTGATTCGTTCACAACGATGGACGGTCCCGGTATTCGTACCAACATTTTTCTTCAAGGCTGCCCCAAGAAATGCGTATTCTGCTGCAATCCCGAAACCCAAGAAATGGCCGATCCTGAATTGCATCCTGAATATGCCATGACCGACACTGAAATTTGCGAAATGTTGGACCATTACAAAAATTTCCTGGCACCTAAGAACGGTGGTATCACCATGTCCGGCGGAGAAGCACTCGTCCAACCGGACTTTTGTGCTGCTGTCTTTCAGCGCGTTCACGAAATGGGACTGACAACGTGCCTAGATACCGCGTGCCACGGCAGCAAGCGCATTTGGGACAAAGTCCTTCCTCATACGGACTTTGTTTTGCTGTGCTTGAAGGGCATGGACAACGACGTTGCCGCCAAGGTTGCGGGAGCTCACGCTTCGACCATGGCACGTTCCAAAGAATTTGCCCGATACATTCGTGATAGCTATCCCAACATTGGATTGACGTTGCGTTGGGTCTTGCTCAAGGACGTTACCGATGTGGAATCGGAACTCGAAAAGCTCGTCGAGTTTGCCAAGGATTTGGCTCCAGTCTTTTCTCAAATCGAACTGATTCCCTACCACGAATTGGGACGTGACAAATACGAAGCTTTAAACAAGGATTATCCTCTTGACGGCATGGCACCCTACGACAAGGAAGCTGCCAAAAAGATTCAAGCCAAGTTAGAGTCTCAAGGAGTCAAGGTCATTCTTGAGGCCATTTAGAGAACGAAAATAAGAGAGAAGCAAATCAACTTGTGAAAAATTTGATGGTGCGAAACACTACCGATCATAATACGTTTTTACACGCAGGTAGACTTGTAGATGACCTGCGATAATTTTGGAAGAAGACATAAAAAATAAAAATAAAATATGCATGTTTATATTTTACACTGGCTGCTGCTTTTTGTAGCTCTACGCGTTTCAAGCTTAGAAGTAGAGAGTAGCAGGTAGACAACGACTTTGGCGAAAATTCCTTCTCTGCGGCCAGGGTGCTTTTTCTGTGGCTACTCTTATGTACCAGGTACCAGGTAGAGGTTCCATCATCTTCTGTTGGACTCTTTGTTCTTCGTGTCGTGTGACTTCATCTCAGTTTAATACCGTACAGTAGGTAAGTCACGAACGTTCCACGGTGAAGGACAGAACAGTTGATAGATGCTTTTTAACTGGTATTTACGTTTCGATTACGATTTCTCCCTAGTCTACTACAAAATAGTAGTTATACTTCTATCCATGAAGAAAGATAGTAGACACGGAAAACAATCAATTTAGTGCAGTACCAGTACCCCTTACTCTTCTTCGATATCCATGGCAGAACACGGCGGTCCCGTCCGCCCATTGGGCGACGATGCTGTGGCTGTGTCGTCCAAGAAGATGCATCGTTACATTATTTCCAGCAGTAACAGCAACTGCAACAGCAATAGCAAAAATACTAGACAACAACAAGAACAACAACAACGGCAACAACAGAAGGGTCCATCATCGTTAGTTTCTCGTTGCATGGCCGTTCTCGTGGCCAACTTAGAACGCTATCCACCTTCCGTTTTAGGCATGTTGGCTGAGAATGAATGGAACGATTTAATCGCTACAAAACACGAAAAGACGGCACCTCGACAGGGCACGGGAGGGTTGGATGGGACTGGTCGAAGAACTCCTGCTCTGTCCGAGCGGTTTTTGAGAGAAGTCGAGACCGCGAATCCTCATTTAGCCGAGTCCAAATGTGCGGATACTCTGATCTGGAAGGACTGCGTGGAATGTCAATTTAAGCGAGATGGATTGACCCGGCCTCGAGCTTTGTTACTACCGTGGCCACTATTGGTGCAGCAGATTGTTGATTTGTCGGACGTTTTGGTCGCCTACAAAACACAAGAGGATGAACTGGATAAAGAAGGACATCAGCTTGCTCTGACAGAAGAGGTATCTGCCAATATCACAGAGGCTACTATGGCATTGAAAGAATCGCCCATGAATGTTACTCTCCTGAAAGATTCGGGAATTGGAAAGGTGTTGAAGAAACTCATCAAGGCATCTTCCAGTCGATCAAAAAAATCAATATTCAAACGGCTTAAGCTACCAACTACAAACCTGCCAGCTCGAACAGCAGTAGCTGCAAATGTCAAGGAGGTATCCGTGTTGAAACAATTGGAACGACTCTTGCAAGCCTGGATGGATCTTGCGGCCAGTCAGGGTATTGCAATCAGCAGCAACAGCAGCAGTCCTCCCAGAAAAGGCGATATGACGACCAGCTTTGAAAAAGACCAGCAAGACTTGCAACGCGCCGAAACCTGCAATACGTGGCGAAAACTCTTTGCCGTTTTGAAAGATCGGGCCGATCAACGTCGCTTTCATCTTGGACAAAAAATGCGCGCCAAGCGTAAAGACCAAAATTCCCTTCGTCCTCAGATCATCAAGGTTCGACCGGCCAATCCACGTCGCGAACAGATTTTGGATCGTGATTGGTGCAAAGGGTCCAGTGAAAAGGCTGGCACTTCCAAGCTGAATCAAATAAGAAAAGAGGCAGCCCTTTATTCTGCCCGCGCGAAACAAGATGCGGCAGTGGCCTTTAAGAGACCCACAGGATTTGGAAGTGCCGTGGCGATTGCCGCTGCCAAGCCCCGGACGCTCATGAAAAAGGCTAGAATAGTCCAGCAGCAAAGCAAGTTTAAGCGCAAGGCTGCTCCAGTCGTCGCTCTGGGAGGTGGAAAGCGCATGGCTGTACCATCGAGGACGATGAGAATGCAGGGTGGCACCTTTTCGGGAAAAAAGCCCAAGAGGTAATTAGACACCGTCATTTTGTGTACATCACACCGTCGATACGTTAAACAAACAAGCAAAGGACGAAACGTTTGATAATTCATATGATTTGAATCAAAAAAATTCGTTCGTGTTTATTACTGGTGTCAGTCAATCGATTCATTGAAAATCTAGTATTTGTGCATTCTCCTGAGAAAAAGACGTCGCAGTTTTTTGGGGGGAAACTATTTTCAACTTGATCGCTCTAGTAACGACGCCCACCGCGTCCACGTCCACCGCCCCTTCCGCGGCCACCGCCACCACCACCCGAAAAGGAGGAAAGAGTCCGGAGTTCCGGAGGGATGTCTTGCTCGGTCTTGCCCAAGACCTCAATGAGTTCACGTGCATTTCGCGCATTCTTTTCCGCAACGAAAAAGCTGACGGCAGTTCCCTTCTTTCCGGCTCGGCCTGTTCGGCCAATACGATGAATGTAGCTGTCCATGTCATTCGGGAAATCGAAATTGACAACAATCTTGATATCATCGACATCCAACCCACGGGCGGCAACATCTGTGGCAATGAGAAGAGTACTCTGCATGCCTTTGAACTCGCGCAAGGCCCAATCACGCTCCTCCTGACTCTTGTCTCCGTGCATGGCACGAGCTTGAAATCCATCCATACGCAGGGAACGGGTCAACATATCGCAACCCTTTTTCGTTTCAACAAACACAAGAACACGGTCCTTGGGAGTCCAATTCTCGCGAAGATAACGTAAGAGGTTGCGGTACTTATCTTGATCGGTACAAACCTCAATAATTTGAGTGATATTCTTGTTTCCTGACAGCTCAAGAGACCCGACGGTCACTTGGTAGAAGTCATGGAGGTAATCATTGGCCAATGCCATGACCTCTTTGGGCCAAGTCGCGGACCACATAAGAACTTGGCGATCAGGACGAATTTGACTACAGATTTTACGAAGCTGAGGTTCGAATCCCATGTCCAACATGCGGTCGGCTGGAAGTGTAGACAGAGAGATGTTTCTGATGAGGTTTTCTTTGAACATCAATTCTGGTGTAACAACGTAAGTGAAAAATGTCACTTACCTTCATCGAGTACCAAGTACGTAACACGCTTCAAGTTAGTATTTCCTTGTTCCAAATGATCAATCAATCGTCCTGGCGTTGCAATGACAATTTCAATACCAGAGCGGAGATCTCGGACCTGACGCGACTTGGGGACTCCACCGTAGACACACGTGTTCTTGATATCAGAAGAAGCTCCAAACTTGTCGCATTCTTCCTTGATCTGAACAGCTAGCTCACGGGTTGGAGCCAACACAAGAACAATGGGCCCTTCACCAGGCTTCAGGTACGGCTAAAATAAAATAATAAAGAGATGGCAGAAATAATGTCATTTTGTCAGAAGAAGAATCTTTTTGCTGCTCCATAGAGACAAGTGTTTTTTCGAGCACGAAATATTGTTGCGGTGGGTAAAATCGCACTTTTATCGAAACGGAAAAAGGCGGCACTTCGATCCATTTCTCTTGCGAGTCCAGTCCAAACCAGTGATCCCTGAAAGCACACAACTCATCATTCAACAAGACATGACCACCTCACGGTCCACCGCCACTTACAATTTGTATGCAAGCAACGGGGCGAAGATGGATCACATCTGGATGCAACAGAATCGAGAAAGGGTTTCCTTGCCGGCTCCTTCTTTTGGCACCAGGGATGCATTCGGTCCAACAATGATTCTAGCCGAACGCTCCATCACCCAGGAAAGCGCTGCTTGGAAAACCAATCACGATATGATTGTTAGACCCATAGAGAAGTATGCCCCAAGACAACCTGAGAATAAATGTTCTTGGTGGGATACAGCTGGGGAGACAATATCCGATAAAAAGCGGACACAAATATATTCCAGGGCCAAATCCGGCAATCCGACCGATAACATATTCCCGAAAAGAGACAGTTGTCAGGTGAACTGTCAAAACCAAACAATGGCATTGTCAATGTTGTATGCCTAGTATGTGACGACAAAATCGGATCAATGGCGACAACAGGTTTCACAACAAATGAATACTGTACAAAGCATTCTTCTTGGCCGTGAGCAAGAATACAAGTCAGTGCGGTTGTGACGACCACGTGAGTTGTGAAACCTGTCATGTTACTGTAGGATCGGAGACTAAGAGAAAATTGGTGGACCGATTCGATTCGTTTCCTTTCCTTTCGTGTAGATTATAGTGATAATAGACCATCGCAAACAGTCTTTCCGCTCGAGAAGATACATACGCACACACTCTATAGAAACAATGCAGCAACAGCACACACTTCATTTCTCACATCAATTACATACCTGAGCATTGATATGAATCATAGCGGGAAGCAAAAACGCCAATGTCTTTCCACTACCAGTTGCTGAAATTCCTACCATATTTCGACCCTTCAAGGCCATGGGCCATCCTTGACTTTGAATGGGAGTGGGCGTAGAAAATCCACACTTGAGGACTTCCGATAAGACATATTCAGGCATAGAAGCTTCGTCAAAGGTCAAGCAAGGTTTGGGGACGTCCGCCCCTCGCACAACAATCTGCTTAGAGGCACGCCAAGCTTCCGCTTCGGCCTCTGATCGCTTGGAGACATCCGGATGTTCCAAATAAAAGTTCTTTTCAAACGGCACCAATTCTTGCTTGGAAAAATCAATATTGCCGAGCGATCCACCCAGGCCTCCACCGCCACCACCTTGTCCAAATCCGCCTCCACCGCCGCCTCCGTAACCACCACCGCCGCCTCCGTAACCACCGCCTCCACCTCCGTAGCCTCCGCCGCCGTGTCCACCTCCTCCGTAGCCTCCACCACCATAGCCACCGCCGCTGTTTATTCAAAAGAAAATTATTTTTAAAAAGAAATTTAAAAAATGAGAAAATTGACGAGGCCTTTAAAAGGCAAAACCCTGCCCTCTCGCTAGCCGGAGAGACCACATACAACACAAAATACAGACAAACAGACAGACACGCTAACACACAGCGAACTCTCTCTTTTTAACAACAGAACGAACAAACGCAAACAGCAAGGAATAAATCGACCTACCCTCCGTAGCCGCCAACGTATCTAAGAACAATTATTTATTTTTAGTAAAACATCATGAGCATGCGCATGAGAAATAATTGATTCAACAATTCCACAAACACGGGTCGCTTTTTTTGGTTTTGTTTTACGATTCCATAACATCATTCATACAATTATACTACAAAACACAGTGTGACACACAATCACAACAACAGTTTTTTCGTTCTTTTCCTTCTTATTTTCTTCTTCTGTGCTTACCCGCCGCCGCCGCCGCCTCCAGAGCCACCACCGTAGTATGCCATTGTCTTTGTATTAGTTAATGTTTTTTGTAGTCTCGAATTGTGTGTTTTTGTGATTGTCGCAAAAAGGCAGCAACGACAACAACAAATGAATAGTGTAATGATTATTAAACCAACAACGAACAGAAAAGAAAATTAGTTGTGTTTACCTGGTACCCGTGTATGGTAGTGGTATCAGTAGTACCCAGTTTGTACGCACCAGGCAGGAGTAGTACAGTCTAGCCTAGCTAGTAGTAGCTAACGTATTGTACTACGAGTGGAGTCGACTACTACTAGTAGTAGTAGCTACCTGGTACTCGAGTACTAGCTACTACTAGTAGTACTGTAGTACCGTAGTACTGTTGTCTGCTGTTTGTGTAAAAGGCCGATGATGATGGTAGAAAACATTGAATGCGCGGATCGTCGCGCGCAACTACAGTAGAGTTACGACTAACGTTTTACCCATGAAAAAGCTTGCCTGCTCGTCTGTCCTCCTAAATACGTTGGCCATTTTTTGCTGTTCAAATAATAATAGTGGGACCCGTTCCACATCACTTTTTTTTTGAATGCTTTTTTTTTTTCACACTCTTTCACAAAACGAACTACAACCACACAACAAAAACCGCAACTACAGTCATGGATAATCCAATCTATGCCGAAGACGATGATGGATACTACGGCTACGTTCAGACCTCTCATGATCCTGGAAATAGTCTCATCTTTGCGACAGTTTTGTTTTGTATTATGAGTTACTGTAGTTTACCCTTTTTGGTCAAGGCTGGAAATGCATTGGATGTCAAACAACGAAAACGACGACGACGAAAAAAGTCCACACCACAACAGCAGCAGTGCGACAGCGATCGAAAGAAGCGACATGGAAAACAACGAACAAACCAAGTACCACAAATGACGTCCCTAGAAGACAGAAATGGAAAGATACACCTTCCCAATCCTGCATTACATGACGAGTTAGAGTTACAGGAGGAGGTGGTTCCAAAAGACGCAGGTTATCGTCACGATAAAGATGACAACAACAATGACGAAGACAGTAGTGAAGGCGACGACGATGGTATTATGATGACTCATCCCATGGACGATCACTCTCTAGTACTTGTCGATGATGATCGCAGCTTTGTTTCGGCCAAATCATTTGTCAGTATGCATTCCATAGCGTCTTTTCACAGCCATCGTACACGCAGACGACGCAATCGAAACAAGCGTCAAATGGAAAAACGTCATGAATTAGAAGAATATGAATTGCGTATGCAATGGTACGGAGGGCGAGAAGGAGGCGGGGGCGTCATTAAGAAAGGAATGGCTGCTGCCGCAAAGACGCCTCCTTCTTCTGATGGTGGTGGTGGGGATAACAACCGATCCATCATGGGACCCATGGATCAAGATGCCGTGTCGATGGACGATGCCGTCACTTTGGCAACCAGTCCGAAGCGACGTCATCAACATCATGGTTTTGTACCTGCAACCAGACAAAAAAACATTGTAGCAAGGAACACTTACCCCGACAAGAGTTCTACCGGAAACAACTATATTGACAGCCACAGTGACGAAGATTCATCCTTTTGGGATACCTTGCTCGACCTCGTGGTTTGGGATTTCGAATCCAAAAGAATTATCAAATTGGCCATTCCTTTTGCTACCCAAGCGTTCAGTACGGGCATTTTAGAAATGGTCACGGTCGCCGTCATTGGTAGAGTCTTGGGAACCAAAGAAGTGTCCGCCTTTGTAGTGGTCCGGACCTTGGTTGATGTTACCTCAAAATTCTTTGGGGGATTCCACGAAAGCATTGCCACACTAGCAGCACAAGCCTTGGGTCGCGGCAATCGAAAATTGGTCGGACAATACGTGCAACTCTCCATGGTCCTCTATGTGATTTGCTATTTGCCATTTGTTGTGTTGTGGTGGATTTATATGTCCGACCTGATACTGTGGCTGGGATTTGATCAAGATACGGCCATGATTGGACAAGAATATACCAGAATTTACCTGTTTTTGGAACTCTTGGATGGTGTCGACGAGAGCATACATGGACTGTTGGATGTCATTGATTTGGAATCCTATAGTACTCTGATTGGCGTCTCCCACGAGTTTGTCACCTTCCTTGACATCCTCTTGGTAACCATTATGGCGAAACCCTCTTTGATGGTTGTGGGAATGATTGAAGTCTTTGTGTCATTGATTTTCATAGGCATCAATGTCGGTACCATTGCGTGGCGGGGATGGTTCAACCCATACAAGGAAGGATTGATTGGATCTTGGGCCTTTTACAACAAACCTGCCCTCAAGGCCATGTTGAATACCGCTGGATGTCTTTCGTTTGGATATCTTTTGACAGATGGTGAATGGGAAATTTTAACCTTATTTGCCAGCTTCCTGGGTCCTGCAGAAGGTAAATCCTACTGGTGTCGTGTTGTCACGTATGTACTCTGTGTTACAAGAGATCTCATCGCTGTTGACTTTATCATTTACTCAATTCTTCCTATAGTCGCTGCATGGGGCATCTTGGGAGTCCTATGGGACGCTGTGGAAAAGCTTACCGAAGCGGTTGCTGATGCTAGTGAAGTCAGATGTGCATTTTTGGTTGGATCGGGGCAACTTGACAAGGCCAAGCGGTCCGCCATGAAATCTCTTCTCTTTGGAGTCTTCCTCTCGTTCTTTCTGACCTCGGTCGTATTCATAGTTGGCGAAGACCTCGCATGTTTCTTTACCAATGATCCAGCTCTTCAGCATATCATTGCTGATCTATTACCTTTGTTTGGCATCGGAAATATGACTCTAACTATGGGAACAATCTGCTGGACACTCTTGGGCTCGCAAGGAAGATATCGTCTGTCTACTATGATTGCCTGTGCAGCCTCTTGGTTGGTAACGCTTCCATTAGCGGCACTCTTTTCCTTCAAGCTGAATATCAATCTACAAGGCCAAACGTCTGCCATTGTGATTGGCTATATGGTGTCTGGCACAGTCCAGGCCTATTTTTTGTTTCGATCTGATTGGGAGGAACTCTCGCAAAAAGTTATGAAGACAAGCGATCACGAGGATGTACTAGCGGCTTTGGAGGATGGTGAGATCTGCATGAAAACAACAGACAACTATCCAGGTATTCTCTCCATGCCAACACATGGTACTTTGAACACTCTTGTGGAGGCAAACTCTTTCAGTTCATCATGTTTGGGTGTGGAAAGTCCTGCTTCGATGCTCGAGAAGGAACTTGTGTAGCTCTGTAGAGTGGGTGCCCTTTTTATGAGTGCAAAGTAATAATAGCAACGGCCCCGCGGTGGGGATATGCCAACCACTTCCTTTTTATTGTTAAGGTTGGACCCGTGAGACTAGCTAGTATAGTACGGAGTAGACCCTAGTACCCTGCTGGTGCGTCGTGTGTTGACTTGGTACTATTAATAGTAATAGTACAGTACTACTACTCGAGTCGTAGTCTCTAGCTACTACTACTACTAGGAGTAGTAGTCTATGACCCTAGCTAGTACTACTAGATCTACCTAGTAGTACTTTCTTAGAGAACTCTAGTAGCACCAGGTAGAGAGTTCTTGCGAATACTGTTTTAACTGTTATCAGGTTATAGGAGTAATAGTCTACTAATAGCTAGTAGTAGTAGTCGTAGTCTACAATAGGCACTCCAATACTGCAAATATGACTTCTACTGGTACCGGTACCAGCATCTTATTATGGGATCCAGTCCGCAGCGAGCCCGGCACTCAATATATCACCTGTGAAGCAGCTGAAGATGTCGTGATGCTGCCGAGGGAAGCAGACAAAACAATCTGGTTGCCTTCATGGGTACTACAGTAGCACCATAGTACCAGGTAGGCAGGCCAGCCACCACCCCCATCCTGAGGTACTACTATTTGAACCTACTATTACCAGTAGCTACTAGTACCTAAACCTGTACCTAGTACTACTAGTACCAGTAGACTAGTACTACCGTACCAGTACTACTCTATGGTACCAGGTACCAGGTACCATACGTAGTAGACTACTACCATACCAGGTACCGAAGAAACACCTGTACTACTACCATGTACTAGTTATTCTTCCATCGTCTCGTCACCCGGCAAAGAACATGGCACAATCTGCTACCAGGTACGGAGTACCAGGTACTGGTGCCGAGTACGGAGTAGTAGTACTACTACTGGCTGGTGTGCTGGTACTCCTACTACCAGTAGTGCTACTTTATGTCCCTTGCGTTGCAGAATAATAGACGAGAATTCGGCATTAGGGGGCCACCTTGAAGCTTGTGTACCAGTACGGAACTAGTATGTGACATACCCCAGCTGCCATCAACACGAGAGAGAACATCGAGTGCCTTCCTTTACCAGTAAAAAACTTTAAACCTCTCAGCTCACACAAGAAGAAAAAAAAGCACTCCTACCTGTCATCACATAAATTATAAATTAAAATTCACCGAGCCATCCCATACCAGACATCCTATTAACATGACCCGTATACGAAAGGTGACTTTCAACCAGAAAGCCAATGAATTCTTCATTCCCTTCAAGAAGTTTACGCCGTCGGAGGCCAAATTAGTCTGGTACTCGCGACGTGAATTAAAGCGAATGCGACTAGACCTCAAAGTCTCGCTGAGGGAATTTTCTATTTCTCCACCCTCAAGCGACGACGAAACCGAAGATGAAGAAGGTGGCGCAAACACCGATCGCGAAGTCTTTCATTGGCGAGGACTGGAACACATCAAGCGTGGCACTTCGTTGGAGAACGCGAAGGACCGACATTATCTGGTTCGGGGCGTCTTGTCTCTGCAAGAGCTTCACAAGACCTTGGGCCTTGATCACAATGATAAAGGAGTACCTTTTTTTACCAGAGCTTTCACTAAGGAGGCTAGACTTCGAGCTCGGGAGATTGCAATACAAGACTTCAATGAAGCACTGAAGATTTACAACGAGCGAACATTAGAGGAGCTACCATCATTCACGACTGATGGCAGGACCATTCAGGTTCCTGCTTGTATAGAAGTAGAAGAACGCTGATAGAAAGAATTTTTACGAAAAACACCTCTGTTGTTATTGTTGTATTGTATACTTTAAATCTGATTGTCTGACTAGGTATATCTTTGTGTAAATACAGAAATTCACTCGTCAATTTCTCAATAATAGCCCGAAGACTCAGCCTTGTTCCGGAGGATCTACAGCCATAGTCTCATCAGCAGGCACTGCCTTGGAAGGGCTGGATATGATATGCGACGGACCAAATCCAAGAATGGCTTCTTGAATCGTATCGACCACAGGTTCAGCTCGCAATTCCTTTTCATGATCCGCGTGAGCTTCTATCGTTGCATCACTCTTTACTGCAAGCGATTCATTATTTTTTTTTGATGTCTTACTAGCGCTTTCACCAGGCTTCTTGCGCTTTTTGAAGGGGTTGATTCTCGCGGTAACTTCGTCCTGGAAGACCTTTTCTTCTTGCATCCTACAAAGTTCAGCAGTCTCTTGTGCGAGTTTCGCCCTTCTTCCTGTAATGGCACGCGTGCGCTGTATCTCCGTTTCGAGTAACTGAACTTGCTTCTTGAGTGCTGCCTCTCGTTTTGCTGGTGCCATTGAGTCAGTCAATTTGATTGCATCCCAAGGCTTGGTATGCTGGCAGACACCACTGTCTTCTGGCATGTCCACTTCTCCGGCGGCGGCTCGAAATGCCAAGGCCATCCCAATGAGGCCACTTGAATCAATCTGCGCACCAGGAATGTTCATAATGCCCGTGATACCAAGGCTTCTATACTCTTCGTCCGAAGCCATGCGAAACAGATATCCTTTGCAGAGAGCTGTCGCGCGAGCACGCTTGTCAAGCAATAAATCACCACTTGCAGTGCTGTCAGCAGTAATGCCTTTCAGTTTCTTCTTGGCAGACTTGCTGATCGCCTTTTCACGTTCTTTGGTGCGCTTCTTGCGACGCCGTTCCAATTCTTTTTGCTCTTTCTTGTCCGTTCTCACTCTTGGCTTGGACGCAGTAGAATCCTTTCCTTTTTTTCTTGAGTCATTTGATTTGTCTCTCTTGGCCTTGGATTTCTTTTCTAAATCTTGCTTTTGCTTCTTCAATGCCTGAACCCTCTTTTTGGCATTCTTTCGTCCGGTAACACTGAAATCCATTAGTCCACGGGTAGCGATAAGTTCGTTGGCCTCTTCCAGCTGGTCTGGTGTCATCTTCTGCTCGTCTTCGTCGCCATAGGCTTCATCGGCTTCATCGTCAGAGACGCACAACACAGTGTAGCTGTAATTGCCATCTTCGCCCTCCTCGTCGTCCTCTCTGTCTCCGCACGCATCTTGAAGCTGCATTTCAAATTCTTCTAGCGCCCAGCTAGCCTCTTCGATGGCCCCTTGATAACGCTTGGTGCCGACGACATCCATTCGCAGCCGACCGCCGCTTCGGTGTTTCTTCCTGGATTCTTGCATCTTCTTGTTGGGATCATCGTCAGGTTCAAAGGATTCCACAATGTCTGTCTCACGAACCCAAATAAATTCATGCGAGCCAAGGAATTCTACCAAGAAATAACTCTGTGGATCGGCATGTCCCATAGCTTGGCGCTTGAGGGCCTGTTCCGCCTTACGCTTTCCCGCCATCAACTGCGAACGAAGCGCCTCGGGAAGCCGACGTTCATTACGGTCGGTGAGGGCCCAGTGCCAATCTTCCTTTTGGTCGTCGGGTGCCAGAATCCCCAAGACCAAGGCTGGCCAGAAGGGTTTCTTGCTACTTTCACGAGCCCAAATGGCTGCGGCCTGTTGTAGTATTCAGAGAAATTAATAAGAGTGTGTCCGTAGCAAAACAAAGAGACAATATAATATTCAAGACATACCATGCAGCCCCAAATAGACGATTGCGTGACGCCACGACAATTGGCCTCGTTGATGGGACACAAAATCTTGTGCAAAAATCGATTGATGCGATTGCGGACACCGTATTTCAACGCCGAATTGAATTCAAAAACATCTTCCATAAAGCACGACTTCAATTCTCTCTCAAATTGTTCGACCGTGTATTCCGTATTGCTGGCTGCCAATTTCAACAATTCTTCTTTGAATGCCATCAATTTGTGTACTACAAGTTGCAGATCTCGCTGATCGGCATCGTCTAGACCCTCCATGATCTCGCCTGGACGTGGGAGGATGGGTTCCTGGTCCAAATCATCTACGCAACCACCACTGTCCAAAAGCTTCTGCAGAGCAGCGGCACTCTTTATCATGCATTGAATACTCATACAGGTCAGACCCGACACGATGAGTCGTCGCTTGCGATCTTCTTCCCGTGTCGCGTACGTTTCTCGCAAATAACGAACCGAAGCCGAAGTTCCCTTGACGGTTAGGGCTTCGGGTGGAGGATCCGAAGGCAGCATCCATTCTTGAAAGAGATTGTTAAAGAATTCACGCAAATGCAAGGCAATCGATACGAAGGACGGCACACCTTCCTTGTTGGAAGGATGTGAGTGATATTTCACACAATTGGCAAAAATTCGCCACATATCCAATTGCACTTGACGCGTATTTTCGTACTCGCGACGGCGAACTTTGCGACAGACCTTGCCCAAATCAATAGGATGAGAAACAATTTTGGAATAGGCCGTCATTAGTTCTGGATGCAGCAATATCACGGGCCTCGAAAATTCCGCCAACAGTGGGACCTTGCAGAAATGTTCCAAGAGCTTGTCTAGATTTTTGTATTCGGCCTCCGTAATGGGATCCACGGGATCGTCCAAGCTGGGACCACTCAATTCGACCAGTTTCGTGGCTGGCGATTCAGCAGGTTTTTTGCTGGGTGTTGATTTCTTCGAAGGTGTCTTGCGCTTTTTTTTTGGAGGTGGCTTAATAACGACGGCGTCGGCGGATGCTGCTGGTTCTGCCACCGCCACCGCTTCAACTTCCATTGGAGTACCAGGCAAGGCAGGCTGGGCCTCCACGGCCATGGCAACATTTTCTATTGATTCTCTTTTGCCTTGAATTGCTGCTTGGATCCTTTCTGCTTCTAGCATCTTTTTGGCTCCTTCGGCATGAGATGCTGCCAAAGCCACTGCCATGGCCTGAGGCTTCCCTCGGGATGAATCCGCCGCAGGGTTGATATGCACGGGCTGTACAGCACCAGCACCAGCACCAGCACCAGCACCAGATATGGCAGCCTCTCCAGATGTTGAAAATGGCTCATAAGAAGGAGGAGGCCAATGGGATGGATTGGTTGGATGGGTTAATGCCGCCTGTGCCGCCGTGGTTAATCCGTATGCATGTGATTCCACTGGGATATCATCTTCCGCATCGGCAAAGCGATTGGCGTCAGCACTCTCTTCGTCAGATAACTCCATAGTACGGTAGTTGAAGACCAGCGTACTTTATCTAGCTGATGCTGTGTTCTTCGATTTACTAATATTGTACTTTTAATTAGTAGTAGTAGACTCAAAATAATAGTGAACAGTGCTGCGTTGTTGTCATTGTGAATGGTACTCATATCTGAAAGGAATAAGTTGCGTGTTACAAGTACTAGTAGTAGTAGTCTCGTACTAGATTTCTTAGTTCGTAGCTACTGTAGCTAGTAGGGCGGGTTTAGTACTAGTAGGGTACTTTTTTGTTTCGACGATGGATACAATACGTGATCATGACATCCCACTAGCGACCTAACAATGGGTCCCGAGATAAGTAACAATGTCCAAGATGTAGTAGACTAACACAAGTCAAGCAAGTGGGAAAAATAATGTTTTTCGAAACAAATGCTGTCACAACGTCACAATACAATAAAATACTCGAGTACAAAATACCATCTCCCCGCTAATTTTTCGGACTCTACAACAGCTCTCCATCCAAAGCGGCGACCTGAAAAACTTTTCACAACCTAAATTTTCCTCCACTAATGGCAAGAACAAGAACGGCGGGGGTTCGTTGCAAAATTTATGGCTAGAACGACAAGCTGTAGGACTGTAGAACTGGTCATCATTTCAAGTCGTTTCAAGTTTCAAGTAAAGGCGGACCGGAAGGAACGTTGCTTATTCACGTACAGTAAGTAGTTAGGAAATAACGCAAACAAACTAGCGACGACCTCGTCCTCCACGTCCTCGTCCGCCGCGACCACCTCGTCCCCTTCCGCGTCCACCACGTGGTGCTGCCTTGAGACGCTCAGATCCGTGATACACTCTCGCCAGACCCTGCAAAATTTCGTCTGTTGGAAAACAACTTTCATATTTGTCTTCAGCACCTGGGGGTGATTCACCATCTTTGAATTGTACGCGCATCAGGTGGCAACCCAGCACATCGTCTCGGTTGTCGAGTACCGTAATCTTTTCTACGCTCTGCGGCATGTGAATAATGGTAGGAGCTTCGAAGGAGAAGAAAATATACATAACACAACATATTAGTTAGGAGCACTTAAGAAAGAATTTGCGGACAGCAACAGTAACAACAACAACAACAAACCAGTAAGGCAGCAACAACAACCAGGCAAACAAACTCGCATACCTCGTGTTGCTACCAGTCTCCACTTTGGGCCGAAATGTGGATCAAGTATCAGAACACCGTCTGTTTCGGGGTCAGGACTCACAGTCAGTTCATCGATCAATGGGTGATTGTCGGGCAGCGGGCACTCGAGGGTCAACATTTTTCCTGCCACAGTCTTAATTTGCTTTTCCTTAGCTTTGTCTTGGCGCTCAACTGTATCCTCTGGCATATCGTCCGAGACCAGCGCCCAATCAGGATGGTTGAAGCAATACGGACAGAGAGGAAAGGTCCGTTGGGGCTGGCCTACCGAATACAAACACAGTTCAAAGTTGCAGCCCTCCACTGGACAGGTCCGACCTGTCCATTGCTTAACAAAACCGCCTACCGGTAAAGCATATACTGTCTCAGTATACTTGTTGTACAATCTTGGCGGCGGTCCCGGAATATATTGCAGGTAGCGTCGAGACAAACCACATCGAGTAAAAGGCTTGCCAATGTCCTCCAATTTGCTGAAGGAAGAACCGAACAGCATGTCCATTTTGTTAATATTCTTGACAAAGAAATCAAACTTTCCGCTGAACAATTCAATAGCCTTTTTTACTACAGAATCCTTACTAGCAAAACCTTTGGAAATTTTCGTACATTCGTCTTCAATGTCACTTCGAATTTGAGGAAGAACAAGAGACGAATCAATTGCGTGGTAGCCATTCACTAGCACAAGACCCTGTACAGAAGATGGTATAGCCAGAAGGCAAGTATGAGGGGTTAGTAAAAATCAGCATGTGTTCAACCGATAGAAACCAATACGCCACATACCAATTTTGAAGGCTTGAGTTTTCGCCCTGAAACAAGTTCAGCATAATTTCTTTTCTGGATATTCTCGATGTGTGTTGGGATACTTGCATCCGTCCCAATACCATGCTTTTCCATCATACCTATGAGTTCCGACTCCGTCAAAAGCGAAGGAGCTGTTGTCATTTTCTCCCTGATCAGCAGGGTTGCTCGTACCGGTTCTGCAGAGGCTGTTTGTATTTTAGAATTGCTTTCAGTTTTACTGCCAGCAAGTGGAATGATTTCACCAACCGTAAACTGTGGAATGGATCGCTCCTCTTCGTCCTCGTCGCCGTCTCTTTCAGCATCTTCGCCGTACTCTCGGCTCAGCACAATGGCCAAGAATCCAGGTGATACAAGCTGCGCAAACATTCATAGTTTTTAATGTGAGAAAATATTCGCCGATTATGCCTTGCAGAGGGGCAAGGCGAATCCAATATTCGTACTCTAACTTACCTCTTTTCCCCGGAGGCTGAATTTCCCTTTCTCACCCAAGACATCGACTTCAAATTCAATGGCAGTTGATGTCCACACAGCATCTGGACTCACAGAAGCAATGAAATGGCGCACTACAAGATCATAGACTCTTGCCATATCTCCTGACAACTCGTGAGCACCAGCTCCACGGCAAGGGGTTATGGGCGGATGATCCCCAGCGTCAAATCCTCCTTTGGCCTTGTTCACTCCATCAGTAAGCAAGTCGCGGACAAACTTGCCCCACCGGCCGTCACTAGTTTGCTGCTGAAGTGTCCCGCGAATGTCAAAAGATTTAGGGTAAGCCGTTGATTCAGTTCTGGGGTAGGAAAGATACCCGCTCAAATACAGCCGTTCTGCGACCTGTAACGCTTGGTGAGGACCAATTCCGAGGACCTTACTGCACGCTTTCAGCAACCCAACAGTGTTCAGTGGAACCGGACGGCCTTGTTTCTTTTCTTTTATAATCACGTTAGAGACACGGACGACTGCATTCTTTTCGGCAACCTCAGCAAGATAGTTCTCAACTTTATTTTTGTTGAAAGAGCGGCCGGAATTCCATAGCGCTTGCATCATTCTACCTCGCTTGATGACGTTCAATTCTAGAACCCAATATGGTTCTGGCTTGAATGTCTCAATTTCAAGTTGTCGCTTCACGCAGAACTGGAGCGTCGGTGTCTGACAGGGACCATAGGATATCACAGCCGAATCAAGGTCACCGTATCGACCCTGGAAATAACGTGTCTGGAAGCGTGAAAATGCCACACCTACTTTCAAATCCAATTCCTGTCGTGCATCGACGGAAAGAGCTTGGTTTTTATCCGGCTTTCCAAGTACTTTGTACGCCTTTTGAATATCCGAAGGATTGATTGCTGAAAAATGGGCTCGGTCTGCAAAAGTAAAGAGATGCCTATTATTAGCACAAATATGTCAGAATAAAAAAGGCACAAACAAATCTTCTTTTGTCACTTACAAACTCGATCAAAGTTGGACTTGGTTCCGCCCGACTGCATGAGATGCATACAGCAGTCCAGCACCTCAAAATTGATATTTTCTCCCTCGCGATCGCAATCCATCCAAAGCACAATGAAATCGGCACCTCGTGCTCCAGCCTCGAGATTCTTAATGACACCCATGCTGGTTGGTTTCTTGACTATGGGTGCATCGAAGAGCTCTGCAGGATCTACAGAATCCCACGACTGGAACTTGGCGTGAAAGTCTACCGAAAACACGTGGCCAGCCACCGAGGTGACTTTGTGCTTGCATTTGCTGGTATGAGGAGCCTTGGGAAATGGTGGATTCGTAAATTCAAGCACCGGCATGCCTTTGCCGCCACCTGAATTGTAATTGCCATCAGATAATCCTTTCGCAATGGCTTGCGCAATGCTCGGTTTCTCTGCAACATGCAAGACTGTGATCGTTTCACCTCGCTTGTAGTTGATATCATTGGTCTGCTGATTTTCACTGGGAGGTACGACCAGAGCATAGGGCGACACCTTTTGCTGATCTGTTTCTCCTGCGTCGTTACTTTTACTTTTACTTTTCTTTCCCTTTTGAGAATTTTGGCTTTTATCATCTCTTTTATTGCTGTCTTTCTTTTTGTTTTTGTTGGGTGCAAAGTTTTTCTTCTTGCTCTCATTTGTTGGTTTCTGATCTTGGCCATTCTTTTCTCCTTTACTTTCAGCTTTCGTTTCGTCCTGCTTTTTAGGGTCGTTTGGCTTCTCCTTCTGCGCCTTTCCTTTGTTTGCGTTTGCGTTCTTTGAACTGCTTGAAGTCTTTCCGCCTGCATCCGTGGTGGGCTCATCGGCGGTGGGATCTTCATTTGATTTTTTCTTGCTCTCGGCTTTGTCACGGCCCCGGGGACCACCTCTCCCACGCCCGCGACCACGTCCTCCTCTTTCACCGTGACCACGTCCTCCTCTTTCACCGTGACCACGTCCTCCTCTTTCACTGCGACCACGCCCTCCTCTTTCACCGCGACCACGCCCTACTCTTTCATCGCGACCAGCTCCTCCGTCTGGTTGCCCCCGAGCATTGGCCTCCTGATTGTCAGCTGTGGCGCCAGATGCTGTAGTCTCATTGGTATTGCCTTCACCTTTTGGCGCCTGCCGTCCTCTGCCTCGGCCTCTGCTTCTCCCTCCTCGGGGGCCACAGCCTTTTCTTCCTCCTGCTCTACCAGCCTGCTCTTCAGTCATATTATCCTTAGATTGATAGCTTTTTGAAGAAAACTCGTGAGGTAGGACACGAGTATAATGCTGCTACGATCGGATTTTGTGGTCGGTAATTCTTGTGTCTGGTGCTGTCTCCATCGACGTCACTTAATAAGTTTAGGGATAAAAGTTAAAATTCAGTCGTCCTCATCACGAGCGAACGCTACCGCGTTCTCTCGACTATGCCAGCTCTCTAGGGCTACGTTCGGCTAGGTAGGGTGGTTTGGAGAAACTCGGCAATTTACTAGGGCCGACCTTTTCTCCGTTCCGAGGCGCCCGGGTGAGAGGGCAGACCGCTAGGGTTGCTCTCACACTCGGGTAGCCAATCGGGCGG
>Ga0210036_1001290_pt1 | contig 28338 bp, 14 predicted proteins | sample CryGeymeta201515_FD_185469 | JGI IMG/M metagenome (GOLD analysis project Ga0210036, IMG submission 185469) | Groundwater microbial communities from Crystal Geyser aquifers in Utah, USA - Crystal Geyser metaG 2015-15 (SPAdes) (version 2) | ecosystem: Environmental > Aquatic > Deep subsurface >...
AGAAGTAACATGATTTGCTTAATTACAACATAGTAATTGATGTATATTTACGTAAAGACCATACGTTGTTTAAAACTGCGAATTAGTTAAGTTGGCAAAGGATTGTGTAAGACAAATTAATTTGGTAGTTAACAAAAATTGTGTAAGTTTACGTCATAGGGTTATGGGACGCGTAATTACACAATGTTGGACAATTTACGCAATCAAGGCGGTTCTGATGTGGATAATTGTAAAGATTTACTTTTTCTATAGTTGTTTGTGTACAAATTAGTCATTGACTCGTATAATTTTTACTTATGCTCCCTCCTGGATGCAGAATGTGCACGATTCAAAAATATTTAAAATTTTACTTAGGGGGTCTACGAGTTGGTCTCTAAGTAAATCGTCAGGCAGTTTACTCTCCCCAGGAATTGAAAAAGTTTCAATTTTTGAATTTATACAGCTAAAGAATACCTTGTCGGAGGGAGAAACACCTACTCTTTACCATTCAAAAACACATCGTTCTAATTCTTTCTTGCTTATGCACCTTATGGAAGATATAGAGATCTTTGTCTTGCCAATCGATCTGAAGGGTCCATTTTCATAGTGGCCGATTCCTGAATGTACCACAGGCTACGCAAGAAGCCTGTAGACTGGTCTAAAAATGGCTTTTGTCGCAACACGAACAAGGTCCTTATGAAAACTGACTTTGCAGACCAGTTCACTAAGTCTCTACAAACACTTCTTCTTAGAGATTTTCTTATCTAAGACAGAGTTTAGCTATAGTAAAAGACTATTTTGAAAGCTTATAGAAACCCGGTACATTTCTACGTGATTTCTACATAAAAGTGACTCAAAAAAATCAGTCACGGGGATCAGTGTTGACAATACCTTAAGACTTTCTAGTTTTTTTGTACTCGTACTCTACTGCAGCAGTGAGGATTATAATACTTGTACTACTAGTACTAGTAGTAGACTAGTAGTTCAGTAGAGTAGCAGCTATCAGCACATCCTTCTTGTGCTGCTCTGTAAAACCCCCAACAAAGACAAGTCCAGGAAGGGAGAAGTGCAAAATGGTGTTGACCTGCAAACACGAAGACAACGTATTCTAATACCAACGAACAGGCAGATGGAACAGCTCATGACGATTTGTAGGTTTCCCCTCGGGGTAAAATGCAACAAAACTTGGTCTGACAAGCTTTCTTTCTGACTATATAACAATCCGCAGGCTATGAAAACGGATGGGTAACCAAAGTAAAACGATGGCGTGTGTATTGTTAATTAGCACCGTGATAAGCAGTCTCAAGTAGAAGCAAAGTGACTACGCGGGTCCTAGAGTGTTGTCACTGCGCATGCTCAAAGCATTTAAAGTGAAATGCACCAAAACTATTCATGCCGTGGTCCCATCAGATGCACCCGGTTCGGTTACCAAATCGTCCGCGTCGGCACTGGGCTGCTTTCCAAAAACACTCCAAGCTGGCAAGTACGTACTCATAAACTCCGTGTGCCGTTTCATTTCTCTGCCCCAATCAAAGTTCGACTTGTCTGCTGCGATCGCTTGTCCCTGTTGACTTCTTCCGGACATGGCTGCCATATCTCCATCAGCCTGAGCTTGTGCATTCTTGTCCTCTTCCGAAATCAAAGACATTTCTTTATCCTCCTTAGCTTCAAAGGCGTGTTCGTTTTGTGAGTCAGCCTTGAGGTAGGAATCCGCGATCCAAAAGTAAATGACATTCAAGAAGCCGGGGAAAAAAATCATGACAAAGAGCAGTTCGAATCGAATATTGATTTGCAGCGGAGCAAACATGATGGCCCCGAAAAAGGCCAGGACATCCTTAAAAATGAGCATGAAATAAAAAATAAAAATCTTGACCACCGTTAAAATGAGAAGCCAAGAAAGAGTTTGAGCCGTCCAATGCTTGCAGGCGTTTTCACCGTGATAAACACCTGAATTCAAAAGTGATTCCCATTGGTATTTCCCGGCAAAATAATCCTGTATCCGCAGACACATTATGGCCAACACAAGACCCAAAGTGGTGTCGATCAAGTAGCTTAAGCCGTACCAGGCACATTCATCCTGTAATGCAGTTTCTCCATCAAGCGCCTGGGATAAAATCGCAGCAATAGCCTTCATGTAATATAAAATGATTGAACGTGTGGGGGGGACAGAGAAGCAAAAAGGATGAGTTTTCGGTCTAAAATAAAAACAAATAATGTACCAACGAAAGCATGGCACACCATTCTATTTCGTAGGTATTACAGTATTACACAACGATACATATACAGAATGAACATCATCACAGTGTTACATGTTGCATCATCGCACCGACACACTAAGCTAGATCGATCGATGATTCGTCTCGTACCATGTTGCAGACGTGTGCATAGCAAGCCCCAATTCCCTGCTTTCCGACATCCAATGCCCATGTTTGAAAGGTACGCCGAGGAACTTCCTTCATGCGCTTCAGATACAGAGAGGCAAGAGCCGCAATTGCCAAGAAAACCTGTACCAAAGTTGTGAATAGATCATCTCCATCGTAGACACGGCAAGTTCGATCGTCCTTTTGTGTTAATTGAGACCAAACGTTATCATCACCATATTCTCCTCCTTCTTCGCCATTGGAATTGTAATTATCGTATTGCTGTTGATCATCGTCTGCCATCGTGGATTACTTGCACTGTGAAATTTCCAGTGAAAGTGTGGAAAGATGAAGTTGTGGCCTGTTTACAAAGATGTGCTACTGACTTGCTTGAACAGAGGTGCAGCGATTCAACTCCAATGGATCAAGGAAGGAGGTGAATTAGGACCGATGAAAGATAGCTATAAATACTCTTCAGAGTTTTTCCGACAACCGTATATTAATATTGGAAGAATCGAGAAATAACAGAACAGATGAAGAGAGTAAGACTTGCTCCTTGTGCACTTGACCATTATTCTAGATTACCAGGTACTTGTGGAATACTAGTACTACTATAAAGTACTAATACTACTAGCTAGTACTAGCTACTGTGTAGTACTGGTACTCTCTGTATCATTATTTATTTTCTAATTAAAGAGGTTTCGGTTGAGCTGCCCGATTTATTCAGCTAGCAACGTACAAATCGCGAGGCGGGGTCATGACAGAGGCTCAGAGTCATAAAATCAGAATGATAATAATATATCGTCCCACAAGATTTCGAAGCTGACAAAAGGACAAAAGTAAGGAAGATAACAATAGTACCCTTCAACACAATAATCCACCGTCGCGGTAAATTGATAAAATGATGTAGATTAACTGAAAAGAAATCAAACATTGACAGCTTGCTTCAAGTTTGGTTTCTGGTCGCGATTGATGATATTGCTCCTTCTCGTTTCCTCTTTCCTGGGAATTGAAAGCACGAGGTTGTCTCTATAATATAGCAGGGCCCAATGTGTGGCATTCAAACACTGTCACTGCTACCAGTACTTTTGGCAATCTTGAGTTAGTCTTCCTTATCATACAATGTCCCTTTTAATATCCTCCAACGCCCTCCTGCAATCTCAGGATCAAGTTTGAAGTATGAGTGCTTACTACTTACTACTTGCGAAGAGGGTGGGGCGGCTGTTACTTTTTGACCAATTCTTGTTTTTTTTTAACCAATTCTTGGGTTTTTCATTCATTGATTTTCATATGGCTGTTAGGCTACTTCATGGTTAAACCTGGTGGACAAGGAAGTGCTCCAAGCAAGACTGGAAGCAGATCAATGTTACTCGGGGTACTCTACACTCTCGACTGCTAGTAGACTACTAGTAGAGTCTACTCCTACCTCCCCCTACTACTAGACTACTGGAGTACTAGAGTAGCTAGTAGGGAGTACTACTTTTGTATGTAGTCCTAGTAGTAATCTTCTACTTTACTATTATTTAGAGTAGGTCTAGTCGAAATAATTATTTGTTGAGCATCGCTACTCAACAGTGCTACTAGCTAGTAGTGGGGGTAGTAGGGGGTCCTCTAGTATTGTTAGCTACTACTACTACTACTACTCTACTAGTAGTACTCGTGCTAGAGTACTACTCAGTAGTTAATAATAAATTAAATACGAGTAATAATTACATCGCGCGAACGACTCTCATCATCAGGATTTGGAGCAATAAATCGAAACTCACACTTGCCCCTCAAAACAACACGCGCCGGATGAAAGACTTAAAATCCACCAGTCAAGAATAGTAGATGATATGTTGTACTAGTCCACTGTAATTAATAATTGAACGTGTGCACACTAAGTAGTAGTGGTAGTACGATGCATCGGCATTGCTGAGATGTCTACAAGAGTTCTTAAAAAAAACAAAAGCAAAAAGTTTAGCAACACATCCAGACCAATATCTGGTAAGCGCTAGCTTCACTTGAAACCACTCTAAGCTTGCCGTAGCTTCATCCAGAATACTTTATTACTACGGATCGTTCGATTCCAAAATTGAAAAGTCCTATTATATCTTAAAGTTCACAAACATCTCGCTCACTTCATCAAGTCAATACAGAACGATAACTATGGGATCAGCACTATCTAATTACACAACATTGCTGGCGAATTCGCTCTGTGGCGGATCCTCTCGAAAGCTGATTGCTGGCTGGTGGTAAGTCAGTAAAAATCAATCCAGCAAATCTCATTTTCTCTTTTTCGTTCATTGGATTTGACCTGATTTTGAAGCTCTGTCTCGCCCAAAACCCAAAATCATCTTTTCTGAATCGTTTCTTCTTAACACAACACTAGGTACTCAATTCTCGGACTCACCGGCAGTCTCATGCTCATGTCTATCTTTGTCTCGGGAACACGAACAATGGCGGAGGGGTTTGCTTCAATATGGTCAGCTCTCATGCTCATGATGCTGAGCATTGGTGGTACCATGATTATGCGCAAATTTCACAATTCCATGGCAGTCGGATTCTTTATGGGTTCCGTCGTGGCTATGTCACAAATGTTCTTTCTCCTATTTCTAATGTACGTCTTTTTTGGGTGTTACTGTTTGAAAAATACCGCACCACATTGCTTGGACAGCGCAGTGCGTGCACGGATTTTCTGCCTTAGGTTTGAGGTTTGAGCATTGTCTTTGATACGTCCTCAACCGTCTCTCCTCGCCGCATCTGATGAAAACTGAAAAACACTCAACCGCAATAATGATCTCCGCAACGACGCACCGACCCTACTGTCATTCTCCATGGACGATACCAATTCATTTCGCAGATATATTGGGTACGGCAAGGATCAATCCGCGCAAGGAAAATCATTTAAGGGCGAGACAGTCATGAGCTTACTGTGTTTGATTCAATCTGTTCTACTTGGATCTTTTGCGGCCATTTTGGGAGCACATCGATCAGAAATATTGGACAAGCCTACCTCGTATGACGAAATGCAAAATTTTCCCAGTGTCTCCCACGGGAACGAGCTTGCCACTGACTATGCCCGAACTACGTAGAATTTTTTGCGAAGAACTTTTTGTATCTTGCCCAAAGAAGATGACCGCAACCACAGGGAGAATGGCGTTGATGTTTCCACAGGTTGTGAAATGAAGTGTGCACATTACAATAAAGAATGCAACTAAATAAAAAACAAATATGGTAATGAAGAGCTTCATATGACTGTACTACTGGCTACTCGTAGCTTGTAGCAAGGAGGTCGTGTTATTTATTGGTTGCTTGCCATGAAAGTTGACTCGGCCAAGACTAATTGAAATTTCGACGTCGATAAAAAAGAATATAGGCAGCGGGAGTGACGATGCCATCATGGCTGCCTCTCCCGTCTCCCACGTTGCGGACACTAGAATCGTCATAAAGCGCCCACTCATTGGATATCTCGTATTCGGACCAATCACGACAAAAAGCAGTGTAGTGACCAAATCCCATTCGACCAAAATGGTTGACAACCCCAAACAGATCGTATACCGCTGGAATGCCATCGACAACTTTTAGAATAGATTGAGCTGGTCTTCCATTTTCGTAGGTAACTGCTGCATCCGGGTTGCCACAATATTTTCTCATGTCCAAATTTTCCAAGGGAAAATCCACCAACGTTGTCAGCTTTTCTCGTCGATACCCATGCAATTCAAATCGTTTTAAGTTCACTATGAGAATGTTGGGCAACCGCCAAAGTTCCATTCTTTTCAGCGCCCGCACGTGGTTCTTGCAGTTTGAGCAATACCACTTGTTGTGTTCATCCAATCGCTCTGCTTTTGTGAACGTTTCAAAGCACTCGTCTAAAGATACAGTGCCACTTTTCGCCTCCTGCTCGCGTTGCTTTGCCACGCCAGCGTTGAAGCTGGGGTGGTCCACAAAGGTGCCGAATCGAACAATGTCTATTGCTACCCTGTTTGGTATAAGTGGTCCTCCATTTTGCAGCTGAGGGGATTGCTCGTCCTTTTTATTTTTATTTGACCCACCAAGTTGATTGCTGCTACTATTGGAACATTTTGCGTCGCTATGCTTCAGTAAGTCATCAGAAGCGGCGACACTTTCCACCCAGTCCAATGAAAAGAACAAAAATTTGTTGGTACAGTCTTCGCCTAGAAACTTTGATGTTTTCTCGTCAAGATTGCGTGGCAAGTATGGAGAACGAAGGAATTCATTCGATTCTTCACCTTCCTCAATATTTTCACTGAGCTTGTCATTGTTGTCCACGGGAAAAATTGGGATAGAATTGCCATCTCCGTCTGTCACACGAATATTAAGCAGCTGCTGGTACAGCATTTCTATGTTTGGATCTACGTTCTCTTCACTCCCTTGATCATCTAAAGGTATCACCATGGTCCTAACACGCTGCCATATGTGGTCCCACAGCTGCCGGCACGTTAAATGAGAATCGCAAGATGTCATGAATGGAAACCCAAACAAGGCTCGGATGTTTGGATCTACAGCTGGATCCTTCGCAGCTTCGTCTCCTTCTTCTGTGTGTCGTAACAAGGCATGGAGACATATGGTATGCATGGACGATGTTGTATACGGGTCCACTTGGTACGCACAAAGCACTTCGTCTGGTCGAATAGCAGACACTGGTTTTTTGTCGCTAAGCAGCTCGTTGATGTTGTGATCGCTCACTTCGCAAAGAATCATATGTGATGACGGAATGCCCGTCACCTCGTACAATGCTTGCTTCAGATCTGCCACCAAGCTTCCGCGTCTAACAGAAACTGCATGTCGCAGAATGCATGGTTCGCCCTTGCGCGGAACAGTAAAAAGAAAAATACCAAACCACTTTTCGGATATTTGTAGCTGAGGGATCTCGAGAGACACATGATTGAAAGCATCAAACGAGACGGAAACTCGACCGCAACCGGGATTTGGACAAATACAAGTGCTCTTGAATTGTCCATAGAAGGTATCCATGACCAATGAGTCATTTCGTTTCAAATGGCACTCCCAGGCTTCTGCTCCAGCCACTCCCAAATTGGGTCCGTGATCGCCTGCATCTGGCATTTCAACGTATGGGGCCTTACGTATGCGATTCAAATCTTCGTGGAGAGCATCCAGCAGATAGGACAGGAATTCGTGAGCGTCGTGTTGCAAGCAGCCTGCGAATCGCGGCGCAAACAAGGCAATCGCACGTTTAAGGGCTGTGGGACTTGTAGTACGAATATTAGGCTTCAGCCACAGTTCCTTGATTACAGCCTCAAAGGCCAGCGCCAGTTTTCCGCCACTCCCTAGTGGATTAGCAGCATTTATATCCAGTTTGAATTGGTTGGAAAGAAAATACCGAGTCAGAGGTGTTGCGTGCGACAAACACTGAAGTGGCGATGCCATAAAGCACGTATTTCCCATATTGTTCAGACCGCAATATCCATTGCTGTAATAGATTCCAACATCCTCGACACGGGTCACAGTCTTTCCGTTGGCTCTGGAGGCTAAAATTTTACCGCATGCGCCCTTGTGATAGGGCCAATGGGATTCTTGGCAGAAACGGTCGCAATAAGAAACAGTCTGGCACCGACTGCACCGTTTGGTAGCACCTTTCGTCTTACAGGCATCGCAAGGTATTTCTCCTCGAACAGGAAAACCAGGCAGATTAGCTAGGTATGGGTATAATTGAATATAAACTGCTGTCGCCCCTCCTTCCTGACAATGTGGTTGAATTTTGCCATTTGAGTTTGTATTCGCCATGGGTTTCGTCCGTCGACAAATACTTGGTGTCGTTTCTCGGTACCAGCTCCTGAGTGCGGAATAAACTTCTCGTGGAATGAGTTCATAATGGAATCCTCGTACCAAATGAGGTCGTACGTCGGGAAAATCTGTCCTTGTCATCGTAATATCGGTCTCGTCACCATCGCCTTCACCTTTCACTCCTGACGATAATATATTCGCGGATGAGGTTTGTTCATGTTGACAATGCTTGTACCATTGCTGGTAAAAGCGCGTTTTAGTGGTGGCACCTTTCTTTGTGTTCTTGTTGTTGTCCAATGCCGGCAACAGCAAGAGAGCCGAATTGTCCATGGGTCCTGGCGGCGCCCGTCGATGATCTTCTTGTTCACTATCGGTACTGCTACAACTACCGTCACTGATACTATCATCATCATTGTCATGATCTCTTTTCTTATTACTGTCGCATTTTCTTTTCTTTTTGCGAACATGATAGTAGGGAAGAATGCCCCCCGATGGCAAAGTTTGAAGCACATGTTCAGCTTTGGGATTGGTAGGATACACAATTTTTGCGGACGGTTGATGTTTTTTACCAGTGAACGTGGCACTCGTAGTATTCGTATGAAAGAAATCGACATGCCGACACCATTTACACCACCAATTCCAATCCAGCAAAAACAACGCTTCTCCCTCTTCTTCGTCGTTTAGGAAATTGCCATTTTTATTTTGTGTGTGAGCGGTAGCTTTTTGTTGCAATCCTACATTTCTCGCAATCAATAACCGCATAACAATCTGTCGTTGATCTTGTGGGCTGGGTCGAAGCGGCGATGTAACTGTTTCTAATCGTGATGGACTGCTAGATCCATTTGTTGTAGATTGTCCTGCGCCATCCCTACTTGAACTTGTAGCGGCAGCAGCATCCTGCATAACTAGATCAGCTGGTTCGTTGTTCGCGTTGTCTTCTTGCCACCTTTTCAAACGCGAATGAACACGTGTCATGGCAGCCAACGATGCTTTCATCTGTGATCCTGTATCCTTGGAGGATTGTAGTAACCTGACACAGATTTTGAGATCCTCCAAGGACTGTGCCATGATGACTTTCTTGTCATTGTTGTTGCTTTTGCTGTTTCTGTTTTTTATTTCACCCGGTTCATCTCGACAGAATGCTAATTGTTCTCGTGCCAAGGCACGTCGATACCATGCTTTGGTGCACGTCTCATCGTAGCGAGAAATGACGCGACTGCATTCAAGTTCCGCTTGCTCGAACTGATGCAACTTCAAAAACGCTTGTGCGAGATTCGATCGTACCGACACTTGCAATTCAGTTATTGGAGCACTACTGTCGCTGCCATTCTTTTTTTTGTCGGTTCGACCATCCTCCTGGACAGCAGTATCTCCATAATCATTATCAGCACCATCATTATTATCACCGTCATCAGCTGTGATATCATCCAAGAACTGAAGCGCAGCATGATAGGCCTCGGCTGCCCGAGAATACTGTTGATTGGCATAGAAAGCATTTCCTTCGGCTTTTTTATCGCGCGCTTTTCGAATTAAATCATCATGCATCTGGTTTGGGTGGTCATCAATCTTGTTGAGAGGGATGGCTTGTCCTTCCTGCTTTTGTTGTTGGTTTATTTGTCGCGTCTGTGTTGCGTCACATTTACCATTCTGTGTAACTTCTTCTTCTTTTTCTTCTTCTTCTTCTAGTAGACTGTGGTTTGTGGTGCAGTCTGGCAAAATCACTTCCTCGCCGGCTTCTTTTGCTTCGAATGTACCCAACATGTCGACGAAAAATTAGTCGTGCAGGAAGTAATAGTGTTGCGAAGTGCCAGCGCCAAAAAAATGTGCAGTGGTAGCAAGAATATGAGACCAAACTCAAAACTCGTACTGTACTCTGGAGTGCTGAGCACAATCACACATGAATATTAAATAGATAAATTGCGTCTAGTTACTCGATCGAGAATGCGTTCAGTTAGTTCTCCACTTTGTTCTATGATTGCGCTGCACGTATTGTTTTTGTTTGTTACTGTATTCAAATTATAAATACTTGAAGGGTTGTCTTCGGTTGTTAATTTTTTAGTATGGTTTCGTTTCGTTTGGTTTTTTAATTCCAAGTACGACTTCTACTACCAGTAGAATCTGTGTACAGTGGGTGCCTGGGTGGTCCTTTTCGATTTCTGCATTTTTATTATTATTTTTTTCATTATTATTACCACGTGTTCTCTACTCTAGCTCTAGTAGTAGCTTTTTATTAGTCCTTCAGCATTATTTTTTTGTTTTCGTCTCCGCCACCAAAAAAAATCCGATTTTTTTCTACTTCTTACTTTTAAATGATTACCTGAGTACCTGGTAATACGTTCAGAGTCTAGTACTACCAGTACCAGCAGTACTGTAGTACCAGTAGGCTCGTAGTACCAGGTACCACTGTACTTGAGTAATAATAACGCAGTAGAGCAGTCTACTAGTAGCAGGCAGACTAGTCTACTAGACTCTAGTACAGTAGTACTAGACTACTCGTAGTACTGCTACTCATCATCAATTCAGTTTCCACCTCCTCACACGCACAAGTCTTTCTTGGTCAACCTGTTGTGTTGGCAGACATTTTTTTTTTCTACTACTACTAGCTGCTGCTGCTGCTGCTGCTGCTACTACTACTACTACTACTACCAGCCAGTAGATTTCTGGAGTAGCACTATACAAGAACTGTATTATTGGTGGTTGGTTGTCCACAGCACCGCGCTGCACTACACCGCACAGCAGCACTTTAAGCCCGCATAAAATTGTCCAACAAGACACTCGCGCTGAGATAGTCTTACATCTTACATCTCTCTTCAGTCCACCAGCAATACCTTTGAAAAAATGGTGTCCGAAACGAACGACAAAAGTGCGAAACCGGTTCATTTGAGACTGATGGAACTCACGGAAGAGCAAGTCAAGGAACTGAATTATTACGAAATCTTAGGATTGGGCGATGAACCTCACAGGGCGACACCGCACAAAATCAAGCAGGCGTACCGGAAGGCGTGCGTGCGATACCATCCCGATAAAACGGGAGCCCACGCTGAAGAAGACAACAACGATTACGTTTTCATTGCCGTCAAGGCTGCGTGGGATACGCTCAGCGATCCAAACGCGCGAAAAGCATACGATAGCACCCAAATGCCCTTTGATGATTCCATTCCACCCGATGTCGCTGCTGCAGCTGGAACAGCTGCCACCTCCAAGACTAATGGCAGCAGTGAAGTTCGATCCTCCGTACTTTCAACCACCAGTATGAGTAATTGTAGCAGCAGCAGTAGCAGCAGCAGCAGTGGATTCTTGTACACAGATGACGACTTCTACAATGTCTTTGGACCGGTCTTTGAACGAAATTTACGATTCGATACGCGATTGCAAGAACAAACGTCCAAGAAAGCAGCCGTGGAAATTCCGAGCTTGGGGGATGAAAATTCGCCCATCGAACAAGTTCAAACTTTTTATGGTACGTGCATGTATGTCAATTGTCAATTGTCAAACAATGATAGCTACTACTACGAGTACCCAGTACGAGTACTCAGCACTGCTTAGTACTGTGCTTACTACTTACTACTACTCCCTGATGACTCACCTATGTTTGCTTGACGACGACTGGATTGTACTTCCGTTTGCAGATTACTGGGTCCAGTTTGATTCCTGGAGAGATTTTTCACAGAAAGCACAGGAGGAACTCTTTGATAACAATAATCCACTGGAAGATGCAGAATCGAGGTACGAAAAGAGATATTACCAGAAGGAAATTGACAAGCGGGCCAAGGCCCTGAAGCGACAGGAAATGAACCGGATCCAAACTCTGGTTCAACGGGCGATGGCAGCTGACCCACGCCTGCAAAAATATTACCGAGAACAGAAGGAAGCAAAAGAAAAAGCAGCCATTGAACGAGAACTCAGAAGGGCTCAGGAAGAACACGATGCCAAGGTTGCCGAAGAAAATAGAATCAAAGAAGAAGCCGAACGAGAAGAACGCGAAAAGATCTTGCGAGCACAGGAGAAGGTGCAACGAGAAAAAGAGAAAAAACAGCTGCGAAAAGCCAAACAGCAATTACGGAAAATTACCGTGGCAGCCTTTCAGGAACGATGCGAATCTGATCAAAAGATTTTCTCTTCGCTGGAAGAAATGAGCGACGAGTTGGAGTTTCTCTGTGGAGAATTGAATTTATCGCAGATTCAAACTTTGACAGAAGACTTTGAAGCGTCCAGAGACTTTAGCACCATTCATGCCATGTCGCAGAAAAGAAGATGTGTACAGGATCAAGAAAAGGAAGAAAAGAAGGCAGCATTACTGGAACGACAGCGGCAATTAGAAGAAGAAGAACGTCAAAAGGCGGAAGAACTTGCAAAGGCCAAGGCGTGGACACAGCCAGAATTGGCTTCTCTGGCAAAAGCCGTTAAGAAATTTCCGGGAGGAGGTGGTCGGCGCTGGGACTCGATTGCCTCGTACATCAATAGCAACTGCCGCCCAGATGAGCCCAGGACAAACAAGGAATGCTTGGATAAGTACAATGAAATCAGCAAAGCATCTGCAGCAAAAGCGTCCGCAGCATACGATGCTGCAGATGCTGATGATGCCGCGACGGCGAAAACAACATCACCCGTCACTTTGGAAGCAACATCAACAGTTGCATCATCACCTGCAACATTACTAGCACAAAATAACAATGATGTTGCTGATGCGGATGCGGACATCAACGGAACGTCACTGAGTGACAATGGGACTGCCGACGGTAACATTCCCAAAGCCATGTCAAAGGCTGGAAGCACCATATCTGCCAAGTCTTCTTCTGCTGTGCCCCCTGACGAATGGACGGATGATGAAGACAAACTACTACAAGAGGCTCTCGCAAAGTTTCCAGCCACTATGGATAAAAATGAAAGATGGACGAGTATTGCCAAGATGGTGACTGGAAAGTCCAAAAAGCAATGCGTGCAACGATTCAAATATATTCGAGATGCTATCAAAAATAAAGAAGACAAGAAGTAGGCTTCTTTAATACAGTAAACTGGAAACAACAACGATTCCCAGTACAGGTAGACAAGCAATTTTTTGTCGGTCGTTTACTAGTATCATGTTACAGCTACATAATGTTGGGCATTCTTCTTCACGTAGAGTGCACCGCCATGTCCGTTTCTGTCTCGTCCTTTCAAAAAGTCGTATCCCTTTTCTGTTAACCAATTCATGACCGCAGATTCCAAAACACCTCCTCCACGCTGATGTGTCTTAGTTCCTACATGATGGCCAGTGCCTGTTACGATCCAAACCCCTGATGCCTCCGATGCCAACTTCTCCGGTAGAACGACCTCCAGAACCTCTGCAAAAGTCTTGGTGGATTGAAAGTGGAGATCAATCACATCCGTGCGCCCAGACGAGCTGCCACTGTCGTTCGTTTGGCCGTACCTATTACCTTGTTGCCTTGATCCACCGCAACTCTGTGAATGAAAACGAGAGACTTCAAGATATCGTTGAATGGGATCCGAAATATGAAACGCAGAAGAGTCTCTGTTTTGGTGGGGATTCCAAACGTCCTGCGGAATTTTAATCGTCGGGACGCTGCCAGTCGCGAATTTGCATTCCTCGTAAACGATTCCACCTGTCTCATTATCAACTAAGCTTCCAGATCGAGAACGAAAAATTGGTTGGTTGTGGAAGCTTTTTTGGTCACTGTATCCTTGCGATGCGATGTTGGCAAAGGATGTTACTTCTGTATTGGCGTTCTTTCCCCCCCACAATGGTCCTCCTCCTCCTCCTCCGTCGCCTTCGCCATACGTTGCATACGAATACTCCTCCTCGTCATGCTCTTGCTCTTGTTCGTACTGTTCCAACTCTGTCTGGTGCTGCAGTTGGTCTTCGCCCAATTTTTGCAGCCATTTTTCGTTGTACCCGTGTAAGAATTGACAAGCACTGCCCTTGCCACATCGACCTCGCAACCAAAAAACGCAGGTGTGTCCTTCCAAGTCGTGACTGAAAGAACAATCGCTGCGATAGCAACCATTGTTCAACAAGTGTCGGCACACAGGTGGTGCTGTCATGGCACAGTCCATCAAGTACTGTGCCACTCCTGGGTCTGATCCAGCCATGGTGGCAGCTTGGAAAATTGCATCTTGTCCCATGTCAGGATTCATATGAACAAGTATATCAAATGTAGTTTGCAACATGGCTGTCGGATCGGTGGATACTGCTGAAGACTCATCGAGGTAATAATACTTTTGTTGAAGTTGTTTGTGGGGCGCGATCTGTGGTTCTAAATGAGGCGACACCTTCTTTGACGAATTCTCACTTACCGAGGACTCGTCAATACTACTTTGACGAGATCGCGAAGATCTCGATGCTCGTTTGCTCATTCTAGACGCTGCCGCCGCAGACAAGGAGGGAAATGCCTCCTCGAGAGAGTTTTGACTTGCGGTCGTCTGCTCCGAAATACCGAAGGCGTCATTCCTATCCTGAATAATCTTATTGCTGCTGCTGCTGTTGTTGTAGTTGGCGTATTGGTTGGAATTCCCGCTACAATACAAACGCTGGCCCGGAAGGGAGGCAGCAGGCGTAATGCCTGATGCATCGGCATCCTCCGAATCAATGGCGCCTAGCAGGTCAACAGGAATGAGGTTGTTTGCTTGCGCAGGAGAGATGACAGATGTTGCCACGCTCTCACCGCCGGGCGTCGCAACCATGGTTGTAGTGGTATCATCGTGCAGCGAAGATATCACACCGTTGACATTTCTATCACTTCTGGGGGCCTCGTAATGATTGGTGGTAGCGACGGTCTCTTCCACATTGACAGCTGCCAGCAATTTCAGGGCACTCGATCCATTGTTACTGGAAGCAGAGGATCCGAAGGGTCCCAGGACGGGACTGGCGTTTGTGACAGATGTACTATTAACGAAAGAGGACAATGTCTGATGAGCACCGGTAGTACTGCTGGGGTATGCATATAAAAATTCCACAGGAACCGTTGATGTAAGGACCGCCTTAGAAATCTTTTCTAAACACACGTGCGCCTCCTGTCTCGCCATGCTGCAGTGTTCCTGCAGCAGTTCCAGAAGACTATCATAATCTGGCAAGTCTCTGACATTTACCAGAGTCTCCATCGTCGCCGCTACGTCGCCTTCTGGTCCATGTTCCGCTCGCAGCAGTCCAGTTATGTACGAAGGCAAATAGTCCAAGTCAGCAATTTCCTCCGAGGGGCTAGCATCTTCCAGGACCTGCTTGGCATAGGCATCCACGCTGGCTTCACCCACTGCAGTCGTTTGGCCTGTGGTCGAATGGCCCCAGTTCTGACTTCCATTAGGGTTGGACAGTGGCGCGACTGAGGTCGTTTGGTCGTGATTATGATGATGGCTGCTGCTGCTGCTGCTACTACTGTTGCCACTACTACCACTGTTTCGGCTGCGAGTTGACAACAAAAATGCCATTTTGCATAAAAGTAACAAGCCTGCTCTCTTCCTTGGTGTTCAGCTGCTCCCACAAATTATTTATTACCCTTTAGAAAACTATGAGTAATAAATTGTTCTACAAAAACATGACGGATTGATCCAGAGGATAAAGATACATGGATTCTTATGGAATGGTATTGAGAAAACCAAGGGAACGTCAAAGACACGATCTATCGTATAGAAGTAACAAAATGTCAGCTTCTCGAGATTTCGGATAAAAATAATGCAAGATGGCGATCAACGGTACCACTTCAGCGTTTCGATTATTAATTATTATTTATTTTCTCGTGTTGGGAACGCAACAGAAGAAGGTTGACGATGATGATTATTTGGATGATTACGCAAAGTGAACTACTGTACCAGGTGCTACGGTAGATAGTAGCTAGTATCGTCATGGTTCTGTTTCGACAGAAGGAGGAAGTTTGCTACCTTTTGAATGGTTGACGTTCTGATAATAATTGCATTCAGGCACTGCAGGCTTGCACATCTCCTTGAATCTCCAATATTAAAAAAAAAATAGTAGCAGTCCCTCTAGAGTAGTACTACCACTACCTAGTGTATTCAGATTGTGGGCCCACTACCCACCTTGTTGATACTGACCCTTCTAATCGATTGTAATAATCAAAGCTTGAAGGTGCTGCTGGATTCAAATACGACAGCAGAACAACGCTACGCAGCTCTACTTTGGAAGAGTTGAATAACAAGCAGATACTTCAGCTATTGTTCAGAAGCTGCTCGTACAATTCACAATGATGCACATACACATAACTATTATTTTACTTGAATTACCACTCAGAATCGCTGCGTCTTGCTCGCAAACTAATATACCCTTGATCGTCCTCACTTTCATCAGACTGATCAGTGTATGAAGAATACGAGGAACTGGAATCATCCGAGCTGGAGATGGAATTTAGCTCGCTGTGCTGGAGCTGCGAACGAGCTCCAAATCGCTTTTGAGCTTTCAGGTTGCTGCTTTGAGATGACTCGCATTCACTTGGTTTCTGCTTTCGTGTGTGCCTCGAGGCTCGCTTTGCTGCTTCCGAAACATATGTTGGAGGTACATCGGCTGTCAAAGTTGGCGATGGATTTCGGCTTGTATCAACAAAGCCATCTGGGTCCTTGCCTGTGCTGGGGTCAATGCCTCGAGGGATGGACAACTTGGGAATACTAGAACCCGTTCGTACGGAGTGGTCACGCATTTGAGCAATATACGTCGACACAGCATCCCAATCATTCTCAGAAATAAAGCGATCCAACTCGGTTTGCGTCCACTCGCGCTGAACTTCCTTGCTGTAGACTGAGTCCTTGGCTTGTTTCATGCCCTCTGAAAGAGCAGCAGCCAAATCCCAATCTTCGCGCTCGATAGCCGCATCTAAAGCTCGGCGTCTGGTACGTTCAAAGTTCTCCTTTTGAAGCTGAAAGTCCGCATCCGCCTCACTCAAGGCTGATATCGAATCAACCATTTTCTCTGAGGCCGTGTCATTGCCACGGTCATCCAAATTATCATCACGGTCCCCGAGATAACTGTTGTCATCGTCATCCACTGACGTCAAAGCAACAATTTGCTTGGCGACAGCCCTAGCTCCGCGAGGGCTCGTCTCCGGCCTTGGAGGGCGTTCAAAGCTCTGCAAAGGTGCCGTAAATCCGCCATTGAACGTTTCCTTCATCATATCGTCTCTAAACTCCTCCACCTTCAAGTCACGAGAGCACGGAACGGCTGGGATCTTGCTCGGAACACGTCCAGCAGGGTTGAATTGAACGTGGTCATTTCTTGGCGGCAAGCCAGCAGAAGCACTGGAGATGCTTCCAGTGGACATGGCCCCATTCTCTCGAATGGTGTCGAAGCCAGCACCGCGAGAAGTATTTCGATGTTTTTCCGTCTTCTCCGTCACCTGAGTCTTTTCTGAAAATCTGGTAGAAGCGCTCACAGCGGTTCGAACTCGATGTTGCAATTCGTGTGTTGGAAACTTCGAGGAAGCAGCGCTCGAGGAAGCATGGGATGTATTTAAGTTTGGATCGGAAGGATCAATCTGATGTAAAGCCTTTTTGGTACCAGCGGGTGCCTGAAAAGGCTCGTCAAAAGGTTTAGATTCCACCAAATCTTTGAGATTGTCCAGCAGTTGCTCTTCCTTGCCATCGTACTGAATAAGTAGCCTCTCAATGTTAATTCCTTTGGGCAAAGGCATGGTTTTGACAATATCAAGAATTTTTTGTTTGGTTTCCCACACTTTGGGGTCAAAGTCACGTTGGGTTTTCTTGCGGAGATTAGCCTGAATAGCTTCTACGTTCTTGCATCCATCAATCACTTGTTGCGTCTCATTATCTTCCCTCTTCGCAGCTTCCATTTCCTGCTTGTACAATTTGACAGCAGCCACTTCTGCATCGAATTCAGCGGGTTTGGTCCAAGTAGTCTTGCGTGTCTCTCGATGGTAATAGTAAGTCCGTCCTTGATCGTCTTCGACAGCCTTCCAAGTCAATTTCGGTGCTCGGCGGCGTAGACACGATGCAGAAGATTCAAAAGATGTGTCTTGTTCTGGTACACGTGTCTCTTCCTCGTGCCGATGTTGTAGCTTCAAAGCTTCGACGGACGGCAGTTTCATTGGAGCTGATCGCAAGCGATTAAGTGGCGCTGGTTCTTCCAAATCATTGCCGTTTGTACGGGGCTCACTGGTGACACAAACAGCTAGGCCACCGCTGGAAGCATCCTCCGCCTTGGAGAACGAGTTGCTACCCTTCAGGCTGGTTGGCTGTTGTGAGAGGCCTGTTATTTCAGAGCGACACGTCACCGGAAGTCTGGATGTGGTAGTTGTACTGGTCTTCGGCTCGACAGGAGCCTGATCTTCTAGTTGAATGGCGTTGGCGCCGTAGACGGCTGCCACGTCCTCCACGGCTGGAATCGTCTCGTTAGGTTCAATCTCCTTCTTTTCTTCCTCTTCTTCTTCTTTCGCGAAGGATCTGGGAATCTTTGCCACATCAAAGGCGGCTGCAATCACTTCCTTGTGATCTACCTCATTCAGAGCTGGACCGGAAGGCGCGGTGGCGGACGCAAATCGTTTTTTAAAGGAAAGAGCTGGCGACAAGGCACGCGCGGGTCTTTTATGAAGCGAAGAATTCATCGATTTGGTGCGACGCGGCATTCCAAACTTGAGTCTTTTCACAAGGACCGATAAGGCCTTCTTCGGGGAGGATCTAGTGACAGTAGCGGCTGCTTCTGCAGCCTCCCGCTGTTTCAGTTCTTCTTGTTGTCGCCGCAAAACACGCTTAGATTGAATTTCTACTCCGACGTCTTGGGAATCACCAAAATCTTCTCCAAAGACCGACTTGTACAAGTTTTCTCGGCGTTCAACAATGGCTGACTCAGCGCCAGAAATCATATCCGAGTTGTTGCTTGCAAGTTTTGCTTTTGGTGAAGCAGGAGGTTTGCCTTGCATCATCGAGAGCTCCATCTTGGTCTGTTCCGCTTTTTCGTCCGTCCAGTCACCACTCTCATCTTTTTTCTCGTCGGTTTTCCTCTTGAGATCCTTGAGCGACAGACGCCCCCAGCTTTTTTTCTTGGGGGTCTCGTCGTCTTCTTCGTCCAGATATTCGTCATGATATTTTCCGGACAATGCATTTTGGCCTAAAATCAGCTCAAAATTTTCGTGCAAATCTGACGGCTCTCGATCTAGCGGGACAGCCGTCAATTTACGTTCCGTTGTCGTCGTCGTAGTGGTAGTTTTCGGCACTGAGCTGCTCTCACTAGCCACAGTTTCCTCGGGGACCGTTTCCATCAAACTCTGACTAGCTACAGTCGCTGAAGGAGTGATAGAGCAATTGGTGTTACGAGTAGTGCTGGGATAATCTGTAGTGGTGGTACCACACACCGTCATGGTATTCGTGTTGGTTGCCGTATCCAAAAAGGTCGATTCATCGTCTCCATCTTCCGAGGGAGCGACACCCCATTGGGGTGCCCTATCTTTGGAGGAAGCGGCAGTCCCTGAAATGGAGCCCGCACCTAGTGTTATATCAATGGTTCGATGACAGGCGCCATCCATCACACCGAGTACAGAATCCAACATATTGATCTTGCAATAGGCTGTAGGGTTGCCTTGCTCCTGGGGAGGGGAAGTAGCACTGTAAGCCATCAAACTGGTAGCATCCGTGTTCTTCTGCCCTGAACCATTGCTTGTAAACTGCATGGCTGGTGAATAGGCCGAATAAAAAGAATCTTGCTTGTGGGCAAAGGTGACACTGTGAGCCGCCGCGGCGGCAGCAGTAGCAGCAGCCTGCAGTTGAGGAGCATCCGCGTTCTCTGTTATCGAAGGAAGCGTCATGTTATCTCCAGCCCCCGTCGAAAGCGGGTGAGGAGGCATCGGTGAAATGGTGCCGGTCAAATCGCTCATGATAGATCCGTCGTTGTCATCCTCTGGGCCTTTCAGGATGCGATTGTTGTTGGTTGGTTGGTTGGCGTTTTTTCCTAAACTGCTTAATACCAGGAGATCAGGCGATGGCGGGGCAGTTTTGGGCGTGCCTCCGCCATCCTTAGAAGATGGTCTTTGATCTCCGTCCAATATCAATCGTACGGCAGGGGAATTATCCAATGACGTGATTTCCATCTTGGAGCCAGGGTTGTCCTTGCTGCTACTAGTACTTGTGCTCTTCAACAGACTGGACATATAACGGCGAGCAGACATGGGCTTTGGCTTATCGGGGTCTTCCGATCGTACTCCGTTGCGCTTGCTACCAAAGAAACCGGTTTTTCGGGGAGTCAATAACTGTTCCGCGTCCGGAGCAGACTTTCGGCGCAACAGTTTGGTCATGGCGAGATATGTTGTGCACTTCGGAATACCTCTATACACGTGCAGTGTGCAGTACTGCAGTCCTCAGTCCTCAGCCTATCTATGTTGCCTTGTTATCGAGATGGGTTGTGATGCACGGTAGTAAGATGATAGGTGTTCAAAAATCGTAAGTGCCTATGCTTGTAGAGACACTTTGTTACCTTACAGGGATGATGCGACGGCAGTTATCTTCGTCTTTGTTTTTCTTTTGTGCTGATCTTTTTCTGTTTCTGTGTATTGGATGCAAGTACTTTCTGGATCGTGCAATGCTTAGGTCTGAGTTAACGTTTTCGAAAAATTTGGTGGAATTCAAAACTAGATCTTGTGGAAATAATATACAATTCAAAATCTATATAAATAAATGTTGTTTCCGAACGCTCCGCATACATGATAGGCATTTTTTAACCCCCACCGAAAAATCTTATTACTAGACTACTATTTCTATCAGGAACTTGTTTTGGGATTTATTTTTTTGATTTTGGCCATTCTACGGGAACACATCGACAGCGAGGTGCCGAACAGGGAACAGAACCGGTTTTGAGGCTACTAATGACAGCAATATTACAGATCGCTGGAACTGGTAAATAAAAGAGAGGTCGTTGCACTTGTATGTATTATTATATAGATCACATCATGTTCAAAAAATACCCACAGCAGATGGCCTACTGCACAAATAGCAAATAGCTACTCATAGTGTCAAGTAGCTCGTCATCACGTCAGCTAGTCGTCACGGTAACTAGAAATGGCACCAGTGCTTCCAATCGCACGTTTCAGCGAAAACATGATGTTGTCATTGGCCTTGTTCCTGCGTTGCCGTGTCTTGTATTCAATGCGACGGCTAAATTCTTTCGTCAGTGTATTGTGCACCCTTTGGTCAATCAGCTTGTGTTCCTCGGCCCAGTCCAATAGTTTGGCCATTTCTGTCTCGACCCCATTCTTGTCTTCGGATCGGTGCAACATGGTCGCCCGTTCAGGTTTGCGTTTCACTTTCAAGGTGCAAACGTTCTGTCGCCAGGGTTCTCCGTCGATCTGAAGGGCTACCTTGCGTTTGATGTGAATCGTAGCTTCGCGACATTGACATAGTCGTTGAGCGTTTGACAGACCCACACGAATCTGACCCAAGTGAAAGGCACTGCGAATGGAAACAATATCCAAAACTCCATCTTGACAGCTACTGGGATCCTCACAAGCAGTGACTCGTTCGTACCTTTGCGCCTCGGACAATACTTCCGTCAAGTCTTCAACACTATCAACGCGGCCGATGTTCCTGCAGAGACAAAACAGAGTTAAACGAGAAAACAGGTAAGCTTCTCCCCCCACCTGGCCACAGAAATGCATAAATCATCATATACATCATTACCGCCAGACAAACCAATTCAGTTAGCGCGCAAAACTTACTCCAGACTCCGGGACCTTCTGAGGCCGCCAGGCGTGTACGCTCGGCTCCCACCTGGAATGTCCGAGTGTGCCGGAGCAAAGCCGTGCAGACCACCGGAAACCCTCTTAGTTCCCGTGGACCAAATAGGAGCTCCTCCGGCGTACGAGTCGATGTTCAAGAAGATAATTCCTTGTGAGTCTAGTGGCAGCGGTACTTCCACACCGTCGGCAATGAGAGTTATCTCGTTGGGAAGATTCATAGACGTCGCCTTGATGATATCTTCCGCCCCGAAGATTCCATACCAGGCCTTGTTGACAATTCTGGAAAAGAAGAGCTGGGGCTTGCTTTCGCGCAACATATGAACTTGCAAAGCTGCCTGAGCATCTGCTCCTACTCCTAGGTAGTTGAAAAAGGACTTGACATCCTTCACTTTTCCCTTTCGGTTTTCAATCGTCAATTCCCAGCGATCGAGAAGCGAAACATAGGAATCAGCCACATCCTCCAGAATGGTATCAAGTGGTTCATTATTGTACCCGCCACCCCATCCATGTATCCGTGCCAGATCATTACCCGTACCAAGCGGTAAAATGGCAATGGGCGGCCACTTGCGTTTTAACTTCATTTTTTCAAGTGTGGCAATAATCCAGCTTACGGTTCCGTCTCCACCACAGACCAGAATACGCAAATTGCGAAAAGCGAGGAAAGACTCCAAAACTATTTCAGGACCTCCATCTTCTCCTAAATCCCATACTTGAATGGGATTCAGCAACCGTCTGAGTTGCGTTATCAGTAAATGACCTTGCTGTGGCCCAGAGCGAGAATTGACAAAGACCAAGACAGGTGTGCAAGAATGGTGTGGTAGAAATTCATCACCCACAATGTATCCGTTTTTGTCCGGCAGTGGAGCCTCGATTGACATTCTTTGAATCGATTCGTGACTGTTCGCCGTTTCAAAAAAGTAGGATTGAGAAAAATCTGAGTCCATGCGCTGTTGTCGACTTGCTGATGTAAGAGCATCAGATTCTTCCACGAGGTAACCTTCCTCTTCTTCTTTTTCTTCAAGATCAATATGACTACGGTGCATGGCCGCAGTGTCGGCCGACGACGAAGAATGCATATTTGGCGCCGTACAGCTCGAAATTGAGTTGGCCGAGGAATTAGTCGTGGAGGTAGTGGACTGGGCATTCGTAGTGTTACGAGGCGCGGACACCTGCAACACGGAAGAGACGGACGATCGGTAATTTTCCAACAGGTCTTTCTTTTTGCCTCCGTTCACGGAAGGTCGAAGTGTAGCAGTTTGTTTTCCTTGTGATTTTGAGGGTAGCGTCAGGGGTAGTTTCAAGGACACCATCGTTGCATCGTCGGTTTCTCGAGCCACAGTCGCAGTGCCCATGGAATGTTGGGCCGATGTCGAAAAAGTTTCACTGGTAATCGCTTCGTTATTGTTTTGTTGTCGTATACAAACAGTCGGTGCATAGGTGGTTGTTGTCGCGAGATCATTCAACATGGACAAGGGTGGCAGTGTTTGTGTCGCACTACTCCTTCCATTTATGCTGGTCGCGAAAAGTGATTCTCTCTTTTCTTCATCCCTGAGCGCTACTGAGTCCGCATTCGCCGACATATATGATACAGTATTGGGTTTTGATTGTTGTGACGATGATTGGGACAGTTGCTCATAGCTGCTGGTGGAAACATTACTGAAATGAATATTTCTTCCCCTAGGTGTAAGCGGCGCACCAGCATCAAGAGCATGGTTGGCTGGCTGCAGCAATATCTGAGAACTGGCCAGACTAACAATGGTAGACGCCCTACTTTCGTCGTCATCGTCTTCCTCTTCCTCTGCCAAAATCGTATCATCATCATTGTTGAGTGGACTGTTACTGCGATTCAATTGTCGAACTTTGAGAATTTCCTTGAAGCATCGAATGAGTGACGATCCGACCGCCATGAAATCAAACGTGACATAATAGTACCAAATCAGACGGAGGAAATCAAAGAAATACGATTTGAGTCGATTGTAGGGTTGATCTTCGTACGAATCCTCGTCCAACTTTTCTCTCTTTTTTCGACGCTTTCTTTGTTTCTTGTCGTACTTGCCTCGCTTGTTGTTGCTATGTTGCTCGTTCGCAGTAGTCGTGGCATTCAAGTCGAGGTTCATACTGCTATTCGCAGGAGCTCCGGTGGTAACACTATCACCAGCGGTGGTGGCCTTGGACTTTTCGGCCTTTTTCTCCTTGGTAATGCTTGGTCGTTTGTGTTTTTCAATGAGTTTGCATTCTGGTGGTAGCACCAATCGACTGTAACCAGACTTGCATATGTGCCGATAGACCTTTTCAAATCGTTCTTGGTCCGTCTCTTCGGCCTCTACAATGATCCTTCCAGAGCAAATGGATGAATACGGTTGTTTACCTCCTCTCGGTGGTGCATTAGCAGTAGTTGTTGTTGTAGCGGAGGCGGAAGTACAGCAAGACATGTTGAACATGCTCGTGGGTTTTTGGAGTTGTTGCTGGGCACTTAATATTTGATTGCCTGGAATCAACTCAATGGCTGAATGACGTCGCGAGGCAACCTTGAAGGAGTGTCGGTCTCTCATACCCAAAAGCTTTCGTCGTCTCTGGAACGCGGCGCTACGACCCCGACGTCCACTGGAGGGTGCCAACAAGATAAAACTAATGACCATCAAGGTCAAGCAAAATGCCAATTTTTGCAAGTCTTCCCAAAACAAAGCGGGATTTTCTTGGTACCAGACCCAGAGAGGAAACAACCACACCAACCATAGCTTGACCGTTTCCACCGTGTCTTGCACGCACGTGTAAATCTCGCTGGAAATGGAAACAGCAGCCGTGGCGGCTAGAGTATTGACAGCTTCGATCAGTTCTTCGTCCTCCTGAATGGCTTCCGCTGTGGTTTCCACGTCAATCAAGCTCATACTGACGAGGCGATGTACAGTACTAACTGTTTGTTGCTGCCTATTCAACACGACTTTCAGAGTTGCTACTTCGAGAAGCGAGGTTTTGAAATAAAAGGAATGCTTTCTTTTATACCACTAAAACGACGCAGATCACCCACCCATCGTCGCCGTCTAATGCTCCTGTTTCTGTTATTTCCGCAGCTAATGTTGTTTCGATACTTGTTCGATCTGTTGTAAACTAATTGATCTTGTACTGTAGGTTTTAAACTTGTTTGTGTCTCCCTCCTGTGCTCTTCGCTGTTTTGTTTTGTTTTTTCTCCTTGCTCCTCAACGACAGCCTGCGCTACAGCTGTACTACCGTACTGCTGTAAGTACAGAGTGGTGTACTAGTAGTCTACTACTGCTACTAGAGCTAGCTCTAGTAGTAGTAGCAGGTTTGAATCGTAATCACGCAAAAAAATCTTAGCCTTATCGAGTTAAAAAAAATTGATCACAACTGTGGCGCGCGGGCGCCAAGATTACCCGAAGGCAACCATTGGCACCCCAGAGGGTGACAAAGTTGATCACAACCGGACCCCTCCAACGAGGATAGGATCTGCTATCTTAGCCTTATCAAGTAGTAGAAAAATGGTACAGTGCAACAGTAATACAGCATGCAACCATAAAATATTTATGTACAGGCAACATAGCTACTAATAGCAGTATCTAGAGTATGAAGCGGAGATACTTTCTAACAAACAAAAACTCCCTTAATTATGAATCATAATCAGTTCACACTTCATTAGATCTACTTTCATCAGAGAACAATTTGCCTCGGCACGGCAGCACGAAGAAGAGCATGGGTGGTGTCTGTTTTTTCCCTCTGGTAACCCATACAGTGTCATTGTAGTCATGCGCTGAAGTGGCCAATAATGCGTCAGGTCATTAAAACAAAACAATCCTCTATTTCTGCGGCTGCTTCCGCTGTCTTCTCCAGCGAAAACCATTCTGAAGTCATCGGCCCATCATTGACGCCTCGCCTAGTAAAGCTGGATAAGATCATACTCTTGGCACCTGAACAATATAATCAGGCAAATTTGCCGTGACAAGAAAGGCATACGGAGACGAAAATTGATTGATCGTGAGATTGAATACCTGACAAAAGTCGAACGTTACAGACAAACAATAATGAGCAAGAGCAAGAGCGAGAGAGAGCAAAAGAGGACTCTGACCAGTCCGAAACAAAGTCTAACTCATAGTCTTTCTTCCCCCAAAAGAGGAAGATAGCGTTGTCTTTGTGCGCATGTAAACAGTGTTTGTCCAACCACCGATATAGCAGGCGCAATGAACAAATTGAAGGTCCGAGCCCCTTGCTGCATTTTGCAACCGCATGATTATTTTAATCATGCGCAGCGCTCAAAACCTTTTATCTCCATTCGTTGCGCAGACCACACCAGTTGTATAGAAAACAAAGCTTGGCGCTGGGCAAAAACTTTCAGACGGCACTTCCTATATAAGCGGAAATCTTCATTGTCCTCTCCTTTCGTCTTCTCCTCTTCATTGCTTAGATACTTTCAAAATCAAGATAAACCAGACAACACTTAAGATTTCGCGTCAAATGAAAAAAAAGCTCCTTTTTTTCTTGCGAGTACTGATTGAATGCAACGTGTGTATGTAATTGTCTCCTTTCGGTAGTGGTAGAGGCTAAATCTACCAATATCTTCAATTTAAAAATTTAGATTTCAGAGCCCAGTGCTTTGTCATTTTGGCATTCATTGACAATATGCTGTTCATAAACACACATTCACAGTAATACAGCTCAAGTGTCGTGTGTATTCCATTTGATTTGTTTTTGCAAAATACAATTTTTAGAACACAGTGTACGACCTACCTTGGAGTTTCCGCGACTTTCTGTATCGTTACTGTAAGAGCTTTGCTGCTGGACACGGATCACTACTCCCCCAAGACTTTTCGGAGATTCTGCAGTTACCCCATTGACTTTAATTTTATTGTTGAAAAAAAAAAGCAAAGGTAAATAGTGAGTATGTGTGTGTCTTTGTAAAAGTGTCATCAAAGTCCTTTTTCCTAAAGTCTAAAAAAGAAAACAAGCTGTACATGAACAAGAACAACATTGTGAAAATTTCACGAGCGTTCGACTCGACCCAACTGTTCGCAGTGATCTAAGTGGGTTGATTCCTATAAATAGCTCGGCTAAATTGGTCTTGGCTTCCAATGGCAGAGGCTATAAAATGTCACTGGTCGACAACACCTCCATGGCAGAATAGGTAGCCTTTATTATGTAAGCAAGCAAGCAAGCAAGCAAGCAAAAAACAGGTGCATGACAAAGAAATCCCAACTCTGCTCAATCCAATCCAACTCAAACCCATAATAACAAATACGGGGACAGCTTCGGAAGGATCAATTGGTATTTGCACCGACATCGGATTTTTCCAAAAAATTAGAAAAACCCTTCTGTATGCGATAGTCAATATCAGATTTCGTCATTCGCTCGTCCCTCTTGCAGGTCATATATATTGTTGTAGTTGTAGGCTGTACGAAAACACAATAAAACTAGCTGATCCATGGACGACGACGACGACGACAGCGTACCGTTTGATAAAAGTGCTTGTGTACGTATTGTCATTTATTTCTCCCTCCCCCCCGCACACACACACACACACACACACGCACACGAGGAAACTTTTGTAATTCGTCTGCCAAAATTGCTCTTCGACCTCGAAGGGCAAATTCATCACAACTACTCAAATAGGTACTAGTAGCAGGACAGAAAAAGGTATAAGGTATAAGAGATGCACGTGTGGTTTTCGTTTTGTGAGATTTGATTTGATTCAATGAAATTCAATGATGAAAGTTTTGGCAGTGTCAATGAAATCATTTCTCTCCCTCTCCCTCCCCCCCCAAAAAAGCTCTCATATAATACATGCGATGTTTTATTAATCTTCATTTTGATCCTACTCAAAATCAGATAGAGCTAATAAGAAGGTATATTCATCGAGCAACTTTTGTTTGTTCGGAAAAAAGTGTGGTGGTGTCGTAGCGTCGTAACTAATAATGTGTGTGTCGTTTTGACTTTTGACAATCAATTTCTTCCTTGAAGGAAACGTACCATAAAACACAACACCTTCGTTCTGCGGGGTGGGTGGGTGGGTGGGTGGTTGTGGGGGAATACAATCATTATTGTCGTCGCACTACTTCTTGTTTGGCAATGAAGAAGGAAAGAGTGTCAAGTGTCAAGGAGCCTTCATTATCGATAAAAATAATAGTTTTTGCAAAGTTGTGTAGCAGGTAGAGTACCTGGTAATAAAGATAATCTTCCGAAAATTCAATTACAATATTATTATTATTATTACTCGGAGTAATAATAATGAAGGGCTACCAGACACCCGAGACCATCATCAATACTGGTAGCCTCTGGTACTACTAGCTAGCAAGTACTGGTACACTATTCAGTCAGTAGGTTCTACGCTAGTGCTACCAGGTACGCCATTACTCCACCACCAGTAATATTGAGTACAGTAAATAATAGCTACTCTAGTACTAGAGTACTTACTACTGTAATTGTTATGATGTCAACACACTGCTCTACTAGTAATGAAGCCAATAGATTGGCTATTATCGCCAACCACTCTAGCCAGTGGGTGGCCTATCCAAGTTTTATTTGTGTGCTACTGATAAATATTTAGCTTACTATTTTAGAAGTAG
>Ga0210036_1001294_pt1 | contig 28296 bp, 23 predicted proteins | sample CryGeymeta201515_FD_185469 | JGI IMG/M metagenome (GOLD analysis project Ga0210036, IMG submission 185469) | Groundwater microbial communities from Crystal Geyser aquifers in Utah, USA - Crystal Geyser metaG 2015-15 (SPAdes) (version 2) | ecosystem: Environmental > Aquatic > Deep subsurface >...
ATAACTTGGCTAAGTTTTTGAGCTTGTTTATCATTGGGGTATAGTCGTACTTTTATTGCTTTGTGCATTAGGTTATTACTAACTAAGGTTCACAATAACTAATTATATCAGAGATTTTGATTTTTGTGTAGAATCCTACGGATGTTATTTTACTGTCAAAATTCATCCCACGCTCATTTCATGGGCGGTTTTTTAACGAAAAATAGAGCGTGGGACTTCTTTCTCCATTTTTGTTAAGTGATAATTTTTTATTTAATGATTATATTTTATACTCTAATATATAATTATCAGGGGCATCTTTAGGATTTTTTATTTTAATAAATGATGTCGTTTTACACAAACTATAAATAGCGGAATTACAATAATATTTAGGGATAAAATAGTTAGTCAAAATATTGTTAACTTCTAAATATAAATCTTGAATTTTCATAATAGACTTATCTTTGATAATACTAACAATAGTTTGTTTTAAAATACCTAAATCTGGTGTAAATTTAACTAATTTTAGATTCACTAATAAATTACAATTATTCAATATTTGATAATCTCTCATTAATTGATTTAATTCAGGTAAAGTAACGGTTTTAAACTCGATAATTAATTCTCCTGCTAAAGCATCTTTAGCTAATTTATGATAAGTTTTTAAGTACTGTAAATCTTCAATTGTTGGTTTATAATGTTTATATTTATCAGATAGCGGTTTAAATAATTTATTATATAAATCAAAGGCTTGTGTACCCTTTGTACCCACTCCTGCACTTCTAATAAAGATCAATTTTTCACACAGATTATTTCTGATGGCAAATTCTGATGCTTCCATTAAAGTATAAAAAGATTTTCCATTCCTATTATTACTCCAAATAATGCCTATTTTTTCCTTTAAATTTGGATATTCATAGCTAAAACTTTTCGTCTTAGTTACTCCTGATAAAAATTTAGAATTGATGTTTTCAACACTTAAACAACTCAAACAATATTTAAGCATTTCGATAAATTCTTCATCACTAAATTGAATTAAACTGTTAATTTTTTCCTGATTTTCTGTAAATGTTTTCTTCCATATATCTAAAAAAAAATTTGATGGTGGTGTTACTATAATACTATCTATATATTCTTGAAATTTTCCTCCTCCTAAATTTAAAGCCTCTCGAAGATTTATGTGATCACCCGGTGCATTATCGATTAATATTTGTTTATGAAGAGGCGCAATGTCTGAATCTAGTTTTAAATTACATTGAAGGTGAAGAGGTTTAAGTCTATTTATCCATAATTTTTCAGCTTCTTCTATAGTAATATCTTCCAAAGTAATTGTCTGATTAATCCTTGCTAATTCAGATTGAATCATCGTTTTTTTGAAAGTTTGCCAATTGTCTCTTACGGCGCTAATAATAATCAAAAAATTGACTAAACGCTCATTATGAAAAGTGGTGTTAAAGTTAAAAACACTAGAAAAAGCCCTTTCAATTTGATCAAAACAAAGGATAATAGGTTTAGTAGCGTCAGCAATTCTACCAAAATTATTTAAAATTCCCCTAGCAAATTTTTCACTATCAATGGATTTATTAACTCCTAAAATACCCAAATCTTCTTCGTCTAAATCTTCCCCAGCTAACCACTCACAAGCTAAATCATAATTATCTTTAGCTAACTCATATAAAATACCAAAAAACTTTTTATTTTCAAAAATACCAGCAGGATAACTTTTCTTTAAATGGCTAATAAATGTCTTCTTTTCTCCTAATATTTTCTGCCATAAATTTTGATTTTCAAATACTGGTAAACCTTTTAACCATAATCTTAATTGAGAGTCGGTTTCTCCTTCAGGAATTTGCATTAAACTGGCGATGGTATATTGTAAAGTATGTCGCCAAAAATAATTATAATCTTCAATTGGTTGAATATAAACAAAAAAAGCCTCATCATTTAATTGCTTTTTTAAACGCCCTAATAAATTACTTTTACCACATCCAGCATCACCAATTAATAATAAAGTTTTAGTTAAATGTAAAGCATCTTTTTTAAGTAATTTTAGTTGTTTTTCTGTTTGAATAATAGCATCATGATGAATAGAGTTTACATCTTCTGTTACTGGTTTTTCATACCAAAAGTTACCAAAAGTTATATCATCAAAAGGATTAATAATAACTTCTTTTTTTTCTAGTAAATCTCTGAAAAATATTTCTAAAGTTGACATAATTTTATCTCGATTAATTAATAAATATTAGGGTGATTATTTGACAATTAAATAAAATATTGGCCCTCCTATTTTTTGAGGAATACCAGCATTATACTCTTCTGAGTTATATTGTGAGCCATCAACTAAACGACTCATAGATAACTTATTTTGTTTTTGTAAACTATATAAAATAGTATCTAATTCTTGCCTATTTAAAATTGATTGATATTTATTTCTTACATAAAATATAGGTAAATAATTATCAGTATTAAACTCTAAATCTAATTGTATAATAGTTTCTAAAACTTCCTCTATTGATGGCTTATTTTTCTCTTTAATTTCTTCTAATTCAGAGGTGATAATATCAGGGCTTTCTAAAAAATTGTCACTTTTAAATAATAGGGTATCTTTATTAGTATAACAATTTCTAATAAAAGTCAAATAATTGTTTAATAACTTTTTTGACAAATTAATATTACCTAAGCCTTTACATAAAAACTCTTGAGCTAAAAATAATTTTCCATTACTTGTTAAACTTATAAAAATAATTTGTTTTTCTTTAATTTCGATCAATTCTTTTTTTACTAAATCAGCAATTAATTGATCTCGTTTAGAAGCAGGATTTAACTTAATATCACTAGGTTTTATACTGGTTTTAAGACAAGAATTTAAAATAATTAATTCTAAGTTATTTTCTTTATCTAAAAGGGCTTTATTTTTTAAAAGTGTTTTACCATTATTATTAATTTTTATTTGTAAAATCTTTTCTTCAACGTCAATATAACCACGATTAAATAATTGCTCACATAAATTTCTAACAACACTAACTTTCGTTTTATCATTAGGTTTTATCTCTCCAATTTTTCCTCGATAATCTGTTTTATCTAACAGTTTTAATAATATTTTAAATTCTTGAATATCCATGTTTTTAGCTTTAATAAGTTTCCTGACAAAAAAATACACCTCAAAATTGATATTACTATCTATTTATCAGTGTCAAAAGATCATTTTATGCAAGTAGTCCAACAAAAATTAAAAGAAAACATTAATTATCTCCATACAATTTATAACTTATAGTGTTACTATTTACACCCATGCGTGAAAAATTGCTCTATCTTTACGCCATTTTACCAATTCAGCTTTTTTGAAACCCGCCGTTAATAACCATGATTTGACTAAAGCAATATTTGGGCCTGTCCAGTTTGTAACATCTTTGCTTAATTCATTGCTAGGATAAAACCGCATTAAAGGTTGTGGAAATAGACTAAAAAATAAACTAATATGAGTTTCTAAAACTAGCAATTCTTTTGTGACACTTCTTACTTTTTCTAAGGCATATAAAGGATATTTCATGTGATATAAAACTCCTAAAAAAAACACCACATCAAAAGTACCAATTTCATCAGAATTTAAGTCTAAAACATCAATATTATAGTCTTCAACTTGAGAATTTAAAATTTTTCTTGCTAATTCAAAACCTTGTTTTCCTGCACCAAAATCACGCCAAAAATTATGATCTAAACCGTATAATTCCTGTTGTTGCCAAATAAAAGAATCCGTAGCTAAAACTCTTTTTGCCCCCCTTTTTTCTGCTGAAAATGAATAAAATCCATCCCATGCACCAACGTCTAAAACACTTTTATTTGTTAAATCTTCAGGAATACCTCCTAAAATCCAATGTTGAAATTTATTACAAAATTTTCCCTCTTTTCCCTCTTTTGTAATCACACCCGAACCAAAATTAAAATAATGGTGCCAATACTTGACTTTTGCGACTTCTTGTGCTAATTCTTCGGAAGTTAATTCACTTAAATTAATCATAATTTTAGGTCTAATTGTTAATAAATAGAAAGATTAATAAAAAATTAATACTTAATTATCCCATAGATAGATATACTGTTATATTAATTCTTAATTGTTAATTTTTATGTCTTCTTCTCAGTGGCTACGATTACTCAAAAATGTCGGGGTTTGGCAAGGATCATTTACACAATTTTCACCCCATGGTACTTTAATCAAAAATACTCCCACATTGGTCAATTTAGAAGGTTTAAACCACAATAAAACCATTAAATTAACTGTTAATCGTCTTGATAGTAACGAGCCTCCTCATGTTAATGAATTAACCTATCTCAATCGTAATATTTTCCTCTTTGAAGAAGGACATTTTGCTAAAGGCTCTCAACAGTTTAGCCCTTTTTCTGTGTTTGGAGCAGAATTTGGCTTTTTTGTGGATGACCGACGTTTACGCATGGTACAGTTATTTAACAAAGAAAGTAATTTAGAACAAGTTACCTTAATTCGGGAATTTCGGGCTAATGGTTCTGGTGTAGAGCGATCGCCACTTACCGTGCAACAATTAGAAGGACAGTGGCAAGGAGAAGCCATCACCTTGTATCCTGATTGGCGAGAACCAAGAAACTATACCACTAATTTAACCATCAAAATAGAAGGAGATAATTTAATTCAAACCTTAAAAACCCCCGAATTAAACTTTACTTCTGAGGGAAAAATTGACCATAATACCATTACTTTTTCAGGAAATAGACTATTATTATTACCTGATGGTGCATCTTCTACCACACCATTAAAAATAGAAAATAGACAATCTTTTTTCCTTGAATGTTCATGGTTAGTCGAACCCTACAAAAGATTACGTTTAATTCGACAATATGATGATAAAGGGGTTTGGATTAACGTTACTCTAGTTACAGAAACGAAAATTAATCTCTAATTAGGTGTGATGAAAAAGTATGAGTAATGAGGGCAGGTATCAGGTTTCAGGCATCAGGTATTAGCTTCTCAGAAAAATAGGGAGGACGCTGGGATTTTCCCTGTTATATTCTGTCTAAACTTTTGATTCCTATAGCTTTTTTATTCCTAATAGCAAACCCTAATTAGGCATCATAGTATAAAGAAAACTCATAAGGATGAGGGCGAAGACGCATGGGATTAACTTCATTGCCTAGCTTATACTCGATCCAATTTTCGATAAAATCCGTAGTAAAGACACCACAATCGGTTAAAAAATCATGATCTTTTTCTAAGGCTTCTAAAGCCGCTTCTAATGAGGGAGGAGTAGAAGGAATTTTGCTCAATTCTTCAGGAGAAAGATCATAAATATCCACGTCTAAAGGTTCACCCGGATCGATTTCATTCTTAATACCATCAATTCCTGCACATAACATGGCAGCAAAAGCTAAATAAGGGTTACTTGTAGCATCAGGGCAACGAAATTCTAAACGCTTGGCTTTCGGATTATCCCCCGATAAAGGAATACGAATAGAAGCAGAACGATTACCTTGAGAATATGCTAAGTTTACAGGAGCTTCAAACCCCGGAACTAAGCGCTTATAAGAATTAGTGGTAGGATTAGTTAAAGCCAAAAGGGCAGGAGCGTGTTTGATAATACCACCGATGTAGTGTAAAGCCATTGTACTTAAACCAGCATATTTGTCACCAGCAAATAAAGGTACACCGTTATGCCAAATAGATTGATGAGTGTGCATTCCTGAACCGTTATCATTAAATAAAGGCTTAGGCATAAAAGTAGCGGTTTTACCGTATTTTTTGGCAACATTTTTCACCACATACTTATAAGTCATTAAATAGTCAGCCGCTTCCACCAAAGTAGCAAACTTAATGCCTAACTCATTTTGTCCTCCCGTAGCTACTTCATGATGATGTTTTTCAATGGGTACACCGCACGAAGCCATAGTTAAAAGCATTTCTGTCCGAATATCTTGCATTGTATCAGTTGGAGCTACAGGAAAATATCCTTGTTTATAACCTGGTTTATATCCTAAATTACCGCCTTCTTCCACTCGTCCAGAATTCCAACGTCCTTCAATACTATCAACGTAATAATAACCTTGATTTTCCGTTTGATCAAATCTCACATCATCAAAAATGAAAAATTCCGCTTCAGGACCAAAATAAGCCGTATCACCAATACCCGTAGAAGCTAAATATTCTAACGCTTTAGCCGCAATACTACGAGGATCTCTGGAGTACCATTCTCCCGTACGAGGTTCTTTAATACGACAAATCATACTTAAAGTTGGTTCGCTATAAAAAGGATCGATCCATGCCGTGTTAGGATCAGCTACCATAGACATATCAGAGTCATTGATGGCTTTCCAACCACGAATACTCGAACCATCAAAAGCCACTCCTTCGGTAAAACAATTCTCGTCTATTTGATCATAATAGAAAGAACAATGTTGCCAAGTACCCGGCATATCGATAAATTTCAAGTCAATAATTTTGATATTATGATCCTTAATCATTTTTAAGACTTCTTTAGGAGTTTTAGACATTATGATTATTATTTTGAGTTTATCTGTTTATTCTATTTTATTTATCTCAGTTCGATTTAGGAAGGTTTCAGATTTCAGGTGATTAGTCAATCAAAAAATGTAAAAATTTCCCTCTCCTAACTTCCAAACTGCAGGAGAATTAAAGGGAAGATTGTCCACAAATCATTTAGTAATATTATCTACTTTTTTGTGTATTTTAAAACTTAATACTCTTTGCCCTTCATACCATCGAAATTTTATAGTTAACTCAGGTTTTATTTATATCGTTAAAATAATAAGATAAAACAACAGTATCTAAAATACATGAATATTCAATTAACTGACAGCGAATATAAGCAAAAAATGCAACGACGTAAGGAAATTCAAGATCAACGTTTAGCTAATATGAAAGACGAAAAAGGCTTAATAGTCGTGCATACTGGCAACGGTAAGGGTAAAACCACCGCAGCTTTAGGTATGGTAATTCGTTCGTTAGGTCACGGTTACAAAGTAGCCATCGTACAATTTATTAAAGGTGCATGGCAACCAGCAGAAAAAGGAATATTAGAAAAATGGTCTCATCAGTTAGAATTTTATGCTATGGGAGAAGGTTTTACTTGGGAAACTCAAGACAGAGAAAAAGATATTTTAATGGCAAATAAAGCATGGGAAAAAGCAAAAGATTTTATCCTTAATCCTGAGTATAAATTAGTGTTATTAGATGAGATTAATATTGCCTTAAAATTAGATTATTTAAACTTAAATGAAGTGTTAGAAACTTTAGCACAAAAATCTAATGATAGTCATGTAATTTTAACAGGCAGAGGAGCAAAACCTGAGTTAATTGAAATGGCAGATTTAGTTACAGAAATGAAGTTAATCAAACATCCTTTTAAAGAGCAAGGAATTAAGGCACAAGCAGGGATAGAATTTTAACATTTATTAAATATTGACATTTATGGATAAAAATAATCTTAATATTCGTTTAGCTACTTTAAAAGACATAGAAACTTTATTTAGCTTAATTAAGGCTTTAGCTGATTATGAAAAATTGTCCCATGAAGTAATCGGAAATATCGAAAATTTAGAAAAACATTTATTCGGTAATCCTGTTTATGCGGAAGCAATTATTGCAGAATTAGATCATAAATCTGTAGGTTTTGCTTTATTTTTTACTAATTATTCCACTTTTTTAACGAAACCCGGAATTTACTTAGAAGATTTATTTGTTTTACCTGAATATCGTCGTCAAGGTATTGGCAAAACTTTATTAAATTTCTTGATAGATTTAGCAAAAAAAAGAAACTTTGGTAGAGTTGAATGGAGTGTTTTAGACTGGAATAAATCTGCTATTGATTTTTATGAAAAAATGGGGGCAAAAGTTCTTCCTGATTGGCGTACTTGTAGAGTAATAATTAATAATCCTCCTATATTTGAAGAATTATGAATTAGGAATTACTCCTATCTCCTAACTCCTGTCTCCTATCTCCTTTTTTTCATTATATTTCTCCATCAAATCAGGGCGTTTTTTTTCAGTGGCTTGTAGTTGTTGGTGATAACGCCATTGAGCAATTTTTTGATGATTACCTGAACGTAATACAGGAGGAACTTCCCACTCTCGAAAAATGGGGGGGCGAGTATAATGAGGATAATCTAATAAACCATCTTCAAAACTATCAGCATAAAGGGATTCAACCTTCCCAACAGTACCGGGTAACAATCTTACTACGCCGTTAATAAGGGTTAAAGCTGGAATTTCACCGCAGGTTAAAACAAAATCACCTAAAGATACTTCCCTAGTAACTAAATTTTGTACTCTTTCATCTATACCCTCGTAATGTCCGCAAATCAAGACTAATTGCTGATAATTATGGGCAAAATCTTTGAATAAATCTTGATTTAATGTTTCTCCTTGAGGTGTCAATAAAATAACTTCTCTTGGTTCTAAAATAGGTAATGATTCTACCGCCGCAAAAATCGGTTCAGGTTTTAATACCATACCTACGCCACCGCCATAGGGTATATCATCCACTTGATGATGTTTATCGGTGGTAAAGTCTCTAGGGTTGATTAAGTTAACCTTAGCAATACCTTTGGCTAATGCTTTCCCTAATAAACTACATTCTAAGGGAGATTGAAAAAAGCTAGGAAAAAGAGTAATAACATCAATCTGCACGGTAATTCTTGACTGTAATGGTTAAAAATGTTACAGTATCGCTCTGTGTTTATTGATTATAATCCATAGTCGTTTATTTATCGTAATCAACTGTTGATAGTTAATTCACTTCTTAATTTCATTATCTGATTTTGTCATTCATTACTCTTTATTTTATAAACAGTCTTAATGGTTGTGTGTTGAGTGACTATGATTATGATAACCTGAATCACAGGAAGCAAATTGCCAAAACTGTATTATTTTATGTAAAAAATAGATAAGTTAACAGGCTTTTTTGTATCTGAGGAATATTAAAATATATTTAAAATTAGTCTAAGCAGGGAATTAATTAAAAAAACATGAAGCAACATCAAAGAAGTTCAGTCCTAGTTATAGGAGGGGCAGAAGATAAAGTCCATGGCAAAGAAATTTTGCATAGTTTTTGGCATTGTGCTGGGGGGACAGATGCTATTATTGGTATAGTTCCCTCCGCTTCAAGAGAACCGACTATTATTGGCGATCGCTATGTAAGTATTTTTGGAGAAATGGGGGCTAAAGAATTAAAAGTACTAGATGTAAGAGATCGTAGTCAAGGAGAAGATCAAGGTTTTCAAGAATTTGTGGAAAAATGTACGGGTATTTTCATGACAGGGGGAGATCAACTACGTCTATGTGGTTTATTAGCAGATACACCTCTAATGGAGAGAATTCGTCAACGAGTGAAGTTAGGGGAAATATCTTTAGGTGGCACGAGTGCTGGTGCGGCGGTGATGGGACATCATATGATCGCAGGTGGTAGTAGTGGCGAATCTCCTAACCGTGCTTTAGTGGATATGGCTATGGGATTAGGTATTTTACCTGAAGTGATCGTTGATCAACATTTTCATAATCGTAACCGCATGGCAAGATTATTAAGTGCTTTATCTAACCATCCTGAAAGATTAGGTATTGGTATTGATGAAGATACTTGCGCAGTATTCCAACAGGATGAATATATAGAAGTAATTGGTAAAGGTACAGTGACCATTGTGGATGGACAAGCCATGAGTTATACAAATCAGGGAAAAGTTGAAGCACAAGATCCCTTAGCTTTACATAACTTAAGACTTCATATTCTTGGTCATGGCGATCGCTACAATCGGAAGACTCATCAACCCATAGCGGGAAAAGTAGAATAAGTGACAAATAGAGTATGCTATAAAAGCAGAATCATCAAAAGCGTTAATGATGATAAAGATCAAAAAATGTTCATCTTGAACAGTTAAATTAAGATTAAAAACGAGACACTAAAAATGCCTCTATCTATTACTTTTGTACCGTCTAACATCAAAAAACCATGAAAATCCTCAAAACACAAACCCTCCGTGGTCCAAATTATTGGAGTATAAAAAGACAAAAATTAATACAAATGCGTCTTGACTTAGAAGACGTAGCCGAAAAACCCTCTAATCTGATCACAGGATTTTATGAAGGATTAGTGAAAATATTACCTTCTCTTGTAGAACATTTTTGCTCCAGAGATCATCGTGGTGGATTTTTGGAGAGAGTACAAGAAGGCACATATATGGGGCATATTATTGAACATATCGCCCTTGAATTACAAGAACTAGCAGGAATGCCCGTGGGTTTTGGACGTACCAGAGAAACAGCCACGGAAGGAGTTTATAACGTAGTTTTTGAGTATATCTACGAAGAAGCAGGAAGATATGCAGGTAGAGCGGCCGTTAGATTATGTAACTCGATTATCGTCAATAGTAGTTACTCTCCCGAAGAATTAGCTCAGGATTTAGCAGATTTAAGAGATTTACGAGCAAACTCTGCTTTAGGTCCTTCCACTGAAACCATTATCAAAGAAGCAGAAGCAAAAAAAATACCTTGGATGTTACTGAGCGCTAGAGCTATGGTACAGCTAGGCTACGGCGTAAATCAACAGAGGATTCAAGCAACTCTGAGTAATAAAACCAGTATTTTAGGAGTAGAATTAGCCTGTGATAAAGAGGGTACAAAAACAATCCTCGCCGAAGCAGGAGTACCAGTACCGAGAGGCACAGTTATCTACTATCTCGATGAATTAGCCGATGCCATTGCCGAAGTAGGAGGTTATCCTATCGTTCTTAAACCCTTAGACGGAAATCACGGGAGAGGGATTACCATTGACATCAATAGTCAACAAGAAGCAGAAGAGGCTTATGATTTAGCCAGTGCAGCTTCAAAAACGAGATCTGTTATCGTTGAAAGATATTATCGAGGTCATGATCATCGTATTCTCGTTATCAATGGCAAACTAATTGCCGTATCCGAACGCATACCCGCTCGTGTTATCGGTGATGGATATTCCACCATTGAAGACTTAATCGAACAAACCAATCAAGATCCAAATCGTGGCGACGGTCATGATAACATCTTAACTAAAATTAGTGTCGATAAGACCTCTTTAGGAGTACTCAAAAGACAAGGCTATGAAATGGATACCATACTCAAAAAAGGAGAAATTGCGTATTTAAAAGCCACAGCTAATTTAAGTACAGGGGGTATCGCTATTGATCGCACTGATGAAATACATCCACAGAATATTTGGATAGCCGAAAGAGTTGCCAAAATTGTTGGTTTAGATATTGCTGGAATTGATGTTGTCACTCCAGATATTAGTAAACCCTTAAAAGAGGCTGATGGAGTGATTGTGGAAGTAAACGCAGCCCCTGGGTTTAGAATGCACGTTTCCCCCAGTGAAGGACTACCTCGTAATGTTGCCGCTCCCGTGCTAGATATGCTCTTTCCCCATAATAAATCCAGTCGCATCCCTATTTTAGCGGTGACAGGTACTAATGGTAAAACCACCACTACTCGTTTATTAGCTCATATTTATCGTCAGACAGGAAAAGTCGTCGGTTATACCAGTACTGATGGTATTTATTTAGGGGATTATATGGTAGAAAAAGGCGATAATACAGGCCCTTTAAGTGCTGGTGTTATTTTAAGAGATCCCACCGTTGAAATAGCAGTTTTAGAGTGTGCTAGAGGTGGTATTTTACGCTCTGGTTTAGCTTTTGAAAGTTGTGATATTGGGGTAGTTCTTAATGTCGCTGCAGATCACTTAGGCTTGGGAGATATTAATTCTATCGAGCAGATGGCAAAAGTAAAAGGGGTAATTGCTGAATCCGTTAATGCTGATGGTTATGCCGTCTTAAATGCGGATGATCCTTTGGTAGCACAAATGGCTCAAAATGTCAAGGGAAAAGTTGCTTATTTTTCTATGAGTAAAGATAATCCTCTCATTGTTGATCATTTACGCCGTAACGGTATGGCCGCTATTTATGAAAATGGTTATCTCTCTATTTTTGAAGGGGAATGGACTTTAAGAATCGAAAAAGCAGAAAATATCCCCATCACCATGAAAGCAATGGCCCCTTTTATGATTGCTAATGCTTTAGCTGCTTGTTTAGCTGCTTTTGTTCATGGGACAGATATAGAGCTAATTCGTCAAGGAGTTCGTACATTTAACCCAGGTGCAAATCAAACCCCCGGCAGAATGAACCTTTTTGACATGAAAGATTTTTCTGTACTCATCGATTACGCTCATAATCCTGCTGGTTATCAAGCTGTAGGAGAATTCGTCAAAAACTGGAGTGGCGATCGCCTAGGGGTAATTGGTGGGCCTGGTGACAGAAGAGACGAAGATTTAATGCTATTAGGAAAAATTGCAGCAGGAATTTTTGATCATATTATCATTAAAGAAGATCAAGATAATCGAGGTAGAGATCGAGGTAGTGTAGCAGAATTAATCGTTAAAGGTATTTTAGCGGAAAACTCTCAAGCTAGTTATGATGTAATTCTCGATGAAACTGAAGCCACAGAAAAAGGATTAGAGAAAGTGAATAAAAATGGTTTAGTGGTTATTTTTCCTGAAAGTGTCACGAATTCCATTGAGTTAATTCAAAAGTATCAATCTATTTAATAACTTTTTTATCTTTATCTTTATTTACTTTTTCAAGAAATCTATTTTAACTAGGTTTTTTTTGAGAAGATTTAAGTAAGATAGGGATAAAAATCCAACCTAGTAATAATAATAAAACCACAAGACCAAATTGACTAATTAACGATAAAAGTTGCTCTAAAGAAACCACTTTACCCACAAAATAAGCAATAGTTACAACAATAACGCCCCAAATTGTTGCACCCATAAAATTATAAAATAAGAACTTAGGATAAGGCATTTCAACTATTCCAGCAATAGGTCCAGCAAAAATCCTTAATAACGTGATAAAACGTCCAAAAAACACCGCCTTAGCCGCATTTTCGATAAATTTAATCTTGGCTTTTTCCACTTCATCATCAGGAAGACGAAAAAAACGAGATAGCTTAAGTAAAAACTTCCAACCGCCAATTCTTCCTAGCCAATAACCGAAATTATCCCCAGTAATTGCACCAGTGATGGCAGTTAATAAAACAAACCAGTAATTTAATTCACCGCTACCTGCTAAAAATCCACCGATAATGGTGATGGTTTCCCCCGGAATCGGTATTCCTGTATTTTCGATGGCAATACCAGCAAAAACTGCCCAATAACCGTAAATACTTGCTAATTCTTTGAGTTGTTCGAGTGAGAAAAATTCCATTATGTAATTAGTGCGCAGTTAAGAGAAAAAAATAAGTAGTATTAAATAGACTTCTTGTAGAAGTGGAGTAATGAGTAATGAGTAATGAGTAATGAGTAATGAGTAATGAGTAATGAGTAATGAGTAATGAGTAATGAGTAATGAGTAATGAGTAATGAGTTAAGAAATTAACGTTTTCCATCCCAATTAATTTTACTTTTTATTTTGCAAGAGGTCTAATGATTTTTGGACAATCCCTCCTTTAATTCCCCCCAAGTTTGGGGGTTAGGGGGCGAAAATTTTACATTCTTTGATTGACTAATCACCTCAGTTTGAGGGTATTAAACCTGATACCTGACACCTGACACCTGATTACTTATATTTATCAAGAAGAGACTGTAATCCACCATCAAATCCTGAGCCTACAGCATTAATACGCCATTCACCATCTTTATTGTATAATTCAGCCATAATAACGGCGGTTTCGGTAGAAAAATCTTCCGTTAAGTCATAGCGTAAAACTTCTTCTTTAGTTTGTACATCCACAAGGCGAATATAAGCATTAGTAACTTGTCCAAAATTTTGATGTCTTGTTTCGGCATCATAAACCGTCACAGCGATAACAATTTTAGCGACATCAGAAGGCACTTTACGCAAATCGACAATTAAACCTTCGTCATCTCCTTCTCCTTCTCCTGTGCGATTATCTCCTAAAAGTTTGACAGATTGATCTGGATCTGGACTAATTAAGTTATTGTAAAAAATGAAATGTTTATCAGAAACTAATTTTTCGTTAGCGCCCACCAGAAACAAGGATACATCTAAATCAAAGTCTCCTCCTGTATCTGTAGCGTTAGTATCCCAACCTAAACCGATAAATCCTGCCACTAGGCTTGGTGCAACTTTAGCTAAGGAAATTCGTTGTCCTTTTTGTAGTGAAATAGTCATAATCTAATTATATGAAATTTAGTGATCTTATTAGTCAATTATCCCCTCAAAGTCATAGTTTTAGTAGTCATCCTGAGCTTAATCCTGATCTTTATAGTATCACGGGTATTGATCAAGCACAGATTAATACATTAAGCTACGTTGAAGGTGAAAAGTTTGGGAAAATGGTAACAGTTACTACTGCTTCTGCTCTTATTCTACCATTAGATACCTCCTTACAAGCACAAGCCACCGAAAGAGGAATTGCTTGGTTATCTTCTAGTTATCCTCGTCTTACTTTTGCTCAAGCCATTAATCTGTTTTATCAACCCTTTCAACCTGAATCGAAAATTCATCCCACTGCCGTTATTGCTGATGATGTTAAATTAGGTAAAAATATTTCCATTGGTGCTCATGTAGTTATCGAAAAAGGTGTTACCATTGCCAATGATGTTTGTATCTTTCCCAATGTCGTTATTTATCCTCATGTTACTATTGGCGATCGCACTATTATTCATAGTAACGCCACTATTGAAGAAAGAAGTCAAATCGGTGCTAATTGTGTAATTCATAGTGGTGCAGTTATTGGCGGAGAAGGCTTCGGATTTGTGCCGATTCCCGAAGGTTGGTATAAAATGCAGCAATCAGGTTATGTCGTGTTAGAAGACGGAGTAGAAATCGGTTGTAACAGTACAATTGATCGTCCTGCTGTAGGTATAACTCGCATCGGTAAAAACACCAAATTAGATAATTTAGTTCATGTGGGACATAATGGGGATATTGGTGAAAACTGTGCTTTAGCGGCTCAAGTAGGGTTAGCTGGTGGTGTAAAGTTAGGTAATCGGGTTATTTTAGCAGGACAAGTCGGGGTAGCAAATCAAGTACAAATAGAAGACAATGCCATGGCCTCCGCACAATCAGGAATACATCATGATGTTAAAACAGGGGAAACCGTTTCAGGCTCTCCTGCGGTAAATAATAAGCTATATTTAAAAGTATCCGCTATTTATAAAAAACTCCCTGAAATTTATAAGATAGTCAAAGATTTACAAAAAAATAAACCATAGGAATTGTCCATCATCAATAAACATTTTTTTGGATTTACAATAGAATATAAAGTTTTGTAACAACTCCTTAAAAGTGAATCTCCCTAAAATATTTCAAAGTTTAGAAAAAAGCAAGTTAATTAATTTGTTGATTCTTTTTTTATGCGCCTTATTTTTTTGGACAAGTATAACCTGTTTACTTCCTACTTTACCTTCTTATATTCAAGATATTGGTGCAACGGCAAAACAAGTAGGTTATATTATGGGGTGTTTTGCCATCGGTTTATTATTATCTCGTGTTTGGTTAGGAAAATTAGCTGATGAAGGATTAATCAAGTTTGTTAAACAAATGAAATTAAATTCAGGAATAACTAACTTTTTTATCCGTATTTTTCACAAATTTATCGGTAAATTAGCAGATTATCCTAGTCGAAAAATAGTCATAATTATTGGTACATTAGTCGCAACTATCGCACCGATGGGATATTTATGGTTAAATTCTATTCCTCAATTAATGGTAATTCGTGCCTTTCATGGCATCAGTATCGCCGCTTTTACTACGGGTTATAGTGCCTTAGTGGTTGACTTATCACCGCCAAAACAAAGAGGAGAATTAATCGGTTATATGAGTTTAGCTGTACCCATTGGTATGGCCATCGGCCCTGCTGTGGGTGGATTTTTACAAGAATATACCAGTTATCAAATTTTGTTTACCGTGTCAGCGAGTTGCGGTATTTTAGCTTTAATTTTAGCTACCCAAATTCGAGAGTTTTATTCATCTTCTCAAGATAATATTTCTACGGAAACAGACAAAGCTAACCGTAGTAACTTCAAGGACATAATTTCTAATCCGTCTTTTCTTGTACCCACATTGATTTTATTATTAATCGGTTGTTTATTCGGTACATTGGTTACATTTTTACCCCTTTATTTACGTTATATTCAACTTGATTTTAACGTCGGCTTGTTTTATACTGCGGCAGCCATCGCTTCTTTTGTCGTCAGATTTATTTCAGGACAAGCATCAGATAAACATGGTAGAGGTATTTTCATCAGTATTAGCATTATTTGCTATATATTGTCTATGACTTTATTGACATTTGTCCAAAGTGCTAACATTTTATTATTATCCGCTATTTTAGAAGGCACAGGAGCTGGTATGTTAGTACCAATTACCTTAGCTTTAATTGCTGATAGATGTACTTCTAACGAAAGAGGAAAGGTTTTTGCTATTTGTGTTAGTGGTTTTGATGTGGGAGTAGCCTTAGGAGGGCCAGTTTTAGGTAGTTTATTATTAGACTTAGGCTATCGTTTTATGTTTGGTGCAACGGCAATCATGGCAATCATGGCACTAATAATTTTCATTGGTTTTTCTAACAAAAATATAAGCAATTCATGGCGTTTTGCCTTCGGAGATGCACCTGACTTATACGCTTTACAATCTTTAAATAATTAAGTTAATTTATTAGACCTCTTGCAAAATAAAAAGTAAAATTTATTTTTAGGATGGAAAACGTTAATTTCTTAACTCATTACTCATTACTCATTACTCATTACTCGTTATCTACTTACTGAAGATATTTTATTATGGCTTTTTTAAATGAATAATCCGCAAAAAAAAACCCCATTATTAACCATATTAAAAGAATTAGCCCTAAAACAAGATGCTCCATTTTACACCCCTGGTCATAAAAAAGGTCAAGGTGTTAGTAAATCTTTAAAGCAACTTATGGGGAGAAACATTTTTCGTGCTGATTTACCAGAATTACCCGAATTAGATAACTTATTCGCACCATCGGGAGTAATAAAAGAAGCTCAAAATTTAGCAGCGAAGGCTTTTGGGGCAAAAAAAACATGGTTTTTAGCTAATGGGTCAACTTCTGGTATTATTGCCTCTATCTTGGCTACCTGTGGAGAAGGAGATAAAATAATTTTACCCCGAAATATTCATCAATCGGCAATTTTTGGCTTAATTTTGTCGGGGGCAACTCCTATCTTTATCAATCCTCAATATAACTCTGATTTTGACCTTTGTTATACCATTTCTGTTTCTCAAATTGCTGATGTTTTACAAACTCATGATAACGTTAAAGCCATTATGGTAGTTTCTCCGACTTATCACGGTATTTGTGCAAATTTGACAGAAATCGCCAATTATGCTCATAAGTATAGCATTCCTTTGCTCGTTGACGAAGCTCATGGCGGACATTTTTCCTTTCATTCTCAGTTGCCAATGTCAGCATTAGAGGCAGGAGCAGATATTGCGATACAATCTACTCATAAGGTTTTAGGGGCAATGACTCAGGCTTCCATGATTCATCTTCAAGGCAATTTAGTTAATCCTAGTCGTATCAGTCTGGCTTTACCGTTAGTACAATCTTCCAGCCCCAACTACCTACTCTTAGCATCTTTAGATGGTGCAAGACAACAAATGGCTATTTCAGGAGAAAAATTATTAACTCATACTTTAAACTTGGCAAATATAGCTAGAAAAAAAATCAAAAAGTTAGAATATTTATCTATATTAGACTTTATTAAACCAACGAATACTTTTACTGATTTAGATATAACAAGATTAACTATAAATGTTAGTAAATTAGGTTTAACTGGTTATGAAGTTGACGATATTTTACATCAACAATTTAGCGTAACTTGTGAATTACCTTCTCTTCAAAATCTTACTTTTATTCTCTCTATTGGTAATAATCTTCAAGATATAAAAATGTTAATAACGGCTTTAAAACAAATTAAACAATATAGAAAAAAAGAACAAAATATTACTAAGATTAATCCTTCTTCTTTGCCCTATTCTCCATTAAGAATAACTCCACGTCAAGCATTTTTAGCAGAAAAAAAAGTTGTTTCTCAACATTTAGCCATTAATCAAATTAGCGGTGAAAATATTTGCCCTTATCCTCCCGGTATTCCTTTAATTATGGCAGGAGAAATTATCACTCAAGAGGCTTTAGATTATACTCAACAAATTATTAATTCAGGAGGAATTATCACAGGTATTAGTGATGAAAGTTTGGAAACTTTACAAATTATTAGTAATTAAAAATTCCATAACCATAAAGTATTTTAAAATTATGGTTTTAGAAATAATCTTCGTAAATTATAGGGAGATAAAAAACATACGATAATAAGAAGAATTAACTTAAAATATATCTCCATTAATTTATCACTTATCAATTCTATCAATAATTTATGACTTATCAAACTATTCTCAAATCTTTAAATCCAGCTTATCTTAAACTTAAAATATGGCGATCGCATATCAATATTTTTGAAGAAAAATTAAGTAATTTATTAAGTCAAACTGAGGCAAAAATTAATGAATCAGAGGAATATCATAAAAATAATTTAAGAGAATTTTTGAATGATGTTTACTATAAAAATAACCACTATATTAATACTCAAGATAGAAAAGATTTAGCGATTTATCATGGTAAAAATAGTGACAGTAAAATAGGGATTATTATTGAGACAAAAAGTCCTAGTAATAAAAGTGAGATGTTGAGTTTAAATAAATTTAATCATAAAGCTTTACAACAGTTATTATATTATTATTTACAAGAGCGAATTGTTAACAAAAACTTTGAATTAAAACAACTAATTGTTACAAATATTTATGATTGGTTTATTTTTCCTGCCAGTTTATTTGAAAGGTTATTTTATCAAGATAAAACCTTAGTAAAACAATTTAATGACTTTCGAGAAAAAAAGTTAACCAGTCAGAAAACAGATTTATTTTATCAAGAAATTGCTCAAGTTTTTATCGCTAAAGTAGAAAATGAGCTGAAAAAAGAAGTTGTTTATTTTAATCTCAATAACTATCAAAAGAAAGAAGAATTAGACTTAGTTTTACTTTATAAAATTTTATCACCTCAACACCTTCTGAATTTATCCTTTGCTAATGATAGTAACAGTTTAGATCAAGGTTTTTATAACGAATTATTACATATTATCGGTTTAACGGAAGTTAAAGAAAAAGGCAAAAAATTAATTAAAAGATTACCAGAAAATCAACGTTTTCAAGGCTCATTATTAGAAAATACTATCACTCAGTTAGACACTTATAATAAGTTAGATAATATTATTAATTTACGGGATTACGGAGAAGATAAATTAACACAATTATTTCATATTGCCTTAGAATTAGTTATTACTTGGGTTAACCGTATTTTATTCTTAAAATTATTAGAAGCACAATTAGTTAACTATAATCAACAAGATAAAAATTTTAGTTTTTTAAATAGCGATCGCCTCAAGAGTTATAATGATTTAGACTTACTTTTTTTTCAAGTATTAGCAAAGAGAAATGAAGAAAGAAACCCAGATATTGAAGCAAAATTTTATCATGTACCTTACCTGAATAGTTCCTTATTTGAAGTAACAACATTAGAAAATCAAACTATTGCTATAGGTAGCTTAAATTTAGGTTATGAATTACCTTTATTTAGTCACACAGTATTAAAAGATTATCAAGGAAAAAGAAAAAAAGGACAGTTAAATACTCTACATTATTTATTCGACTTTTTATCGGCTTTTGATTTTAGTAGTGAAACTTCAGAGGCGATTCAAGAAGAAAATAAAACCCTGATTAATGCCTCAGTTTTAGGGTTAATTTTTGAGAAGATTAACGGTTATCAAGATGGCTCATTTTTTACCCCTGGTTTTATTACCATGTATATGTGTCGAGAGACGATTCATCGTGCCGTTATCCACAAATTTAATGAAATAAAAAACTGGAATTGTCAGAATATTGACGAATTAGCAGATAAAATTGAAGACATAAAAGAGGCTAATTCTATCATTAATAATATCAAAATTTGCGATCCAGCAGTGGGTTCAGGGCATTTTTTAGTATCAGCATTAAATGAAATTATTGCCTTGAAAAGTTACCTTAATATTTTAGTAGATAAAAAGGGCAAAAAAATTAAGAAGATTGATTATACTATCAAAGTTGTTAACGACGAATTAATCGTCACTGATGAAGATGGTAAAATCTTTAGTTATAATCCGAAAAATTCAGAAAGTCAACGCATCCAAGAAGCCTTATTTCACGAAAAACAAACTATTATTGAAAATTGCTTATTCGGTGTCGATATTAATATTAATTCTGTCAAAATTTGTCGTCTTCGTTTATGGATTGAGTTGTTAAAAAATGCCTATTATAAATTCCCTAAATTAGCCTCTAAATCCCCAACTTTGGGGACTTTTATTGATAGTAATTCACCTTCAGAATTGGAAGCAGAAAAACAAATTAACGCCCCTAAATCCCCAACTTTGGGGACTTTTATTGATAGTAATTCACCTTCAGAATTGGAAGCAGAAAAACAAATTAACGCCCCTAAATCCCCAACTTTGGGGACTTTTATTGATAGTAATTCACCTTCAGAATTGGAAGCAGAAAAACAAATTAACGCCCCTAAATCCCCAACTTTGGGGACTTTTATTGATAGTAATTCACCCCCAGAATTGGGGGCAGGGGGGCGATTCCCAGAATTGGAGGGAAAAGGGCGACAATTAGAAACGTTGCCAAATATCGATATTAATATTAAATGTGGTAATAGTTTAATTAGTCGTTTTGATTTGCAGGAGTTGATTTTATCCCCGAAAATTAAGCAACAAATTGCCGAGTTTAAACAAGCAGTTAAAATTTATCGTAACCCAAAAAGTAAGGAAGAAAAAAAAGAAGCTACCAAAAAGATTGAAGAAATAAAATCTAGTTTTTCCACAGTAATTACGGCTAATGATGACGATGATAAAAAGTTACGCAATTTGCAAATAGAGTTAGATAGTTTACTAAGTCAAACTTCTTTATTTGAGGAAACAACCAAGGAGAAAAAAGCTAAGGAAAAGAAACAAAAGCAGTTAGAAAAAGAGATTAATTTATTAACCAAAAAGATTGACGATAAAAAACATAATCGCATTTATCATCATGGTTTTGAATGGCGTTTTGAGTTTCCAGAGGTGTTAAATGATGAGGGAAATTTTATCGGTTTTGATGTGGTTATTGGCAATCCGCCTTATATTCGTCAAGAGGAATTTTCTACTATAAAACCTATCCTTAAAGAAAAGTTTTTTATTTATAATTCCATTGCCGATTTACTGACTTATTTTGTGGAATTGGGTTATAAAATTCTCAAAGATAAGGGAGTTTTTCAGTTTATTATCTCTAATAAATTTACCCGTGCAAATTATGGCAAAGAAATGCGTCAATTTTTGTTAGAAAATACCTCTTTAACTCACTTTATCGACTTTAGTGGTTTAGCAGTTTTTGATGAGGCAACGGTAGATGCTGCAATTCTTGGTTATATCAAAAAGAAGGTTTCTTCTCCTCATTTTATCTATGGTGATGTGAAAAAAGAGACAGTAAGAATTAACGATTTTCCTAATTATTTAACTGAAATTCAGACTAACTTTTTACAAACTGATTTAACTGAAAATAGTTGGAGTTTTGACAATCAAGACGTATTAAAAATTAAGACAAAAATTGAGTCTCAAGGTATTCCTTTAAAACATTGGAATGTTAGTATATCAAGAGGTATTTTAACTGGTTATAATGAAGCCTTTATTATTGATGGTAAAACCAGACAAAATTTAATTAATCAAGATAGTAAATCCGCAGAAATTATTAAGCCTCTTTTGCGAGGTAGAGATATTCATAAATATTCTCCTAACTTTCAAGATTTATGGTTGATTAATCTACATAATGGTTATCAAGTCAATAATCAAAAAATTCCTGCTTTGAAAGTAGAAGACTATCCTGCTATTAAACAACATCTTGATCAATTTTATCCTCAATTAGAAAAAAGAACCGATAAAGGAAAAACTCCTTATAATTTAAGAAATTGTGCCTATCTTCCTGATTTTGAAAAGCCTAAAATTATTTATAAAGATATTGCTCAAACTTTAACTTTTACTCTTGATAAGTTATCTTTTTATACTAATAATACTAATTATATGATTATTGGTGATTCTGATTTGTCTTATTTAACAGCAACTTTGAATAGTAAATTATTCGATTTTTATTACCGACTCATTTCTACTCAATTAGGCACTTCTGCTGTTAGGTTATTTACTCAATTTGTGGAAAAAATACCTATTAAACAAATCACAGAGAAGGAGGAAAAACCTTTTAAAAAGTTAGTAGAAAAGATATTGAAGGTAAAGGAAGAAAACCCGAATAATGACACATCAAAATTAGAGAGAGAAATAGATTTATTAGTTTATGAATTATATGACTTAACGGAGGAAGAAATTAAGTTAATTGAAGGGTAAAATTAATGTTTAATTCGTCTAAATAAGAGCAAAAAATGTGTAACATGGTGCGAGATACAACTATATTTTATTAAAAATTAATCATAATTATACTCTACAATCAAAGATAAATCATCAAAAGAGATATTTTCCTTTATGAAAGTCAAAGAAATAATTAAAATTATCGAGAAAGATGGTTGGTATTTAGTAAGAATGAGAGGTAGTCATAGACAATATAAGCATTATTTGAAAAAAGGTTTAGTAACAATATCGGGTAAATTATCAGATGATTTAGCACAAGGTACAACTAATAGTATTTTAAAACAAGCACAATTAAAATAAGTTAATTATGGAGTTGATTATGCGTTATGCAATTGTCATTGAAAAAGCGGAATCTAATTATTCAGCTTATGTGCCTGATTTGCCCGGATGCGTGGCAACAGGTTATACCATTGAGGAAGTAAAACAAGAAATTGCCCAAGCCATTGCCTTTCACTTGGAAGGATTACGAGAAGAAAATTTACCTATTCCTTTATCCTTATCTTTAACTGATTATGTTGAAGCTAGTTGATTTTTCTCTTATGTCAATAATTATTTAATACCATCTTAAAAACCTTGTATTTTGACAAATCCCAAGGCACACTCTGCGATGCCAAAGGCACACTCTGCGATCGCAAATTTCTATTTTTTGATTAATTTTTGAGGGATTCGGCGGCGGCACACCAAATATGGTGGGCGACAATAATTATTTACGCTATATCTAGTGTCAACTGTTGATTAGTAACATGGTGCGAGATACAACTATATTTTGATCAAGAAGGTAGTAACATGGTGCGAGATACAACTATATTTTGATCAAGAAGGTAGTAACATGGTGCGAGATACAACTATATTTTGATCAAGAAGGTAGTAATATGGTGCGAGATACAACCATATTTTGTTTTCTTCCTTCAAGATAATTAAACCATTAGTTACAATAAACATTTAATACCAGTGAAAAAAAATATTATATGTCACCAATTTTATTAGTATCCCGTGAAATACCTAACTTATCTTATCATCCCAGTATTAATCACTTTGACTTAACATGGGAAAAACCATTATCTACATTATTAGGCATGGGAAGGGCGGCAGGTGCTGATTTTGTAGAATTTTTCCTCGAAAAAGCAAACTATATCAGTTGTTTAGCAGAAGATGACACCATCACTAGCATTACTCCTCGACTTTCGACAGGTGCAGGAGTAAGAGTTTTTCGTGGTAAACAAGACTGTTACGTTAGCACTAATAACTTGACATTTTCAGGATTAAAACAAGCCTTAGAAAAAGCATTATCTATCTTAGGTTTTAATCTTCCTCAAGGAAGCGCTTTTATTCCTGAAATCAACCTTGAAATGTTTAGAGATTATGCCGCCGCCAAAAATAAAGATAATTGGTTAAGTAACTGTAGCAATATGCAAGAAATGGGGGATATATTACTTAGCGCTAATAATAAACTTAACAAAACCGCTAATCATGTACAATCTCGCCGTGCCGCTTATTTCCGTGATTGGCAAGAAGTTTTAATTGCCTCCAGTGATGGTATTTTTGCCCGTGATATTCGCTTAACTCAATCCGTTGGTTATAACTTATTATGTGCTGATGGTGATAATCGCTCATCTATCGGTAAACGAGACGGCGACACAAGTAACCCCGACTTTTTAAGAAAATGGAATTACGACACCGTAGCCGAAGAAGTAGCCGAATCCGCAGGTAAAATGTTGTATGCCGATTATGTAGAATCAGGGCAATATCCTGTTATCATGGCTAATCAATTCGGTGGAGTTATCTTCCATGAAGCCTGTGGACATTTATTAGAAACTACTCAAATCGAAAGAAAAAGTACTCCTTTCATGGATAAAAAAGGCGAAAAAATCGCCCATGAAAATTTAACCGCTTGGGATGAAGGATTATCCGAAAACGCCTTTGGCAGTATTGACATGGATGATGAAGGAATGCCTCCACAACGCACTCTTTTAATCGAGAATGGCATCTTAAAGAACTTTTTATCAGATCGGGCTGGAGCGATACGCACAGGGCATCCTCGCACGGGTAGTGGCAGAAGACAGAGTTATAGTTTTGCGGCGGCTTCTCGTATGCGTAACACTTATATTGATTGTGGTAAATATACCCTCGATGAAGTATTTAATTCCGTGGATAAAGGAATTTACTGTAAAAAAATGGGCGGTGGAAGCGTTGGCCCTACAGGTGAGTTTAACTTTGGTGTTGATGAAGCCTACCTCATCGAAAACGGTAAAATCACTAAACCCTTAAAAGGTGCAACCCTCATCGGTGAAGCAAAAGAAATCATGACAAAAATTTCCATGTCATCCCAAGATTTAGCCTTAGCCGCAGGTTTTTGTGGTTCAGTCAGTGGTAGCATTTATGTTACTGTAGGGCAACCTCACATAAAAGTAGATACCATAACCGTTGGCGGAAGATAAATAAGCAATTAACAATTAACAATTTTATCTCTCATAAAGTGGGCAATGCCTACAAAATTAATCAATAATGTCTCAAAGTCTATCCTCAAAAAAAACAACCTTTTTTCAAATACTAAAACAACAAAATTTTATCGCTTGGTTATTTTTAGCACCTGCATTAATTTTACTGACAATATTTTTATTTCTTCCTATTATTTCCCTTATTTATCTTAGTTTTACCGATGGTAATTTAGTTAGTAATAAATGGATTGGTTTAGCAAATTATCAAAGACTATTAATAGATTCAGACTTCAAACAAATTATCTTTAATACTCTTTATTTTGCGATCGCCACTATTATTCCTAGTATTATTATTCCTTTATTTTTAAGTATTTTACTGAATCAAAAAATAATATTAAGAGGATTTTTTCGCACAGCTTATTTTATCCCTAGTATCACTTCTTTAGTCGCCATGGGGTTAGGATTTCGATGGTTATTTCAAAATAATGGCCCCATCAACGAATTATTATTATCATTAAATATAAATCCCATTCCTTGGCTAAATAGTACCTTTTGGGCAATGCCAGTTATTATTATCTTTAGTACATGGCGACAAATAGGCTTCAACTTAGTGGTATTTTTAGCAGGATTACAAGCTATTCCTCAAAACCGTTACGAAGCCGCCGAGTTAGACGGTGCAAACTTTTGGGCTAAACTTTGGTATATAACCTTACCTTCATTAAAACCAACTCTCATATTTGCAACCATAACCACCGCTATCTTCACATTTCGCTCCTTCGAGCAAGTCTATATCATAACCAACGGTGGCCCATCTAATTCCACTAATCTACTTTCTTACTATATTTATGAACAAGCCTTCCGTCAATTTAACTTTGGTTACGCCGCAGCAACTACAAGTATTTTATTAATATTTGCCATAATTTTAGTGGCCATTCAACTAATTATATTGAAAGATTAAAATGATCAAACCTCAGTTCGATTTTTAGGTACGGAAAATAAAGGTAAATAATAGCAAAAAATGAATTTTTCATAAGTTTAGATCAATTCTTATTACTATTTCCCTATTCCACTAAAATTTTATGGTTCGCACTTGGTTAAAATAGAGGCGTTATATCGCCCCTAGTTTGTGAGATAGTTAAAAAATAACCTTATCTAGCTATTCCTAACCGTGAGTTTTTTCACCTAATACTTGTTGTTTTAAGCCATCAAATTCAGCAAATAACTCTTGACGGGTAGAAGCCTTGAGTAAATAACGAGTAACAAACCAAGCACTATACCCTAAACCAACTAATTCTAAAATAGAGGATAGAAGAGGAATATGATCAATAGCATCTAATACAGATAAAGTAATATAAACAGTAATAGCCGCAGTGATAATTAAACCTAGGGTAGTTAAAGGTTGTTTATAATCAGAAAAAAAGCTACCTAATTGTTCAGGTACTTTCGCTAAAAAATCAACTACAACGTCCACCCATTCTTGCCAATTTTGATCATCACTAGAAGTAGAAGACATTTTCGCAGGAGTAATTACACCGGGTATATCTTCCTCGAATTGTGAAATTTGGTTAATTTGATTTTCTTGTTCGTAAGTTTGAGATTCCATACAATATATCTCCTAATTTAAGATAGTTCTGTTTTCGTCAGCATAACTATATTTACTGATTCTTGCCAGATTTTATACTAGACAATAAATTTTATTGACTTTTATTATTGTTATTACACTATATTTTTGCTAAATTATCTACATTTTTTTACATTACTTATCTCATAAGCAATACGGAGTAAGATAACTAATCACAAAATAACTTAAACTACAACAATATAGTATTTTTTTTATTACTAATTTTATATAAATATTACCTATAAGGTATTACGAAAAGTTTTTAATGAGTGTATAGATTTTTTAAAACTATTTAACGAAACCTGCAATAGTTTTCAACTTTATTGTTATTATCTTAAAATAACGAAAAACTAATATATTGGAATAGTTTATAGTTTCTAGCTATACTATATTGTTTCTTAACAATTCCCTAAATGTAATCACTTTTACAAAAATTGGTCAGGTAAGAGTGTTAAAAAATAACAGGAAAATTGTATAAGCTATATATAAATAAAAATAGAGGAGTTATCAATTTGAAAAAGATAGAAGCTATTATTCGTCCTTTTAAACTAGATGAAGTCAAAATCGCCTTAGTTAACGCTGGAATCGTGGGAATGACTGTTTCTGAGGTCCGTGGTTTTGGTCGTCAAAAAGGGCAAACTGAGCGTTATCGTGGTTCAGAATATACCGTTGAGTTTCTACAAAAGCTCAAAATTGAAATTGTAGTAGAAGACAATCAAGTTGACATGGTTGTGGATAAAGTTGTCCAAGCATCCCGCACTGGGGAAATCGGCGACGGCAAAATATTTATCTCTCCTGTAGAAGAAACTATCCGTATCAGAACTGGAGAGAAAAACTTAGAAGCGATTTAACCAATCTTAAGGTTGTATAGGGGTAATTTTACCTTACCCCCACCATCACCCATTTTATTGATGAGAATTAGTCAGAAAAAAAAAGCCTTAGAAATTTTAACCATTCTTAAGCAACTCTACCCCAATGCTACCTGTAGCCTTGATTATAAAACTCCTTTACAACTTTTAGTAGCGACAATCTTATCGGCACAATGTACCGATGAAAGAGTTAATAAAGTTACTCCAGCACTATTTAATAGATTTCCCGATGCTTCAAGTTTTGCTCAAGCGCCTAGAGAAGAAATTGAGATATTAATTCATTCCACTGGTTTTTATCGTAATAAAGCCAAAAATATTCAAAATGCTTGTCTCAAAATAGTTAATGATTTTAACGGTAATGTGCCTCAGACAATGCCAGAATTATTAAGTTTGGCAGGAGTTGCTAGAAAAACCGCTAATGTTGTCTTAGCTCACGGTTTTGGTATCATCGAAGGGGTAACAGTGGATACCCATGTAAAAAGGCTCAGTAACCGTCTAGGATTGACGAAAAAAGATAATCCCGTACAAATTGAACAAGATTTAATGAAATTAATTCCACCACCAGAATGGGAGATTTTTTCTATTAGTATTATTTATCATGGTAGGGCTGTATGTAATGCTCGTAAACCTCAGTGTTCTGAATGTACATTGGCTCATTTATGTACTTATTTCAAGAGAAATTCTTAGTAATAATAATTGTTCATTGTTATAATGATATGCTGATTAAAATAATAATTTCTATCATAAATGTCAAAAGAGGACTCCCGTTAAATTTCTCAACAAAAAAGTCCCACTGAAATTAACGGGTGGGCTGCTACGCAGTGCCTACGGCAGGAATTTTGACCAACAAAGGAAACATTTTA
>Ga0210036_1001304_pt1 | contig 28163 bp, 24 predicted proteins | sample CryGeymeta201515_FD_185469 | JGI IMG/M metagenome (GOLD analysis project Ga0210036, IMG submission 185469) | Groundwater microbial communities from Crystal Geyser aquifers in Utah, USA - Crystal Geyser metaG 2015-15 (SPAdes) (version 2) | ecosystem: Environmental > Aquatic > Deep subsurface >...
TGATTTCTTCAATAGAACAACAAAAAAAACGTAAATTTAGATTACAAGATGTAATCGCAATGCTTAAAACCAAAACATTGGATAAGAGAATTTACAAAATGGCGACTTTATGGACAGACTCTAATTAAGCTATCTTTGTAAGTGCAAGAAGCCAACATTAGTTAAGATGGAATCATCTGATTTAAATATTAGCCTGCATTTGAACTTCAATCAATTGGTTGAGGTTATTAGGCAATTGCCAAGAAATGAAAAGCTCAAATTATCCAGGATTTTATTAAAAGAAACCAGATTGGAAGATATTAATGATACTGTTTTGACCTATCAGGCAAGTGAAGATGTGTTGGCAAAAGATTGGCTCTTAGAAGAAGAGGAGGAGGCATGGAACGGGTTATGATGGGAATTGTTATTCCAAAATCCTTTGAATTTGTCTGATCATTCAAATAAATACTAAACTTGAACTTTTCAATAATAACCAGCTAAAATGGCCGATCACAACGAACTTGGAAAACTGGGTGAGGAACTGGCACGCAATCATTTGCGCGAAAAAGGCTATCAGATACTCGAAGTAAACTGGTATCACGGGCGCGATGAAATTGATATCATTGCCCGCGATGGCGAAGAGCTGGTGATTGTGGAAGTGAAAACACGCGCCACTGCGGATTTTGGAGAGCCTGAGTTTGCCGTAAACCGGCGCAAACAACGTACCCTGGTTCGCACAGCAGAAGCCTATATCCAGCAAAAGGATCTGGATGTGGAAACCCGTTTTGATATTGTTTCGGTAATCGTAACGCCAAAAGAAAAACACATCCACCATATTGAGGACGCATTTTATCCCACCATGTAAGCTATTCTGTTTTAATCACCTCGAAATCAAATAGAGAAATGAGCACATTAAAACCCGAGGCGTATCTTTTATTAATCCCTTTTATTTTAATCTGACCTCCCTTTCGCCAAATATCAGCAAAAAATTCTCCATCCGAAGGACTCGTAATAGTGTATTGGCCAGCTTTCCAGCCGGCGCTGATGTTTGCATTATACAGATTGAAAACCCCTGCCGAGATTACGATGCCGCTGCTGCCCGAGCCTGTAAGTTCAAGATATGCTTCTTCAGAAGTGACTTGATTGGTAAGCTCGCTGTCAGTATTAAATTCATGCAGCGTGGCTTTGCCTGCATAGGTTCCGCTGATTTCCTCCAAACCGCAATCGGCACATCTCTCCCAGGATGGCTCTTCTTCTTTTTTACATCCCGAAAGGGCGATAAGTACAATTGTTATCGACAAAAGGTGAAGAATATTTTTAAAATGGTTTTTCATCTTGTTTGTTACAAATGTTTGAGGGCTTCTTTTCTGCTGAGTGGTTGTAAATTGGTTCTTTCAACAAAATCCCTAACCTGTTGTGGAGCTGTGCGGGCATATTGCCGTAGCGCCCAGCCTATGGCTTTGCGGATAAAAAATTCTTTTTCGCCTGAAAGCCTGGTGCAGAGCTCAAAAAGCAACTTTTCGTCGGTTGCCTGTTTATACTTGAGCTGAAACAACAAACAACTGCGCTGTAGCCAGAAATTTCCCGAATCCATCCAATGGCTGATCGTTTCATCACGGATTTCGGGATATCGCTTAAAAAGCGGACCAACCAGGTTTGGCGCTATGAAATCGATCGTATCCCACCAGGATTTCTGTACGATCAGCTTTTCAAGCAATGAAATGGTTTGGTACGGTACCTTTTTTATGGATTTTTCTAGCACATTCATCGCATCATATTGCATTTCGCGATGAGGCAATTGCCAGGCATTGAGGATGATATCATCTAAAGGAGCAAGATCAGGGAAACCGTAACTTTTGATAAAATCCTTAAAAATTGTTGTCCTGACAGGCGAAGGGATGCCAAAAAATGAGTATTGGTTGCGCATGTATTTTTCTGCCCCGGCAGCTACTTCCGGATTGGCATGCGCTACGAAAGCGGCAATCAATGGCTTCCAATAGTTGTGTGGTTTGGTCATAACACTACAATTTTTGTCCAGGCTACAGCTTGACCTTTAGGATTTTTTTGTTCGATCAAATACAGGCCTTTTTCCCAGCGGCTACTGTCCACTTCAATCTGATTGGTATTTTCGAGGGGAATTACAAGGCTGATTTTTCCATTTTGATCAGTAAAAATCAGCGATCCTGAAAACTTTTGTTCCCATCGGAAAGTAATTTTTCCCTGTGTTGGATTCGGAAAGGCCTTGATTTCTGGTTGAGGCTTTGATACAGGGTTTTCTGACAAACCAACAATTTGGGTATCCCAAACGGCGAGCGTATATTGTCCGGGCAAAAGCTCCTCAACATAGACATATCCAATATTCCAAAGTCCTTCGCGGTATTGCGGGATGGCTTGCCATTCATCGGCAGGATTTTGACGGTAAAGGATTACAACAGAATCATTTGTGCTTTCAAACAGACTGCCATCCAGGCTTGCTCCATCGCTGTAGAAAAAACGTCCGCGCAAATCCTGCTCTGCCAGATTAATGCCACTTACTTCCCAATGTCGGTAGGGTGATAGCCGCAGTCCGTTCACTGGAATTTTTAAGCTATCGGGCTTGACCCAGTGGTGCGTGAGCCTGAACCACGCACTGTCAGTAAGCTGATCGGCATAGAGCCTGAAGCCGGCTTTTGGGAATGAATATTCACCCGTTTGATCAAGTGTAAATGATTCGTCTGTGGTAGCATCTGCCGTGCGATCGAAAGGGTCTGCAAGCACTAGGATTGGCTCAAACGGAAGCATTTTTGTGCTGTGTCCGTGCAAACCATCAAACTGAACAGTATCTGTAATGATATCCCAATTGGCATTCATAAAACCAATTTCAAACTGGTGGCTACCTCCAATATAATCAACTCCTTTGTGTTTCTTGCGGAGAAACAACTGTACTTCAAATTCATCACCTACTGTAGTTACTTGTGCAGAATCAATGCTGTAATGCGGCGTTCCGGGAGTGAAAACCCAGGTACCGAAAAAACCTGTCATATCACGGCCGGTATAATTGGTCAGAAAATCCCGCATATCTTCCGAACTGGCAGGTGCATAGGCAAATGCTTGTAAATAGGCCTTGATAGCATCAAAAAACACTTCCGCTCCAAGGTAATTCATCAAGCTGTGAACCACAGTAGCACCTTTGTCGTAAACGGTTGTCCCATAAGTATATTCTGTTGGAACTTCATCCAGCGACAGGTAACTGCCATCTGTAATATGGGCGTTTTTTAGGATGTCGTAATGATTTTCGTTCATCTCCTGCCGATAGGTTTCGGAGCTGTAGAGGTCATGTTTATAGAAATACTGACAAAAAGTTGCCCAGCCTTCGTTGAGCCACATATCGCCGGCATCGGCACAGGTGACCATATTACCAAACCACATATGCGACAATTCGTGCGTGAAGAGGTATTCATAACTCAGATTTCCGTTGATGGCAAAATGAGGATAAGCGATATTAGTCACGTGCTCCATCGCGCCAATGGCTGTGCCGGCATAGCCAATCCGGTCGAAAGGATAAGGGCCAAAACGCGCTTCAAAAAAATCCATAACTTCATGAAGATGAACAAAAGAACCGGCCACTTTTACTGAATCTGCAGGTCGTGTATAAATTGTAACAGGTATTTCCTGATTCATGCCCTGATAGGCATCGCTCACGAGGGCATAATCGCCTGCAGCAACAGAGGCAAGATAGGTTGGGATAGGCTGATTGATCTGCCAGTGCCAGGTTTGCAAGCCATTGCCGGCATCTGTAACCTCAGTAAGCAAACCACCACCAATCCCTTCAATCCCTTCGGGCAGGGTGATTAAAAATTCATAAGTAGCCCTGTCCTTAAAGTCATCCACACAAGGAAACCAGGCTTTACCCAGGTTATGCGGATCACTTTCGAAGCCTACACCAAGATTAAAAGCATAATCGCCGCTGAAGTGAAAACCACCCCAGGCTTCATGGAAAGGACTGCCTCCATAAGTAATTGTGATTGTTGCCGTATCTGTTTCCGTTAGAGTTTCTGCCAGATTAATATGCAGTAAATCACCGTTTTGTTCAAAATTATTTATGGTAATATCATTACTTGAAACCGATTCCACTTCAAGTGCTTTTAGCTCGAGCGGAATACGGTTTAAGCTCAATTTTGGGCGAATTTTAAGTTGCGTTTCTGCCTGAATGCTTTGATTTTCAAAATCAATCGCTTGCAGATGAATTTTATAATGAATGGCATCGATGGTATCAGCCACAGCCGAACGCGAAAAAGAAATTTTGTGATTGCAGTGGTGTTGCGCCTGAACAGATGCAGCAAACACAAAAGCCAAAAGGCAGAACATTAAGTGCTTCATAAGGTAGAGTTTTGCCCTGTAAAAGTAACAATCGCTGCGTTACGCTGCAAGTTTTGAATGACAGCAGCAGAATTTTGAATTCGCTGATTAACCTTGGTTTTAAATTGTACATTTGTATATTGCTTAGCAAACCTGTTCATAAACGTACAATTGCTGTCACAGAGTGAACAGTTCAAGGCTTAATCAAATAGATATATTAGATGTAATTAACAACTAATCAAATAGATATAAAGTTGGCATGTTTTTGGGTAATAGAAATGCCAGCAAAAACTAAATCAAATCATAGCATGAAGACACACAACAGCAACACTCAATTTGCCTATGTGAAATTCGTATTTCTGGTTAGCACGGTATTTTTATTGGTTTCTGGTGGGCTGATGGCTCAGAAATGGACGCTCGAAGATTGCGTAAATTATGCCCTCGAGCATAACATTCAGGTGAGGCAAAGTCAGTTGGATGTAGAGACAGGAGCCATTAACGAACTGGAAAGTAAATTGAATTTTTTACCCTCTTTCAACGCTCAGGCCTCGCATTCTTATGGCTGGGGACGTTCGATCGACTTAGCTACCTATACTTACGTCGATGATCAAACCCAACAAAGTTATTTTGATGTAAACAGCAGCCTGATGCTTTTCAATGGTTTTCAAAAAGTGAACACCATGAAACAGCGCCGCTCAGAGTATCTGGCAGCAAAATACAGCGCTGATAAAATCAAAAATGATATCGCTCTGGCCGTTGCCGGTTATTACCTGCAAATTCTTTTTAATGAGGAATTACTTAATAATGCCCAGCAGCAGCTGGAAGTAACCCGCCAACAGGTGAGCCGTACAAACAAACTTGTTGAAGCCGGAACACTTGCCAAAGGCAGTTTGCTCGAAATTCAGGCACAGCAGGCCAACGAAGAAGTATCGGTAGTACAGGCCGAAAACCAGCTTAACTTAGCTTATCTCGATTTGCTGCAACTGCTCGAACTGGAGGCTAACACTGAACTGGAAATTGATTTTCCGAAACTCGCTGTCAACAAAACACCAGAGCTGTTACCTGTCGAATTTATCTACAGCACTGCCCTCGAGGTAATGCCCGAAATAAAACGCGCCGAACTCACTGTTCAGGGCACGGAGCACGCACTTGCAATTGCCCGGGGAAGCAGAAGCCCAAGTATTTCACTTAATGCCGGTATGGGAACCAATTATTCCGATAAGATCACGCTTTCCAATAATCCAATCGATCCTGACTTTGGTGTAGTAAAACCTTTTGATGCACAATGGCGCGACAACCGCAATACAACACTTTCTTTCAGGCTGAGCATCCCTATCTTTAATGGTTATCAGGTGAGCTCCTATATCAGCCGAAGCAAGTTGAACCTGCTTAATGCTGATTATAACCTACAGCTGGCAAAAAATACCTTGCGTAAAAATGTGGAAACAGCTTACACTGATGCCTTGGCAGCCTACAAATCGTATCAGGCAAGAGAAAAATCTTTGAGAAGCCTGAATGAGTCGTTCAGCTATACCGAACAAAAATTCAATGTGGGAATGGTAAATGCACTGGATTATAATACTGCTAAAAACCAGTTGAATATTGCAGAATCTGACCTGCTCTCCTCAAAATATGATTTTATTTTCAAGCTAAAGATTTTGGAATTTTACCTCGGGAAATCACTCACCCTTGCCGATATGGAGGAATATCGGGATGAGTAGCATGGAGTAGAACATTTAATAAAAAACCTTGTTGCACTTTTGTGACAAGGTTTTTTTGCTGAGCGGAGTATTCTTTGCCACAGATAGCATAAAAAACGTAATTTTGAAAATCTGGATTTTTAGGCCTCAAAACCCACACACATGAAAAAGCCTGCTTCTAAAAACAAAAAATGGTACTGGATCATCGCCCTGATCCTGTTGATCTTAATTGTTGTTGTGATCGTCGTAAAGCAAAACAGGGATACTGCCGTTGAAGTAACGGTTGAAAAAGCGAGTACACGCACCTTGATAGAAACTGTAGTGGCAAATGGAAAAATTCAGCCCGCGCTGGATGTAAAAATCAGTCCATATATCTCTGGTGAGGTAGTGGAACTGTTTGTTCGGGAAGGAAATTATGTTTACAAAGGTGATATTCTGGCAAAAATTGACCCCACGCTTTATATTTCCAATTTCGAGCAAGTGGAAGCTTCTGTCAACACAGCCAAAGCCAATATGGCCAATACGCGAGCCCGCTTGGTTCAGGCTGAAGCGCAATTTGAAAAGTCTAAAGTCGATTTCAACCGTAACAAGCAGCTTTGGGAACAGAAAGTTATTTCCGATGCCGACTGGGAAGCTGTGCGCGCCACTTACGAGGTGAATGCCGCCGAAGTGGAGGCTGCCCGCGAAAGCTTGAAAGCTACACAGTATCAGGTAAAAAATTCGGAGGCTGCCCTCAAGGAATCGCGTGAAAACCTGAATAGAACAAATATTTATGCCCCAAATGATGGCACTGTTTCCAAACTCACCGTGGAAGTAGGAGAGCGGGTTACAGGTGCTTCTCAGTTTTCGGCCGGTACCGAAATTATGCGCATCGCCAATCTCAACGCTATGGAGGTGCTTGTTGAAGTGAGCGAAAACGACATCCCACGCGTAAAGCTCAACGATACCTGTTTGATTGAAGTGGATGCGTATCTTAACCGTAAGTTTAAAGGTTATGTGACCGAAATTGCCACTTCGGCAAATACTAACGGTGTAAGTACAGATCAGGTGACCAACTTTGATGTTAAAGTGATGATGCTCAAAGAATCCTACGAAGACCTGATCAACGAAAGTAATAAGATCAGTTCTCCTTTTCGGCCGGGCATGTCGGCCACGGTTGATATACAAACCAAAACAGTTTTAAATGCACTAACGGTACCTATTCAGGCAGTTACCACCCGCGAAGATACTACTTCGGGTAGTTATTTTGCTAAAAGGAAAACCGAAGCAAAGGAAGATGCAAAGGATGAAAAGGAGATCATGAAGGAGTATGTTTTTGTGGAGGATGGCGATGTGGCTCGCCTGCGCGAAGTAGAAACCGGGATTCAGGATAATACGTATATACAGATTTTGAGTGGCCTTGAACTTGATGAACAGGTAATTACTGGACCTTATCGTGCAGTTTCAAAAACACTTGGCAATGGGGATGAAATAAAAATTGTTGATCAAAATCAATTATTCGAGAAAAAGTAAATCCTGCCTGAATGTGAGAAAAATTTTGTTGATAGAAACCGCAACCAATGCCTGTTCTGTTGGATTAATAGTTGATGATGAGCTTGTAGCCATTGAAGAATCGCGTGATCAGCGTTCGCATGCCGAGATGATAACGATATTTAGCCAAAGGGTGATGCAGCGGGCAAGTATTAACTTCAATCAGTTGGACGCTGTTGCGGTGAGTAAAGGTCCCGGAAGTTATACCGGCTTACGTATTGGCGTGAGCACAGCCAAAGGTTTTTGCTTTGCACACGATCTGCCACTGATCGGAATAGAAACACTTTATGCGCTGGCTTCCGGAATGGTAGGTGCTGATGAGCGCATGCAGGCAAACGACTTGCTTTGTCCCATGATAGATGCACGCAGAATGGAGGTTTATACCGCTTTGTACGATCAAAACATGAACCAAATGCTGCCTACAGCAGCTGTTATCATCGACGAAAACAGCTATGCTGATCAGTTAAAAAAGAAAAAAATCTGGTTTTTTGGCGATGGGGCAGCCAAATGCAGACAATCTTTTGCCCAACAGGTCAATGCCATGTTTATTGATGAGGTATTGCCTTCCGCAGCTTATATGAAAGCGGCTGCCATTGAGGCCTTTGATGCAGGCGACTTTGAAGATGTGGCCTACTTCGAGCCTTTTTATCTGAAGGATTTCATTGCCGGAATACCACGCGTAAAAGGCTTACGCTGAATATAGTACACTATTTTCTCTCACTTTTTATCGTAAAGCTTACACTGGCTTCATTAGCATCTGAATCTACTGCTGTAATGGTATGAACGCCTTCCGGAAGAATTATAGCCAACTGATGTTTGTCTTTGGTTGTGCCAATAAAACGGTTTCCACAAAACCAATTAATTGTGCTGCGGTATTGCTCATGTGCTGCTTCCAGTATCACAGGGTTTTGCCTGCCATCGAAATCCACCGGAAGGTAAATCTGTTGTCCGGGAAGCGGATAGCTGATGCTGATTTTTTTCTCCTGCGCGCATCCGGGCATAAACGGAGGTAAAGCGTTTTCGCTGCTGTTCTTTGTAAAATAATAAATGCCGTATTCAGGTGGAACAACAAACCATTTTTTCGTACGCATCATTGCTGGTTCATAACAGTTTGAATTAACCCTGTACTTCCCATCCTGAGATAAATGTATGGTTTTGTGAAACGGGCACACCAATCCCGGATTAGCATGAAGTGGTATCAGAACAGTGTCTTTTTCAGCACAATCTGGTCCGGCTAGGTGTCCGCTTTTCTTGCAAACCACCACTTCCTTAAGCGCTTCATAAGGTAGTTCAGTGTGTGAATGATCCGGCGGGATAAGTTCGAACAAGCGAAACATCAATGGAGCTGCCTTGCTGGTTCCTGTGAGACCCGAAACGCCTTTTCCGCTTGCATTACCTACCCAAACGGCAACCAAATAATCCGAAGAAAGACCAACAGCCCAGGCATCTCGAAATCCGAAACTTGTTCCCGTTTTCCAGGAAACAGGTCGTGAAGACGAAAAAAAATGCCAGCCGGCTTCTTCATCCGGACGGGTCAGCTGTTTGAGTGCTTGCAACGTAATCCAGGCACTGCCTTTATGGATGTTTGTCAGTACTTTGTTTTCCGATGCGTTGCCTTTGATCACAATGGGTTCCGAAATACTGACATCATCGCTGTTCAGGGCATTAGCCATAGCACTGTAAGCCCTGGCCAATTCCCACAAAGTTACCTCTCCGCCTCCAAGAATCATGGATAAACCATAATGATCGGCTCCTTTTGAAAAAGATTCAAAACCCAGTTCACGTAATTCATCGTAAAACTTTGCCAAACCATAATGCTTCAGCAGCAATACAAAAGGGATATTAAGCGAGCGTATCAGCGCTTCATCAGCGGCTACCAAACCGTCGTGCTGTTTGTTGAAGTTTTGTGGGCTGAAACCATTGATATAAGTGGGAACATCGGGCAACAACATTTTTGGCAACAAGCTTCCTTCTTCCAGCGCTGCAGCATAAAGAAATGGTTTTAAAATACTTCCGGAGCTTCTTGCTGCCTGAATGATATCAACGGCTGCGCCCTGTTTATTGCCGTTGCCGATGCTATTACCAACGTAGGCCTTCACCTCATTGGCTCGAAGGTCGAGGATGAGTGCAGCCATATTGTGTATGCCCTGCGCGGAGTAAATGGCGTCGAACTCAGCGATTATGCTGTTAGCGTGCTGTTGTAAACCGGCCGAAAGCGTAGTTTGAAAACGACCGGCGCCATTTTTTTTTATCAGCTGATGCATCAGATGAGGTGCATGAGCCGGTGACGCATCTGGTGGTTTGGCAAGCGGCTCTTGCAAGACGAGCGTCAGGCTTTGTTCATCAAGCAAGTCTTTTTCGTGAAGCTGCCTCAAAAGCCGGTCGCGTTTTTCTTTTAAGAGCTGGCTGTTTTTGCCCGGATAAATCAGCGAAGGCGCATTGGGCAAAACCGCCAAAGTAGCTGCTTCGGCCCACGAAAGCTCATGAGGCGACCGGCCAAAATAGCGCCAGGCAGCTGCTTCCAAACCAACGGTATTTCCTCCAAAAGGTGCATGGGTGGCGTAAAGTAGCAGGATTTCTTTTTTGCTGTAAAAAAACTCCAGCTTGACAGCCATCAGCATTTCGATAAGCTTTTGGCTTATGTTTCTTGTTTTTCCCGATCTGGAAAGCCTTGCCAGTTGCATGCTGATGGTGCTGCCGCCACTCACAATTTGCTGCGCTTGAATATTCTGAATCAGCGCCCTGAACATCGCAACCGGATTCACACCAAAATGCTGATAAAAGTATTGGTCTTCAAAACTTAACAAAGCTTGTTCGTAGGCAAATGGTATGGAATCCAACGGCTCAAAACGCCATTGTTCGTCCCGGCTTACAACAGCATTTAAAAACACTCCTTCTTCAGAAAGTAGCAGGGTGGAATAATCATCAGAAAAATTGGGTAAAGGGATGAAAAGGAACAAGATTATAGTACTTGTTAGAAAGATTGCAATTCCCTTTGACCACTTATTCCATTTTGTTTTTTTCAAGACCTGAGCGGCGTATTTAATCCTTAATTACGGCAACTTTTTTACTTTGCGATCTGGCATAGAACTTATCGCTGTACATGGCTTCCACTGCCGCAGCAGGCAGGATGTAGTTGCCTTTGTAAGTGGCATTGAGCAGTACTTCAAAGCGTTTGGTCTTTTTTGGATGCAAAGCAAAGAAAAGGCTGACTCTATCGTCGCGGACATCCATAAATGCCGGCTGATCACCTGTTTGTTGATAACCCTTGCCATAAAGCCGGCTGTTGATGATTTCCCATCCGGAGGGGAAAACCTGATTCAATGCCATATTTGGGATGATACGTTGCCGGTCAATACCAGTATAGCTTACCTCAAAAACAGCCTTGAAATCGGTGCCCTGAACAATCGTTTCCGGATTAACAGTTTCGTCGTTCAGGCTGTAGTAGGATACTTTCAATTCAATATTTTTTTCTATTTTTTGGCTGTAGTCGTGTAGCGGCAAACCTTGCGAACGGAATGTGACAAATAGCATATTGTCAGAATGATTAGTCAGCTTTATTGAGCTATCCTTGTCGCTTTGCCATTGAATTAATTCGATGATTTGGTCTGTCTGCTGCTGTATAACATCTTGCTGCTGAATATGATAGCTATAATGGAGTTGTGTAGCCGTTGTTGAAAAAACCGGTTTTGCTTTGGCCACCGACATCAGCATCCATGCTGTGGTTTGCGTGCTTAGCCATTGATCACTGTCAGATAAAACAGCCGACATTTCTTTTACAAGACGGGCAGCTGCTTCCTTTTTATCAAGACTGATGAGTGTTTCGAGCAGCATGGCGTAGTCGCGCATTTTTGATCCATAGGTATGCGACATATCTTCATAATCTGCAAGCTCCAGTTGGGTCATATCAACAAGTTTTTCGGCCACGTCGGTTTTGCCAATAAGGGCATAAGCTGCTGCCAGTCTCCATTTACTGCGTTCGTCGGGTTTGTCTTTTTGACGGAGGCGATTCATCCCGCTCAAATCAGGATTACCACTAAGTGCCAACACATAAAGGCGGTAGGCCTGTTCAAGCTCATAGCTAAAATTGTCTATCTTAGTTGTCCAGTTATTGCTTTGTGATTGCAGGTATGCAATAGTTTTTTCCTTGAGACCGAAAGGCAGGGCATAGCCTTTGCGTTCGGCTTCGAGCAAAAAGTGCAGCGTATAAGGCGTTCCCCACGAAGAAGGATAGCTTTCTCCGAGCCAATAGGAAAAGCTGCCATCCGAAAGCTGGTATTGCATCAGCCGGCTGATTACCGACCGGATATTGTTAGCAATGGCTTGTTGCTGCTGCAAATCAGGGTCTATCAGCTGATCCAGATAGAGTTGCGGGAAAGCCGATGAAACGATTTGCTCCACGCATCCATACGGATAATTGATCAGTTCATTAAGTCGGCCATTGAGGTTTAAAGGTGGCATGGTTGATATTTCCACTGAAAAGGTATTACTGCCGGGCATTCCCGAAATGGTTGACAGCAAGGTTTTTGTCTCATTAGCTTCAAGCATGGTTTGTTGAATATGTTTCACAGGCGGATTGGGGTTTCGTACTTCCACATGTAAACGGTAATCGGCTTTTCCTTTAGCAGTTTCAGCCGTTACTAATATTTCGGCAGTGCCTGTTTTGGCTGCCACTTTCAAATTGAAAAAACTTGTGTGTTCCCCTGTTTCAGCGATCTGTATTTCTTTTTGAGTGTTTTCGGCGATAAGCAGATCATTGGTTTGGATGCTTATTTTAGCAGCTGAAATCTTTTCATCCATAATAAAAGTCGAAACGGGCAGGCTGATTTCATCGCCCGGAGCAAGTATGCGTGGCAAAGTGGCCAAGACCATAACGGGTTGTTTCACGGCCATAACTTTTTCTGTGCTGCCATATTGGTTCTGCTCTCCGGCAATCAACATGGTTTTTACGGACCCGATATAATTGGGCATCTCAAAAGTGTGTGTAGCTGTTTCGCCTGATTTAAGCTGATGAGGTCCGCTAAATAAAACCACGGGTTTAAAGCGGCTTTGTTCTTTTTTATCCAAAGCGGCAAGTGCTTCGTCTCCCCCTATGCCAAATACTTTTTCAATTTTTCCACCGTATGCACCACTCACAAAGTCAAACATATCCCACGAATTTACCATCAGCGCTTTGCGTTGGTAGAATGCATTATAAATGTCAGGTGTTTTGAAGTTGGTGATATCCAGCAGACCTTCATCAACGATGGCAAGGGTATAGGTCATGGGTTTGCCATTGCTTTCGTTCACTTCAACCCGGAATTCTTGTTTGGGTTCAACACTTTCCGGAAGGTGTAATTGAGGCATGAGTTTAGTGTCAGAATCTTCCACAAAAACAGGAATTACGCCAAACATGCGAATGGGATTTTCGTTAATTGTATTGGCATATGGCTGCAATAAAGAAACGCTGAGGTAGGCGTTGGGCGACATTTGTGGTGTGGCTTCCAGTTCAATCAGACCGCCATTTTCGGTGATATCGACCCAAAAATGATTTAATAATTGTGTGCCTGTTTCAACCGATACCAAAGCTCTTGATCCTGCTTCACCGGGTATATTCACCTTGATGGTTTCTCCTTTTTGATAGCTTTCCTTGTCGGTGCTAAAACTCAGGCGTGTGGCGAAACCGTCGCCTTCGTTCGATTTGCGGTATGGCCAGTCGAAATAGACAATTTGGCCTGTGCTGTGTCCGCCGGGCTCAGAAACACGCACAAAATAACGCCCCCAACTTTTTTCATCGATTTGAAGTTTAAAGGAACCTTTGCCCTTATGGGTCTGCACGGTTTGGCTAAAAACGGGTTTGTTATATTGCTGTTGCATAAAATATGCCAAATCATCACCCATTGAATGCCACCACCACTCCCAATGCAGCTGATACACTTCAACCAAAAGTTCGTCAGCAGATACGGGATTACCTTGTTGATCAACCGATGCCACCTCAAGAGTATAATCTTTTCCGGATTCATAATGCCAGCTGTTTTTGGGGAGCTCGGGCATGCGCAGGCCGATATAGGTTTCGAAAGGAGAATAGTCTTTGCTTAGCTGTGTGATGCTGAATTCGCCACCCGGCTCGAAGGCTTTTATGGTAAAAATGGCTTTGAGCATCGAAGGGGCAAAATCGCTTAGATTTTTTTCGAACGAAAAAACTGCTTTCCCTTTTTCATCTGTTTTGCCTTCGAAGACGGTCTCTTCACGCATATTTAGTTTTTTGCCCGGATCGCTGAATACAAAACCGGGATATCCCTTGAAAGCAGTGGTTGCAGCATTAAATTTTAAATCGGTTTTCACTTTCAGCTGCTTGCCCGGAGCTCCCTGAAGCCAGTTTACATCAAGATTTCCTTTGATAGGTTTTGCAGCACTGAGGATTTCTTCATCAAAATCAAGCTTTATTTTTAATCTGTTAGGATTAATGGTTTCAATCCGGAGGGTTTTGCTAAACCAGGCTCCTCCAATTTTTATTTTGGCAAGCCAGTTGCCGCTTTGATCTTGCTGTTGCGTTACCACATCAAAACGGTAAAACCCGCTGACAGCTTTGGTCTGCACGACTTTTTGAACCAGCTTGTTTTCGGGATTATAAAGGTGTAAAGTGGCGGGTTGGTTTTTGGGTAATGGATTTTCGGTATCATTTACAACCATCGTCAGGTGAATGGTATCGCCAGGACGCCACACACCCCGTTCGCCATAAATAAAGGCGTTTAAACCCTCAACAGATTCAGAACCTGTTACATCAAAACTGGCATACGACAGGGCAGAAGCTTCATCCACACGCAGCCAGGTTTTTTCGTCGCCTCGCTTTGCAACAGCGAGCCAGGGCAGCGCATCGAGCTTAAGATCTAATATTCCTTGCTTGTTGGTGCGTCCAGAGCTTATCAGTTGATTTTGAAAGTTATAAAATAAAACTTCAATACCGGCAAGCGATTGCGTAGTTTTGAGATCGGTTACAAAAGTCCTGAAGCCCTTTTTGCCGTTGGTTTTAACAATAATGCCAAGGTCAGATACCATCACATTGCGAAAAACCCAGCGGTTTTGGTAATAGCTGCTGTGGCAGGGATTGTCCTGCTGGCGCCAATCGTAATCGTTGGTGTATTCCCATTTTGGCCAATAAAGTCCTTTGTCCCAAACTTCGTTGTTGTTCTCCTCACTATCTGTTGTTAAGGCTGTATTATCCAGCGATTCGTTTGGACAGACATAAGTTGAATATTCTTTTTTAAAGCGTAACTCAATACGATAGATCGCTCCGGGATCGGACTTGAGTAGTTGCTTCAGGTCGAAGGAATAGGTATTCCACGAACTTGCTTCCAGGGCACGACCTGCTGTAAGGTCGATCTTTTTTTTCAGGACAAGCCGGCCAAAATTGGTAAGATCATAGTTGCCGTCAAGTTGGTTTTGTTGAAGGAAATAGGGAATATTTTGTTCAAAAATCTGAATCACATAAAGATCCACAGCATTTAGATTTACTGCCTGAAAAACAACATGTCCGCCCGAAGACACATCGGGCACAATTACACCGGATTGCACAAAACGCACATCCGGTTTGATGGGTTCAAAATTTACTTCAATGGTGGTGTCCTGTCCCAAAAAATAACCCGATTCGTTTTTTAGAGTACCACTCACGATTAATTTTTGTGTTTCATTGATACGATCAGTGGGATAGATCGTGAGGGTGTTTGCTGTTTTTTTTGTTCTGAGATTGGTGTTTTCATTCAGGCTGACAAGCCCTGTAATATCTTGTGTGGGATGAAGCGGATCAGAAAACTCAAGTGTTAAAAGCTGCGCAGGGGCTTGCTCAACAACAGTTCGTAGGAGTTTAAAATTGCTTAATCCCGGAATTTCAACTGTTAATTCTCCTTTTGTTCCTGCTCCAATTACTTGTCCGTCATAGCTTATTATCAGGGTTCTGTTTGTTTCCTGACGAGCAATACTGTCGATTACAAAACGATGATTGTCGCCACTCAAATGCTGCCATTGTATTTCGTGTTTCTGATTCTTGTCTGCAACACTAAGGAGTTCCTCAACAGCTTTGTTTTGGGCGATATCCGCCAGTAAAACACTTCCTTCGATGCGGTAAAATTTTCCCTGAGCAAGGATATTATCGGTACTCACCAGCACATCCTGTTTTTTGGTTTGAAAATCAAAAACAAGCGGCTGTTTACTTGCTGATTTTTCAGTTAAAATAGCATTGATATTGACCTGGCATTGATAACTGTGATTAGGTATTAGCCAATTTTCGGGCTTAAAAGCCAGGGTTTTGCCATCGCGCCAATAACTTGTTCCTTTGGTTTGGGGCTTCAAAATTAGTGGATTTCCGCTCAAAAAATCTCCTTGTCGTGCTCCGGGTATTTCGCTGTGGAATCTCACGATCACCTCATCCCCAACAGAAATAATTCCGCTTGTGTAAGCCTGAATGAATGCTTTAAAATCATCGGTATTTTCATTGGTTTCTAATTGTTTGTCGGTACAGGAATTTCCAAGAAAGGCCAAAATGATGAATGTAAACAAGCTTAGCTTTTTCATGATTGGGGTATTAGGAAATAAATTTTACTTAAGTAGTTAGTTTCGTTAATTTCAATGAAATTGCTGGTCTTTGGGGAATTTATAGTTGGCTATTGAAGTAAGCAGTTATGCAACAAAATTAGCGAAATTTACAGCGCACCAACATGACAAAAAAAAAGCGCCAACTGCTGTCGGCGCTTCCATAAAAAGTTTTATTTGGCTTGATGCAGGTGCACATCCATTTGTGGGAAAGGAATGTTGATACCTTCTTTCGCAAAGCTATCATAAACTTTCTCGTTCATTTCAAAGAATACTTCCCAATAGTCGGGAGCATTCAGCCAAACGCGCACTACAATATTGACGGAATTATCTCCCAGACTGCTCAAACGAATAAATGGAGCAGGATCTTTATGAATGCGACTATCTGCATCGATCAGTTTCTGGATGATGTCACGAGCTTTTTGATAGCTATCGCCATAAGCAATGCCAAAAGTCCAATCCACCCGACGGGTTTCTTTTTTGGAGAAATTGGTAATAGAGCTGTTGGCCAGACCTCCATTGGGAATTGTAATTACTTTATTGTCAACAGTTTTGAGCGTGGTGTTAAAGATTTGAATATCTTCAACAGTTCCCATATGTCCTTGGCCATCAATAAAATCGCCAACGCGGAAAGGCTTAAGGATCAGAATAATGATTCCGCCGGCAAAATTCTGTAACGAACCCTGCAATGATAAACCAACGGCCAGAGAAGCAGCACCCAGCATGGCAATAAAGGATGTCATTTGTATGCCTACCATGCTCAGCACACTGATGATGACCAATATCTTAAGCATGATGCTTATGAAAGTGCTCAGAAAGCCTCGAAGTGAAGGATCTACTTCGCGTTTTTCCATAAGCTTGCGAAGTGATTTACTGATTTTACCTACTACCCACAAACCAACGATTAGTGCCAGTATAGCACCTATCAGCTTGAGTCCGTAAGTAACTGCAAAATCCATGATCATTTCTGTCAACAACGACAGATCTCCGGTGATGTTTGTTAAATTTTCGTCCATGTTAATGTTGTTGTTGGTTAATAGTATGGTTTTGAGGGCAAAGGTAAATATTGTCTTAAAATAATAAATATTTTTTTAGTTCGGTATGTAAAGAACTATATATTTATATTTGCAAGCTAATACAAGTGTTATGCGTCACATTCAAAATCGGCAGGAATACATCGAAGAGTGCGGCTTAATTATGGAACAATCCGGGCTCACACGTATGGTGGGTCGAATCATTGGATATTTGGCCGTATCCGACAAAGAACTTGTTAGCTTCGAAGAACTTACAGAGGTGCTTCAAGCGAGTAAAAGTTCTATCAGTACCAGCGTTAAAATGCTAACTAACATGAATTTGATCAAGCCGGCAAGCATTCCAGGCGACCGTAAAACCTACTATCGACTTACCCCCGATTATTGCTGGAGCGAAATCATGCGACTTAAAACGGGTATCCTTTCTACCATGCATGCCATGTTTATGAAAGGATTAGAGTTTCGCATCCGAAAAACCGACAAAACAGCTCAATGGCTCTCTGAAGCTGCTGAATTTTACAAGTTTATGGAACTTGAAATTCCAGCATTGCTGGATAAATGGCAAGAGCGGAAGTTAAAATAAGCTATGTGTATTAGTTCTGTATAAACCGAACCTAACAGTCATGAAAACAATTAAATTAGTCAGTTACATCATTTTTCTGCTGATGATATCTTTCGGCCTGCAGGCACAGGAATCGGTTACTGATATTCTAAAAAAAATGGAACAGCGCATGAAAGGGGATGCCATGTATGCCGGGCTGAGTATGCAAACCATCAGGCCACGCTATACGCGCGAGGTAAGCATGAAATCCTGGTCGCTGGGCAACAATTACAGCCTAATCTTTATCACCGCTCCGGCGCGCGACAAAGGCGTGGGATACCTTAAAAGACAAAAAGAGATCTGGAATTACCTGCCGAATATCGACCGTACCATCAAAATGCCGCCTTCGATGATGTCGCAATCGTGGATGGGCAGCGATTTCACCAATGACGACCTCGTTCGCGAAAGTACCATACTCGAAGATTATGACCATCGCATCCTGGCCGAAGAGCAGCTCGATGGCTACGAATGCTGGAAGATTGAAATGATTCCGCATCCCGAATCATCGGTGGTTTACAGCAAGGTGTTGCTGTGGGTGGCCAAAGAGAAGTATTTTCAAATGCGTATCGAAAATTATGATGAGGATGATGAGCTGGTTGCTACCATGCACTTCAAAGACATCAAAATGATGGGAGGCAAGGAATTTCCTGCTGTGATGGAGATGGTGCCAAGCGACAAGCCCGGCCACAAAACCGTGCTCACCTACCACCTTATCGATTTTAACCCGAAGATTGAGCCCGACTTTTTTTCCATTCAAAACCTGAAACAAATACGCTAACACGCCTAAAATCCAAAACCCATGAAGATGTTATTCATCCTGGCCTGGCGTAACCTCTGGCGCAACAAACGACGGACGTTGATCACCGCTTCTTCTGTCTTCTTTGCTGTAATACTGGCGCTGGTAGCCGAGTCGATGACAAAAGGTTCGCACGAGGCGATGGTCTCCAATATGGTGAAGCTTTCTACTGGATATTTGCAGTTGCAGGATAGCTTGTACGAGGATGAACCTTCTGTGGATCATGCTTTTATGTATGATGATACCCTCAAACAAATCATCCGGCAAACCAACGGGATTGCCTATGTGGTGCCGCGTTTTGAATCGTTTATGCTGGCAGCAACAGAAAAGTCTACCCGACCAGTGATGCTGCGTGGGGTTGATTTCGAGGCTGAAAACCGGCTGAATGAAATGGGGCACAAGTTACTCGCCGGTACTTCGCCCGAAGCAAATGATCAGGCTGTTTTGCTGGCCGACGGACTGGCCGAACGCCTGAAGATGAATGTGGGTGATTCCATAATTCTCGTGGGACAAGGCTTCAGGGGAATGAGTGCTGCAGGTATTTATCCGGTTAAAGGCATAGTGAAAATCAGTTTGCCCCGCCTCAACGATCAGCTCATTTTTATGCCACTTGCTGCCACACAACAGCTTTTTGGTGCTGAAGACCGACTTACGGCTTTATTGATCACACCGGAAGAAAAAGGTCAGACCGATCTGCTGGCTGAGCAGCTGCGTGCTCAACTTGATCCACAATGGTTTAAAGTGCTCACCTGGAAGCAGATGATGCCTACATTGCTGCAAAGCCTCGAACTCGACAAGGCATCGGGTATGATGATCATTTACATGCTATATCTGGTGGTGGGTTTCGGTATTTTGGGCACTGTGCTCACCATGATGCTGGAACGACAACGCGAATTTGGCATCCTGCTAAGTGTAGGGATGAAACGCAGTCAGCTTGCGCTGATCACTTTTGTTGAAACTGTTTTTATCAGCATGATTGGCGTCGCGGCTGGTCTTGTAGGTGGTTTTCCGATAATCCTGTATATGCACCATCATCCTATCCGCTTTGGCGAAGAGATGGAAGCCATGTTCGAAACTTACGGGATGGAAGCCGTGATGCCCTTTGCACTGGATGTGCAGGTGTTTGGTTCGCAGGCAGTTGTTGTATTGCTGATTACCCTGGTCATTGGTCTCTATCCTGTTTTTAAGGTGTTCAGGATGAATATTTTAAAGGCAGCACGCAATTAAAAAGGAGGACGAAAGATGTTAATAAAAATAGCCTGGCGTAATATCTGGCGCAATACCAGCCGCAGTCTTACTATTCTGATTGCCATTATGATAGGGTTGGCGGCTGCATTGATGGCTTCGGCTTTTTCGATGGGTTTTGTGCAGCAGCGCTTCAACAATGTGATCGAACGCTTTGTGTCGCACATACAAATTCATAACCCTGATTTTGTGCACGATGGCGAAGTAACACAATACCTCACCAATCCGCAGGAAATCATGCAGCAAATTCAAAAAAATCAAGCGGTTAAGCAGGTTGCTATGCGCACCAAAGTGAATGGAATCATTGCTTCGGCAAAGGTGTCGGGGGGTGTTCAGATTAACGGCATTGATCCAGAGACAGAACAAAAACTCACTGATCTGAATGGTTGGCTGGTCAAAGGGGCGTATTTCGAAGGCGTAAAGCGTAACCCGGTATATATCGGACAGGAGCTTGCCAATAAGCTAAAAGCTGATGTTGGCTCGCGGCTGGTGCTTAACTTCCAAAACCTTGATGGAGAAATCACAGCGGCTTCTTTTAAGGTTGTGGGAATTTTCAAGACCATAGATGTTGCTTTTGATGAGACCACCGTTTTTGTGCAACGCACTGATATCAACCCGCTTTTGGGTAGTGAACAGCTGGCGCATGAAATCGCGTTGTTATCAAATGATTTCGATCGGCTGTCAAGTCTGAAACAGCAATTGCAACAGCAGTTTCCGGAGCTTGAAGTGAGGTCGTGGGAAAAGCTTTCGCAGGAATTGGTGCTGATGCAGGAAATGACTTCGCAAAGCCTGATTTTTCTGGTGTTTATCATCCTGCTTGGGCTGGGCTTTGGAATTTTAAACACCATGCTGATGTCGGTTTTTGAACGCACGCGCGAGCTGGGCATGCTGATGGCTGTCGGGATGAACAAAAAGAGCGTTTTTCAGATGATCATGCTCGAAACGATTTTTTTATCCTTTACAGGTGCCGCAGCCGGCATGCTGCTTGGCTTTGGTCTGATCAGCTGGCTTGGTAATCAGGGTATTAACCTGGCCAGTGTGGCAGGCGATTCCCTGGCTATCTATGGTTATGGCAATATGATTTATCCCTATCTGGAAACACCCTTCTACCTGCAAACTGCTGTGCTGGTGCTGCTGATTGCCCTGCTTTCAGCTTTATATCCTGCCTTTAAGGCGCTACAACTTGTTCCTGCCGAAGCAGTTAGAAAAGAATAGTAATACAATTAAATTAGCATTGAAATGGCTGTAATAGAAACCATCGGACTTAACAAGATTTATAACGAGACCATCGTGCCGGTTAAAGCACTCAACGAAGTAAACCTCTCTTTCGAGCAAGGCGAATTTACCAGTATTGTTGGGCCTTCGGGCTCGGGCAAGACTACTTTGCTCAATATGCTTGGCGGCCTCGACAAACCAAGCTCGGGCAGTATAATGATCAACCAGACCGATATCACCCAGCTGAAAGAACGGCAGCTGATCGACTACCGGCTGAAGCATATCGGATTTGTTTTTCAGTCGTACAACCTGATACCGGTGCTTACGGCTATCGAGAATGTGTCGTTTATCATGCTACTGCAGAAACAGTCCCGCAAAGCCATTGATCAGCGGGCGCGCGAAATCCTGGAACAGGTGGGCTTGGGCGACAGACTCAACGCCCGACCGGCGCAGCTTTCCGGCGGACAGCAGCAGCGTGTGGCAGTGGCCAGGGCTCTGGCTTCGCGGCCTGATTTTGTGCTGGCCGACGAACCTACTGCCAACCTCGATACCCAATCGGCTTTTAACCTGCTCGATATCATGGAGAAGCTGAACCGCGACGAAAATATCACCCTGATCTTCTCAACACACGACCAACGCGTAATCGAAAGGGCACGCCGGGTGATCACCCTGGTGGATGGCGCTGTGGCCAGCGACGAAAATCATGGCTCATGAAGCAATCCAGAATCCTTCTGCTGATTGTCTTCCTTCTGGCTGCTTCGGCGCTGAAAGCCCAAACAGCTTATGGAGATCAAAAGCTACGACTGAATGGCTACCTGAAAACCCTGCCTTCTGTTAACCGGAGTTTTGATGATCAAAGCATGGGATGGAACAATATCGTCCATAACAGGCTCAACCTGAATTGGATGCCACATCAGAACTGGTATGTTGAGGCAGCCCTTCGCAACCGTATTTTCTGGGGCGATAACGTGAGCAATACACCTGGCTACCTCGAAATGCTTGAAGCGGATGGTGGTTTTCTGGACCTTACAATGGCGCGTCGCATCAGCCCCAGTGCTGCTTTTCAGCTGAGCAGCGACAGGTTTTTTGTGGAATGGCGACACAGCAACTGGCAGATAAGCCTCGGACGTCAGCGGATCAACTGGGGCATCAACCTGGTTTCCAACCCCAATGATCTTTTCAATACCTACTCCTTCTTCGATTTCGACTATGTGGAACGTCCGGGTGCCGATGCTTTGCGTGTGCAGCATCACCTCAGCGGGATGTCGCGCCTTGAGGTGGCTGTGGCACCTGCCGATCATATCAGCAATGCCGTGGCAGCGCTGTATTATGTATTAAACGTAAATGGTTACGACCTGCAAGTGCTGGGTGGTTATTTTCATGACCGGCTGGCTTTGGGAGGCGGCTGGGCCGGAAATCTTGGTGCAGCAGGTTTTAAAGGAGAAGTAAGCTGGTTCAGCGACTTGCAAGAAACCGACAGCCTGCAGCCTTCCAATGTGGTGGCAGCTGTTTCGGTGGATTATTTGTTTGCCGGCGGGCTTTATGGGGTGTTCGAAGTCTTATACAATGGTGGCTATAAGCGTCAGCCGGCAATGTTGGTCAACCTCAACCAGCCCTTGCGCGCCGACAACCTGTCACTTGCCGAGTTTGCCCTCACAGCCAGCCTTTCCTATCCCATTTCACCCATTCTCACAGCCAATGTTTCGGCTATGGCTATGCCTGATCAGCAGTTGTATTACGCCCTGCCGGGCATCAGCTGGTCGCTGGTTACCAATCTCGATCTGGGCATACTGCTGCAAACCTTCGTAAGCGGTGACCAAAACCGCTGGGGCAAAGGCGGCATGGCAGTTTTTGTGGACTTGAAATGGTCGTTTTGAGGTTTTGGAGAGGTGGGGGTTAACTGACAGCGGTATGTTTTTGTTGCCAACGACACTATCAAAACGTGATGAAGTTTGAAGCGAGACACAGTTGTTGATTGCAGCATTAACTCGGCAATAAAATATACTGCGTATGCCGTCTTGTTTTTTTCTTTCTTTGTCAGCTATTTCTTGCTTTATATGCAAAACATTTAAATTCTTTATCATCTTTTTGGTCGTAGCGAGTCATGTTGCAGAGTAGTTCCTCATTTGGATTATCGTCCTTTATACAAGTAATACATAACGATGGTTTTTTTATTAAATCCGTATTGATTTCATATCCATCATCATCAAAAAACCCTGCAATTTTATTAGGAGGAATTTCGTCAATATGTCTTCGACCTTTTGTGTTTTCTCTTTTTTTTATTGCTGATTCAATTTCATAATCGTCGGTCGGGTAACTTTCTCCTGTAATACAAGTAAAACAACTATTCCCAACTGACGCAGAACCGATTACCCAAATATCATTTCCACAGGAACATCTAATTCCTTTTTTATAGTCTGCCAGCGCAGAATTGAGGCGTTTCCTTAAATCTTTTTCATTTTCACCCGGATTGTTTTTCAGGTGTTTTTTTATGTAACTGTTAATCGTAATTGGTATAAATCCCATTTTGCCTCCATTGTTTTAAGAAAACTCATTAAGATTTCAATTTGTTAATTTTCTTCCGATATTATTCTAAATCAATTATTATCATCAAGTTTTCTTTGATAGAATCAATCAGGTTTATTGGTAAATCTCCAACTTTTTTAACAAGTCTCTTATTATCAATTGCCCTAATTTGGTCAATCATAATATCGCAGTTTTGATGTAAATTAGCTTCTCCTTTTTTAATGTGCACGCGTAAGATATCCGAATCCTTCTTCACATTTGTCGTTATCGGACAAATTATTGTCGATGGATGCGGGATTTGATTAAGAAGATTTGACTGAACAATGAGAACAGGTCTTGTTTTTCCTGGTTCTGTCCCGATTTGTGGATTTAAATCTGCAATCCAGATTTCATATTGTTTAATCGACATAATCAATCTCCTCGAAATCTTTTAATACATCCATTGAATCTGCTTTAACTAAATCAGATTCTTTTTTTAGTTTTTTTTCTAAAATCGCACGTTTTTGAATCCGGTTGTAGTATTCAATCGCATCGTTGATATACCTGTTTCTCGGTTTTTTAATTTTTGAAAGAATTTTTTCTGTTTCTCCAAAAATAGCATCGTCAATTTTTAATGATACTGTTTTCATATTTTTAACTTATTAATACATCAAAAGTATATCTTTTTGGTATATAAAACAAGTATGTCTATTTTTGTTTTTTTAACATGCGGTATAACGAGAGCTTTGGTCCTTTGCCCAATCAGAGGACAAGAAAGCTAGCTTATGCCGTTGTTTTTTTTGTATTTCTGGATACGGATTACATCCCGGATGGCTGGGAGCACCAGCGCCGGGTTTCAATAGCTCACCGGCCGTCTACTCGATTAGCTGCTGGGTGTTCATGTTCTATTATTTCAATTAGTTTGTCAAACTCCAAACTTTCTCCATAAATCATATTCTCTTGCATCTCCATATAGTCTTTTTTATATAGGTCATAAAATTTTGGTGGTGGAAGAATTTCTAATTTTTGAATTGTCAGGTTTTCATAACTTACTGTTTTTACGGCGGTGAGTTTTTTTCGGTGTTCTATAATGGATTTAAACAAATCAAACTCCTTAATGGCTTTTTGTCCAAATTCGGTTTTTATTATTTGTCCAATATCATATAAATGTCTCGACATCCTTTCGTGCCTGATTTTCTCAACTGGTTTTTGGAACTCTTCATGGAGTAATATCATTTTCTCCAAGAATGTTTTTTCTGGAGTTACTGTATTGGCAAGAAATTCATTTTCTGTAAAAACGGATTCTGGATAATGTTCATCAATTATAGAACTAATCTTTGTTTTTGTGTAAGGTTCGAAAAGTGACCTTGCCCCCAACTCAATCAATACTCTATTCGGCAGATATGGTAATTCTTCGAAAACAGATTTATAATTTACTTTTATTGTTTCCGGGTCCTGATCGGATATCTTGATGTTTTCTACGACAATCTCGTATAACTCTTTATTTATCCCATATTCGTCAAGTTGATTGGTTAAAGCATTAACCATTTCAGTCGAAACAAAATCATGTGATTTTCTTCTAAGTTTTCTTATTTCACCTTTTGTTAAATCTCCTCCAAATCCAAGGTAATTCCTGTCAATTGCAATGTCAATATCTTCTGAAAAGCGTTCTATTATTTTATATGATTTGCTTAACGAAGTGCCGCCTTTAAAAACCAGGTATTGTTCAATTTTTGAACTAAAAATCATCCTCAAAACTAATGTTACCCACGCATCTTTTTCAATGGCTTGTGGCTGGATTCCAGTCACTGCACTTAATTGATTAAACAAGTCAAGCTGTCTGTGTTTTGGTAAATTAAGCCAATTGTCAATTTTCAATTTCTTTTAAAATTTCCAAAACTATTTTTTGAATCCAAACTGGTGCGTGTAGTATATCATTGTATAAATCATTCATTTCTTTACTGTCAAAGACTATTTTTTTAATTTCTATGATATGAGATTGGGTTATATTCTCTTTGCCAATAGCCCGTAACCCTTGTATTAACAAGTTGCTTAGTTGATTTTTTGCACTCAGGTTTTTGGGGCTTGTTTTTTTGAATACGATTTTTTGTTTGCCTATTTGAACCTTTCGTGCAGAACCATCGGTTAAATACACCACATTCATTGGGACTTGGGTAGTTAGCCCCAAACGGTACATTGCGTAAGCTCCAGTTGGAATTATGCGAGCTTTGTCTCTTTTTGCGATTGCATTTGCAATTTGATCAGCCGACGGGTAAATTAATCCCAGCAATTTATCATTTTTAGGATAATAATAAATTCCTTTAGAAAGTCGGATTAATATTCCTTTTTCTGCCAATCTCTGTAGCGATTTTCTAACCGTATCGTAATCACTTATTTCAAGAAAATCTATGATAAACAGGATTTCACCAGGTTTTCTCTTTTTTAGAATACTTTCTATTTGTTTTAATACTGACATTGCATATTATTTGTCCCAAAAATAGCAAAAATATGGGACATTATATTTTGTGTTGGAATGTTTTTTATCACCTTGCCCATAACTTCTTAAATGTCAAAAATATTTCACTCCTATCCGTCATTCTCTGTCGGATACATTCAGTTTTTGAGTTTGCTAATTGCTGCATAAGCCCCTATGGTTTGGTTAATAAGCCATAAAGGTAAAAAAAATGTTTTTAGTTTCGGTAAGAAAATCCGGTTGCTGCGGTTTGTTGTTTCATACAAAATCCCAGCTTCTCCAAGAGAAGGGGCTTTGATTCTTTGGTTGGGCATAGGATAAGAAAACCAGCTTATGTAGTGAGGTTTTTGTTTTTCAGGATACGTATTACAAATCCGCACCAGCGCCGGGGATGGACATTAACAATCTGAATAACATTTTGGGCGATGAGGCACGTGGAACATCCGAGCGCAAGTGGGTTTACCTTCCAGGCATATCTTCAACAATCTTGTTTAAATCAATCCAAGTTTTCTCTTCATGATAAAGAGCATTCCAGTAAGGCCTTTCAACAAACTCTGCAATATCTTTATCCTCTTGAGTATAATCTGGAGCATCTGCTCTCATAACGCTATACCAACCAACCCCGTCAAAACCTAAAGCTCGTTTGATCTCATGAACAAAAGGAACATATCCTGCACTAGTTCCCATGGTGGTGTTTGCATAAATAACCGGGTATAATGTTCCCCCAATTGGCGTATTAATTCCCTCATTGTATGTTTGTGTGTTGTATGTTCCAAATTCTATATTTATTCCTGTGTTATTTAATTGTGTTAAACTTTCTGCAAAGATATAAACATTACCCTCATCAGACTGCAAATTTGTAAACCAATTTCTCATAGTGTTTTTTTGAGTATTATTTAATGAGTTTCCTAAATAAAACCAAATAGTATCTTGTCGAGTACCATTACTTGTTTGATCTCTTATATGTTGTGCTGAAGAACTCGCAAGTTTTAGTGGAAGAACTGCACTAAAGTTTGAATTAACACTATCAGCAGGATTATCTATTGAGACGGGAGTTGTAAAATTAGTACCAGCAAAAGAATAACGACCAGTAATTCCGCCAACATCAAAAGTGATTTCTTCACCTAAAGGCAAACCTTCAACCATGAAATAACCATTACTATTTGAAGTAGCTGTATATTCATCACCGGTACTATTAACAGTAACTCTAACTTGAGCATTAGCTAAAGTTTGAGAAGTATTTTCTAATTTCCAAACAAAACCTTCAAGATCTAAATTAGGCGTTAACTGCGGTACAGGTGTAGCATATAGTATAACAAACTCTGTAGTATCGGTTATTGTAACAAGACAACTGTCAGTATAATGCCCGGTACCCCATAAAGTAGTATCCATGGGAGGAGTCCACTTTACCCAGTAATTAGCAGCAAAATGTTCACCATAAATTGTGTCATCGGGAATAGTATCGATGTAGATAGGCAATGTAATAAAACTTCCTGACTCCTCAGTATAAACGGTGTCAAGTGTAATCATTTCAACTGAATCCGGCCAAATATATAAATCAGAATCAACATTAGTACTACCACCCCCTGTGGTGTCTTTTAAACCAAAATATGCTTGTCTGTAAACAGTTTCAATCAACAATTTCATATTGAAAGAAATTGCAGAAGAATTAAGCCCATCATGTATTGTAATAAGCGTGCTGTCAGTATAGTAATCCTGATGCTCCCATTTTGCCCAATAGTCTGCTTCATAATCGCTTTTTCCATGTTTAGTTGATTGTAATGCGGTCTCACTGCTTAGGTAATTTTCAAATAAAACCCGATTATTTTCAGTTGAGCCATTCTTTTCGTTTAGGTTGTTGCTTGTGAACAAGGTCGACCCATTTGGAGGTAAATTCTGCTTCATAAACTTTCCTGAAATTTTGAGGCCGCTCTCAGTTTTTATGTGATAAATATACATCCCTGTTTCAAGATTATGCAATTGAAGATATGTATTACTTCCTGAAATATCTTTTTCCAGAACAATGTTACCACTCATATTATAAAATGAAATTATGGCTCAACAGAAATAGCCGGTGGGGAAAAGAAATCCATCTATCTTAGCGGCATGGAAACACAAGATATAATTCGCTATTTGCTGCCTGCCGAGATGCTGGATTATTTTGAGCTGGTAGCCATAAAAG
>Ga0210036_1001306_pt1 | contig 28147 bp, 30 predicted proteins | sample CryGeymeta201515_FD_185469 | JGI IMG/M metagenome (GOLD analysis project Ga0210036, IMG submission 185469) | Groundwater microbial communities from Crystal Geyser aquifers in Utah, USA - Crystal Geyser metaG 2015-15 (SPAdes) (version 2) | ecosystem: Environmental > Aquatic > Deep subsurface >...
CCGGGCTGGAAGATTCGGAGGCTGTACTGGCAATTCTGCAAAGAACCGGCTTATTGGAATTCGTGGATATGGGCACCTCACCGGTGGAGGAAGGTACTATCATTCAGACCGACTACGGACAAACCTCCACGGCTCCTTCCGGGACCTCGACTCTTGAATCCACCACACCGGGCGTCACCCCAGCCGAGGCCTCGCCAACGCCCTCGGCAAGCGGCACACCCGAAGCGACGGCCACGCCTGCCGCCGAAGCGCCGACCATTTACCATACGGTGGTGACCGGCGCGTCCCTCAAGACCGTAACCGTCGTCCGCGACTCCACCACTGGCGCCTACGAGATTTCCACCGTGCTGAAAACCGATTCGGCGCAATTGTTCTCTGATTTCACCGGCAGCCACGTCAACCAGTATATGGCCCTCGTACTGGATAAGGAAGTCATCTCTGTGCTGATCATCAAGAATCAGATCCCCGATGGTCAGGGAGTCATTCAAGGCAAATTCACAAGTGAAAGCGCCAACGCTTTGGCCATTCAATTGCGCTACGGTTCGCTGCCCGTCCCGCTGAAAATCGTCGAGACGCGCATCGTTGGCCCAACCTTGGGCGAAGATTCCCTACAAAAAAGCCTGATCGCAGGTGTAGCCGGCATGATTATCGTTATCCTGTTCATGTCCCTTTATTATCGCCTGCCCGGCATCGTTGCCGACATTTCCATACTATTTTATGCTGCGATTGCATTTGCCATATTCAAGTACTTCCACTTCACATTGACTCTTCCGGGCATTGCCGGTTTTATGCTCTCCACAGGCGCGGCGTTGGATGCCAACATTCTTGTTTTCGAACGTTTGAAGGAGGAGCTGCGCAGCGGCCGTACACTGGCACAGTCTGTTGAACAAGGCTGGAAACGCGCCTGGCCGTCCATCCGCGACTCGAACATTGCCGCCCTCATCACCTCGGCCATCCTGTTCTGGTTTGGCAGTACATTCGGTGCGACCATCGTCAAAGGCTTCTCGCTGACGCTGGCGATCGGTGTCATCGTCAGCTTGTTTACTGCCATCTTTGTCACCCGCAACCTGCTAGCGCTGGTCTTGCAGTGGTTCAAACCCAAGAATTATTCCCGCTGGTTTGGCATCTAGAGGAGCCGGATATGAATATCCTCAAAAAACGCTACATCTTCTTTGCTCTGTCACTACTGATCATCATCCCTGGCTTGATAATTTTAGGGGTGAAGGCTGCACAAAAAAACCTTCCGCTTTCGATTGACTTTACGGGTGGCAGCCTGCTCGAGGTCCAGTTCGAGGCCGGTTCAGTTCCCCAACCGGCAGATGTGCTTGCGCTTTACGAAAACTTCGGCACCCGAGATGCCCAGGTACAGACAACCGAAAGCGGGTCCATCTTGATTCGCTCCGCCTTCATGGACGAACCCACTCGGGATCAGGTCATCACCGCCATGAAGGATCAGTTCGGGGGCGAGATGACTATCCTGCGTTTCGACAGCGTCGGCCCATCCATTGGCAAACAGGTAACCTCCCGCGCCGCCATCGCTGTCGGTATTGCTGCGCTGGCCATCCTGATTTACATCACCCTGGCTTTCCGCCGCGTGGAACATGCCTTCCGCTTGGGCCTGTGCGCCATCATTGCCATGCTGCACGATGTAGCCATTGTCTTTAGCCTGGTGGCGTTCGGTTCGCTGCTCTTCGGCTGGGAAATAGACGCTCTCTTCCTAACCGCTTTGCTGACCGTGATTGGCTTCTCGATGCAGGATAAAATCGTGGTATTCGACCGCATCCGCGAAAACTCCAATGTTCTACGCCGCCTTGAATTCGAGAAAATGGTCAACCACTCCATTGTGCAGACACTGCAACGATCCATCAACACCCAGTTGATGACCGTCGAATTCCTGCTGCTGGCGCTGGCGTTGTTTGGCGGCGTCACCCTGCGCGAATTCGCGGTCGTATTGCTTGTCGGCCTGTTGAGTGGTACATATTCTTCAATATTCATCGCCTCACCCATTTTGGTCGTTTGGGAAAACCGTGAATGGCGCACCTGGTTCCATCGTCCTGAACGGAGCGGAGCGTAGTCGAAGGGCGCCGCAGACCTGCCAGCGCGTAGTGGCTTTGCCTCCCCATACTTCCGAAGCCCACCAGGCTTCGGAAGTATTAGAATAACCTGATGACCGCCATCGCTTACGCAACATTGACTTTGGGAAGCGCCGCCCTGTGGGGTTTTGTAAACGGCTGGCTGCTCTACTTCTACCTCCCGCCGCAAGGACAGGGTATCCCGTTGGTTCCGGCGGCTTTGTACAGCCTGATCATGCTGGCCAGCCGGGTCATCACCATCCTCATCAGCCTGCCCACCGGCCACCTCTCCGACCGGACGCGCAGCCGCTGGGGCCGCCGCCTGCCGTATATCTTTGCAGGCTCGGCAGCCATGCTCGGATTGTTCGTTCTCCTCTGGCTGCCGCCGCGGCCGGCCGAGTCGGCATTGAATGGGCTGTACCTGGCTGTCGTCCTCATTCTCTTCAACATCGCCTATAGTTTCCGCCTCATTCCCTACGAAGCGCTGCTGCCCGAACTGGCCTCCAGCGACGCAGAGCGGGTGAAAATCTCTGCCTGGCAGGCCGGTTTCCAGCTCACCGGCGCCATCCTGGCTGGCTTTGCCGGGCCGTTGATCGAAGGATTGGGTTATTTCAATGCCGCGTTGATCTTTGCAGCCATCACTCTGCCCGCCCTCTTCCTGCCCTTTCTTGCACTTCGTGAAAAGCAACCGGCCCTGACCGACTCTGCCCTGCCCCAAGATTTCCGCCAGAGCCTGCGCGCCATCCTGCAAAACCGCGCCTTTCGATTATTCCTCGTCTCCTGGGGATTGTTCTGGATGGCATCCACGTTCATACTGGAGACCATCCCCTTCATCGCCACCGAGATCTGCGGACTGAGCGAGGCTGGGACGGTCTATCTCTACCTGCCGGCAATTCTCGTCTCGCTGCTGTGCTTTCCCTTCATCACCTGGCTGGCAGGGCGCTTTGGCAAACAGCGCGTCCTCCTGGCTTCATTTCTTGCATCCGCATTGACTTTGCCCCTCCTGTTGCTCATCCACAAAGACCTACCCCTTCCCCTGCCCATCCAGGGTGTCTTGTGGGTATCGCTGCAGGCAGCGGCCATGTCCGGTCTGCAGGTGCTGCCCTATGCCATCGCCGCCGAAATCACCGATCACGATGCCCAGGCTACCGGCCAGCGCCGCCAGGGAATCTATTACGCCGGCTGGGGCGTTTTCGAGCAGCTCGCCAGCGGGGCTGCATCCGCGCTCCTGCCGTTGTTTCTTTTACTGGGCAGCAGTCGCAGCCAGCCGCAAGGGCCGCTGGGAATTCGCCTGCTGGGCATCGCCGCAGGCGTTCTCATGCTGGCTGGTTTCTTGATTTTCCTCCGCTATCCGCTTGCCAAACAAACCGGTTGACTTTACAATATACACTAGACTTTATTCGTAATAGACCGACTGCTTTCTTTTGCATCGAATTTTCACGAATTTCTCGAAAAAATCCGTTCAATTCGGGTAATTCGATGCAGAAATATTATTGCAGATGATGTAGATAATTTGCAAGGAAGTAATGGCTCCATCGGCCATAGCCCATCAGCGACTGCTTATTTTGCGTTATACGTCAAACCTCAAGATAGTGCAGCATTGAAGTATCTGCGAAATACTATTAATCCGGATGGGGGTGCTACGGACTTTGTTCCTTTTGATATGTTTGAGGCAGCCTGGAGCCTGTGGAACCTCTCCCTATTGGAATCATGGGATCAGGAAACCATCTTACTTTTTCATCCTCATATCGACCATTTAAAGCAAGGATGGGAAAAAGGCAAAGGCATCGGATTATCAGTGGATTATACTGTATTCCCGATGGCGATAATACAGCGATGGCTTTTGAGGTACTCACCCGTTTTGGATATCATTCTGATGCTGAAGCTATATTATCATTCGAAGAAAATAAACACTTCTGTACCTATCATTACGAAGCCCATAGCTCTACAAGTGTAAATATACATGCACTAGGTGCATTGCGACAGGCAGGTTATGCACCGGCCTCTTCCAACATGCAAAAGATTTTAACGTTTTTACAGAAAACAAAAGTTAATGATTCTTTTTGGTTCGACAAATGGCATCTTTCGCCATATTACACGACCTCGCATGCGGTTATTGCTAGTGCAGGATATACAAACGATCTTATCGAAAAATCCATTGAGTGGATCATTAACAGTCAAAACCCGGATGGTTCATGGGGTTATCAAATCCCCACTGCGGAAGAAACAGCCTATTGCTTGCAGTCGCTTTGCATATGGAAGCGTCGTGGTGGAAAAGTACCCAACTGTACCCTGCAAAGCGCCAGAAACTGGCTGAGTCAACATATCGAGCCGCCCTATCCTTTTCTCTGGATTGGAAAAGGACTTTACACAGTGGAGTTGGTGATTCGCTCGGCTATTTATAGCGCGCTTTTATTAGCACAAGAGAGCTAACATGTTCAAGAATATAAAAAACTGGATCCATATAAATACTCTTGACCCTAACGAAATTCGACGTCGTAACCTTTTGAACACCTTGGTTAAAGGAACCTTGATTATTGCGATTCTCGCGGCCATAATAACGAGTATATATATAATCGTTTTCAATGCATGGTCGCAGCCAGGTATCCAGTTAATGCTTATTAGTAGCCTTATATTCTTTCTTGGCGGTTTGACAATTTACATAATCAATCGTCGAGCTAGCTTAGTTGCAGCCATCCTTTTCCTTTTACTTCTGACGTTAGCCTCTTCCGTCAGTGATACCCCCGCACAATTAGCTGATGGACGGTCGTTATTTGTATACACTCTCCCCATAGCTATTGCAAGCTTGATTATCCATCCAATAGCTAGCTTCTTCTTTGCGATTCTTAGTAGTGTAATCATCGTTTTATTGGCGCTATCTGTTTCAATCGTCCCAAATATACCTGCAATTTTTGGTTTCTTATTTCTTGCCTTAATCTCCTGGTTCTCCGCCCGCAGCCTTGAACGAGCCCTAAAAGACCTTCGCTCTACAAACGCCAACCTCGACCAACTCGTCACCGAGCGGACGAGAGCCCTGGTCGAATCGCTGGCCCGTGAACGGATCGAGGCCGGGCGCAGCATCGCCATCCTGGAAAGCATTACGGATGGTGTGATTGTTTACGACATTCACGGGAAGGCCATCGTGGCAAATCCGGCCACCACACAATTGCTCAGCCTGCCCCACGAACAGGTGATCAATTCATCCAAAGATGATCTGACCCGCGCCAAAGCGCTGAACGCCAATGATCGCAGGATATTGAGTGACCTGCTGACCAATCCAGGTCAACAACCGGCCAGTTACCGCCTCCACTGGGGAAAGAAGACTTTTTCCGTCAGCTCTGCGCAGGTTTTCGATACCGAAGAGACGCGCATCGGCACGGTGGCGGTCTTCCGCGATTTTACCCACGAGGCGGAAATCGAGAAGATGAAAGATACCATCCTGGCGACCGTCTCGCACGAGCTGCGCACCCCGCTGAATGCAATCCTCGGCCACGTGGAAATGCTCAAGGAGGCCGTCTACGGCCCGATCAACGCGAAACAGGCGCGGGCGTCCGAGCGGATCATCTCGAACACGCGCCGGCTGCTGGATATCGTCAGCGACTTGCTGGATCAGGCTCAAATCGAAGCCGGTAGAATGTCCTTCAAGATCAGCCCCTTCAAACCAGGCGAACTGCTCGACAATGTGCGCGGTCTGATGTCCAAAACGTCTGCCGATAAACACCTGGCCCTGACCGGCGAGATCGAGCCTGAGGTGCCAGAAATCCTGATTGGCGACCCCACACGGCTGCAGCAGATCCTGGTGAACCTGGTCATTAATGCCTTGAAATTCACCGAAAAAGGCTCGGTGCATATTCGCCTGTTCTGCCCGGATAGGAAGCATTGGGCCATGGAAGTTCGGGATACCGGCATGGGCATCCCGGAGGACGAACAGGAACACATTTTCGACCCATTCCGTCAGGTGGATAACAACATGACGCGTAAACACGCCGGCTTCGGCCTGGGATTGTCCATCGTCAACCAACTCGTCGCTCTCATGGGTGGGAAGGTAGCCGTGAAAAGCACGCCGGGCGCCGGGAGTGTCTTCACCGTAACATTGCCAATCGTGCAGACAGGAGGATTACAGCATGAGTGATCTAGCATACGTCATCGAGGATGATGAAGATCTGTCCATGATCTTTTCCGAGGCTTTACTGGCCGCCAACTATGAGGTCGAAACGATCGTCAATGGGTTGACCGCGCGCCAGCGCCTGCAAGAAGGCGCACCTCACCTCGTGCTGCTGGACTTGCATCTCCCGGGGCTTTCTGGTGAGGAGTTATTGACCCAGATCCGCGCCGACAAGCGGCTGGAAAAAACGATCGTCGTCATCGCCACTGCGGATGCGCGCCTGGGCGACGCCTATCGCGATTCCGCTGATTACATCCTCATCAAGCCCATCAGCTTCACACAGTTGCGCGACCTGACCCTCCGAATGCACAGCAGGAATGAAAAGGATTGAACTCCAAAAAACGAAAGACCCTCACACGAGGGTCAAGGCTGGGGGCGGAGGAGTCGAACCTCCACATACAGATCCAGAGTCTGCTGTCCTACCATTAGACGAGCCCCCACCGGGCAAGCGGGGGGATTCTATCATACGCAAGCACCTCCGTCCAGTCAATTTGTTATAATAGACACCTTGAAGCAATACTGTTTAGATAAGCCCGTAGAGACGACTCCTCGCGAAGCACCCTGCGGGCACGCCGTCGGGCATGGGAGCCCGACCCTCTTATCTAAAAAGCCCGACCCTCTTATCTAAAAAGTATCGCACCTCGAAGGCATTCTTGCTCCGGCTGAAATTATACGCCAGAAGGACAGTCCCATGGACACCAACGAATCCAAGCCCACCAACTTCATCCTCGAAGCCGTCGCCGAGGACCTGAAAACTGGCCGCTTCGACTACGTCCGCACACGCCTGCCCCCCGAGCCGAACGGCTACCTGCACATCGGCCACGTCAAAGCCTTCCTGATTGATTACAACACCGCCAAAGAGTTCGGCGGCGAGTTGATCCTGCGCTTCGACGATACCAACCCGACCAAGGAAGAGACTGAATTCGTCGAAGCCATCGAAGAAGATGCTCAGTGGCTGGGCATCCATTGGGCCAAAGTGACGTTCGCCTCGGATTACTTCGACCGGCTCTACGAGTGGGCCGTCCGCCTCGTCAAAAAGGGCCTGGCTTACGTGGATGACCAGTCCGCCAAGGAAATGAGCGTCAGCCGCGGCACCCTGCCCCGGGGGACGAAGTGGAGCCAGACTGAATCGGCTTTGAAGCCAGGCATCGAGTCCCCCTACCGGAATCGCCCGGTCGAAGAAAATCTCGACCTGCTCGAACGGATGAAGAACGGCGAGTTCCCGGAAGGCAGCCGCGTCCTGCGCGCCAAAATTGACATGGCCCATCCCAACATCCTCATGCGCGACCCGGTCATGTACCGCATCATGCACGCGACACACCACCGCACCGGCGACAAGTGGAGCATCTACCCGATGTACGACTGGTCGCACGGCCAAAACGACTCGATGGAGGGTATCACCCACTCGCTCTGCTCGTTCGAATACGAGATCCACCGCCCGCTCTACGAGTGGTTTCTGGAGCAACTGGGTGAGTTTAAGACGCGCCAGATCGAGTTCTCCCGCCTCAACCTGACCTACGCCATGATGAGCAAGCGCAAACTGCGCAAACTTGTCGAGAGGGGCGTCGTGCGCGGTTGGGATGACCCGCGTCTCACCACCCTGCGCGGCCTGCGCCGGCGCGGCGTCAACCCCGAGGCCATCCTCGACTTCAACGACAGGATCGGCGTCGCAAAAACCAATTCCTGGGTGGAAATGGCCCTGCTCGAAGCCTGCATCCGCACCGACTTGAACAAGCGCTCCCCGCGCCGCATGGCAGTGCTGCGTCCGCTGAAACTGGTGATTGACAACTATCCCGAGGCTCAAGTGGAATGGATGGAGGCCGTCAACAACCCCGAGGATGAGTCCGCTGGGACGCGCAAAGTCCCGTTCTCGAAGGTACTCTACATTGACCGGGACGACTTCCGCGAGACGCCGCCGCCCAAGTATTTCCGCCTGTATCCGGGCAATGAGGTGCGCCTGCGCTACGCCTATCTCGTCACCTGTACGTCGTTCGTGCGGGACCCGGGGACGGGCGCGCTGACCGAGGTGCATTGTACCTACGACCCGGCCACGCACGGCGGCGACGCGCCCGACGGTCGCAAGGTCAAGTCCACTATCCACTGGGTCTCGGCGCAACACGCCGCGAAGGCGGAAGTCCGCCTCTACGACCGGCTGTTCACCGTCGAGCGTCCCGACGAGGTCGAAGATATCAACGAAATCATCAACCCCAATTCACTCGAAGTGCTGAACGATTGCTACCTTGAACCTTCTCTCGCTGAAGCCAAAACCGGCGATAAATTCCAGTTCGAGCGCACCGGTTACTTCTGCGCCGACCCTGATTCAACGCCGGAGAAACTTGTTTTCAATCGCACGGTATCGTTGAGAGATACGTGGTCAAAGATAGAGCAGAAACAAGGCAACCGAAGTCCGTAGAAGTTGAGCCGTTCGTAGTAGCGGACGTAACGGAGTGAAGTCCGCTGAGGCGACACTCCGCTTCGCGGGGCGGTAATTTACCCGGCGATCGCTTCCACCAGCGGCGTGACCTCCTGCTGCAACCGGTCGCCCAGGGCGTCTTTGGCAGTTTCCAGGTCGTAAAGCGTCTGCAAGTTCAGCCAGAATTCGGCGGTCGTGTTGGTGGCGCGCGCCAGTCGCAGGGCAGTATCAGCGGTCACACCGCGCCGGCCGCGCACTACGTCATTCATTTTGCTAACCCATCCGGCCTTTATGGTAGCTCCTGGCTACCATGAATGACTGCATCACGGTCTGATTATATCCTGCTTTTCGGTAAACAGTAACCCCAATGACATGGTCATAACCCTTGACAGATTCGCCGGTAAAGTTATACTGTATACAGTACCATCAAAACTGGTCTGGTGGCTCGCAAGAGTTCGAGCGCGACCATCCGGCCGCCGGAAAGGAGAACCGCCGTGTTCACACATCCATTAGTGCGTCTTCAGGCATACTTTCATCCAGCGATATATCACCGTTTGCAGGAGCAAGCTCGTCACCAGCATAAATCCATTGCCCAGATCGTCCGTGAGGCGGTAGAGCAGTACCTGAGCGCCGTGGAGCAGGAGCCGGCCAACCCTGCTGATCCCATCTGGCGCATTCCAGCCCTGGCAACCAAATATGGCGGCAGCCGTTTGAGCGATGCTGCCATTCGCCACGATGAACACCTATACGACCGGGAAGGGATCGGATGAGACGCTGTTTCGTGGATACCTCCTTCTGGATCGCCCTTTTCGACCGCAACGATCCTGCCCATGAACGGGTTACGGCATTCTGGCAGGAACTGGCGCGGGAGCCGCTCCGGCTGATGACAAGTGAATTCGTGTTGGATGAAGCGTACACTTTTCTGCGCCGTCATGTTGACCTTCATGCGGCCATGGATCTGCACGAGGCTATCCAAGCCAGCCGTTTGATCGAGGTCCTGGAGGTGCGCGCGCCTATCCTGACCGCCGCTTGGGATACTTTCATTAAGTACGATGACAAGGTTCTTTCCTTCACAGATTGTACGAGTTTTGTGCTCATGTGGCGCAATGACCTGAGCGAGGCGCTCACCTTGGACGCTGATTTTGCCCAAGTGGGGTTTGTCCAATTGCCTTGATGAGCGGCGCTACGAACTCAACATTAAAGTAGAATACCGCTTACGTTATATGACGCTCGGAAGCAAAATACAAGAGGTATAATCTCTGCATGGATCTCATCGGCCACATCCTGGCTGCCCTGGCTGCCATCGCGGCCGGGCTGATCAACGCGCTGGCGGGCGGCGGTACACTCATCACTTTTCCCGTCCTGATGGCGGTCGGGCTTCCCGCCGTCTCGGCCAATGTGACCAACACCGTGGCGCTCTGCCCCGGCTACCTGGGCGGGACGCTGGCGCAGTCCAAAGACCTGAAAGACCAGAAGAAACGGCTATGGGTATTGCTCCCCGCCGGAGTGCTCGGCGGCCTGGCGGGCGGTATCCTGCTCCTGAACACCGGCGAGAAGCTCTTTGCCGATCTGGTGCCCTACCTTATCCTTCTGGCATCCACACTGCTGGCTATCCAGAACCCGGTGCGCGCCTGGTTAACCCACCGCGCGGAGCATTCGTTGTCACAGGAACAAGGGAAAGCAAAGGTCGTATCCGAATTTTGGGCATTTATCCCGGTTTTCCTGGCAGCCATCTACGGCGGTTATTTTGGCGCCGGGCTGAGCGTGATCGTACTGGCCGTCCTGGGTCTGGCGCTGAACGACAACCTGACGCGTCTGAATGCTCTGAAGCAGGGAATAGCCTTCGTAACCAACCTCGCCGCGGCGCTGTTCTTCGTCTTCTCCGGTAAGGTCCACTGGACGGTCGCGCTGCTCATGGCCGTAGGCGCGCTGCTCGGCGGCGCGCTGGGCGGACGGCTGGCCAGCAAGATCAAGCCTGCCACCTTGCGCTGGATTGTGGTTACGATTGGGTTCGTGGTGGGGATTATTTACCTGGTGCGATCATTTGTTGCTTGAAACGGGTGGCAGCCACCTATACTTCGAACAGCGGGGGGCTGCTATTCGTGATAAAATTATTCCGGTGTTGCCATGCCCATCATTTGCTTCTTTGACGGAATCAAAATCATGATGTTCTACCGTGAACATTTCCCCGCCCATTTCCATGTAGAGGTGGGAGATGAATCAGCCCTGATCGGAATTGACCCAATCATGATTCTTGAAGGTCGCCTGTCGCGTCCTACTCGCTCAAAAGTGTTCGAATGGGCTGCGATCCATCAGTCAGAACTGCGCGCCAACTGGGAATTGGCACGCGGACGCCTGCCTCTTCTCCGTATCCCGCCATTAGATTGATAGAGGTGTTGCCATGATTATTCATATTACCCAGGTAAGAGTATTTGCCCCCTATTCCCTCGAATTGGCTTTCACTGATGGCAAGCGCAAACAAATCAACCTGCGTCATGAACTTTACGGACCGATTTTCGAGCCGTTACGCGATCCCGCTTACTTTGCCCAGGCGCGCCTTGATCCCGATACACATACCGTCTGTTGGCCCAACGGAGCCGATTTTGCCCCTGAATTTTTATACGAGATGGAGCCGGAAGAGTCGTCCCGGGTGATGGCGGAAACAACCGCATAAACACAGACTTCGGGCTGGTTAGCCGTAATGTGATTTCCATTCTAAACCAAATCCAGGATATGCTGGGATTGCACTTCATCTTTTCTGATTTTCATCAAGGTACATCTGGATGCCACCAATCCCACCAGGCTGGCCAGTCAATATAGCCGTACTCCCCAGCAGGTTCTGGTTTTGGGGTTAATTCAGGAACGATTTGGCACAGTCCATCGCCATTAGAGCGCATTAGCCACAGGCTCGCATTCTCTTTGTCTAAGCGCACAAAGAGAATGTGCTTTCCATCTACTGACCATAGAGGCAACTCATCACAGAATCGTTCATCATTGGTCAACTGGTGAAGTCGTTTAGAAACAACCTCAACCACCCATATTCGCCGTTGGACACAGACATCCCTCTGGTTTTGCGCAGCAGAGGATTTTTCCGCACCAACAGAAGTGGCACTATAAGCGATGCGCTCACTGTCAGGGGCCCAAGCTGGATAGATCGAGGATTGGTAAGCAAGATCAATCAGTAACTGCTCTGAAGGCCTCTTTGGATCAGCAACAACCAGATTCTGTTCGATCGTGAAATAGGCAAGTTGGCCATTTAAAGACCAGTCCAAGAATTCACCCGAAGGAACTGTTTTTGATGCTGTGCACTGAGCCTGTCCACCAGGAACAGATATCGGGCATAATGGCAATCCTTCTTTTTCGAAAAAAGTTATTTCCGTGTCCCAACGCCAGCTTGCTATCCAATGCCCCTCTGGTGATACCTCCCCAAGAAGTGGAACCTCACGCATGTTGCTGGTTTTAAATATAGTGACAGTATCTTTTTGCTCCAGGTCTAACTTCTCCAGGGATACCACATACAACCCGTCCACTACACTGCCTTTGTTAAAAACCATTGTTTCACCCAGGTCATCCCAAATGAAGTTTTCAATTGAATAGTCCGGGGAGATGGGTATGACTGTGCTGGACGTTTTATTGGTTATATTCCAAATAATAAGGCCTTCGCCTGGAGAGAAGTAGATCAGGCGACTGCCTGAGGATGACCATGTGAACCATTCGACCGGTAATTCGCTCACCGGAAAAACCTGATGCGCGGTCAAATCCATCACCCAAAGCTGATCTTTTTTGCGGTAAGCGATTTTACTGCCATCAAATGCCCATTGAGGGTGACTGTTGTAACCATCCTGGGTCAATCGCACTGTCTGCTTAGCATCCAGGTCATAGATCCACACATCACCACCCATGACGTACGCTACTTTTCCCAGAATGGCCTCCGATTCATCTGTTTCCAGGGCAATTTGAATATCAAGAACAGGTTGGCAGGCAGCCAGCAATGCCAGACAAGTGAGAATGAAAAAGCAAATCGCAGGTACTTTCCCCCTCTGCGATAAAAAGCCGTTATCGTGCTTTTTTTGACCCATGACGATTATCCTGGATGTCAGAAGTGTAAGCGAGGCCTTATCGCCATCCTGCTACGATCGCATTAACAGGCGCGGAGAATGATTCAACTTCTCCCGTTTGCAATTGGACTAACATGGCTTCGTCATTTGTGTCATGCATCAGTACGATCCACTCTCCATCCGGGCTGATACTAATTGTATGAAAGATTGGATCGGAGACCTGCGCCACCTGGTCGGTTGCTCCAGATTCCACAGCCAAACTCCACAACCCATAAGAAGTCGTGGCTGGCGCCTCGTAAATATTTTCAACGAGCATGAAGTACAACCTTTGGCTGTCGGGAGACCAGTGCAAACCCCCGAAACCTACGTAGCTGGGCGCGTTAGGAAGCGTGAACACGCGCGGCGGCGTTAAGGGCAGAGAGGGAAGGTCGTACAGGTGAACAACACTTTCCAACTGGCCGGTTGTGTCCGTACGTTGGGCAAACGTCGCTAACAGGCGGGCGTCCGGGGCAAGCGTAGCAAAAGATGTTCCCTGAACTGGGAGTTCTCTGGAAATTTCTCCCTGCTCAAGATCTATCACCAGAACCTCGTTAAACTCGGGATCCTGTCCAAAGGGCAGGCAGTACAAACCCCGCCTGTCTCTCGTCATACCCAATATGTGCAAGTTTTTAGGAAAAGAAAGCTCAGAATGCACGATATCCTCATCAAGATCAAAATATCCGATGAGGGTGTTCTGCCCACTCTCAGTACCATAATAAATTATCCTGGAATAGCCGGCAGCATAGATTAAACCTCCCCAAAGAATCGGCATATCGAAACGCAACACGAGATCGCTTGTGCCCTCTGAGAGAAGAATCCTTTGGATGCCCTGTTCACGAAGCAGGTACAATGTTTCTCCCACCAGGACGGCGTCTTTTATTGGACCCAGTTCAGGTAAATCATTGAGGTGTTCTGGGGCATTGCTGCCAACCTGTTCCATCAGGACATCTCCCTTGAGAAAGACAAATACAGGCGAAATGATTTTGGCAGCGATGTTGCTCGCCGAGGGAGTTCCTGTTAGCGTTGACGTGGCTAATTCGGCAGGGGTCTTCTCTTCGGTTGCTGTGGACGTGGATAGTTTCTCCTCAGAACCGATTGTCTCCCTCACAACCTCCTGAGGCATACAGGCACTGAGCAGAACACAGAGGCAGAACCAGAGAGAGAATATTTGCTTTACCATTGAAGACTCCTTGATGTCATATCGACAATGTGCAAGATAGAGAGGGGACACCCTGAGATTTCGGAGGCTCTTTGGGAATTAGCGTGGTGCTGGCTACATATGGCGGTGATTCTCTCGATTTTCGGCAAAACCGCCCCCGCATATGGGGGCTACCACGGAGATTCCCAGAGAACCGATTCGGATATCCCCTCTTTCATTTTTCACTCAACAACTATTATTAGGGGCAGACATTGTTATACCGGCGAGGGTTGTAGCCGGAGAACCTGGTCCACTTGCTGTAAATATACACTACACGGTCATAGGAATTGTACGTCGTAGACTCATAATCCCACATACCGTCTCGAAACCTCCCCAGTCATATGACACACTGGAATATGTGCCTGCACCGCCCAGGTAACGTGGCTTTTGCCGCCCGGAACAAGCCCCATTGATATTCGTCGAGCTGAGGTATTTTGAATTGTTTCGGTAACTGGAGGCAGTACTTATGATTGTGTTACGAGATACGCAAGCCTTGACCCCAAAGCTCTCATCATGAATTTCTGCGGGGTTGCTCGTCAAGGGCGGTTCGTAGAGGATTGAGTCAAGACTCTGTGTGAAAACTAACCGCCAAACTTCTACCCGATCAGGGCGAGTGGCAAGCACATATACCGAACCGTCAGGGCCTATAGCGAGCCCCTGCTGGACGTACGTGTATTGCTCTGCAATTGGCACACGAGCCACTCCCATGTATTTGCCCAAGGCATCATAGTGGCGAACGGTTTGATCGACCTGCAATCCGGTATCCGGGTTCAGGGCCAGTTCTTCCAGGGCCACAAAGAAGTCGTCTTGGGGGCCAAAGCCTAAGATCTGCATGCCACCCAGATCATACTCTGTTTCTACTTCAATGTGCAATTGACCCGCTAAAATTGTGCCACGCTTTGGAGTGAGTGAGTTTAGTCCAGAAGCATTGGCTGCAAAAAGTCCTCCTTTGTGAATATATCCATTGGTGGTCATCGCTTCAACCGGATTACCTGTTGCATCCGTGAATTGAGTAACGTAAGCATCACCCTCTCGTTCCACCAGCAATTCCCCTCGATTTCCGAGAGCAATCCCCGTAAGACCATCCTCCAGGTGTAAACCGGGTGGCAGATCATATTTTCCCAATGCAGCTCCATCCTCTGCGAGACGAATCACTTTTGGTGGCATAGATGCTTGATCGAGTACCCATATCCCGGCTTTTGCCGCTTCGACATCGGTAGCGCCGACGATAAGGCCTTTCAGATCGATTTTACCAAGCAGATTACCCGCCGGACTGTAATGAAGAAGACGACCTCCGACTGTGTCTGCGATCCAGAAACTTCCATCTGGCGCCACCGTGAAGGCCGCTGGTCCCCACGTAAGCATTTCAGGAATGTCAACGCCTTCGTAGTGGATACCATTTTCTCCAACCGGAACAGTAAATACAACCTCATGGGCATTTCCAGATTGGGCATAGGCCTGGAATTGGAGCCCGGATAGGCCTGTATCCCTAAAACCTAAAGCCAGTGAAATGAGCAACAGAATTGCGAAAAACTTAATCTTGTTCATTTTTGATCTCCCGAAACTGAAAACCCTGCCAGCATCCGTGTGGTGTTTTAATTTTATCATTCCCAAGTTTCGGGGATATATCAGCAGTGTAACAGTGTGTAACAACCTTTCAAGACGCAACTGGTAAGCGCATGGTAAAGACCGTGCCCTGCCCGGGCCGGCTGCGCACCGCAACCGTTCCCTCATGACGAGCTATAATGGTTCGCACCATAGCCAGACCCAACCCACTGCCCGGGCATCCCTGCGCGTTTTTCCCCCGATAGAGCTCCTCAAAAATGTGGGGCAGGTCTTCTGGCGGGATGCCCGGCCCGTTATCTGTGACCTCCACAACGAACCACGGGCTTACTTCGAACGCCCGCACTTCAATCTCAGAAGAAGGTGGGGTGAACTTGAGGGCGTTGTCCACCAGGTTGAAGCAGGCCAGCCACAAGAGACCACGATCCCCTGGCACGGGTGATAATTTCCAGGGGGACTGAAGCAGCGTCAGGTGCAGGCGACGCTCTGAGATGCCGGGATGATCCTGAACCGCTTCTACCACCTCCTCGAGCAGTTCGCCGACGTCGACCGGCTCGCGTTCGATGGCGTGCTCTTCGGTCTGGGCCAGTTTACGCAGATCGGTGATCAAACTCCTGAGTCGCTCTACCTGGCCGTTCATGTCGCTCAAAACCTTGTCGGCCTGCTCGATGGGCACCTCCTCCGCTAAGTAAGCCAGCTCGGCCTGGAGCGCCGTCAATGGGTTTTTCAATTCGTGATCCAACCGCCGCAGGAAGCGGCGCCGCTCTTGTTTGGCTTCTTCCCTCGCGTTTTCTACGGCCATTCGGAGGCGAGTATTTGCTCTACGGCGGAATGACCAGAACCCAAAGGCACTGGCGGTTAGAATGCCGCCCGCTATGAAGAGGGACGTTCCCAGGTCGAACCGAACCTGGAAGTGCAGGACAGGGTTGGCGACCCTCGGGGATTGCAGGGCTACGGCGAGGATTAGGCCAACTGCCAAAGGAGAGAGAATCAAGACGATCACGGATACACGGCGCAATTTCATCTCGTCTACTCGTCCGCACTCTCTACAGGAGCCATAAAGCGATAGCCTATCCCGGTCATTGTTTCAATGTATGCCGTCTGCTCGTCGTCGCCGATGGCGTGGCGTATCTCGGCAATGCGCACATCCACCGCCCGGGAGGCCACCGGTTGCATCCAGCCCCACACCGCGTCCATCAATTGTTCCCGGCTGAACACCTGATCGGGATGAAGCATCAGGTACTCAAGAAGCGCCACAGCCTTCGGCGTCAGTTCGATGACCTGCCCATTTTTCTCGAGGCGCCGGGCTTTGCGGTCAAACACCAGGTCGCCAGAGCGGAGCTCCCCGGCCATACCGAGCGGCTTTCCCGGTTTTCCGCTTCCCTTGCGCCGGAGAACAGCCCGGATGCGGGCAATCAACTCCTGAGGTTCGAAGGGCTTACACAGATAGTCGTCGGCCCCTTCTTCCAGGCTCAGGACCTTATCGGTCGTGGTACTCACCTGGGTGAGCATGATCACCGGCGTCCAGTTTCCGCCAGCACGTAACTGGCGGCACACTTCGCGGCCATCCATGCCTGGCATAAGGACGTCCAAAACAATCAAATCAGGGGGCAATTCATCGACCTTGCGTAGGGCGGTCTGCCCATCACAGGCCACAGTTACAGAATAACCGGTGCGCTCCAAAATAGGAGCCAGATAGTCGGTAATGCCTCTCTCGTCGTCTACCAACAGGATATGAGCGCTTTCCATAGACAAATCTCATTTTCCATGTCCTGGAAAATCAAAATGATCCTGATGACTTTTTCACCATCACTATCTTTGCACTTTAACAACTGGATAGAGCCAATTGTACACTGATTTGCTGTTGGGTGAGCCCGGCCTGGAACTGACTCAAAAGCCAATCCAGAAGATTGTGTTGATGTTCGTCCTGAACCGCGTGGCGGGCATCTCCCCAGGTTGCCAGACGGTCCTGGCCAGCACGCTGTTCGTCCAGGAAGCAAGATAGACAAGCGATCAGGGTCCAAAAGCGCAAGATGGCTTCTACGCTCATGAGCTGGTAATGGTCTGAGCCAAGCAGGTCTTTTGCGTCCTCGAAGAACTCGATGCTCCAGCGGATGGCCAGGATGTTGATCACCGTCTGCGCATCGGCGTCCAACAGCGTGGAGCCCTAGTAGCGAATGGACTTGGCCGGATTGCGGACATCATGGCAGGTTATGAGCACGAGCGTTGGCCCCAGTTTGTGCGGATATGGGTGCACACGATATGCGCATACACCTTTTGGCCGCCCTGTTGAGAGGGCTAGGTGGCTTCTTGCCAATCTTCCGGCTTGAGTTGGGCGGCGTATTCGGAAGTCTGTGTTCATCCCATTTTCTCCAAAATTCCATTCGCCCGCCACACCCTCTCCAGCACCTTCTCCTTCCCCACGATCTCCATGCTCTCGAACAGCGGCGGGCTGATGGCGTTTTCCCGTTTTACAGATCCTCTGGCGTCAAGCCGGTCACCTTGGCAATGCGCGCCAGCATACGCGGGCCAATCTCTTCATTGTCATGGAAAGCGAACACCACATCCGGCCAGCCCGGCTTCGCCAGCACCTTGTGTGAACCGGTCTGGCGGTTTACAGTCCAGCCCAGGCGCAGCAAGGCAGAAAGCAACCGTTTGGCCTTGATCGAATGCCACTGGCTCATGCCGTTGCAAAAGAGATCAACAGAGGGGAAATACTTTCGCTGTGTTCCAGACGGTCGGCAACGACACGCAAAGCCAGCGCCTGCGCACGTGCAATGGCATCTTCCCTATCCTTCCCATAAGCCAAAACACCCGGCAGTTCGAGCACTTCAGCCAGCCAGCGACCATCTTCTTCTTGCTCATATTCAATCGTGAATTTCATCGCGGCCTCCTCGCGGAACAAGAGCCGAAGGGATTATAGCACTTCGGCTACATCTTCTCCAGTATTATGATTGCCCTGCTCACCCTCTCCAGCACCTTCTCCTTCCCCACAATTTCCATGCTCTCGAACAGCGGCGGGCTGACGGTCTGACCCGTCACCGCGGCGCGCAGGATGCCGAAGACTTGATTGGCGTTCAGGCCGAGGTCCGAGATCAAATGGCGCATGGGCGGCTCGGCAGTCGTCAGGGTGATAGCAGGCAATCCGGCCAGGATCTCATAGGCTTTTCGGGCAACGTCCGCCGACTGCGCGGCAGTCAGGTTCTTGCCGATGAGTTCCTCCGGCTCCGGCTCGACCGTCTCTTTGAAGAACCAGGCCGCGAAGGGCAGGCAGTCATCCAGCGTGACCAGGCGCTCACGGATGAGCGGGACAATGCGCAGGAGTCTGGCATCGTCCACGGTGAGGCCAGCCGAGGTGAAGTAGGGCTTGATGCGTGCGGCCAGGTCCTCGGTCCGCAGGGCGCGGATGTGAGTCCCACTGAAGTGGTCGAGCTTGGAGAAGTTAATGGCGGCCGGCGCCGGGCTAAGGTTGGCTATGTCGAATCTGTCCACCATCTGATCGAGGGTCATCACATCGCCTTCGGAAACGCCCCAGCCCATCAGCACGATCCAGTTCAACACGCCCTCGGGGACGTAGCCGAAATCCCTCAGATCGCTAACGTAGATCGAGTAGCCGCTGTCGAGTGCAACGGAGGTGTCGCGCTTGCTCATCTTGCCCTTGCCGGAAGGCTTGAGGAAAACCGAAAGGTGTATCCAAACCGGCTCTTCCCAGCCGAAAGCGCGCACGATGAGCGCATGGAGCGGGAAGGTCGAGAGCCACTCCGAACCACGGATCACGTGGGTGATCGCCATCAGATGGTCATCCACCATCGCCCCACAATGATAGGTGGGCAGGCCATCGGACTTGATGAGAACGTAATCGTCAATCTGGCTGTTCGGAACCGTGATCGGCCCGCGCAATACGTCTACTGCGGTGGTGCTGCCCTGGCGAGGCGTCTTGAAGCGGATGATGTGCCGTTCGCCATCAGCAATGCGCCGGCGGGCCTCATCGGGATCAATCGAGCGACAGAGGCCATCGTAGCCGGTATTCAGTTTCTGCTTCTGCCGCTCCCGGCGGACGCGTTCCAGTCTGTCAGGTGCACAAAAGCACGGGTAGGCCGCGCCTTTCTCCTGTAAGATCGTGACCTGTTCGTGGTATAGCTCGCGCCGCTCGGACTGGCGGTATGGCCCACACGCGCCGCCCACATCCGGGCCTTCGTCGTATTCGAGGCCAAGCCAACGCAGACCGTCCATCAGCTCCTGTTCCGCGCCGGGCACAGTCCGCTTTGTGTCGGTATCCTCGATGCGCAGGATGAACTGTCCACCAGTGCGACGCGCCAACAGGTAATCATAGAGCGCTGTCCGGGCCGAGCCGATGTGCATCCGCCCGGTGGGAGAAGGCGCAAAGCGAACGCGGGCAGGTTCGAGGCCCGTACTGAGCAAAGTCGAAGTATCCATGATGGACTCCAGATTGCGGAATGAATTCCGCGTTACGCAAATTCCAGCGACCTGTGGCGCACGACGACGCTTTCCACCAGGCCGATACCGAACATCAACGAGAGCAGGCCGCTACCGCCTTGACTGATGAACGGGAGCGGCAGACCGCTGACGGGCATCAGGTTCAGGTTGACAGCGATGTTGACCGCGGCCTGGAAAGAAATCAACACTGCGACGCCATAAGCGAGCAGCGAGCCGAAGGGATCGCGCGCCAGCCGCGCCGCACGCAGGCAGCGATAAATGATGAAGGCCAGCAGCGCGAGGGTAAGCACTGCGCCGATCAGTCCGAACTCTTCGCCGATGACCGAAAAAATAAAATCGGTGTGACGCACCTTCATGAAGCGCAATTGGGTCTGCGAGCCGTGACCATATCCCTTTCCAAACCATCCGCCGGAGCCGAGCGCGATCAAGGCTTGCATCACGTTGTAAGTGGCGCCGTAGCTGGCACTCTTGGGAGGAAACAAGAAGTTGAGGACGCGCTCTTGCTGGTACGTTTGGAGGAACGGAAAGCCAGCCGCGATAGCGAGCAAGACCATCACGATGACCGCAGCCAGATGTTTGAGCTGCAACCCGTTCACCCACACCATGGCCGCCCAAATGACCATGATGACGATCGCATTGCTCAGGTTGGGCTGCAAGAGGATCCATATCATCAACCCCCCGGCGATGAGCAGACTCTTGGCGATCCAGAACCAATCACGCCGCGCATCCTGGCTGCGGGCAAAGTAATCAGCCAGAGCGATGATCATCGCCAGCTTGGCAATTTCCGCCGGCTGGATCAAGATCGAGCCAACTGTGAACCAGCGCGTTGAGCCAAAACGGGCGATGCCCGAAAGGTATAGGATGACGAGGAAGAGCATCGTCACCAGGTAGAGGATGCGATCCAGTGAAGACCAGTAGCGGTAATCCAGGACTGTCGCAATTACGATGACAACCAGACCGATGCTGGCATAAATGATCTGGCGGTTGATTTGCGGCAAGAGGGTCTCATTTCCAGCGATGGCAGAGCGGATCATGGCAATGCCAAACGCATTGGCCAGGATGACCGCACCCAGCAGCCAGAAATCGAAATGCCGCCAAAATTCACCACGTAACATAGTATTCTATTCCGGCTTGTTGAATGCTGAAGGGTTGCACCCGGCAATCAGCGCGGCCGGCGGCGGATTGTGTTCCGCAAGGGGATATCAGCCACAAGCCGCTGAGAACGCCCCTCCTGGGCGACAGTGATGCTCACCGCGTTGGAATCGATATCCACGTGCCGCGAGATGGTCTCGATCAAATCGTCCTTGAGCGCTTCCAGCTCGGATGGCGTCAGGTCGGTGCGGTCGTGGATCAGGACAAATTGCAGGCGCTCTTTGGCGCTGCCGACGCTTTTCTTCCGTCCAAACATGCGGTCAACGAAGTTCATCTCATTTCCTCCCCAGCAGACGCTGCCATAATCTCTGGGCTTCCAGTTCGAGGAACGGCACCTCTTCACCCAGCAAGCGGCGGGCGATATGATGAAATGCCTGCCCGGCTTTGCTTTTCGAATCCAGCGTGAGCGGCGCGCCCCGGTTCGAAGCCACGATAACGCTTTCGTCTTCGGGAACGACGCCGAGCAGTTTGATTGCCAGCAGGTCGAGCACATCATCCACTGAGAGCATATCGCCGCGCCTGACCATGGCTAAATTCAGCCGGTTGAGGACGAGTTCGGGTGTGCCTTTTTCTTCGGCCTCCACCAGGCCGATCACACGGTCGGCATCCCGCACGGCTGAAATCTCGGGATTGGTCATCACGATGATCTTATCAGCCCCGGCGATGGCATTGTGAAAACCGCGCTCGATGCCGGCCGGGGAATCGATCAGCACCCAGTCACATTCCAGGCGCAACTCGTCGCACAGGCGTACCATGTCGCTCGGCGAGACGGCGCTCTTGTCGCGCGTCTGCGCCGCCGGGATCAAATAGAGTTCAGGCAGGCGCTTATCGTGGATCATCGCCTGGCGCAGCCGGCAGCGGCCCTCGATCACGTCCACCAGATCGTAGACGATGCGGTTTTCCAGGCCCATCACCACGTCCAGGTTGCGCAAGCCGATATCGCCGTCCACGCAAACGACCTTCTGCCCCTTGGCGGCCAGCGCCACGCCAATATTGGCGACAGCCGTCGTCTTGCCGACGCCGCCTTTTCCCGAAGTTACCGTCACCACCTTTGCTGTCATCTCGTCCTTTATTCCTTTGTCTGCCACGGCTCGGCCACGAGAACCCCATCCTGCAGACGGGCGATCTCCGGTTGTATCTTGCCTTTCCGTTTGGGTGACACGGCGATCTCGCCCGCAATGCGCAATTGCGTGGGCGAGAGTTCCAACGCACAAACCACCGCGCCCGCCTCGCCTTGCGCCCCGGCGTGAACGACGCCGCGCAGCCGTCCCCAGACCACGATGCTTCCGCCTGCCACGATTTCCGCGCCCGGGTTGACATCCCCCATCACGACCACGTGGCCGGGGAATTCGACCCGCGCCCCCGAGCGGAGCGTGTGCGCCAGCCAGAGCGCTGTCTCGCCCGCGCCAGCCTGCGGGGCGGACCGCGCCGCTTCCGGGCGCGTCTTCGAGATGCGGGTCGCCAGGCCGAGGTTTTGGGCGGTCTGCTCGCTGACCGAAGATTCGCTCAAGACAGCCCACAGGAAGATGCCGCGTTCCGAGAGCAGCTCACGCAGCGCGGCCAACTCGGCCACGTGCAATACCTGACTGCCCACGTCCAGCGCGAGGCGTGCGCCTTTAAAAAAAGCTGGCCGCTCGTCAATGGCATTGATGAGAGCTGCTTGCAGGTCCGCCCAGGGCGCCTCGCCCAGCTTGACCAGCAAGCCGTCACGAATGCCCTTGATGTCAATCAATAAAGTTGCCTTGCTCATTTCTGGCGATTATACTGCCTTTTGCCTGGAGGCGAGATGGCCTAAGAGCCTATCCGAATAACGGAGTGCAGACTTCAGTCTGCCCCGAATGGCGGACTGAAGTCCGCGTTCCGAAGTTTTTCGGATAGACTCTAAGGCTACGGTCCCCCCGTGAGACCTTGCGCGATATCAATGGCCTTGATCTCGAAGTAGGCGTCCATGACCAATTTGACGATCGGCGCTGCCACGCTGGCGCCCTCGCCGGCGTTATAGGCAAAGGCGACGATGACGATCTCCGGATCGTCGAAGGGCGCGTAGGCCACCGTCCACGCATGGGTAGGCCATAATTCCCACTTGCAGCGGTCTTGGTCCAGGGCTACATCGTCACAGTATTCAGCCGTCCCCGTCTTGCCCGCCACAGCAATCGGGTAGTTCAGGAAGGAAGTATTCCGGTGGAGCGTGCCGCGCGCGTCCAAGACTGCCAGGCGCATCCCCTCCTGGATCTTGCTTACCACCCAGGGTTGGACCGTCTTCATCAGGCCGGTATCGGTACAATAGGTATCCTCACACTGGTAATCTATTATGATCGCATCGGTGGTAATATCCCAGCGCACATTCGGCGTGAAGGGAGAGATCTGATAGCTGCCTGCACCGGCCGATGTGGTTGTGACAGTTTGATCGGCAGGATTCCACCACCACTCCTGCATGTTCCCCTCACCATCCTGGACGCTGCGGATGATGGTCGGCTGCATCAATTTGCCGTTGTTGGCGATGGTCGCCGCCGACATCAGCACCTGGATCGGCGTGGCGGCCACGTATCCCTGCCCAACGCTGGCAATGTAGGTATCCCCGGTAGACCAGTTCTCGCCTTTGTTGATGCGTTTCCAGGCCGGGTCGGGGATCAAGCCCGAGGCCTCACCCAGCAATTCCACGCCCGAAGGCTGATCGTAGCCGAGGGCGCGCGCATACTGTTTCAGCCGCTCGATGTCAAGCCCTTCTGGAATTTCATCTTCGTACCCACCGCCGAGCTTATAGAAGCAGACATTGCTCGAAAAAGCAATACAATGTAAGAAATCAATTTTACCGAAACCCGCCTCGTTCCAGTCTACATAGTCGCGTTCTTTGCCGGGGTCAGTGGGAGAAAATTTTTCGACAAGGGTGAGTTTTCCGGGTGCATCAATGATCTGATCTAAAGTCACCACGCCCTCGTTTAGAGCGCCGGTCGCCGTAGATAGTTTGAATGCCGAACCGGGAGGATAAGTAGCCGATATGGCCATATTCAGCAACGGGTGGCGTGGGTCCTGGCTGAGTTGCTCGTAGTAATAAGCCGGGATGAAGCGCGCCATGCGGTTATTCTCATACGTCGGGTAGGAGACCATCGCCAGGATTTCACCCGTCTTCGGGTTCATGGCAATGACCACGCCGCTGGAGATACGAATCTCCCCATAAATAATTTTATTCCAGTAATCAATCTCACCGACCAGGGCAGCCTGGGCTGCATCTTGGAGGCGGGTATCAATGGTCAGGATCAGGTTATTGCCGGCAACCGGCGCGACCGGCGGCTGCAGGTTGCCGAGTTCCTGGCCGGCCACATCCACCTCGACGACGCGCCTGCCGGGCGTACCGATCAAAATGTCATCCAACGAAGCTTCGACACCCGAATAGCCGACCTTGTCACGGCCGGGCCGGAAGCCCGCCTGGCGATAAACCTGTTCCTTGTTGGCCGGGATCGGCCCCAAGAAGCCGACCACGTTGGCTGTCAGCGAGCCAGTCGGGTAATCGCGCAGCGGTTCGATCTCGACGCTCACGCCCGGCCAGTCCACAGCGCGTTCGCGGACGACCATGGCTGTCGCCTCGCCGACGTTGCAATCAACCTTGACCGGATCGTACGGCGCGTTGGATGCGCCCAGCTCCACCCATTGCGCGATGCCTGGCCCGGGCGTGCACGCCTCGAGCAATTTGGCATCCGCCACCGTCCCCTGGCTGGCCGGGACGCCGGTCAGGGCCGAAAGTTCGCGGTAGATGCGCTGGATATCGGACTCGTCATCCGGCAGGTAAGCCGGGGTGACGACGATGTTGTACGCAGCGATGTTGCGCGCCAGCACGTAACCGTTGCGGTCGTAGATAATGCCGCGCGCCGGCGCGATGCTGATTTGGCGCGTGTGGTTCTTTTCCGCCTTGGCCATCCAATCCACGCCCTGCAGGATCTGGAGATTGAAGAGGCGGCTGAGGAAAATCGCAAAAACCAGGCCGATCACCGCATAGATCGTGCCATAACGCCAGTTCTGGAAACGGGAAGGGGATGTGGCCGTGGTCATGCCTCCACCTCCGCCGGGTAGAGCCAGCCGGCCAAGTCTCTCATCCCGGCGTAAACCGGGATCGCCAGCAGCAGGTTGAGAAGGATGCTCGGCAGGGTGATCAGGCTGAAGGAATCCCCCACCGGCAACGGGTCGCCCAAGAGCCGGAGAGAGAAGATCGAGAGTATATGCAGCATCAAAGTACCTGTAAAACTGACCGCAAACATCGCCAGGAGCGGCGCCTGCCAGACACGGCGCTGCAAGAGGCGCGCCATGCCGACGATCAAGAGGTAGCCTGCCAGCGGCACAAACCAGGGCAGCCCCGAGACGAACGCGACCAGTACGCCGCCCACCAAAGCCCATTGCCAGGCCGTTGTGACGCGCTCCTGCAAAGCCCAGGCAGCCAGGATGACCAGGATGAGGTCTGCGCTGCCATACAGGAGATTGATCCGGCTGATCACGGCTGTCTGGAGCATCAGCGCCAGCACGAGAACAGGGAATGCAACCAAAGTCGCCATAATTTATGGAGCCGCCGTCGGGATAAGGGGCGCGATATCCACCGGTTTGAAATTCGTGATAATCAAGACGAATTGAATCTGGTCGTAGTTGACGATTGGTTGGACGGCAGCCTGCTGGAACAACTCGTAATCCAGTTTGCGGACGCTGACCACCTGCCCCACCAGGAGGTTGGGGGGATAACCGCCGCCCAGGCCGGAGGTCAGGACAACGTCGCCGGGCTGAACGGTCACATCCTGGGAGATCATGTCGAGTGAGAGGTTGCCGGTGATCGAACCGACCAGCATGGCTTCGGTTTTGGAATTCTGCAAACTGACGTTCACAGCCGAAGCCGGGTCAGTGATCAACTGGACACGCGCCGCGTCGGCGGTGACCGCGTCCACGCGCCCGACCAGGCCCTGGTCCGTTACGACAGGCATGCCCCGGCGGATGCCGTCGTTCGAGCCGATGTTGAGGATGACATAACGGAGGAACGGGCTGGGGTCGCGCCCGATGACGGTCGCGGCTTTGTAGGTGTTCTCCGGGCTGGCGCGCGCAAAGTCCACCAGCGCGGAAAGGATCTGCGTCTCCGTGACCTGCTGCTGAAGCTCGATCACCTGGGTCTGCAGGCGGGCGACTTCCGCTTCCAACTCGGCATTCCTCTGCCGCAGGGAGGCCACGTCTCTTGGAACGGTAAGAAAGTCAATCACGGCCAGGTAACGGGTGGAGACCCAGGTCTGCGCACCCACAATAGTCTGATTGACAAGATTCGATAAGGAAGTCAAATACCCGCCCAGTGCAAGCGCCACCACCCCAATTGCCAGCAAGGCAATCACAATCGTTTGCAGGGAGCGTGGAAAATTCTTTTTCATATCCAATCGACTCGCGAACACCGCGCCGCTGGCGCGGCCACGCGATTACGCATCACGAATGAATTACGCCATCACGAATGACGCGTGCTACCGCGCTCCAGGCCAACCAGGTAGCGGCCCAGGCCAGGGAAATCTTCGAGCACCATACCCGCACCCCGCACGACACAGGTCATGGGATCCTCGGCCACCCAAACGCGTAGGTTCAATTCGTCGCTGAGACGTTCGGCCAGTCCCTGCAGGAGAGACCCGCCGCCGGCCATACAAATCCCGGCATCCATCAAATCCGCCACGATCTCGGGCGGGACTTCGTCGAGCGCATCTTTGATCGTATCCATGATAACCTGCGTGGAACCCGACAGCGCCTCACGCACTTCCACCGAGGAAATCTCGATCGATTCGGGCAGGCCGGTGACCAGGTTGCGGCCGCGCACTTCCACAGTCTTTTCCACCGGCAGCGGAAAAGCCGAGCCAATATTCCACTTGACCTGTTCGGCCACGCGTTCGCCAACGAGCAGGTTGTACTTGTTGCGCACGAACTGGACGATCTCCTGATCCATCTCATCTCCCGCTACGCGCAGCGACCTGGAGACGATTACCCCACCCCTCGCCACGACCGCCACCTCGGTCGTGCCGCCGCCAATATCCACGATCATGCTGCCGCGTATTTCGCCAATCGGCAGGCCTGCGCCCAACGCGGCAGCAATCGGCTCCTCGATCAGGAAGGTTTCACGCGCCCCAGAAGACATCGCAGCATCGTAAACGGCGCGTTTTTCCACCTCGGTCACCCCGCAGGGAATGCCGATCACTACGCGTGGACGAGGCAAGGGCACTACCGTTTGCTCGTGGACTTTACCGATAAAATATTCCAGCATGGCTTCGGTGATCTCGAATTCCGAAATCACGCCGTCGCGCAAGGGACGCACGACGATGATCGCGCCGGAGGTCCTGCCCATCATCTCCCTGGCTTCCAGGCCTATCGCCAACGGCTGGCGGGATCGCTTGTCTATCGCCACCCAGGATGGTTCATTGATGACAATCCCCTTCCCGCGCACATGCACCAGGGTGTTTGCCGTCCCCAGATCAATGCCAATGTCTAGTGAGAAAAGCCCAAGAAGCCAGTTTATGGGGTTGAAAGCCAAGTGATACTCCTCGCAAGGGTTTTTACCGGCGAAATTATACCATGAGGCACTGTTTAGTGAATTTTCCGTGGGGCGGGATGTTATCCCGCCAAATCAAGGGTAAGCGGGATACCATCCCGCTCCACAGCACTTGCTTGGTGAATTTTCCGTGGGGCGGGATGTTATCCCGCCAAACCAAGAGTAAGCGGGATGCCATCCCGCTCCACAGCACTTGCTTGGTGAATTTTCCGTGGGGCGGGATGTTATCCCGCCAAATCGAGGGTAAGCGGGATGCCATCCCGCTCCACAGCACTTACTTGGTGAATTTTCCGTGGGGCGGGATGTTATCCCGCCAAATCAAGGGTAAGCGGGATGCCATCCCGCTCCACAACACTTGCTTGGTGAATTTTCCGTGGGGCGGGATGTTATCCCGCCAAACCAAGAGTAAGCGGGATGCCATCCCGCTCCACAGCACTTGCTTGGTGAATTTTCCGTGGGGCGGGATGTTATCCCGCCAA
>Ga0210036_1001318_pt1 | contig 28010 bp, 24 predicted proteins | sample CryGeymeta201515_FD_185469 | JGI IMG/M metagenome (GOLD analysis project Ga0210036, IMG submission 185469) | Groundwater microbial communities from Crystal Geyser aquifers in Utah, USA - Crystal Geyser metaG 2015-15 (SPAdes) (version 2) | ecosystem: Environmental > Aquatic > Deep subsurface >...
GATTGGCTACCCGAGTGTGAGAGCAACCCTAGCGGTCTGCCCTCTCACCCGGGCGCCTCGGAACGGAGAAAAGGTCGGCCCTAGTAAATTGCCGAGTTTCTCCAAACCACCCTACCTAGCCGAACGTAGCCCTAGAGAGCTGGCATAGTCGAGAGAACGCGGTAGCGTTCGCTCGTACTGTACAGTAGCTAGACCCTAACCCTAACTAGGAGTCTTAACTGTACACTAAAAACGAGAAAGTTTTAGAAGCAGAATCCAATCTGCTGGCTGATCGACCAAAATACAATTGGATTCTTTTATCTGTACACTAAAAACCAGAGGGTTTTAGAAGCAGAATCCAATCTACTGGCTGATCTACCAAAATCGAATTGGATTCTTATCTGTACACTAATAACTAGTAGTAGTAGCACTGGTAGAGTAGTAGTACTACCTGTTACTACTACTACTACTAGCTACTAGCTAGCTAGAGTAGGTAGTAGTAGGTACTACGAGTAGTAGACTACTCCGTAGCTACTACTGAGTACTAGCTAGTAGTAGACTACTAGTCTACTATCTATTCCAAAAATAATGCAGCAGCATGTTCCTTCCTAACCCGAAGACTACCAAGCCACTTCCTACCATACAATTTTGGCTCCTTCTTCTAACTTTTGTGTGTCTGCATCCTACTAATATCACTACTACTAGTGGCTTACAACCGTCAATCCCAACGAGTATGAGGCAATCAATAAAACTTAATTCTAATGATTCAGACGAGAGACGGATGACGAGGTTTGAATCGCCGACGCCCTCTTTGAGTCAAACGAGTCTGGGAGAATCCGACGGAGGGTCCGCCGAACCAAAATTCAAATTTGGAGTCATTGCCGATATACAGTATGCTCCCATTCCTGACGGATATTCCTTTGCGGGCGCCCTGCGATATTACCGACATTCCCTGCACGTAGCTCGTCACGCTGCTCAACATTTTGAATCCGAGGCAGTAGATTTGGTCCTGAATTTGGGTGACATCATCGACGGTAAATGTCAAGACATCGTGAAGCATGGTGGAGATCCTCTGCCCGAGGGTGCCGATCCAGGTTTGCTGGCTGTCGATGATGTGTTAGAAGCCTTGAAGATGTACCAGCAAGGACCCGTCCTTCACACCTACGGCAACCACGAGCTGTACAATTTAGATCGTAACGAGATTGGGAAAAAGTTAAACATTCCTTTTCACAAGGAACCATGCGGTGATCTGGTTGGCTATTACTCGCATGCTCATCGTGGGGTGCGATTTGTGGTGATTGACTCGTACGATGTCGCTATAATGCAAAGGTGTAAAAGTACGTCGGAAAAATATAAAGAGGCGAGCAATATTTTGGCCCGAGAAAATCCCAACTTTCCCCACAATGGCAATAGTGGTGAAGGTTTGGAAGATGAAAACCGAAGATTCGTGGAGTTCAATGGAGGTGTTGGTGCCCCACAGCTCGAGTGGTTGCGAGAGACATTGTTGTTGTCAAGAGAAGCAGACGAAAAAGTTGTTATTATATCTCATCAACCGATATTGCCCGGTTCCTCGAGCTCGGTATGTCTGATATGGAATTACGAGGAAGTGCTGGCTGTCCTTCGAGAATTTAAGGACGTTATCGTGCTTTCTCTCGCGGGCCATGCACACAAAGGAGGCTACAAACGCGATGACCGGAGTGGAATTCACTTCAAGACCGTCGAGTGCGTCCTGGAAAGCCCGCCACCACAAACGACGTTTGGCGTTGTGGAATGGTACGACGATTGCCTGGTCCTTCATGGCTACGGGGATTGTCCCACGACTCATTTCGATTTTGAACATCTTGCAGCAGCCAAGGAGGGTGCCGTCTTCAAACCAAACGTATTGGCAATCTAAAAAAATGTCTTGCTAGTAGACTTTTACACCTACCCCAGAATATTGAATGAATATACTCTACAGTACTACTAGGGATTACTGTACTCTTACATTTTTTACTAGTTACTATTCCAATAGTACTGTATGACAGTAGCTCTAGCTAGAGTAGAGAAAAGTAATGTTTCTTTTAGGAAGATAAGCCACCCGGGCAATGTCAAAATTGAATGCCACGACCACGACTACAAAGCAACATCGTATTTTTGAAAGAGTTGCAAGATCAACAGAGATAAAAACAGGTTCGCACTGTAGAAGTAAAGCCTTTAAGAGGCCGAGGCGAATAATAGAATCGTACTCGTACTTTATAAATACGGCTATGAACGATAAGCACGACGGTGATATCCACATCATCCACATCCTTAACCAAGATGAGGACGACGTTGAGGAGGATGAAAACGACACCGAAGCAGAATCCTTGATCGTCACTTCCCAGTCTGCTGCGAGTCCAAAATCCGCCATGAAGCAACTGGCCAGTGAATTCAAAATTGATTTTGATTGGGCCCCGCTTCTCCTCAGAAAATTCAAATATCCGCTGATATTGCTGATCATTTCGGGGCTGGTGGTTATTGTCAGTGATTGGGCTAACGTGCACGTGAATGTTCACATTGAACTGCACAAAGGCTCGGGGACGCCAACAGCAGAAAGCTCTACCAAGAGTTCCCAATCGACAAATATTTCGACGACAGACTTGTCCTCATCGGATCCAGCATCAAAATTGCCCATGACCATGCCAGTGTTACCTACTCATACAGTGGCTCCGAGCACACTAGCTCCTGCCTTGCCTCCTGTTGATCCGAATACGCTTCCCTACTACAAGATCAATGATCCAACCATTGAATTGGATAAAGCGATAGACCATCCATGGGTACGATATCATATTGACTCTGCAAGGAACGAAAAGCCGAAATTGAGACTCGTTTTGACAGATTTTGGATGGAACCATCCGGATACGACAGATGGTTTATCTTATTTTCGCACCAAACGATCACGAGAACTTCTTCAGGGATACCTGGATCATCCTTATTTTGATCCGACCTTTCGTTGGACAGAGCACTTAACAACACCTTCCGACATTGATACCGATCCTAGCGTCCAGACGATTATTTTGATGGATTTAGAATCTTGCTTTGAAAATAATTACCCGTTTTACACAGGGACATCCCCGCGAGCCAACGCTGATTTGGAGGGTGGGAGAGCCTTCAAATCCGTTCCCAATGACCCCTCTCCCTGTTATTTTTACGATGATTGTTACCCGTATATGGAGCAAGTGTTGCAGTCGCCCATCATGGCTCAAGGCGATGGACATTTTATATTTATCGATTGCACGGGCCATTGGACGTGGGATGAACGATTTCCCATGACGGTGCGCCACGCGAACTTGACAACCACACAACTATCCTTTGTTTCGATTTCCGTGACTTATGAAAAGATTCGCGAAGATTCTGATATGGGTCTACCTCCACCGGCTATCCATCCCATCCAACTGAAAGCGGACGAAATCAGAGACATTCGCACCTGTCAGAGTGAAGATTCCGATCATCGATACTTTTATTTGAGTTTTATTGGTGCCGACCGAAAAGACGATAGTCCACGCGAGGAGTTGTTCAAGCTCAGCAATGATCGCGATGTTCTGCTCATGAAAACAAATGACTTTAACAAAAAGTACCAGGGTGGCCACACCTTTGATGAAGTTTCGAGAAGGTCGCGCTTCGCGGCAACTCCGCGCGGGGACTGTCTCTTTAGTTACAGATTCCATGAAGTTTTGAGCGCGGGTGCAATTCCAGTAGTGTATGCTGACGGATGGGTCCTAGGCTTTCGCAAAGAACTGGTAGATTGGACCAAGTGCGCGGTGGTCATTCCTGAGAACGACATTGCCAAGACGCTGGATATTCTGAGAGGCATTTCGGATGAAAAGCGCTGTGAAATGCGAAATTATTGTTACGACATTTACACAAAATATCTATCCACACCAGCGGGGACTATTGTTGGGATTGTGGACAGTGTTTTAGCTATGAAGGCACAGAGGAAGTTGGATGGCAGTCGCTGAAGGCGGAATTAAGGTTGGAACTATCATTCGTGACTGACAATTAAATTTTCCCTGATCCAAAGACACGTGCTGTATTGTGCATTACCTCAACAAGACCCTGATGTTGTAATGTTTTGTCTGTTGTTTGCTAGCCAGAGCTCCTACTTTTTTGTCACCCTACAGTTACTATTATTTCGGTCTGTGAAAAAGATGAGTCGCTAAACACTCCATAAATTCCGTAACAGACTAGTGAAATATGCGCCGAGATCTTAATCGATTCACGACCAGCATCTTCCTGTCGGGTATCCTGTCGGTTCGTGCATTTACCTTTGTGAGTCCGCCTTTCATCTACAGCATCAGATACCAAGCTGTGCCATCACAGCAGCTTCTTCGGCGAACAATGGCAGCTGTTTCCAACTCTAAATCAGCCGGGGGGTGTAGTGGAGAGAGAGATGACAGTGACAAAGAAGTCCCAGAAGATAAACCAGTATTAACCAAGATCCATACCATGACGGTGTGTATGGTACCACCACCACAATATACATCTGTTTGGGAAGCGGTCACAAGACTTCGCACAGAACAAAAAGATCCAGGCTTGTTCCGATGGCCTCCTCATGTTAATTTGCTCTATCCCTTTCTGGATGTCAAAATTACGGATGAGCACGAGGGAAGCATCCACCAAGAAAAGTTGATGCTCCTTGCTCAGGCTACAGAGCAGTGTGAACCATTTCGAGTCTCGCTGGATTCGTTTGGACAATTTGGAGGGAAGTCTCGTGGAGTCTTGTGGTTGCGTCCGAGAAGTTTTGAGTTATCTGAAAACGCCGACAGCACAGAAAGGGATGTTGTTGAACCGTTGGTTCGTCTACAATCTGCCTTGTTTCAACACTTTCCAGAATGCGCAGATCAAATCAAGCAAGGAAATTTTACACCTCATATGACTGTCTCCCACTATCCATCATTGGAAAAGGCAGTGGAAGGACAAGCTCATGCCGAGACTTGGTGGTCGCCTAAGGAATTTGACGTGACTGAAATTTATCTTCTAAAGCGAGTCGGAGACGATGGTCAATTCCAAATTATGGCCACCTTGCCATTGGGAAGGACGGAAAAACAAATGCAACTTCATGATCCGCCGATACCCTTTCCAGATATGCCAATGGAAGAAGAAGAATGGGTTCGGGAGGAGCGTATGAAAATGAAAGTTAGACGCAATAGCAAGGGAGGACGTGTTAGTCAAAGCAGGAGTAACAGAAATCAGAAGGAACGACGAGATAAGATGCCTAGTCGAAGCACTGATACTCCGGAAGTCATTGCACAGAAACAGGCGGAACGAACAGCCAAGCGCGAGCGCCTGGCTCGGAACGCCGCAGAAACCCAAGCTGGTTACAATTCATGAGGCTAGTGACGATGCATGGGGTAGTGACAATAAATGGATTTGAAAAATAAATACAATGTGCTTTAAGATTACGCAACAGTACCATGGAAGACAGTTTTTTTGTAAGGGCTACGTCGGACAAGTTGCTCTCGCCAACTTTCCTGCGGTAATTGAGGGCATTCTCTTTCTGGGCTCGGTAGATCCGCTGTACTTTCCTGCAAGACCCAGGTCTTCGGTATCGTAGAATACATTTTGAGTGTACGGCTCCGAGATTTGAATGTAGTCAGCAACCAGCGATTGTATATTTGCTTTTCCGAGAATAAAGTCGTAGACTTGCTTGGCGGGCACAGGATTGCCTTGACCATCGATGGTGTGTGACGTGAAAAAGACAGAGAATGGCAATTCTTCGCTTGAATCATAGTTCCAATCAATGTTCGTTGCGTAGGAATACACCTCTCGATCATTCAGTTCATCTTGGAAGGACTTTGTGAAAAAGTTATTTGTCTGACAGATCATACCGACGACATCATCCATTGCTGGTTCTCTTGCCAAACCGTCAAAGAAACCTATTTCCATTCGAAAATACACCATTTCTTCCTCGGGTGTCGTGGGCGCTACCGTTCTATCTTCGTCGTTGACAGCAGGAACCGGAAAGACAACACCGGTAGGCCTGACTGCAATAGGCCCTGGAGAGCTTGGAGTATCAGTCGGTTGTGGGGTTCCTGCTGCTTCCGTTAAATCTGTCGTAGCTGTTGGTTCTAGATTAGTCACTCGATTAGGTTCAGATTGGGCTTGTGGTCGTGTTTGACCGCCTACCATGGCAAATGGATCTAAAATTATTCCGTGAGATGATTTTACTAAATTTGATAGTACAAGATTCAAACAAGAACAATCAAAAATGAAATGACTTACCTCCAGGTATAGAAGCTAGTGGTCGCTCAGTCGGCTGAGAGTCCATTGGTGCTTCAGCAGGTGTCACTACAGGTGCGTCCGTGCTGGTCGGTGTTTCAATAGTAGTAGGCACTGGTGTCTCTAATGTATCCGTGGGACTTGGGATTACAGGTGGCTGAGAATTCATTGGTGCTTCTGTGGGTGCAGGTGTTTCTACAGGTGAGTCAGTGATTTCAACTGCAGTAGGCACCGGTGTATCCACTGCATCCGTAGGACTTGGTGTTACAGGTGGATCAGTCGTAGCTGCCTCGGTTGGCGCTGGTGTCTCGGGTGCCACTGTTTCAGCTGCATTTGTTGGTGCTGGGGTCTCCGATACAACCGTCTCAGTCGGAGCTGGAGCAGGGGTGCCGAAACCAGATACAGCTGTCGGTTTCGGGGTATCCGGAGCACTTGTTGTTTCTGTATCCGAAGGATCTGGTGTCTCTCCCGCATCCGGAACATTCCCGCCAATCGATAGAGTCACTGGAGCATTTGTTGCTTTCACTTCTGTGGGACCTGGGGTGATAGGACTTTGGCTGGGCTCTGGTGTTGAGTTCTCGGTGGGACTCGGCGTTGTCGGTATGGTTTCTAGATTGGTGGTGGTGGGTGCTTCTGGGGATGCAATTGGTGAATTTGTAGGACCAGATAAAGGCTGGACAGTAGAAACTCTGCCTGCAGATGGTGATCCTGGAATCCCAGGACAAAGAGGCGACTCGGAGAGCATTCCAGATACTGATGACTGAATAAATGGCTGATACCACATTCCTTTCGTGTCCAGAAAGAAGTTTCTTTCTGGAATCTTCCAAACGTAGTTTGCCATGTAATGGAAATAATCAAAGTACTTGGTTGCCTCCCAAAAATCTTGATGGCTGGGTACAACACTCTCATCTATTGTGCTGAGGACTGTAGTGAAATTGACAACGACGGGAACATTCCGAGGGGCTCCGGGCTCAGATCCATTATAAATCCAGTCGTCAAAGCCCCAATCTATTTCCGTTGCGGTGACTCGAACGGCTGGATTGTGAGTATAATTTTGCATGGAAATGGACAGAAAGTCACTGGTAGCACAGATCAGCCCCTCGACATCATCTTTTGAGGGCAATCCAGTTGGATCTCCGATTTTTCCGTGGCCAAAACCATAGCGAAAAAACATCCTAAAGACTTCGGACTGTGCTGTAGTAGATGCCGCTAGTAGCGCCGCCATATAGAAAACTAAAGGCACGGCATATTTCGCCATCGTGGTCGAAGATGCTTGGCTTAAAAAATATAAATATATATCAAGTCAACCTGGCTCCGATGAAAGATTGTGAGGATCTGGTATCTATTTTTGAGAATCTTCCTTAAGTATCTTGCACGACTCGGTTTCAAAATCTTTCTACAACTAGTACTACTACTCTAGTCCAACACTAGTAATAAAGACCCATCAGGTACTACAGTACAATACAGTAATTAGCTATTTATTGTTACTTTTGTTACTACTAGTAGTAGACTTAGTAGTAGTATATCTTGGAATATTCGTTGTTATTGCAAAAGCATCGGAACCTGGCAAATTTTCTCGTAAGCTAGGGTCTACTACGGTGCATCATCAAAAATTGTAGTTTACAATAGACCATGACAGCCTTTCGTTCCATGCGATCTCTGCTTCTTTGGAGTCTGCTGCTTTTTACAGTTTCTAACAGCCAAGCCAGCAAAGTGGTTCGACTCGCCTACCACTTTGCGTTTGAAGATGAGGGAATAATCACATTAGATCGTATACCTACGAGCGAAGAAGTCGAGGCAGTTCTTTGTCAGACAAATGTTTTCTTTACCAAGTCATTCCAGAAAGAGTTCAATAATCCTGCCTTGGCCGTAATCGCGACAGACGCGGATTGGGCCTTCGAGGACTATCAAATGAAGACCACGGGAAGCGACGGCAGTGACATTTACATTGAAATGCCCGTGGGTATCAATTTTACACTAACCATGACGACCCGAGATGATCGTCCACTTCCGACACTGAATGAGGTTCAGCTCAAGCTGCCAGCTTTAGATCTGGAATCGTATCTGCGAGACTATGTCATGAAAGCTGCCCCCAATACGGCCAACTACTTTTATGAAGCCAGAGGTATCCACTGGCAGTCAGCAGTTGTGGAAAACGTTGAAGGAGCGAATATTACCATGCCAGAATGCCCCAAGGGCGCCCAGCCAGAGGCTTTGACTGTTGGTGGATTAGGTACGGCAAGTGCATGTTTTGTTTGTTTGTAACTAATGAACCTGATATTGACGCATATGTTGTGCATCCTTTTTTCCTAGATGTTGGTGAAGTACGCCACAAAGAAAACTTCACCGGCTTTGATTATGCTGCATACAACGCATTTTCTCTCAAGCTTGGATTCTGGGACGATGCTGGTCGAGAACCGAGAGAGCATGAGTGGGAGGCACTGATCTGCGAAGTTGATCGCTTTATCTATCAAGAAATCCAAAAAGGCTTGAAGGACAACAACATTTCATCCCACTCCATGGATATTGAATGGGGCTTCGACGAGGGGGCTTTCTTACCAGCGCAGCTGAATTTCTCTGTGGCAGCCTCGTTTGCCAATGGTACTGATGTACAATCTACTGATATCTTTGAAGTGTTGACCTTGTCAAATGGTGCCGCAGCCAACTTCACATCTAAATTCATCAACAAAGCCTTCCCAGATGGCTTCAACGTTTTCGCCAACGTAGACAAGCTTGTCTTTCGTGGAATGACACGCGATGAAGTCGTTCCCGCTAATGTACTTGCTCAGGCAACCTGTCCTGTCACCGTCCATTCAGGAAAACAGGCATCGTTCGTAATAAAGTTCGAACTGGATACAGGTGCCTTGAGAGAACCCACCAAAGATGAAATTGAGGCGGTGATTTGTGAGACGAACAAGTTTTTTCAGAAATATTTGAGAGAAAAATTAGAAGATCCTTCCATTGTTTCCTACGCCACCAATGTTGATTGGAGTTACGACGTAGATGAGGAATATCAGGCATCGATCTCCTTCCAATCTACGACGATGAATGGAGATGGATCCTATGTCAAAGGCTCGAAGGTGTTGGAGATCATGGAGACGGCTGATATTGAATTCTACACTGAATTTTATGTTCTCAACGCCCAGCCCTATGAAAGCAACGTGTTTTTTCAGACCAAGAACCTGAACTTTGTTGGTACACTTGGAAAGGATGTTTCATCAACGAAGCTGCCAAAAGGCGCTCAGTGCAAGAACCATGATGACCACCGGCTAGCATCTTTCAGTATTGCAATTGGATTTGCTAATCGCACTGACGTTCCGATCAAGCAGGATGTCGAGGGACTCATCTGTCAGACAAATCTGTTTTTTGAAAACAGGCTGCAGACTGTTTTGAAGGACCAGAAAATTCATGCACACGCCACAAACATTGACTGGTCGTACAATCCTTCCGCAGATCTTGCAGCAGTCGTCAATTTTACCGCCTTTGTAACGTATGGAGACGGAAATCTAGTTTCAGCCAAGAATGTTTATGATGCTATGAAAGTTATTGATGTCCCTGACTACGTTCAAACGTATGTGTGGAATTCCGAGCCGCTTGGGGAAAATATCTACTATGATACTATGGATATTCTTTTTGCCGGTTCAATCAGTGCCCCTGTTCGAAAAGGGAAACTGGCCAGAGCTACGTGCACTGCACCAGTGCTAAGCACTGCAAATATCACCGCAGTGATGGGGAAGCGAAGTGGAGAACAGACCACGATGAAGAATGGCGAAATACAAGAGGACAGCCACTACAGCAAGATGGGATCGCATCTGCGAAATTAGACTGGCGTAGCAATTATTTATGATTCATGGTTTCAAATAATACGAGAATTGAGTACTCCGTAGCTAGCTTAGGTGGGGTGTTCTTATGTTTCCCTGTCTCCCCGAACCGCGCGATGTATGGGGTTGGGATTAGGGCTACAGCAGTAACATGCCAGGATTTGAAACCGTAAAAAGCTAGTGTGGAGACTATTAGAGTGAATATGAATATCTAGTGAATATTATGGATAAAACTAGTGGTTGTGTATGCATAGGAAGTAGGCATAGGCAACACGACCTAATAGAGTATGTGTTATCACCATTCCCGGGATATGAAAAATTCCCGGGCTGTGCCTGGGCTTGTTTGACGATTTAGTGATCACCAATTCCGGGATATTGAAAAATCACGGGATGTATTTTATGCTTATATACGGAATGAATAGTTTAATGTTACATTGTATTTAGATGAATTAAATTAAAGTGGTTCAGTACCTACCTGTTAAATGTTAGCTTAAAAGGGCTTGACCATTTTATTTTAATACAGGAACGAATATTATTCGAATAATGAATTAAATTAAAGTGGTTTAGCAGCTGCCTGTTAAATACTAGCTTAAAAGGGCTTGACCATTTTATTTCAATACACGAACGAACGAAATACTACAACTAGCAATATCGGTACAATTTTCGAACCAAACAGCTTAACTACTAGTAGTACGTTTATTCCAATGAATTAAATTAAAGGGGTTCAGCAGCTACCTGTTAAATGCTAGCTTAAAAGGGCTTGACCATTTTATTTTAATACACAAAGACGAATAAACGTACGTTTATTCGAATTTGTGTAGTATTAAATTAAAGTGGTTCAGCACCTACCTGTTAAATGCTACTGTAGCTTAAAAGGGCTTGACCATTTTATTTTAATACAACTAGCAATATCGGTACGATTTTCGAACCAAACAGCTTAACTACTAGTAATGAATTAAATTAAAGTGGTTCAGCAGGTACCTGTTAAATGCTAGCTTAAAAGTGCTTGACCATTTTATTTTAATACACGAACGAATATTATTCGAATAATGAATTAAATTAAAGTGGTTCAGCAGCTACGTACCTGTTAAATGCTAAGTAGCATAAAAGGGCTTGACCATTTTATTTTAATACAATTTTTTTATACGATTGAGAATAAGTTTTCTTTAGGTAAAACAGTACACTAGAATAATCGAATAAAGAATACGTTTATTCGAATGAATTAAATTAAAGTGGTTCAGCACCTACCTGTTAAATGCTAGCTTAAAAGAGCTTCACCATTTTATTTTAGTAATACACGAATACACTAATACACGAATACAGTAATACACTAATACACTAATAGACGAATTATGATTAAATTAAAGGGGTTCAGCAGCTACCTGTTAAATGCTAGCTTAAAAGTGCTTGGCCATTTTATTTTTATTGGCAGCCAATGGGCCATTATTTAATAAAATCGCACTGAGATAGTAATTAGATCACATGCTGTTAAAAATAACAGTTCATATTACTTAAGCCCAACAAATGCTATTTCCAAAAACAACCCTGGGATTGTGTTTTTCCCCATCCCGGGGCAGTTTTGGAAATCCCGGGTCCCGGGGTAGGGATATCCCTCCATTGCTGGTGACAACATAATATGACCTAACTCATGAATCCCATGTCCATCGCCTAATAGGAGACAAGGTAAACTGCCATAGTCCACCTGGGCTTAATTTGAAACTGTATGTGCATCTCTGAAGATTTTTTATTCGCGCGAAAGCACCTGGTGAGACACTAAAAAGTATCTTCAGCTTCGACGAGGATCTGGTCACAATTTCCATCCCTTTTAAACAGCGCTCTTCTAATCGACGTAACGTTGTAAGAAGAAAGAGAAGCCGACAACAACCATATTAGCCGACAAATGAGGAGCTTATGGATCGTATTGCTTTTGCTTGGACAGGTCTCGGCCGTTGTAAATTTGGGAGGCATTGGCGGTGGATCTGCAGCCAGCCATGTACGCTTCTATTTCAAGTATGGCTTGCCAAATGGCTCCACAGTCGGTCTAACAGACATTGACGCTTTGGTGTGTCGAACTCAAGATTACTTGTTGAGCGTACTCAATAATAACGAATATGTGGATCTCAATCTGGACGTAAAAGCCACAGCCATTGACTGGGAAGCACCTCGAGATGGTCAGCCCGCACTGCTCAACTTTACAGCTGATGTTACAGGTGTCAATGGCATAGAAGCTCCTGGTGTCAACAAGCTCATCGAAGCATGGGGTCAGCTGAGCATGGAATCTTATCTCAACGACGTTGTCCGTCTCCCGACCTGTCCCAGTGCCTTCTCGCAGACGATGGATGCGTCATTTACCAGCTCTCCATCGCCAGCCAAAACGACGGAATATATGACAGCATCCTGTCAAAGTTCTTGTGCTCCGACAGTTTCACCTGGCATGCCTAGTCGTAAGTTTTCCTAAGGAGTGGCTGGTTGACTGGAATTGGAAGTATGGCTCACTTTTCCTTTTCGTCTTTTTCTTCATCAGAAACTCCCACCGACTTTCCCACCGCAAAACCCACCGAGCCAATCAGCAGAGGTGAGTTCCTCGGGGATACATCTGCAACGGGTCAAATTAGGCCAGATCATACCGAGGCACCTGGTGCCACACCTGCGCCTGTTTCAGTTACCAACCCAGACTACGCAACTCCTGTTGTCCTTGCCTCGCCCGTTGCAGCCCCTGCGCTTGGAAGTAACAGCAACGGCGTCAATGATTATAGTGGAGGCAGTACAATAACTAGTACTGGTAGTAGTAGCAATAGCGGCAGCAGCGCAGAAGGAGAATTGACTGTGTCAAGTGGTGAAGGATCAACAGGCGTGAATGAGGAAGTATCACCTGTAACAAATGCTAGTGACAGCTTTAGTAGCTCATCGTCTGCGGGAGGACAGGGAAATGACGCCGGTGATAGCTCCAGTAGCTCACTGAACTCGGGAGGGAATACTGGAAGTTCGAGTAGCACTCCGAGTGGTGGAACCAGCAGCGTCCCGTTGGGAAGCTCTGCCAACTCCATGGTAGGAATTTCCTCATCGTCTTCAATGTCACTGCCACCTGGTGGCGGGACCCCTGGTGGTACTCCGTTCAGTTCCGGCAGCTCGAGTGCAGGTGGATTTGGAATGGTAGAAAGCAGCAGTATTAGTTCTCCAAATAATGCTAATCCGCCTTCGCCTCCGCCTCCTGAGGATACACCAGGCGAAACTAGTGATAATGAATCCACCGGAACAGGACAGTCACAAGATAGCCAAAAAGGAAGTAGTGGTAGCACTCATGCATCTCAGAGTGGATTACAAGGAACTGGAATGGGATCTATCAGTGGCTCTACTTCATTTCAATCTGATGGAAGCAACGGTGCCTCAAATCCAGGCTTTGGATCAAGCTCGGGGTTTGGATCAAGCTCGGGGTTTGGATCAGGCTCTGGCACAACGTCAGGGTTTGAATCAAGCACTGGAAGTGACTCCACCTCCGGTAACTCAGATATGGTTGTCATTGAAATGGAATTCAAGTTCTTTGACGGTGAGGAACGTGAACCAACAAAGGAGGAAGTGGCAGCGTTAGTCTGTAAGACTCAGAGCTTTTTCTCAGATGAGCTTGAAAGTATTCTAGGCGATTCAGGTATTTCTGTGAAAGCTGTTGATATTGATTGGGACTACAATGATAGTGGCCAGACAGTCTTCTTTACATTGGCATTTGCTGCTGATGTCAAGCTTGGAAATGGTCAACCTGCAGATGAAAATGATGTCTTTCAGGCTTTGAAAGTGGCGGACCATGACTTGCACAGCTACATCGTTGACTACATTTCCAAGATCCAGCCCCCAACTGGAAAGGCAGAGAGTGTTTTTTTCAGCGTCAATGAAGTGAACTTTGAAAGTGCCCAAAACGTGCCCATTCCTGCTGGCAAATTGCCAAATGGCTTCACAGATGCTTGCACAAGCTCTGCTGATTCAACTAGCTCATTCAATGGAGAATCAACTCCCTATAGAGGAGTTAGTGGTACGTCTAATGACAAGACAGCCGAACCTATCAAATTGGTACGCTTTTCTCTCACAAAATACTTCATCTTCATCTCAACTCTTTCTGCTTGAACAGGATTTGGCAATTCAGGATTTGAGTCTGCTACAGAGAGCTTAATGACTAGCTCAGGTGGAATTGAAGTTGGCGAGAAGAGTGAAGAAGGTGCAACCATTCATATTGAACTGGGATTCTTTGATGGAGAGTATAGTGATCCTACAAATTCAGATGTTGAGGAACTTGTCTGTACAACAAACTCTTTTCTACAGGAAAAAGTGGAAGAGTTTGTGGACGATGATGGCATTCAAGTCCATGCTGCAGCCATTGACTGGACCTTGGGTGAGCCCTTTTCTCTAGCATTTGTGATCCAAGCTACTTTCGGAGACGGAACAACTTTGACAGCGAACAAAGTATTTGAGGCACTGAAACTGGGCGATAGTGATGTCCGAGACTATTTAGAGAACTACGTCATGCAATCTTCTCCCAAGGGAGTTTTTGCGGGCGCCAATGAAGTGTCACTAAAGGTGAATATGGACAAGGGAGCAAGTTTGAGCCAAATGAAGCTAGCTATTGCAACATGTCAAGGGAGTGATGGTGAGAAGGGAAACGGCGGATTTGATGTTCCCATCCAAAATTGTTAGTTGTGTCCCTGTGGCTATCATGACTAGAAGTGCGGCCTAATAGTTTTGCTCACAGGTTCTTTCTGTATCTATATTTTCAGATTCTTTCCGCCCCCCTGATGTTCCAGGAGATGGCACAGAGGGTATAGTTGATGATTCCGCGCAAAGTAACTCTTCAGCGGTGATTCCAGGAACTAATGGTCAGCCAAGAGCAGATACACTCTCTTTCGATGCCACAACTATTGATCAAATTGTTAAGTACAACCTTATTATGGGATTCCTGAATACCCCTAAAAGTCCACCGACCTTAGCAGAGGTTGATTCATTGATGTGTGCAATGAAAAAATTCTTCGCTCAATATCTACGAGGTTCGCTTCAAGATGAGAGCTTGATAGTGTCCTTGATCAACATTGGATATAGCTATGACCCAACTTGCAAGACTCCAATGAATGTATATTTCACTATTGAAGCAACATATTCTGATGGACAGGCTGTCGGAGATGACAAAATCTTCCGCGCGCTTCGCCTGGGGGAAGATGAAATTTTGGAAATAGTCACAGACTACATCTGGAAATCACCACCAACCAACAGCATTTTCCATTCAGTGAATCAACTGTCGTTTGAATCATCTTTGGGCGACCGAAGTATTCTACCAGAGGGAAGTATTTCAGAGGCTACTTGCTCTTTAGAAAATGGTCCTCTGCTCGAGCCAACACAGCCCTCCCATGATAGTAAGTGATTGTTTCTGAAAAAATTAATGTATTTTCTTGATGTGCTGCCCTTTCTTACATTCCTTTCATCTGCTTTCTTTGCTTGTAGCTACATTTGCACTCTCTGCTCCCTTGGCTGCAGTATCTCTATCAAAGACATCCGAGTCGCTGGCTGCTTTCAAAATTGTATTTGGGATTACCAATGGAAACTACAAAGAGCCAACAGCTGCAGAGGTTGAAGCTCTAATTTGCCAAACAAATAAGTATTTTGAAAGTAGAATCCAAGGAAGCACTGGAGATTTTTTATTGTCGGCGCATGCCATCTACATTGACTGGGCTTACTCTCCAGACTGCCCTAGCACTGTGACAGTCACGTTTGCTTTTGTTGGAACATTGAGTGACGGTCAGCCAGTCCCCGTGCATGATATCTTCCAAGCTCTAAAACTAGGCGACGACGAAATGAAAGAGTATTTGGAGCAGGTTGTATGGCAGGCACTTCCTGTAGGCAGTAACCTCTTCTACAACGTCAACACTCTTAGCTTTGAGGATATGATAGGTGACAATCAAATTCCTATCCCAGGTAAAATTTCAGAGGCAGCTTGTGAAGCAAATCAGCCATCAAGACTTGGTGAGCGACTCCGATTGAGTTGGAAAACTACTTGTTCGTTGGATACTTTCGTGCTAACACTATCACCCTGTCATTTTTTGCAGCTCCTCTCCCACCACAAGCGCAAACCTCTCAGCAACAATACCAACAGCAACAACTGACGCAATTTTACCAGCAACAGATACAATATCAAGGGCCGCAGGAGCAACAGCAGCAACGGGAACAGCAACAGCCCCAAGAATTTTTACAGCAGCAACAGATGCCTTCTCGCGGGTCGTCTCTTACACAAGAACAAGCCACTTCAGACAATGCAGCGCTGTATCACCTGGAGTTCCATTTCTCTGAAGGCGCGCTTCGAGAGCCATCGTATTCGGATATCGGTGCGCTTATCTGCCAAAGTACATATTTCGTGAGAGAAGAACTGGAGCTTCACATACAAGATTGCATTGGAGAGTTGGCCCTCACCAACATTGCTTGGACGTATGACGCCACTTGTCAGAATGCTCCCGTCACAGTGACTTTCGCAGCGCGTGCAAAATTCTGCGACAACACGCCGATTTCTCCGGACTGGCTTTACGGATCCTTGCAACTCAATCAAGCCGAGATGAAACACTACCTCGAGGACTTCATTTGGAGGACACCACCGGAAGGCCAGAGCCTATTCTATGATGTAGACGCAATGACGTTTGAAGGCAAAGAAGGTGTGACTATTCGAGATGGCATGATGCCATTTGTCGAATGTGCATAAAGTGTCCCCGAACAATTTGTTATGTTTTAGAATCAATTATTCGTATTCGTACTCATCATTTTGTTGCGTCTACTAGAGTCTGCTACAGAATTCAACTGTTTTAAACTGATCGCTTCAGCTTTTGAACAATGGCAGACATGTCTTTTCGTTTCGTGCCATCGATGCGCTCTAACTTGAGATCCAAAAATGCCACACGGTATATTGGTGCTCCATCCTCTTGCAAGTCTCGCTTAACCGTAGCAAACAAGGCAAGTTTTCCCGCAGTGTTCAGACAGCGAACATAGCCAGCGATGCAATACGCCGATAAAATCGGAAAGGAGCCACCTTGAAGCGTACTACCTTCATCTGGTGTCACCAACCGCAAGCCTGCAAACGCATGACGCTCTTTCCTCGGTCCGTCGTAGAGTAAGAAGTCACAGCCAAACTTTGCCCCACACGAAATATAAGCATTGCTTTGTTGATAAATAACTTGAGCCACAATGTTCAAGTCGTTGTCAAAAGAAGACATTGAAGGAGGACGGATGGTAGTGAATGTCCACGAAGAGCTGGAGTTGTCAATGGTTGATGTGTTTGTAGCCCGAGTGTCATCTGCTTTGTCATTGAGATCAACATCTTTGTTTTCGAGTTCGCCCGCGGTCAACGAAGTAGGCCGTAGTCGACTCCAGACATCTGGAATGATATCATATGCCATTGGTCGCATATCTTCTTGTCCACGCACATCCAGGGCCGGCATCATGCTCTCGTAGAGTTCCTTGGCCCATTCTCTAGCCATTTGATCATCAACGATTATCGTGGAGTTGCATTGTAGTGCTGAACACCGTTTCATTGAGCCAACCATACCGCCGGGTAACACACTTCGTTTGGACGCCAAGGTAGCATGCACCAATGATGCCGGTAGCATTACAGGAGGAACACCGTGTCGCTCCCCTCGAATATCTGCCAGCTCCTGTTCCAACAGAGATCGCTTTTGAGACATTCCAACTTGAGCTAGGGATTTCATGCTATCCTCTTGAATTTGAGTGTCCAAGGCAATAGCGCTCGAAGCGGTAGCTGCTTGCTCATTCTCACTGGAGTCGTTGTTGTTGTTGATACGTTTACCATAGCGTTCCTCTTGCCGCTTTCGTTTCTTTTCTAGTTTCCGCTGCATACGTTCCCGTTCTTCTTGTTCTTCTCGAATCCGACGTTGTTCCTGTTTAAATGCTTTCTTTTGGTCCAACATTTGTTTACGCATGGCCTTCTTTTCTTGGCTCGTCATTCTTCGTTCCACTCCATCCTCAATGACAGTATAGGAATAATCTGCTTGCAGCTGCTGTTGCCTTTGTTGAGAATCAGGATACTCATCATCCCCCGGGATAGACGATTGTGAATCACTGGTACCATTGAGTAAAGCCTTCTGGACCACTCGACTACTAGGTCGGACACGTCTAACTCCAACATAAGTCGGTTCTAGACGGTCCAGTTGTTGAACTACTTCAGCCGAAAAAACAATCACAGCATCATTAGAATTCGCGTTTTGATTAGTATGCTGGCTGCCCTCAGTCTCCATGCTTTCTGTAAAGACAGGGGACTTATCTTACCCGATGATGTCGTTGATGGTACTGTGTACTGTCCACAAGGAGGAGGTACGAAGAAATAATACTGCTCCTCGCATGGTGAAAGAAAGTAGACTAGACTACTGGCTGGTAGAGCTGAAAGTCGTTAAAAAAGATGATTGGCCTGTGAGATCGCGTACTAGGGTTTGAGGTAATATCTTGGCTGCTGCTTTGCGCGCGGATGTTAAAGTATCCACGACACAGTATCATTCCTTGATATTATCAAACTTGTTCTCGTCATGACCACAGCGAATAAGACTTAACATGACGTTTTCCCAGCTTTAACAAACCACCTGGCAACTTTCCTAGACCAGAATGAAAAGATTTCAACTTTTTTTGCCAGGTTGTAATGATTAATTGTCCCTTTTATGCGGTGCTCTCTTCATTATAATTATTTGTTGACCATGAGGACGACAATCTCGCATTCCCTAACAATAGTCGCTCTGCTATGCTTGGCTGTCACAGCCTCTGCCCAAACGACGAGTGATACTGACGAGATCTTCAGGATGTTCTTCCGATATGGTTTTGACAACGGAAAAATTGGAGATCCCGATGGTCAGCCTACCGAAGCGGACGTGAAAGGTCTCATGTGTGCCACCAACGAATTCCTCACCAACTCGCTCCAGAACTACACCAAGTCAGATGTTGTCAACGTCAACGCTGTACAGATTAACTGGAGCTATGAGGATTTTATTTACAATGGCTCTGAGCCAGAAGCGCCACGGAACGTTCCTGTCATTGTCAACTTTACCGCCCAAATTACAACCGCCGATTATAGCACGCCTCCCACCAATCAAATGCTCTGGGAAGCTACGAAGTACTTTGATTACATTAGCTACATTCAGGACTATATTTGGAAGATACCCAATCAGAACTTCTTCACAGAGGCTCGTGGGCTATGGTACGAACCTTTCATTCAAGGGCCCGTCACAGGACAACTGGCAGACAACGATCAATGCCCAGCCCCCGCAGCTCGTAAGTAACAGTGTTTTCATTATCAAGCAACATCGAAGATGATATCCAGCTCATCTTTCATCTCTAACTCCCGAAATTATCATCCAACTCCAACAAACATTAACAGAACGTGCCACCACACTTGCTCCTGTTACAGCATATCCTTCAGCAGCCCCCATCGCTACCCAGCGCGCAACGACACTTCCTCCTGTTACGGAATATCCATCAGCTGCTCCCAGCTTTGCCCAGCGCGCAACTACACTTCCTCCTGTTACAGCCACTCCAACAGAGGCTCCTGTTGGCCGTAACACCATCTTAACACTGGCTCCCACTCGAAAAGAAGATGAAATGGTTTACTTTACCATCCAGATTGACTTTTTTGCCGGGCAAGAGAAGGAGCCAACGGATGAGGAAGTCAAGGCCATGATGTGCAAAACCAATGAGTTCTTCCGCAAGACATTGAGGGATAGTATTGATCCCAGCATTCAAGTGGAGGCCACGAACATTAACTGGGAATGGGACGACAAAGCCGCCCTTCCTTCGGTGGTTGAATTCTTTGCAGATGCTGAATATGCCGACGGAAGACACGTTCCGGCTGAAGAAGTTTTCAATGTGATGGAAAAGGTAGACGTGAAACAGTTTGTTCAAGACTATGTGTGGATGTCCGAAGTGTACAAGGAAAACGTCTACTACCAAACCGAGGACATCTTCTTTGCAGGCTCCTACACGGGTTCTCCCAACCCACCGGAGCCACACCCTGGGAAAATCCAATCGTTTGGTTGTTAACCTATTCGAATATTTCGCATTCTTGGGTAGTATTTCGAAAGGTTCACCTCTTTGCCGACAACATACTATTTCTAGCTTCAATAAATCTGACTGTAATTCATGTTATTATAAGTTCAGCTTCTCATGTAATTTGATCAGGCTATATACCACCACAAACAAGCTCCTGACTAGCTAGCAACACTATAACTAGATCTCCAAAAAATTCAAGCCCTTATCTATTGAAAGTTACTTGAACTACACTATATAGCAAGGAAAAAAAAAACATTGCATCGTTGACCCTATGCAGATAAAGTTGCTTGTTTCTGTGGAGAGAGAAAACACATGGAATCTCTAGGCGCTCGAAGCTTGACTTCTCTGCGTTTTATCGATCAGGGGCATAATCCGCCGGTGTACAGTGCCAAACAGGTCGACCACCAGACTCTTGAATTGGTCGGGCGACGCTCTGCTTGTGGTGTGTACTGGTCGGATTGCAATCTTCGTCCACGTGAGTGAAAATCAAACGCTTCATTTGTTCCAACTGATCGGTTGAAATAATCATCGGCACATCACACACAAACCATGTGACCCATTCTCCACACGGTGGCTCCGTCAGCGATCCCTCATAGCCATAAAAGTAGAGACTGGGAACCAAAGCAAAGTCATGCGGGTTCCATACACCGTATTGTAAAAGACGCTCGTGCAATTCACGCTGCTCTTCAAAATCCGGAGCTTCCAAATCTGTACTGTAGTCGGCCCATGTTTTGTAGTCGATATCGTAGTCCTTTTGCGTTTCTGGGTCTCCTAAAATAGCATCCATCTCGGACACAAGTTTCCGCTCTCGGCGTCGTTTCGCAGAGCACTTAGCACGGTGGACGTTGTAGACATACTGGAAGGCATCCAATGCAGGTTGTAGATAATAATTGTATCCATTGGGTGTAGCTCGAATGACAACAGTCACTGTGGGAGTTCGGCGACGACTGGGGTGCAAGTGAAAAATTTGCATTTCTGCATCGTATCTTTGCCCCTCAATCATGTGTTCCGATGGAACCTTAAAGTCAATGTGCATCACGTCCGCAAAGCCACCCCAGTTGTTTGGAAAATCAGCATATGGTGGATCAGGTTCATCACAGATTGGGTCGTCATAATCGGCACACGGTCGTCTCTGATATTGGAGACGAAGTTTGTTGTGGTGAATTTGTTTGTCCACTTCGACTCCATTGATTCTAAAATCTCCTGGCTGAATACCAAAAGATTGACAAATAGTAAGCGTCAGGAAGAGATTGTAAAACAAAATATGCCAACACTAACAAAACGCAACAACAACAACAATAGCCGTATGAACGTTCAACGTACCAACGATCGAATTTGATGGTGTTCATAGCATGTAGCGCCGCTCGGTCGTACATCAATAGGCGATTGTTCCCCAATGCGGTGACACAGGTTTCGTTCGGGTTGTCGTGGCCCCAAAACGCCTTGCCACGGGCCAAATCCTCGGTCATCATCAAACTCATCCCAATAAAAGTCATCCCCAACCCCAACATTGGTCCAACCATTGTTCTCGTAACCCACCGCCAGTGTCGTACTATTGTAGCGTTGGAGTTTGGGAGAGCCAGGTCCGTAGGGACTGCTGGGGTCGTAATTAAAGTACGTGACATCTGGATTCTCTGGAACGGGATTTTCAGGATACGCATCTCTGGTAGGAGCTGGTGTTTGATTGGTGGTCGGTGGATTGGTAGGTCCTGGTGTCGGTTGTTGTGTGTTGGGATTTTTCGTGTTTGTATTGACGGGCAGTGTGGGAGGAGGAGTGAACGACAAAGTTGGTTGCGCATTGGGTGCTGGTAGTGTCGGAATATTACTGGTTGGAATTGGCGCTTGGATAGTGGGCGCTGGAATGGGCGCTTTGGTAGTCTCTTCCATATCAAGAAAGGGGTCATCTTCAAACTGGAAGAATCCCTGGCGAACATCTTGTATCTTGAGGTCTTGAGGACGTACAACATCGCTCCATCGACGTCCTTCTGATGTCGACAGTAAGATCAGAGTCTGCAGCATTACGAGTCTTTGTCGGCGCATCATCCGCATCGTAGTTGTGTTATAGAAAATTGTCTGGGAAGACTTCAAATTCTATGGCATACATTCACGATCGTGCGAAATGGAAGTATGTGGCTTCTCTCGTGTGGATTCGCTTTTGTCTACCAAGTCATGTACAAAGAAATGTTGTGTTGCTGCTGGACACCACGGTGGGATTCAATTGAACACGGTAGAAATTTGATGTGAATGTTAATAGGGATAAAATAATGTGAAGCAAGTCGTTTCTGTGGTTCTGTTGTGTTCAAAATTTGCTTCCAAACTCTTTCAACGCATACAATCATCGTTGTGAGTCATGAATATATTCAGTCGTGGAGTCGTCATTCAATGTGACTGAAAATCAGTCCTTAATGACGCATGAATTTAACGCCTGATAAATATGATAAACTTTATATATTGCAAAGTTCATCAGATTGTTTGGCTCCGGGCTTGTCCCGGAGCATTAAATAAACGCTTTCACATACAGAGAAGATTAGCATGGTCTCTGAGCAAGAATGACACGCATAGTACGTAATACTGTTACATCGGCAATTGTGCTGATCAAGCCTAGCTTGCAACTAACGTAATTGTGTGCCATACTGCTCCATCTCAACTACAGATCCGAAGAGAAAACGAACCTTTTTTTTGCCTCCCCGCGACATCGAATCCCCCTGATTTTTCTTTTTCCACACTCCTATCAAAACATCGCAAGGAAGGAAGCAAGAAGTCTTCTGGAGTGTCCAACTCTATTAACAACCCACCACTCTTTGAATAAAAAGTAAACAGAAAAAATACACTACCAGATATTCACTTTCAACGATCTCACTTATTATACAACGATGCTTCTACAAGATACGCACAATCTGCATTCTCTGTCAAAGTTGCTAACAATATTATTATTATTTTGCCTGCTGTTCGTTCAAACATCACAGTCGCCTTCATCGAACGTAAACTTTGATGAATCCGTTCAGCACAAGCATCAACGCAAACCACCATATCGTCAAGATATGCCAACGGCCCTTCCTCTATGGCCTGACGATGTACCAGGAGAGCGTCCCAATACCTTTGGGACAGAAGAATGGAAATGTAATACTGGAGAGAATCACAAAACATGGTGCAGCATTTTCAACGTCACCAAGCCCGTGATGTATCCCTATCTGGTCCAACACAGCGATGCAGTCATGATTGTGGCTCCAGGAGGTGGTTACAGTACGCTGTCGATTGACAATGAAGGCACAGACATTGCATTGTGGCTCAACAGTATTGGAATATCCGCCTTTGTTTTGAAATATCGAGTACCTGGACGACCGTGGTTATCGTTTGGAGAAGCACCATTGATGGATGCCCAGCGGGCTATGGGGGTGGTGCGAGGCATGGCTGGGGGAAACTCGACTAATATTCCCCATTTGAATGCCTCTAAAATTGGGTTCATCGGATTTTCCGCGGGTGGACATTTGACGGGACATATCAATGTGGCCTGGGCTAAACGAGCATACCCAAAACTAGACCGTGCAGACATCCTGTCCTGCCGACCCGACTACTCCATCATGGTCTACCCTTGGAGAAGTGTCAGTCAGCCTCCCGTGAACGAGTCAATTGCAGGTGCATCAGCTTTGAATGTGACCAATCAGACACCACCTACCTTGCTCATTCAAACTGAAGACGATTGGGCTCACGTTGAAAATGCAATCTTTTACTTTCTGGCATTGAAACAAAACCACGCTGCTCCATCTGAGCTACATGTGTATCCAAGCGGTGGTCACGGTTACGGGAGATGCGTCTTTGGGGATGCTGCAATTCACAGACACGAAGTCTGTAGTTGGCCTGACCGAGCGGAAGTGTTCTTGAATCGTCTTGGTGTAGTAGATGGCAGCAAGATTGGCAAAGCTAGAAGTGAATCCAACAGTGCAATTGAATCGTAGCAATGGTGTTTGCTTTTGCTGTATGTAAGGGATTTAGGGAACGAGAATCTGTACCGAAACGAGCAGTGGAGGCACTTTCGAATTTAGAACAATTTTGTGCGCAATGAACGTTGCAGCAGGCTCTGTACAGCGTCATCGCATCGCACCCGATCCTAAAGCAAAGAAAGAAAGAATTGATGAGCTGATTCGAGCAAAAGCCGTTGAAATGTGCGAAGAGGGAAACACCGCTGTTTCTCGACAAAAAAGTTCCCACTCGAGTCCCATTTTAAGTTACCACAAGAGTTGTGTCCGACCAACAGCGTATTTGAAGCTAATGCCAACTCATGTAAATCGGCAGTAAGCAAACGCCGAGGATCGCATGGACTACAAGCTCAGTTTGACACTGGTGTTTGAGGACTGCTCATCGAGAAAACGTCCCCGGGAAGATGTGAAGTGTAGGGTCTACCTTGCGCCAGTCTTTGAAGAAAGAAGTACCGAAGGTTTCAGGATCGTGCTAAAGACTATAATATCATTATATTAGAGTTCGATTTGTATCAATATGGAAAACTCGAGTAGAGTAGTATATGCAAGGGAAACCCTCCTTTGTAGATACCAAAAATATACGAAAATTTGTGATTTTAAATAGGTGGACAGAGCGAGACTTCTCTCAAATACTGTGATGACGATTTTATATCATTGGCCTGGGGCTCCTGCTTAACCCATCAGAATCACATGTTCTGAAATATACTTGTAGGGAGGGACTTCCAAGTTCAGAGGAGAAGGTCCCTTGCGGATGCGTCCACTCAAATCGTAATGGGATCCATGGCAAGGACAGAACCATCCATTGTATTCTCCCTGGTCGCACAATGGGACACATCCCAAGTGAGGGCAGATACCAATAACAACAATAAATTCGGGCTTGATAGCACGTTCCTCGTCGGTTTCCTGATCACGCAGGAGAGACATGGGAACGGCAGCTTCCTTATCAATCTCCGCTTGGTTACGCTTGCGAATGAAAATGGGCTTTCCTCGCCACTTGACGGTAATGGCCTTTCCTACTTGCAATTCCGACAAGTCGAATTCGGAAAAGGCCAAAGCCAAGACTTCGGCGGAAGCACTCATGGAGCCAACAAGCTTGACCACCAGCAATCTGGCTGCCGAAGCGTAGGCGAATCGAGCTCCCGATAACATGAAGTAGGTAAATGCACGACGCTCGGGCTCCGCTACCTTATCGACACGGTCGGCAAAGAAACCATCATCAACACTACCGAGTTCGTCGTTCTGGGGGAAACCAGAAACCTTGGACGCGGCGGGGACGGCAGATCCAGAGGCAGCAAATGCTCGGACAGCAGCTAAAAGTCGTGGTAGTGATAGTATGTAGGGATTAAAAGAAAGAAGAACGTGTAAGTGAACTGCTTATACCTGCTGAGCTGTACTTTGATTGCATTTTAATCTCTCGGCTGACTCCTTCATTAGTCCCGAACAACAAAGGAGTGCAAAGGTACGGTGATTCATTGTTTCCTTGCAGATCTCAGATTACAAGATTTTCTCGATGCAGTGGATTTTGTACTGTAGTCTACGTAGAGTTGCCGTAGAATCGCCGATGCTGGAGGAAGAATGTACCATTTTATCTCGATGGACTTACTGTTGGCTAATGTGGGCTGCACATTATACTGCGCTCGAGCTGCCACTCGGGGAGCAAGAGCAGAGACACGACGAAGGGCGTTCATTGTGTTGAATTGACTTAATTATACCAAGGTTAACAACAACAAGGAAAGTGCTCCAATTGACGTGCCTGTTTTCGTTCGTATTGTTGTGAAGAAGCAAAAAAAGTCGCGCACCCTCGCGCAAGAGCATCGTCATCACAACAACATCTATCTAACAAAAGATTGATTGACCCGGGCAGTTAATATTAGCTCCTACCTACCAGGTAGGATACTCGTATTCATCTACTAAGTAGAAAATAGCTTTTCTATTCATTCTGAAGTTGCTACGACTCCATTTTTTTTTACAGTTTCAATGACTCACCATCGTCATCAATAGCTTTACCCAAACGATCTGTCGCTTTGACAAGCTCATGTGTCAACTCAGGATGATACATGGAGTGGCCGGCGTGCAACGGTATCCGTAGTTCCATCCTAGACCACTGCGCGTTAACATCTAGTGCCGTGTCGGGAGGACATATGGGATCCAAACCACCTTGAATAGCAATACAGGGAATGTCGTGGATTCGCTCCATTCTTTCTGGTTCCATTAGCTTTATGTGATTCATGGCATACCCATCATTGACGCTGTAAAAGCACGTCAGCATGGGCATGGCTGGAAAACCCGAAAAATTTCCCACGTTTTCTTCTGCAATTAGGGGATCCGAAAAGTCAGAAGATTTTAGAGCAATTGGTCGGAGTGGCAGATTTGCGGTCGTCGATGCGACGGGGTGCAGGAGGCCCTTTCGCAGTTGTTCTGTTGCATAACGAGTTGGATTAGGATCCAGCGTTGCGGCTGTTGCGCTAGATGTCTCCAGTGTGGCACCTTGCGCGTCTTGGTAAGTCCATTCTGTGGAATACGGCGGAGACACCAGGACTGCAGGACTTGATGGTGGTGTGGCATTAAATGGGTCTGTTTGATTGGCGCTATCCTGTGAATTTCCGTGATCGGAAGCCTCCGATAGCATTTGTTTGTAGCTCGACGAGACGGTAAACTCCCACGTCATCCATCCACGAGCTGCTTTCCATCGTTCGGTAGCTTTTTTCCCCATAAACTTGTCGTAATAAGCATGCAAGACAGTTCGATCGATTTGCACCTTTCCATCGTTATTGACATTGGCGTCATCATCACTCTCACTCGTCGTAACTCCTATCGCGTTGGCAAATTGATTCCAGGCTTGAGGACAACGTTGTGCAGCCCCTCCCTGGGGAGTGAACAACCAATCGACTTCCGCTCTCCGTAACAAACAGACTCCACGCAAGACAATGGCTTTGACTTGCGCTGGAAATTCCTGTGCGTACGCAATCGCCAAGGTAGAACCCCAGCTTCCTCCCAAGACAACATCCCACTTGTCAACTTGCAAATGTTTTCGAAGGCGTTCGCAATCGTGCACCAGATCCATCAAGGTATTGTTGTAGACTTGTCCTCGGGGAGTACTTTTGCCGCATCCTCTTTGATCGAACAGGACAATGGTGTCGTACAGGTCAGGATTGAAAAATCGTGCATGATTCGCATTGCAACCAGCTCCTGGACCTCCGTGTAAAAATAGTGCTGATTTCTTTCTTATCGATAAATGCTGTGTATTATTGCTTTCGTTGGTTCCACCATGAACTTCGTAGTAGAGGGTGTGACTGTCGTCGACTCGGAGGGTTCCATTTTTGCGAGCTGTTGAAGGTGGATAAAGCTCCCGAAGAATTCCTGCTGAGTCTGACTGTGACTGTGACTGCGACTGAGCTTGCGGTATATCATTTTGTGTGCTTTCCGCTGTGGATGCAGCGGTGCTGAAAAGAACGGCAGATGGGGCTGATGGGGTTGGTCGGGTTGGTCGCGACTGTTGGAAGGCACGAGCCACAGTGAGAGGTTTCAGTACCCATGCATCAATTGGTGTAACCTGCTGCGAGCTTACTGCTAAGATAAGGAACAGACATTGCGATGCTGTTATCCTCATTCTACGATTGTTTCTCATCAAATAAATCGGCTTGTTTTGTGATTCTTTTCATAACAAGAGTCTACTCTACTACTCTACTGCTCTACTGACTGATGAAGGCCAGCTCTTCGGTCGTTTGAAATGAAAAAATAATAGAACGGGGAAGAATTGAAAGGATCTATTACCACCAAATTCGAGATTTTTCTGTCTCGAGTTTTGGATAATGGAAACTCGAGAATATTTTTATTTCATTTCTCTAAGTATTACAACCGTTAATTTTTAACAGTCAATTTGTCTAGTTACCTTATTCATGCTAATTTATTACTTAAAGATGTTAAC
>Ga0210036_1001323_pt1 | contig 27949 bp, 19 predicted proteins | sample CryGeymeta201515_FD_185469 | JGI IMG/M metagenome (GOLD analysis project Ga0210036, IMG submission 185469) | Groundwater microbial communities from Crystal Geyser aquifers in Utah, USA - Crystal Geyser metaG 2015-15 (SPAdes) (version 2) | ecosystem: Environmental > Aquatic > Deep subsurface >...
GTAGTCAATACTTAATTTTTCGGATGATTCTGATTGGCTGAAATTTTGTCGCAGAAGACTTGGACTTACATAGGAGTTTTACAATCATAATCATAATCATTCTACTTTTGACAACCCCTAATATTCGAATATTCGACTAGTCTAATCTGTACCAGGGTAGCAAGTAGTCTAGTAGGGTCTAGCTCCTCCTCATATCCTACGTTGTTTGGCAGACGTGACGGAATAAACAAACATCTTCAAAATGACAATTCAAAACGCTGACGATAAAGCAACAAAATATTATATATATTCCATTTTTAGTGTGGTTTTCTGTCATTCCGATCGTTGTTCTGGACATTCAGTTTTACACAGATAATGTTGTTTGTTCACAGGATGGTGGTAAATGACAAAACATGTTGCGACAGACGGGACAGTTGCACCCCGGAAGTTTGGCTAGCCATTCAACAATGCAGTGCTGATGAAATACATGACAACAACAGCGTGCTGTGGTGTTGTCCTTGGCATCATTGTTGTCGTTGTGATTGTCGCCGTCGTGTAGATGGTTGGTCGACCAAGTCACTCGGTCGTTTGGTTGGTATTGTTTCAAGCAAATGACGCATAAAGCTGACACTTGCCGATAGGGGCTGTTTGCTGAAACGACTGTAGGTATTTGCAAGATAAGCTCATCCTCTTCCTCATCGCCGTCAACTTTTTCACTTTTATTGCCAGCATTAGTATCCAAACCATGTACCGATTGCATGTCAACTTGTGGTGTCTCGCATAAATGCTGTACTTCATTGTGATGATCCATGTCGAATTCACTTGCCCTTAAAGATTCCGTTTGATCATCCAAGTCATTGCTCCTGGAATCCGTATACTCCTGATTATTACTGCGGGTTGTACTGTCATCTGTGTAGGGATCGCTATTACCAGACTCGTTCGCACAGTGATCATAGTTGCCGAACTGCCCGTTGCGTGTTCCTGTTTCGACATCCCTAGACGAATGACCAGAACCCTCTGAATGATTCCAAAACAAATCAGTCTCCCGTACAACTATTGTCGTTTGTTCCAAAATTTGGTGCAGTTCCAGTGCCCGATATTTTTGCGCTTCGGGAGAATAATGCTCTAATCGCTCCTGCCGCTGTCTACGTAAGCGTTGTCGCTTTCGTTGTTTTTCTGTAACAATGTAGTAAATTGTCACAATAATTACCAAAGACCACATGATGACTACGGAAACTTCCAAAATAGGATTGGCACTCTGGTAGTGCTGCTTTGGAGACAGGTGCGGTTGGAATCTGTCATTGTCATTGGTCGGTGGCATTGGATTTGGGAGGTATTGTTGGTCATCATTTCGTAGTATCAAGTTGCTGCTCTTGCCTGTTGTACCGTGAGATGAATGTTGCATCTGCTCGGATTCTTGTCGCTGGTGATGCCTGACAGCAAATAGTATCACTTGATCATCGCCTCCCTGAAGTATTCTTTTGCGCATCCTGCACTTTCTCTGGGTATAGTTAGCTACGATCGCACGGATAATAATGACATTGGAGGTACACGGCACTCCAGGTAAATTATCGTAATACCAGAGAGTAGAAAAGTAAAGTAGAATTGCCTCGAATAAATGGATATCTCTGGTCGGAAATTAAGAAGCCTAAAAGCTACTGTATGAGAGTTTAGGAAGGTACCAGTAGGAAGAATGCTGATGAGATTGTTGATGTCATCATCACAGAATAATCACAGCGGCAACCGAATCGTCGAAACAAACCAAAAGGCAAATTGATTCATTGCTACTGGCAAATACAAAAAGAGAATAGTGTCTACAGTAGAGTCAGAGTTCCCTTTTTTACTACCAGGTACTGAGTACTACTAGGTAGTATTTTCTAGCAGCGCTAGTAGAGTACCTGGTATCTCAAACGGGGGCGACGTCTAAAAAGTACCCTCTAGCTAGATCTAGTCGAGGTAACAGTAGACTACTAGTAGTAGTTCAATGGTTTGGGGGGTAGAATGCCATGTACCAGCTACTACTAGTAGTAGCTAGCTATTAGCAGAGCAAATAATAGTGTTTGAATATGCGTCTTAACTATAACAATAAAGAGTCTGTGCTTCGAGAAAGTGTCATTATTTCCCACCTGATGCAAATTCGTAAAATGATGTTCTTCTTCGCAATCCGGAAGAGCAAGTGCAGTTGCAACCACACAGCCCATTACTGCAATCAAACTGCAGATCTAGTTGTGAGTATCCGCACAATTCCACTGGGATAGTTCCTGTCAATAATGCATTGCCTGATACATTGAAATATGTAAGATTGGACCACCGTCCCATCTCGTTTGGCAGAGTACCTGAAAAGTTATTATTAGCAATGTTCCACACCCCAACAATACCTGCATGGTTCATAGTCCCAATGTCACTAGGAATAGACCCAACAAAAGCATTGTCATTGAGCAATACTTCCAACGCCTGGTCTTTGCTTATATGATTTTGCAACATATTGCGACCAATATTGGCCAGCTCTGATGGCAAACTCCCAGAAAACGAGTTCATTGACAGCCTTAGCAATTCCAAATTGGACAACAAGCCAATTGTGGAAGGCAATGAACCCGACATCATTGTCCTTTCCAGTGAAAGTTCTATTAAATCTGACATTTCCCCGAGTGCAGCTTCAGGAATAGTTCCAATTAAAGGATTGTCGCTCAAATCCAAGAAATAGACACGATTCATATGCCACAGCTCCATGGGGATGCTGGATGAGAACGAGTTGTTTGCCAAGCGCAATTCTCCCAATGATTCCATCCTTCCAATCTCAGAAGGTAAGTTTCCTGTGAGCTCGGAATTTTCAAGTAGGAACCATCTCAAATTGACAAGATTGCCAAGTTCCGTGGGAACAGTACCGGAGAAGTGGGATTCCGATAAATAACTGTAAGCGAGAGATGTAAGCCTTCCCAGCTCTGTTGGCAGCGTTCCTGTCATATTGGTGCCTTTGATGTCCAGTGAAATGAGCTGCTTAAGATCGCCAAGCTCTGACGGGATGGTTCCATCCAATGGATTGTTGGATAGGCTTAGAACAGTGAGTTGCGTCATCAGTCCAAGCTCTGTTGGAACTGTTCCTCTGAACATATTGCCAGCCACTCCGACGACGAACATCGTCAAATTAACGAGCAATGCCAATTCAGAAGGCAACGTCCCACTGATCTGATTGTAATAAACTGATACTCTTTGCAAGTTAGACCATGATTTGGCGAGGATGGTTGGTGTTGATGGAAACAGCGTACCAATCAGACTATTTCTTGACAAATGGATGCTTTCTAAATTGGTCAGCCAATAAATTTCATCTGGTAGGGTGCCAACCAAATTGTTGTCTCCGAGCCACAATAGTCGGTATGTCCAACTGTCATCATCATTGGTGGGGTGAAATGATTGCCACTCGGGTCCCCCCAAGCGCTGACAAGGGTTGGTCTCAGGATGGAGATAAGTTAGGATCGTCTGAAAGGAAGACATGTACCACTCGCATTCATGGTGGTCATAAGAAAGCCAACGTTCGTCGTTCAACCAGAGCGAACCATTGGTTGAGTAATATAAGGAGGCTAGCGCAAATCGCTGCTCCACGCGGCCTCTGCTGTACTGATACAAATTAGGGTCCTTTGAAAGCCATTGAAAGGCCTTCGACTGCGGCGAATTCGCTACTGTCAGATCCTTCTGCAAGTGATTGCCCGGGAAGCTCTCCTCGAGCCCATCTAATAGTATATTTTGCAAGTAAATTTCTGGAACGGCGGTGCCATTAATAGTACCGGTATACGTATACGTAGTGCTGTTAGTAGCATTGTTGGTGCCAACATCATTGCCAATTGTAACGATGGCATGCCATGCAACGAAGATGCAAGTCGTCACCAGAGCACCAACAAGAAAAAACATAATACACAGTTTTTGTTCACGGTGACTTTTCGCAGCTTCCGATTCTGCAGCAGCCTCATCTAGGACGGCAATCGGATAATGTGCTTCGCCCTCGCCAGTGACCTGCCGGGCCTCAATGAGCTCTTCGATAATGGTATCCTCACTCGGGAACTGAGCGGATGCAATGGATGATGATGGGCCAGAACTACGGGTATCGCAGATGCGTTTTTGAGAGTGATAGGATGACAAGAGGATTGAGGCGGGAGGACTTTGCAGCCGACAATCTTCGGGGCGACCACCCCCAGATAAATAGGCACCAGGTGAACTAGTGTTATTCGTATGAGTACTTGATGGCAAAGGGGCCATAGAGAAATCTTCGGGGACTAATCCTACTGCTACAAGTCCATTTTGATCATATTGTTGATGTTGCTGGTCTTCTGGCTCTCGCTGCAGCATTTGTAATTGTTGTTGCCTCAGCATCTCCTCCTCCTCCTGCTGCAGCAGCTGCAGCTGCAGCTGCTGGATTTCCCGCAGTTGCTGTTTTCCCCGCAGCTGGTGCTGGTACGGCAGTTGCCGCAGCTCCTTTGAACCATACAGGCTCTCCTTTCGGTTCGGCTGCATGAATATTATACTATTATATTACTTTCGATTCTGTTGAAGAAGCACAGTTGCTAGCTGTTTGTGCAGTGTTTGGTTGTAAGGTACTACGGTAGCTAGCTAGTAGTACCTGCTGATTTTTTGGTTCTGCAATACCTGGTAGCTAGCTAGAGTACCTACCAGGTACCTGGTACTGCTCGTATTTATTTATGATTTAGGTACTACTAGTAATACTACTGGTGCTGCTCTACTACCTGGTACTAGCTACTAGTAGTAGTACTACTCAAGCCTACTACTACTTTAGAGCTAGCTAGCTACAGTAGGTCTAGTAGAAAGTGGTAGACGTGCTGTACCAGTAGTATCACGGAAGCTGGTGCATCGCGACAAAAACGAACTTAGTTTTGACTGCAGGCTTCTTTAATTTGCTGTTGTGCGACATCCATTTTTTATTTCTTTACCTGGTACCAGGTACTAGAGTACCACGTAGCAGAAAAATGGGTCATTCCGCTTGCGACAGTATGAGTACCTGGCACCGTACAGTACTACTACGTACCTGGTAGTAGTAGTCTAACTGGTGTACATGGTACCTGTAGTACCCACTTTCAATTGACTTCCTCTTGATTACCAGGGTACCTGGTACGGCACCGGTACATGGTACTAGTCTACTGTACCTGGTAGTCTACTCGGAGTACCAACAATACTACTACGTAGCTACTGTAGTACTAGTACTTCTTATCTACTGGGCCGCCTACTAGGTACCAGGTACAGTACTACCTACCGGTAGTAGTAGTAGTACTTCTTAGGTACTTATCACTATTCGAATATTCTTAATTCACTGTGAAATCACGCTAGTAGCGTTACCAGGTAAAACAAGCTTCCGCTGGCCGTGAGAGTGGAAACTACTGTACCTGGTATTACTCGAGTATATTTTTTATTATTTAATAGATTCAAAGTGGGTGACTTACGTTATATGGACCAGTAGAGTACTACCTGGTAGTAGTTATTACGGTTACCATATGAATTGATTTGAAAGATACAAATACCAGGTACTACAGTACCGGTAATGCACGTGTGAGATTTGACGGTAATTCTGTGGCAAAGAAAGGACTTCAGCTGCCCGCGTCTTTTTGATTAACCGTCTTTCAATAATAATAATATATCATCTCACGTCAACAACAACAGTAGAAAATTTTACTCTAAAACAGAAGACCCCCTACTATTAGGCTACTACGATTCCGTGCTAATAACATCGCAATGTTGCTGCCCTCTGTTCTTGTCTTTTGCCAATCTTTCTTTGAACACTTGCTTGAAACTTTGCGCCCATCACCTTCAGCACTCCCCCATAGTTACCAAAAATTTAAAAGCACAAATAAGACGTGTTACTTTAGTCAAATTTTGTCCAGTGGTCAAACTGCGTCTAGTTTTTTTTTACCCAGACCCAAAAAAATAAATTAAAAAATGATACCGAAGTGTGATTATTCCATTCTTTTGCAATCTGTCTGTTCCACTGCTTGACTAGATGATAGTATCTCTACTAGTAGTAGAGTACCAGTAGCTAGGCTAGTACTACTACTAGTGTATATCTACTACTACTAGCTAGTAGTACTACGTTCACTGTTTTTTTTTCGCAGTCGTCCTAATTCGCTCCGTAGCAAAGATTCGATCTACTACTTCGATGAAATAGTGTGCGACCCTTGACGATTGAAATGCTAATCCTGCTCGCGTAAACAAGAAGATCAAGATCTTCGCTCAGGCCAGGCCAGGCCAACTTCGATGAATCATCTTTCAAAAACAAAAAAACGACCAACAAGACAAAAAATTACATAATAATATTATCAATCCTCAAACAACAACAAGCAAAAGAAATACAAAAGTCGACAATCATGGGCAACAACCAAAAATTTCCATCACCCTGCGTTATGGGAGAAGAGAGCATCATGTCCAAAAAGGCGCACGGAACTTCCTCTGTGTAAGTATACGATAAGGCAATCAGAAGGGGTCCGTCGAAGGTCGAAGCACTTATTTCGCGGTGTTCTTTTCACATGCCATAGCTTATACCCCTACCTTTCTCGCCATTTGTCCCTTTCCAATTCCAGTCCTGTCCAGGATAATTTGCGATGGGGCTGTGATAAAGATACCGCCGATCGAATTTGCAATTTCAATAGACACTACGCCGAACACAGTGGATATTTTGAAAAGACCAAGTTCATCGAGGACGCCAACGCTGCCTCCGGCGAAATAAATTTTTACGATTCGAATACTGGGAAGCTGTTGTTCACTGCCCCCAAAGGACGTTCCATGAAAGACTTTCTCATTGAGGTAGGTTTAATTTTGGACGCGAAATCTCATCGAGATCGACTATCGCGCTGTGTCCTAATTTTCTTTTATCATTTTCTTCTTTTACAATCAGAGCCGAGCCCATGGATGGCCCAGCTTTCGCGACCAAGAAGTCAACTGGGAGCTCGTTCGTTGTCTTCCTGATGGCGAAACTGTGAGCGTTGACGGAACACGTACGTTCGTTCTCTGAAAAAAATTTCGCTTTGTTCTTTCTGCTCTTGTTTTTTGTTAAGATTGTTCTGAACGAATCTCAAAAACGTTGACATGAAACGCAAATTATAGACTTGGGGCACAATCTACCAGATAAGAGTGGAAGTAGATATTGCATCAATTTGGTGAGCGTTGCTGGAAATCCCAAATAAAAAAGGAAACCGTTTTGAAAAGCGCAGAAGGGATGTCAATATCACAACCAAAACAAAGGAAATTGAAAGGCGGTTACCTGTGCAACTATAAAAGGTATGTCAGTGTGAGGAGTAAGTATGAACGACCGCAATATAAATCTAGAGTAGTTGAGTTATAGAGTGGACTCGTACCGAGTACAAGAAGTTATCGTCAGAAATGAATAAATGTCTTGTTTTTCAAAGTTATTGATATTTCGTGCCGCAGGCGTCCGTAGCATAACTCGATCAGGGCTTGGGCACCCAATTTGCAACGCATCCAAAAAGCAAGCGAAACGTCGGAGCCATAAAGCATCTCGACATTATGAAGCTCGACCTTCTCAGATTTTAAAGTCCAACTTGAATTTCCTTGTTTTTCTTTCCCTTTCGACTCTGTCGGCTTTACTCGGGTCTCCAATTTTCTCCTTATGGGTTAAAATCAAGAAGAAATGCGTATCTTCCTTTTTCTGTTTATTTTGGGCAGTTCCAAAGTCTAACAGCGGAAGCCATGAGTTATGTTTAGTGAACGGTACATGACTCTCATCATTGATGAATGTATGATTGTAGTTGCCTGAAACAAGTGGATGCACCGTATCAAGCAGCCACATTGGAAATCCTGGCGTGGATGCATCAATTTGAAGACGAAAACTCACATTGTTTCGATACTTCCCTGGTCCATCTACAGGAAACTACATCATGAGTCGTTCACGAATCATTAATGAATTCGTTCGCATAGAAACTGCTTTATAAACAAATTGTATTTGTGTATTTGTATTTGTACTCGACTATTATACATTATACACCTATCCTTTTTCTTTAAAAGACCGCAGTATTCACAGCTCCTAGCGCTTCTAGAGGCGCAATATATGGCTCGGGCTGATCTTCGACTTTTTTGAGTGCGATCTTTTCTGCAAACATAAGTGATTTGGTATGGTTCAGCAAATGCTCATGGCCCAGCTTCTTTCTCACTTCCTCTGCATTTCCGTGTTCCGCCAATGCCTTCGCCTTTGCAAAAAATTTCTTGGACCTTTCTTCGTCTTCGAACTGGAATTCGTAATCGATATCACCAAAGGAAAATCTCAGTAGCGCCACAGCGCTATTTTGACTTGCCGTCATGTTCACGAGACTAACAGCATACAAAGGTGATTGTTGTGGATTGTTCGTTATTGAATAAATACAAAGCAAAAGGGTCCTTTCAGGAGAATAAACTTAAAATTTGCTCATTTCCTCCAAAGACGCAGCCACCACAGCCTGCACTGGCACCACCTCCCATGTTTGACTTTTTGCAGAAGCTTCAAACAAAGCCGCCCCTTTGTGTTCCTCGTATAAAACTCGGACACTGGCAACTCCGTCGCCGTTGGAAAATACAGAACCTCTTAGGCTGAAAAAACTGCTCTATCTGTTGGTCGGTTCTTCCGGCATGATGTTCAATTTTGAGTAATGACAGTTGGGATTTCTTATTTATTTTTATAATGAGCTGTGAGAAGTGATGCAATCAAGGAAGGACATTTTGATAGTTCAGGTTTCGGGTTGCCTAAAATTCAATGTTCACTTGAGATCTCGTCTGTCAGTCTTCATTCAGTAAGCCTGAATCCTTGATGCGTTTTTCAACCTTGAGAAGACATAGGAGCGCACATCTATTCTAGACTCTAGAGTCTTTTTTGAATGCCTCCAGCTGAAAATCTGAAGTCTTTCCATGGGTCCTCGCTCCTCCTCGATGGGAACATACAGTAGCAGTGCCGCACTTCCTGGATCTGTGAAGTCTGCCATTGTCTTGGTCGCAACAAATATAGTATCATCTTTGATTGCTCGACACACTCATAACAAGATCTCTATCGAACACCTTGAAGGTGAACATCATCTCTTGACACTCAAGAGAATCTTGCATTGAAACTCAGACTGAAAATAGAAACTCCGACTTCTTTCATTATGCCACTCTCGCCAACGGCCGATTCTGGGATCAACACGAGCACCTCTTCGGATGTTGTCGGGGAACAAACGGTGCGTCTGCTGTTTTGATCCAGATACTGCAGAAGCAGTTCAACATTATTTGTATTCAACCGCTAGGAATTGGTTGCCTACCTCCGAACAGAAAACTGTTTCCAATTTTTTTCTTCAAAAAATAAACCTGACTTTCTCACAAATCATCATCGTTCTTGTTCAATTCGTTATTCAAATTCAACCTCAATAATCCGATTATCGAAATACGATGTTTTAATGTGTTTCAGAAAAGAATCGACGAGGAAATCGAGCAGCTTCTGATTGATATACGAAGAATTGGTGGCGGCGAAGAAGTCAAATTTGGTGCCCTCTTTGATGACGATGATGTTGCCAACTATTACGAAGCCCTTGTTGGGACTTTAAAGAGCGCCAAAAAGCGTGGCGTCGTAGACTTTAAGGGGCAGATGCTATTGAAGGGAGTTCATGATGATGTCATTGTCTCCATCACAAAGGTATCGTAAAAAGCGATCTTTCGCGCCCCTCTTATCGAACGGCACACGACAATCCATTCATGGTGCGCAGTGACATTCCGAACGGGAAACTGCGGTGGCCTCTTCCTCGAGTAGCTAGTGCTGTGTTCATGACTTTAAATTGTCGGCTTCTTTCATATTGTGTACACGTAAGTCTATTATGTATTCTTTCTTAGAGATATTGTCGGGTAACGACAACTAACAGCACACAAACGAGCGTTCTTATGGTGCTGTCAAACAAACAAAAAGTAGCTAGTAGTATAATATCCATGGATGGCGTTTCTATTCTTACAGAAGATAGGTAATCCTTAAATTTCGTATCGTGATCTGGCAGGGAAATAGCGTTGGCACAGGACAGTTTCAGGTCACATACATGCCTCCGGCATGACAGTATAGTGACAGTTTGTATTCCTTTCCAAAGTACTGTAGACTACTATTCGTATATGTTGAAACTGGTAAAATGTTCCTCTAGAAACAAATGTAGAAATATGTAGATAAACCAGACTTCAAAACACTCATTGTGTAGTAGCTCTGTTGATGACTGTTTCATCCTCGTCATGTGTGTCCCAGCAAACTAAGATCCTGTGTTTTGTCCATTTTAGCAGAGTGATCCATTTCCCAAGTGGTGTATACATATATTCTTGGCTTGCAAGTGCAAATTATGGATGTCAAGGTAGTGCCTATTTTTTATCATTGCAGAGAGGACAGAACATTGTGTTCAGCCTGTTGTGAGGATGACCTGCCTGGAATCACACAGTGAGTAGCTGTTGTACACTAGCTAGTCTTCTCTTCATTCATTATATTCCTACGTAGTTTTGAAAGAGCGTGTGATGAATTCTTGCGAGAGCGGAAGTGATCTGCAGGTTTTAAAAAAATTTGAACGTCTAATTTACGGGGATCACAACGATGGCTGGCGTAGCTAGTTTACAGTAGCCAAATCCTCGGATATCGACTGAGCAACCTAATTCAGGTCAGACGTTGTTTGTCTCTCAACAAGTGAGGTGACCAATAGAAACCACCTAGTCGACCAGAGTTAAAACTCTTAATTGGCTGTGGCGAAGAAGCTACTACAAAATGTAGCTGGAGCTCTTTGTTGCTTAGCATTCATCCAACACTTGAAGCCTAAACTACAGGACCTACAAAGACAGCCCTTCAAATTTCTGCTCGGGTGATTCGTTTAACATCACGCCCACTTATGGAAAAAGAGGAAGTGAGAGTCAAAAGGAGTTGAATGAGTGGTGGATAGCTTATTAATCACGATCAACTTTCTCAAAGTAAGAGAGTTGATGGCAACAAACATCACCATCCACAAATCATCAAGACACTATCAGATACAGTACATTATCTGTCAGCAGGTCTTTAGCTAGGTTTAGCAGTTGAGAGGAAACAATAGCAATCTTACCTTTACAATTATAAAACGTGTCAACCATCACCCCCTCTAGCCAAGAGCCATCTTCAAACGCTCTCGCCAACGCCAATAGCTTCGTCCGGGGTCGACAGTTACAACAGCTTGCAAGTACGTTCGATGCCAACACACGTTGACCATTGACAATTGACACCCAGGAAATTATCTCGCCCCTAGTATTGATCCCAAAGTCAAGTGCACCCAGAATAATGAAGTTTTCATAGATACATACATACGGTATCCACATCAATCTGCAATCTACAATCCGTGGGGGGTTCCTAGATCCTAGATCTGCCTGAGATTCATCCATAAAGCTACGACCACACGAATCTCTGGTAGTTCTTGAAGCACCTGTACAGCGTTCCTTTCATCATGCCGGGTCTCCAGAATTGGATTAATCTTTGGGTGAATGGTAACCAGGCCGCCGCACAGAAAAGGCGGGGCCGAAATCGTAGCAGTGGTCAAGGCCACAGTATTGACACTGGCAGTAGCAACAAGCGTATGACCAGCGCCAACGCTACTACTAGACAACCTGCTGCTTCAGACAACCGTCATCTGCCATCTAGCAATCGATCATTATTTGATGACAATGACAGATTTAGAGGGGTACATGAGTCTGGCCACTCCTTAGCCATAACTGCAACCACAGATCATAGTGCTCCTACCAGCATCCTCGGTGCAATCGATCCAGAGCTCGCGGCTATTCAGAAGTTTAACAACAAGAAACACAGGCGACGTTTAAATCGGACCAATTCCTTTTCAGATATTCTACGTCAAAAGGCAGAGCGTACCAAGAGGGTTTCTCTACATGACACTGCTACTAGTAATAGTACTGCCATAGACAATCGAAACAGCCGATTCAACGAACAACGTCGTCATCACGGTAGAACAGCACCAACCTTTCTGCATCATAGTGCAGACGTTGCTTATGAAGTAGAATCAATGTCTTTGCGTAACGGCAGTCCTACGGAAACGGTCTCGACTGTGAATCAATCAAACAGACATGATATGTACCCATACCAAGATACCGGCGATGTTGCGCTTTTAGAGGTGGCAGATTTTTGGGGGGCAGACCGGCCTACTGTCCCTGTAACTTACAGAGGCCAGTACGGTACACATCGGGGGCAGCATGGTACAGAGGATGACCAACCTGGATACTTGCGAGCTTTTTTGCAAACATCCGACGAAATCACTTCCAGTACTCGTAGTATTCCAGGTAGACATAGGGAGAGTGATGTTCCATACCAAAGAACGAGCAGGTCGCAGCAGAGAAGCAACTTACCAGCCAACCGATATAACCATGCTCATGCACATTCTCTTGATGTCAAGCCCATGCCGCCGTCACCTTCGTCGTCCTCAACCGCGTCGGCGCAAGCTGGTCTTGTGTTTGGAGGCGTACGCCTTCCGTTCTTTGCAACATCGACTGATCGCGACGAAAAAGGACCTGCATCCAATGATGCTCACAACGCGCAAAGTACCGTCGATAACAATATTGACAGTGTCAATCGGAGTAATGGTGAGTTTGAGTGTGAAGGATGCAAGGCAGCACAAGTAGAGCTCCAACATACACGGGAAAGTTTAGAATACATCAGGGAAATTGCTTTACGAAACGAATACTGCTGTTCCAAATGTGGTTCAGATACAGACGTCACCAAGGCCTCTATCGCCAAGAAAAATTCGCAGCAACTATCAGAAGTTACCGAACGACACCAACGCCAAGTTGAGCGGCTCGTAATGGAGCGAGTAAGTCGTGCACTATTTTGTGTGAACGCGCAAGGAAACCGTTCTTTTCTTCTTCTCACCGCTTGAATCATCGTATGTTTTACCGATAGACCCACTGGCAGCGAAATTCACAGCTGAAAGTAGAAAAGCTATCTCATCTGTGTCAGAACATGAACAATGATTCAGCAGAGAGATCCGAACGCATCAAAGCCTACAAAGGTCAGTTAGAGACACTTGAATCAGAGCGGAATCATCTATTGGGTGAAGTGGAAAAACTTAGAGCAGATATTGATGTTCACGAAAAAGAGCGCGAAGAACACCGCCGTGTTCAAGAGAGAATGGCTGCCTACGAGAAGAGTGGCTTGGAAGAACTGGAGCGAAGCATCGTGAAGCGTGACGAAATGATTGTTAAACTCTCTAGTCGTCTGACGAAGGCTTTGGGTGTCTTGGCGAAAAATCGGGAGCAGCAACTACAACGGCGGCAGATTATTTTTCCACAAACCGCGTCGAAAGGGCGAATCGAGAAAGGTGGTAGCGGGGGCAGCCGCAATCTTATTGACGGTGTCTTAGCGTCTGAGAGCAATGGAAGCCATGGCGAGAGCAACCAAATGCCAGAATTAGTGCAGTTACGCCGAGAACTTCTAGAAATGCAGCAAAAGCTTGAGACGACGCAGCTCGAGGCAAAGCAGCGCGAGACATCTTTGCTCTTTCGGTGCGAGCTTTTAGAGAAACAAGTGAGCAATTCAAGCAACAAATTGTCGAAATCAAAGACATTGCCACGCCCACCAGGTGAAAACCAGCGATGACGGTGAAAACTCTTGAGGGTCTCTGTTACATTAATGCTAAAAATCGATGAAACATGAATGAGGAAGGGTCTCAAGTTGTCGTTTTTGATCCTATTATTTTTAGTTAAGTCTTAGGTATTCATTTTGATTTGCCACCGCCAAGAGCTGCTATCACAGGGAATTTCTTGATGTCGTGTCCATAATTGTGTGCCTATCGAATGACAGATCCAAGAGTATTGGGGAAAAGAAGGCCCCCCGAGCTGTTCTTGCTGTCTGATTTTGGACCAGGAAAGACTTGCCAGAAGCGAAGAGTTTCGTCGCCAGCACCTGTCACGATAGTCGAACCATCGGGGGACATGGCCAAGTACAAGACACGGTAAGTGTGACCGGTGAGTGTCGTCACTTTGCTCATGCTGGGGTACCGCCAGACAACAATTTGGTTCAAGCTGTAACCATGGGTGCTGACAATCTCATTGCAATTCTGAGACCAGGCCAAGTTGCACACTTGACTTCCAGTATCAACGCAATTCAAACTGGTTCCGCTAAGAGTATTCCAAAAGCGGATACAGCGATCCGCTGTACCTCCTCCGCTTGCCAAAAGTCCGTGCTGGTGAGGTGACCACGCAATAGCTTTGACTGCCGCAGTGTGATCCGAAAAACGTTGCACAGGCTGGCTTGGATTGCGACTGTCCACGACGTGAAGCTGATTATCATTACCACCCGATGCCAAAAAGGATGGTTCATCATAGGACCACTTCAATCCGCAAACCTCTTGCTTGTGTGCTGCCAAACGATCCGTAAAGGACGCCTGGACACGAACATCACGAAGATAGATTAAACGGTCCCGACTGCCGCTAGCCAAAACGGGGCCCGTCCAAGCCAGTGTCCCAACACGGGCCGAGTGCCCCGCCATTGTGCGGACTTTCTTGCACTTGATTGCGTCCCACAAGAGCACCTCTCCGCGGTTGGTACCGACTGCGAGATGCGTACCTCGCTGGGCCCAGTTGACCGACGTGACAATGTCTTCCGACTGCGCCAAGTCGCAAAGCTTTGTCACCTTGGAAGTGCAAGCACTCCACAAGTAAACACACGATCCGAGCCCGACAGCCAAGACGTTCTGAGACGACCAGTCCACCAGATTCAAGTAAAAGTCATCCTGCAAAGCAGGTGCATCCAATACCTTGAAGGGTACCTTGGAAATACGACGCTTTCGTTTTTGAGGTGCCGCCATGAGCCGTTGACTAGCGGCACTTCTCACTGGCGTCAAACTAAAGTTGTTGACAACAGAATAGGGTCCACTTCCCATTGTTTCGTCAAGAACGCTCGATTGATACTGCTGCCGAGGACTCTGAAAGTGTAAGTAATTTCCACCTTCTCGTAGAGGCTCCATTCGAGCGTTGTTTCGTGCTCCTCCTGGACCGTGATGGTACTGATGACGATATTGGTGCTGTTGTGACGCAAAAGGATTCAAGTTTTCTCCTAATAATTCGGACCGCAAGAGCGTATTGAGCAAGCTGGTCGAAGAAGACCCATTGCCGTCGTTGGAGCGGCCGTTGCTGTCATTCGCTGCGTCCATCGCGGAAGGATCAGACGCCTCGTTCGCCCGATTGGTACCATTGCTGGGATCATCTGGGATATTGGTATTCGCATTGATCTGGTTGATGTTGCTGTTATAACTTTGATTGTTACCCCCGGTAGCATTGTTGCCACTTCTGGAACTGGGCGATGGTCTCGACGACGCCGACGCCGGCGACATGCTATCCCAAAGGTTCACATGAAAATTCGAAGTGACTCGAGAAGGAATGAACCGATCCGACGTACCGACATCTGCCAAAGATCCCGTGGACGATCGTCGTGTGTAAGTTCTGTAGGTCGAAAACGAGGGACTAGCAGCGTATCCAACACTACTGTGAGACCCATGCCGCATGCCAGTATAGGATGAGTTGAAGAAGTAGTTTCCTACTGTCGACACCGACTTGGTACTACTGGCGGGGGTGGTGTTCATGTTGCTAATGTCTTCGTCTTGTGAATGAGAGGGCACCGCCACTGCTGTTGCTACTGTCGTTGAAGTAGTTTGTGAGGTTCCGGTCAGAATGGGAGTAGGCCGAAAAATTGATTCGTTGCTGTCCCGGGTGATTCCCGGAGGTGGAACGAGACCCAACTGATCGGCCGATCCGTTAGGACTGCTTGTAGACGCCAGTGGTGCGGAGACAGATCGATGGTACATTCGTGGTGCCAGTCGTGCGGCATATTGAGGATCCAACCGCGGTCGCGACGGAGATGGCAAACTGAGGCGAATGCTGCTGCCGCTGCGACGACTTTTTGCCAAGTTGTTGAGAGACGCCGAGGAACAAGACGCCGTACTGGAACAATCTGTGCGCGATGTGTTGGAAGTTGTGGTATTCATGTGCCGTTGTGGAGTCACGCTGAACGAAGTAGCAGTAGCGACGCTGCTAGCGGTCGATGGTGCTTCTCCTTCAGAACCGCAAAACGTTAGCGGGGTCAGGTTCAGCGATGGCTTCTTAAAAAATCGCTCTGAAGGGTCCGGAGAAGAGTAGGGGGTAGGGTCGACGCGCATGGATGGTTGTTGGTGGTTGGATGGAGACGTCATTGTAGTTACCTGGTATTCTGCGATGTACGTTTTGTGCTTCTGTTGGAGATTCTGTGAGATGTGCCAGTGCTTAATCTTGCTTTCAAGATAGAATAGCTAGTATCCGATGGCTGGGATAAATGAGAGCTGTAGTCAAGATAAAGTATTCGGTCCAAGATGCAGCGATTGGGCAGCGAGGAGCGGTGGTTGCAATCGAAAGAAAATAATATCGAGAGAAAGGTGGTTTCAGATTCTTGAGGTATCTACGACTGGACTACCCTAGTCCCTGATTTCTTTTTCGAGAGGAACTTGCTTGACTTGTTGCCTTGGCTTGTTTGCTATCCAGAAAAGTGATTCCTATCTACACAGGAATATAAAACAACCAGGATAATGATAGGATCCAAAGGGGAGTATCCAATCCAAAATAAATGATACAGACTTTTGGAGCTATGTGAGCCGTCGCCAACTACTCGGAGGCACGAGTCTATGAAGGGATTCCAAATAATTTGAAATACTTCTTGACAAGGGGAGTTGTGTTCATTGAGGTTTGCGTTGAGATTGGTACAGGCTCTACAAGACCGATGGATGGAAGCACATGGTCCAACATTTCGCTCAGGCATTAACAAGCGAGTGAGTCTCGCTAGACACGCCAACCGGTATGGTACTTAAGGAAAATTTCATATTTGCTGTTCGGGTGGATTTAACGAGTCTAACTTTTTGTCCTTCTCTGAATCCCCTGAAGCCAATCGGTCTTCATCTGGATGGATGGATGGAACAAATAATTATCAGAAGGCAAGTTCATCAAGCAAGTTCAATCATCATTTAGCAAACAGCAAACACAACCAACAAACTACGAACTTTTTGAAGTGGGAGACTAACATATTTTGGGTAACCAAAACCAGACACAAACAACAGCTCACAGAAAATAATGCAAAATCTTTTTTGTTGCGCCGCTATTCTGGCAATTTTGGCAGCAACCACGGATGCCTTTGTTCTTCCTCAACAATGTAAAAGAACAACGTCAACAACGACTGTGTTACAGGCCAGTTTTGCATCGCGCAACTATGCTCGCGGCGGCGGCGGCCAGAGCAGCAACAACAGCAACATCAATAACAATAGTAATAGATACACTAAACATCGTGGAAATGATCGTACCAAACGACAAGAACGAGTAGGTACTTTGGTACAAACGGAACTTTCAAATATTATACACAAGGGTGTGATTCGGGGAGATGCTGAATACTTGGACGATGATTTGCGCCAGCGTATCAGTGTGGTCAGCGCCGATGTTTCACCTGATTTGAAACAGGCTCGGATATCGGTATCGATTCGTGGACCCAATAAGCGGAATACTGTACAAAAAGTATCGGAAGATGAAGACGACGAAGAGGAAACAGACTTTGACGACGACGACAATGACTACGACTACGATGACAATGACTACGACCTCGACAATATCTATGTGGAGGATGAACACGATCCGGCTGTCGATCAGCGTCGTGCATATTCTTGGTTGGTGCGCAATACCAAACCTATCCGTCACACGTTGGCGCAACGGATGAGTCATATGAAATCTTGTCCCAATCTCAGTTTTGTGCAGGTCGATGTCGCAGCTGCCACGGATGTCATGTACCTGATTGATAAGGTAGCGAAAGGATATAAGCGAGATCGCATCGGGGGATACGGTGAAAACGATATGCCGACCGGTGTTTTGAGTGGTATGGACTTTGACGAAGATTTTGATGACGACGACTGGGATGAGGAAGATGATTTCTTTACCAAGTAGTAGCTAAAGTAAATAATTTTGTATTAGTCTACTCTAACGACTTGAGAGCTTGTGGTGCACGAGGTCTGCTGATGAAAGTGGCATTATTTAGCTTCACTTGCTTGAATGCGATTGAAAAATGCTGCAATTTCTAACAAGCCCATATAGGATATAGGATGACCTCACTGTTGCTCAAGCATTGAACTGTATCGATTGAAGGACATGCGCTTGCTCGGGTCTCGAATACTGTGACAAAAGTAACAAATCAGAATTGCCAAAATGAAATTGTTTCAGCACATCCTTCCAGTCTAAGTTATAATAGGCAGCATACAACATTTTACCCAAATCACCATGTGTGACCAACAAAATATTCTTTGTGGATTTCGATGGATTAGCATGCAGTTGGATGACTGTATCCAGCACTCGCTTGGCTCGTGCGAGCAAGTCCGGAAAGGTTTCAGCTCCTTGGGGTGATAAGAAGTACGTGACAGTATCGGTTGATAACAAATCCTGAGGTTGACACCGCTCCTTGATTTCGGTAATCCTTGTGCCTGTTAGGACTCCAAAATCGCGTTCCTTGAGATCGTCCATTTCAATGACTGCTAGTGAGCCCACTATGATACTTGCGGTTTCAGAAGCTCGCTGAAGTGGCGAGGCATAAACTGCGTCAAAGTATATCTGGTGGTCGTGGATCTTATTTGCCACGGTACGAGCCTGTTCCTTTCCTAGTTCGGTCAAGGGCTGATTTCGATGACCGTTCAATATTCCAGCTGCATTGTCTTCGTCTTGTCCGTGCCGCGCCAAATAAATATTCAAATTGCTACTATTCTTTCGGCTGCAATCTGCCATGATCTCCTTTTAATGTCCATGCGATTGCAGCAGAGAATAATATGAATAACTCAAGCTGGCAGAAAATTAAAAATATTATCAAGAAAGAAAATTGTGCATATTATTGATCGGATTAGATCATGGAATCTTAATAAACCCGAAAATATAAATACTTTTACTTCTTACGTGGAATAGTTTTCGATTCTTCTTGTTTCCATCGTCATCCAGTGTTGCTGCTGTAGTGCTATTGCGGTTTCTAGCTAGTAGTTTGACAAATAAAATCCAAAACCTACTCTATGAGCATGCAAATGAGACATGTAGTTGAGAGAGTGCTTGTGTGCGACACTGGAAGAGCCGGTACTGTGGCCTTCAATACGTGCACACGCACAAAAATAAATAATAACATACGAGTAGAATGAAATGATTTTTTGCTCTCGAGGACGGTCAACGATTCCTCTCAAGTCCATCGGGTGAAAGATATACGTACTTCTAGCTGTTGATTGGAAAGCTTGTCACAAAGATGATGCAGTAAGCCCATCATGACGCACTTAAATCTACACAACGTTCCAACTATAGTCAGAGGAAGAAATGCATTGTTTTACTCCAATACTTCTTGCTAAAAATCGGAATACGTTTCGATATAAATATTTATACTGCAACCTCTGGAATAAACTTTTGACACACTTTCTGCCTGTATATTTGAGAGTGTACTCTTTCGGAGATTATTGGTATACAGATTTGTGGGTTGTCCAATGCATCCAATATTTGGTGTTGCAATTCAAAGTGCCTTTTTTTCTTCTGTAGGTCTTTTGACTAACTGGTCATGGCATTCTTCTTTTCTTCCAAGTATTCGTAGTGCATATCATTGACATCAATGGCATGAACCAATCTCCATCCTTCTTTGGTAACGTGAAACAAATTGTTGATACCACCCGACGCGGCATCTCGATGTGTGGCATGATAAATGGCACGCTTGCCCAGATCAATGGCTTCGTCGACACTGAGATCGTAGCGGTATCCGGTATCCAAAATACCGTAGGCGTACATACTACCACTACCGACACTAAAGTACCGTCCCTTTAATCGTGTTCCGTCATCGTCAACGTAGTAGAGTTGGGGACCTGTTTCGTCCCAGCCAGTGACCATGGTTCCCATGGAAAGACCGTATCCACGGTAGGAGCTCATGACGTTTGCGAGGAGTTTAGAGGCGGCCGCGACGGTGATCCGGCGTCCGTTGCGGAGCTCGTACAATCGGCATTCCATGCCTAGGTTGCGTTCCCAAAAGGAACAGTCGGCAGCACCACCGGCCATGGTCCCCAAGAGAAAGGGATTGATGCGAATGACCTTTTGGACAGTTCCGGAGGAAACGTAATTGCCCATGGTGGCACGAGAATCGACCGAGACGATGATGCCATCCTTGAACTTGAAGGCGAGAGTCGTGGTTCCTTTGGCAAACTTGACTTCTTGGTGTTCATCGCCTCCACCACAAACAGACGCAAAGTTATTACGGCAATATTCAGCAGGCTACATTGTTGTTTTAAGTTATAAACACGTCGTTGATATTGTTGCGTTGAGAGAAGAGTATGTGAGAGGAGAGGAGTACTGGGTGACGACAAAAGGCAAACGATACTAAATGGCGCAGCTGGACTACTCCATCATCACAACAAAACAAAACAAAACAAAACATCACTCCATTCAAAATTCAAACTCAAACACACATAACACACACACCAACACAACATTTATTTCCGTACATTTGCAACATTAGGAAGATCGAAATGTCCTGGCATGCCCATCATTTGAATGGGAGCCGGACCCATCATATCACCACCAATGACTCCAGCACTAGTACGTTGTCGACGTGCTTGTGCCTTACGAGATCCAATATCTAGGATATCGTTTCCAATGTTGATGGAAGGAGGAGGCCCTAGCAGTTCAGGACCACATGGGCCACCAGCTGCAGTAAAGGAGAAATCCATTTTCTTGATATACTACTGAAGTGTAATTTAGTAGTAGTGTAGTAGTGTATTGAACAGAGATGTACGCTGTTATAGTATTATGTGGATACAAATAATACGCTGGTATGCTTGCTACAAGTGCAGAGGAAAGCTGTTGCTGTTGTTGTTTTTTGATGTGTTTTTCTTCCGAAGGATTCAGCGGGCTTCGAATATCATGTTGTTTCTTAACACAAAGGATAAAACCTTACTTTAGGGTTATTTTGTAATGTCAACCTTTGAGACCACCCATTCATTCAAACAACACTGAGAGGTTTTCATCGCTAATGACAGTTGTAGGAGAGTAACAAGGCAACAAAACGCATTAGAGTATTATTATTATTGCATCCAGTCATCTACTCGGGTACAGGTTTGTTGTTTACCTCCACCATGAAGCCCGAATCAAGAAATACTTCCCTCCTCAAGACCAAGAGTAGCAACAAGTTGGTCAAGAAGTTCCTTCAGCGAACATCAGAGCTACACACAAGTAGTGCAAACACCACCACTTCAGCTGCTGCTGCTGCTGCTGCTTCGGCTGATCATCGTCCTTCCAAAAAGCGACAACGTCAATTGGAAGCTGAAGCAGCTTTGGAAGCGGCTCCGGTTATCCATGAGAATGAAATTGTGGAACGTCATATTCAGTCACTGTTGAACACAGATCGAACCCTCGAGGCTCCCTCCAAGAGTCGGAATCAAAAGAACAGTACTTCTACGAATCGCAAACGCAAAACAGTTCACGCTGCAGATATGGTACTCTCGCGTCTCCTACAGCAACAACAACAACAGCAACAGAGTGATCATAGAATCGTGACTACAAAACGACACAAGGATCAATCATTGATGCCACCACCGTTGCTGTCTGCTACCGCCAGTCGTACCACAGCAGCACAAGCTCGGACCGTACACGTTCGGACCTTTGACAAGCAAGATTATGAAAAACAAAAGAAGGAACGATCCCTTGCCAAGATTGCCAAATTACTAAAGAAACAAAAAGTTCGAAAATAGAGGGAAAAAAACGAATTTTACTTTAATAATAGAGTAAGAATAAAAAGAGTAGCGTTTATAAGTTTATGCGTGTTGCCTGAAAAAACTGCAATGAATAAGATCTTGTTGTGACCATCAATTCCAACGCCATTATTGCGTTTGCTGTTGTCTATGTATTGTGGCATTATGGTCAGCCGATCGAAGAGGAAACTTGACAGAATTTCATTTTGTACGGTAGTAGCTTGGGTGTCATATAGATTTCTCTGTTTTTATGCTTGCTAGTGTGTGCATTCATTTGTTTAGCAAGTCTTTGTCTTTAGGTTCAGCAGAAACATTTTTGGCGTCCATAAGTCAGTTGCAGTTGTGTCTGCAGAAACACAAATTCAGGTACTTCGCATCCTTCCCTTGTTTATATTTTGGTATTTTGACGAAACTTTGCAAGTATCCTTGCCTTCATTCGCCAATGCGCAACATGGACCGCACGGCTCGCCTTCCACGAATCTCCAGAACTTCGACAGCGACCAACTGCGCCACGCTTTGCAATTCAGCAACCAATAGAGACGAATTTTGACGCACGCGCTCGTCCTGCAAATGTCCCAAAATTTCGCGCATAAAGTCAATCATGGCCGTGGCACGAGCACGATTTTGCTCCAGGGAAGTGGCAAGGCCGCCACCAGTAACACTGCTGAAGCTCTTGTGGTCGGAACCAGAGCCATCAGCAAGCTTCAAGCCACTATTGTTACTATCGGGCACAACTATAGCGTCTTCAAACGTATCGAGCATCATGCGAATCTCGTCCATGCGACGTGTATTGATGGGGCCGTTCATGCCGGGAAGCGCCGGTAACAGACCACGGGATGATTTCATAAGGTTCCCTTCTCCCATACTTGCCAAGCCGTCAATGGATTCAGCCAATTCGTGAACAAGAGGTTTCTTCAGAAACAAACCCGCACGACTAGTCATGAAGCTAAAAAACATTTCAATGGTATTTTGAGAAAGCTTGACGCGATCGTCTGGTTCCTTCTCTGAAGGATCGTACCTTTTGGCTGCTTTCTGGGCCAACGAAAGCAGACCACGCAGTCGCTCCCATTCAATCTCCTTTTCTGATAAAGAAGAAATAATTGAGATTATGACAAGTGTTAAAATTGAATGCGTTGGTGTGATCCTATAATAACAATACAAGCAAAGAACATGCTTACCTTCGCCATCGACAGTCAGTATCCTGGCCAAGAGCCTATTCAAAGCCTCTGGCATTTCTTCATTCCTCTGTGGTGACAGCAGCGAATTTAAAACGTATGGATAGGCCCCACGAACGAGACGGAAGTTTGGGTCAACGCTGAGCGCAACACCTTCTAAAATGGTGAGACTGCGGAGTATTACAGTAAAGAATGGAGGTGTGGAAAACTTCAGCACATTCTCACGGCTGATAGAATCGAGCTCTGCTTGCAGCCGAGCAAAATTGACATTTGACGCTTTACCAGTTCCACCAGTGGCATTCTTCATGGCCGATCTTAGCCGAGGAATCAGAATATTAAGCTGTGTAGTGTCTTCGAGAAAGCCAAGCTACGAGCAGAACAAATACGTAGCACAATATCAGTATCAAGTGATTTCTTCTTCTCGCAAAAGGGCTAACCAGTGGCCCAATCATTGCAAACATACCTTGAGCAAGTTCTCCGTAACCAATCTCAGATCTTTGTTCTGCAGACCAATGACGAGACCAAACAAGCCGTACCGAAAGTCTTCGTCAATATCTGCCATGCTGCCAAAGTCAATAAGAGCCAGCTTTCCATTGCGTGTCTTCAGCATATTCCCGCGGTGAGGGTCCGCATGAAACAAACCTGTACACATAAGCTGATCGACAGAGCATCTGAGCCCAATGCTGACCATCTCTAATCCTTCGTCACCTTTCCAGGGTCCCTTTTCCCCGTCGACCCATTCCATAATTAGCACACGCTTCCGTGTCAGTGCCCGACAAGCGGCCGGGACTTCTACATCCTCCCATGATCCGTAAAGTTCACGGAATCTCTCGCAATTGTCTGCCTCTCGAACATAGTCAAGCTCGCCGAACAGCTGCATTCCAAATTGATCCGCAATGGCCGGAAGATCTCCTCCGCGGAACTTACTCAGCCACGTGCACGTTCGACGCAAAAGATACATATCCAACGAAGCCGATGCTTCGACATCTGGTCGTTGCACTTTGATCGCAACAACTTTGCCACCCCACTTGGCAGCCTCCTCTTTGCCAATGGCTGCCTCTAGCTGGGGTCCCCGTCGTATTTTGGCCTTGTAGACCTGTCCAATACTGGCCGAGGCCACTGCTTTGTTGCCGTTGTAAAACTCAAAAATGCTCAAGACGGGATCTTTCTCAACCAAACGTTCCACGCTTGTTAGACGTCGATCTGCTTTGCTTTTCGGCGTGAAATTCTTCCAGCTGCTTTTGGTAACTTCCATGCGGAGATAAAGATCGTCGAATTCCTTTTGCATGATTCTCATGGCCGCCTTGTCCGAGAAAGAACCTACGGCATCTACCAATTTTCCCAGTTCTTCTGCCCATATTTTGTTCTTGATCAAATCTGGTCGCAGGCTAAGTGCTTGTCCTGATTTGATAAGAGCTACACTCTTGGACCGGATCAAGTGCATTCTCAATTGCTCCCCACGCAATCTCTGAATATTCTCGTTCTCCGCAACTCCACTGCTACGATCGAGCAGTAGACTCAAGTACCAGCCAAGTAAGGGAAATCCCAGACTATTTAATCTCCACCCAACTTGAAGAGGTCTCCGATCGTACATTTCTTCAATAGCTTCATAATCATATCCCGTCATCGGCATCGGTTTGGTTTTTTTGTTTCGTCTATTTGTAATGGTATTCGTGGTAAGTTGTCGTGTTGCTGATTCCGATGTACCATCGGAGGACGATTGTTGCTGTCTTCGCTTGAGGGGTATAGATTGTGTATCGGAAAGATGCTGTAAACGAACAGATCCGCCTCTTGACGGCCCTTGAGACCAGGTTCTGCTGGGGCTGGGGCTTTCTTCCATCGCTTCGATTTGGCTTGACATGAAGAGACACGTTTCTCGTTCCTCATGTTTAAATAATGTTGGTCTGAGCAATGCTGCTCCGTGCTGTGATATCTGAAAACTGGAGGCGGGAACAAGACCAACAACCGTAAAAATGAGTAACCACGTCGACGTCCCCAATTTCACCCTGGCCGAAGTTTCGGCCTGTGCGCAAGAAAGTATTCTCGCCATCGAACGATAGAATATTTCTTTTGCTTCTGTATGAGGATAAAACTGTGATATTCAAATAATGGATTCAAATGCATCGAACGCGGCAGTATTGACAGTAAAAGAAGAAACAGCTTGAATGTGGCGAGGCAATAGGTCCTTGCTGCGAGTATAATAATTGCTATCGGTGAAGACACAGCTGCTGCCGACATGATAAACCTCTTGGTCGGTGTCAACGAAACGAGGCAATCGTTGAAGAAAATCCGAACGAAGCAAGTGAATACGTGGCGTTAGTCACGAACTCAACGTCATCTTGTGTTTCTTAATTTATCTGAGCTAGGTAGTCTACTCCTCGTCACTTTAGATAGGTTACTTGAGTAGGTCTAGTTGGGTGAGTGAGTGAGTGAGTGATTTAATAGTGATCCAGCTGGGCCAGAAGTGTGCGTCTATGCGCAGTGGTCACCAAGAAACTTCACTTATTCCGCGACCTGCCAAAATCATTGGAGGAAAGGGCAAAGATCACGCCGATATCTTCGGAAATGGTGCCAAACGGGCCTACTTGATCATCAGCGCACGAGGTTTCGCTTTCGGCGTCTTCCAGATTTCCGCTATCATGCTCACCGATACTGTGTTCGGAGGTCTCCTCTATGATACTACAGTCACTACTGCCAAGTGCCTGGGACGATGTCTCCGGCGTCTTGCATTTTGCGCGTGCGGCAATAGTGCTTTGGCTTTGACCTCGCGGCGAGTCTTGCCGCAGTAGAACATGCCGTCGCGATGATGGCGAGTTTTTTGTGGTCTATTGTTCTTCTTGGTGTAGTGTACTTTTGCTCTCGAGAGCATCATTCGTTGCGGCCCCAGAAGTGGTCCCTTCGTTCCGCTGGAATGTCGTATCTTCATCTGTAGGGGGGCTGACTGTGTGTTCATTGGCCATTTGACTGTGGTCGTCAGAATGGTGGCTGTGCTTGGTAGGCCGGATGACATCCCCGTAGAGGGCTCGACGTGCTACCCAGCACCAGGATTCGTGAGAAAAGGATTCTCTTACGACGTTCATGCGCGGTCGCAAAAATACGCCCAGATTCAAAAATCCCTGCAGGGGCAAAAATATGGATTGTAGACACAGGAGAACAAATATATCATCCTGTTCGCTGGGGCCGAAGTTAAAGGGCGCCGCTTCGAGCACTCGGAGTATTACGGTCCAGATGTAGCAAAGTGTGAAGGCGGCGACGTACAAGAAGCTTTGGGTAGCGACTTCACGTATTTGTTGCCGACTGGCTTCCGAACCGCGTAGAGAACTGTCCATGGTCCGCGACGCTATTTTTCTTACAAACATATAAATGGAGATGTGATTGACGGTCAAACTTAGAATCACGAAAAAGATGGGAAGAGCTCCAAAGATATATCCGTAGAAAGTGCTTAAGCAGATTTGGCCACTTTCTCCCAGCTGTGTGCCACAATTGGATGGATAATTAGTGACCCAACACCCGGGTCCCAATTCCATTTCAAGGTACACGCCTATGGCGGCTCCGGCCACTGCCGTGACCAAGGGATAACTCAGACAGATGAAGTGCATGAAGGGTTCGACCTTCCGAGCAAATCGTTCTTCCCGCCATCTATAACGGATTATCAGCAAAAAGTAGTGCGACAGCATACCGGCGTACAAAATATTGGCAAAGGACAATTTCATTAAAGTTCCCAGCGTGGTGCAGGTAACATCGTTGCCCAGGGCCCAAATTGTTTGACTCGTTTCTCGAGGAACCAACCAGACCTGACACGCCAGGGTGAGGCTACTTAGAATATCGCAACAACTCATGGCAAAGAGCATCCGACGATAGGGGCTGTGCTTGCCGTCTTGGAGCAGAATGCGCAAGATGGATGCTGAACCAAAAATGGAAAGAATGGAGGGTATGATGGGAAGTAAAGCGAGAATTATTTCCTGGGCATCAGAAAGACTGGATATCTCATAGGGATAAAGAATATCCAAGTCACTTCTATTGCTATAAACGTTGTCTTCATCCGTGCTGCTGACATGAAACATCGATTGGTGCGGATATGTCGCTGTCGCGTTCGTAACGTTTGAGCTGATGTCATCGTCCAACGACGACATGGGAGATTACTTTTGTCTTCGTCCTTCCTCCGCATGCAGTAATCCAATACTACCTACTATTATTTGGTTTAATGAGAGTTGTACTCTTTGAGAGTGGTGGTGGTACCTGGTACTGTACAGTACTTGGAATAGATATTTCTAAAGCACTCAAAATGAAGAAGACAGAAGCATTTTTGTTGTTGCGGTTGCTGGGCAGGTTCACATCGGCTAAAACTGACACACACTGCGAATGGTGACCTACCTGGTACCTGGTACCACAGCTACGGTACCGTACTACGCTTGGATGCTACTAGAGTAGTACCAGTACGGGCAGTGTATCAAAAAAAAAATCAGTTTGCTCTTACTACGAGTACCAGTAGAGGTATCCGTGCTAGTACTCCAAAGTAGAACACCACCAGGTACACCAGTAGTAGCTAATGTACAAAATCGAACGATTCTACTACCAGGTACTACGGTACTCGAGTAGACTGGTATCTAAGATCGAATAATAATTGATAGAGTCTTGGGGTACTGGTAATTATGACCTCTAGTACGTACCAGTACCAGTATTTGCTAGTGGTACGTAGTACCAGGTACACCACTCACTTGTTTCTACTACTACTACCTCACTAGTGGCTGGTAGTAATACAACTACCCGTAAAGTAGTTCAGGCAGGTACCAGTACATTATAGGTAAAATGAGACCAAGGTCGTATTTTGGGCGTAATGGTAGTAAAACCGTATAGTAAAACAGTAGGGTTACCTATACCATCCATTTTTGCACCAGTATATTATTCATTTCCTAAGTAGGGTTCCACACACGGGACCACCGTGCTAATGGACCTACTCCAGTCCCACAGAGAGTCTTATGTATTGGTCAAAAATGAGATAGTTTGCCTAAACACCGAGCTGAAAAAAGAGAC
>Ga0210036_1001331_pt1 | contig 27886 bp, 15 predicted proteins | sample CryGeymeta201515_FD_185469 | JGI IMG/M metagenome (GOLD analysis project Ga0210036, IMG submission 185469) | Groundwater microbial communities from Crystal Geyser aquifers in Utah, USA - Crystal Geyser metaG 2015-15 (SPAdes) (version 2) | ecosystem: Environmental > Aquatic > Deep subsurface >...
CATAAAGAGTAAATATTGAATATTATGGCAAATAGGAGTAAACTAGGCTAGTGCTAAGTGTGGATAGGAAGCAGGCATAGGCACACGACCTAATAGAGTAAGACCTAACTCCTGAGTCCTATCATCGGAGACAAGGTAAACTGCCGTAGTCCACCTGGGCTTAATTTGCGAATTTAGCTACAATGAGCATAGCATCGTAGCCCCTCACCTCAGATACTATTATTCCCAGTATCATGAGAATGATTATTTCACCTAAATTGTTTATTTGCTGATGGATCCAACTTTACCAATGATAATGATGTCAATCACGGAGGTCGCTACGGTATCTAGTCGTTGTCATAGCACTTCTACTATTTGTCATTTGTCATTGTTCAAGTCGTCGTAGTTTTTGCGTTTTAGCATAGCAATAAAAGATTGTGCAATGGTGCGCCCAAAGCACGAGAAAACAGTTTGTAATCAATCATTCAAGGAAAATAACATTAAACTCTTTCTAATTTGCTCAAACAGAAATTCTTACACTTTAAACCGCATGGCGAAGCTCGTCTTTATATTATGATTAATACCTATACCTACTAATCATGATTTTTATTGCTATTAGGTACATGGTACATGCATATTCAACACGTACCTGCATCTTTTTCATAGGAGTGTTCTTTAAGGGAACACATTCAGCTAGAACAGCCTCTTCAGACCCAGGAAATATGCAAATCATAAGTATTACTTTTACGAGCAGCATGTGTAAAGTGCAGATATCTGTAGGGAGCTGGAAGTACATTGAGTGCAACTTGTGCATCCGGGGTAGGTCTTGGAAAGAAGATATTATTTGAATCATCAGTGCAGGTATCAACAGTAGGCTGCACAATCTCTAAGCCATGTCATCTTCTGTAGTAGAGATCTCTGCTTCTAATCCAGTTGATATGGATGTAGATGTGGACGTGGCTGTGGACGTGGACGTGGACGTGGACGTGGACGTGGACGTGGATGTGGATGTGGCTGTGGCTGTGGCTGTGGCTGTGGTCGTGGTCGTGGCCGTGGCCGTGACTGTGACTGAAGGAGAGGGGGTTGGAGCGTTGGTTGGGGGTCTGGTGGCAAGTTCAGGAGCATCTGCATCTGTATTGGGCACCCAAGTTGCATTTGCATCAATATAGACACTAGGTGCAGATGATTTTGTAGGTGATACAGATGGCCTCTGGGTAGTAGGTGCTTCAGAAGGAACAAGAGATGGTACAGTTGTAGGGCTTCGTGTTTCCCCAGGTGCTGTAGGAGACATGGTTGGATGCCCAGTAGGAGATCTTGTTACCGTCTTTGGTGGCTCAGCATTAGGATCTGGAATCCAGGTGTTGTTACTCGTCCTGCTAGAAATCATAATATCTTCATCAATGAAAATGAAATCCTCCTCCGGTGCTGCTGTGGGAGGCTTCCCCAAAGGAATTTTTTCATAGATCTGGGTGTTGGGCATAGTATCAATAGCATCTCCACCATCCATCTCATTGTTACGGTCCACCTCTGATCCAGGAGAAACGGTGGGAGGCTTTGCTAGTGGAATCTTCTCAATTCTATCGGCAACGTCCACACGAGCCTGCGGAGGAAGATCTACACACTCGGAGTACATGTTGTTTGGATCAAAGTTTCCACAGAGGCAGTATGTTCCAAGGCAGCATGAAGCGCTTCCAAAAGTATTTGAACAAAACGTTGAATCCGTGCATTGAGTGTAGGCAAAAAAGTCAGGGTTCTCCCAGAACTCGTTTGCAACCTGGTCCTTGCATTCGTTCGGGTCGCGCGTTGGAAATAGTGTAGGGTTAGTCGTAGCAACTGCTGTCGTGGATACAGTGGTGGGCTTTGGAGAGGGTGCATTGGTAGCAGGTGCAGGTGTCGTTGTTGGTCGAGGTGTTGGAGGGGCCGTGTTGAACGAGATGGCGTTATTCCAAGACTCGGAAAAATCACAAGTAGTGCAAGCTCCGGTGCTGGCAAACCCAGCCGAGGATCCACTAACGCCTTTCTTGCCTCCTGAAGTCGCTTTCTTGCCATTCTTTCCACCCTTTGTTTCTCCTGAAGTGCCACCGACGCCTTGCTTTGCGTCTTTGCCGCCTTTTACATCACTACCGCCTCCTACGGCGGCGAGTTTGCCAGCATTGCTTTTTCTACTGTTGTTGTCCATAGCATCGACATCTTCAGTGAAAACCATGGAAAGAGTTGTGGGTCCAACAGGGTCGGTATTTCCCGTGACAGACACACCTTCGAAAGTTGTGCCTGTGAAACTGCAAGTCGAACACGGTCGTCCTCCTTCGGGCACAGTGCTACCGGATTTCAGGCCTCTCAACTGTTTCTGTCCTTGGTCCAATCCCTTGCTCTGGACATGTGCCTGTGCTTGTGCTTGGGCATACGTAGTAGTTGTAACAGTGCTACTCGTAGCAAGTTTGGCGACCATCAAGACCAAGACCGTCGCGCTGGACTGAAACGTTCTCATATTTGTACACGTGTTGTTGTATTTGTTCTCTTCGTATTATTATTGAAAACTCGAGCACAAGTACTTGTTCTAATAATAGAACGCTATTGTTTATTGTTGCTATCTGGTACGATTGATACATAGATGCATTTATTCTGGCGAAAGATGTGAGGACTGGCGAGTCGACAAAACGTTTATCTCTGTTAGATTGTATTACAGTAGTGAATTAGTGTAATTAGGCAACAAGGCGAAGGAAAGACACGAATGACAGTCATCGCCAAAACAGAACAAGGATACGGACAGATTGGGCAACTGTGCTACTATTACTAATACTGTACTACTTTTAGTACTAGTATTAGTAGTACTGCTAGCTAGTTGTAGTACATACAGTAGCTAGTAGACTAGTAGCATATCTCCATCGACGACACTATAAGTTTTTAATAGTACTGGTGCGATCATAGCCCAATCAAAAGGGAGGTTAAACGTCGTTTTAGAAGTTTACTAGCCTAGGAAGTGTGGATCTGACCTGAATACTGTTGTCATTCGTTGCGAAGTTGTTGGTACAGTTCCTTCTGTTATTCTGTTATTCTCCCATATTTCCATTCATACATACAAATTTTCAATTTAAGAAAAGACAGCTCTCGGAATCTAATGCCAAAAGAACCTTTCTATTTTCGCTATCTCTCTGCTGTGCGTGTGTGGGCTTCGTGTACACTTCAAGAATACACGAAGAACACCAAAGCACATCACACCATTAATAGTACGGCGTAGAGAAGAGCATCGTGAATGTCATAGAAGGTCTTGTTCTCGACCCACGCATTCATCGTCAAAGCAGTTCTGGTGAGCAAGTTACGACACGCAGTGAAGGACGTGACCGCGATCGGCACTCCGTAATCATTATTCTTGGACGAATGCGAGTAGTAGCAAACAATTAGCAAAGCGAAAATTGTCACAATCAGCACAATGATTGCCACAAACATAGACGCAGAAGCATTTGTTGATGTGACGCCCTCTTTGCTGGACATAGTAGTGGATTCCACAGTCGTTGCGCTTTCACTACTTCTGGAAATGTTCCTCTCTACATCTGCCAATAAGGGCTTGTAGTTGCGTCTCCATTCCTGTAGCCGCTTTTCCATGGCTTTGGCTTTTGTGTCCTCTCTCTTCGGCTTGCCTTTGAGGACGTCCAATTCATACAAAATCGCATTCAGCTTTTCTTTGTTCATTAGCAATTCTTTTTTAAACTGGTGGATATCATCTTTCTTCTTGTGGTAATGACGAGGATGTTTGTGATGACTCTTTTTTGGTTCGCTGTTCACGCTAGACCGTACTTTTACGTGAGTACTTTCCAACAATGAGGAATCACAATTATCGCTGAGAAGAGGCATAGGACCAGTCATTTCATCGTCATCTTCGCCGACGCAATCGTCTTCAAAGTTGCTTGTATTTTCAATTTCATCGGTAACAACCATATCAACTTCAGTTGGACTCTGATTCATGATGAGTTCTGATACCATTTTCATCGTGAGTGACTCTGTTTTCGACAACAGTATCGACTCCGGCTCCGTTTGCTGTTGCTGCTGCTGTCTGGAAGAACTCTTTGAGCATTTGAATTTGAGTGGTGGCAACGACGATGGTACTTGTTTGATCTCCAGTGGATTCTTTTGGAGCGGCGATTCTTTATTATTAGAATTATTATATTCAGTGGATAAAGATGAAGAAAGGAAGCATCCTGTAAAAACTGACGACTCCTCGTCATCATCAAGCTTGATACAGTTATTTCTCCTATTTTGAAGCAGGAGCGTATTTGGAGACGGGTGTAGTTGTAGATGTACGTTTCTTGCTTTTTCTGTAGCTGTTGATTTGTTCGATTTGGCTGCTGAAGATAACGCAGTTTTCAGCAACTCCTTTTCATCTCTAGTTTCCCTCTTAACATTATCATGGTCTTTCCTATGCGTATATTTGATGATGGTGTCATCTTTAGTACTGGTTCGAGTTGCCTGAAAGTCATTGTCATTGCAATGATAATGAACGTGGCTGGGACAATCATAGTCTAGATCTGTATTCGTTCCAGTAATGGGAAACTCACTAGTGGAGTGATCTTGAAAGTACATTGAGCTAGAACTTCCGGAGCGATTGCACTGGCTTTGAGGGTGCATTGTCGTTTCGGTATTGCTTTTTTTGGCATTCACATTTCTGCTGGGCATGTGTGACAAAACTACGGCCGAATGGTTGTCCCGCATCATGAAGGCATCAGGGTTCGTACTTTTTGAGACTCGACTGCCGACACTGGAACTTGTGGGTGAGAAACTTGTGTGGGTGTTGTTAGTTTTGTCAGTTGTGATGGGCTTGGCACAGTCATCCACAACACCGTTATTATTTCCACTGGTTCCAGTTCCAGTACACACAAAGATGGAACCAACAAATGTCTCTGTGGTCGCAAACATCTTTGAAATAGGAAACGAGTTGGTTTCTGGCTGTTGTTCTTTATCTTTCCCATTCAGTTGTTCTGCTTCCTCTCTTGTTTCGGTGGTGCAAATAGAAGCATCATTTATGGTATCCGTCGTCGGGCTAGCTGCAGATGGAGATCCAGAAGGAATGTTGCTGCTGCACTTATTCCCACAGGGGATGTTGCCGGTACAGATATTGGTCAAGTCCGGAGGAGAGGGAAAAACCAAATGGAAGCTTGGGTGTTCACACATTTTACTGCAATCATCCAGTGTACTTCCATTGTCATCATCGACAGTGTCATCGTAAGTGCGCTCCATAGGAGTTGTTTCTTGTTTCCGCGCTCTTGCTTCCTGGGTTGAGCTGAGCGCACAAGGCTTGACGGCTTGGCCAGGTTATTTTTTGATGCTTCGTGTTGATTGACCTCGACGCCTTGTCAGTGGTGGGCTGTGGTGGTGGCAGCTGAATTGTTCAGGAAGAAAATAACCGCTAATCCTTCATGCGAGAGACATAGTAGCTACTACTCTAGTACTCAAACCTCAAAATCCGGAACATTTTGTTGTTTAGCGACTGAAAGATGGGATCATCAGCGAATTCCGAAGATCCGAGGATGTCAAGCTTTTTATTTAAAACGTTGCTCATATCAAAAAATCAAGCAACCGTTAAACTCGCTTTTGAGCTCACATTTTTAAACCAGCGAGCTCTGTTCCTGTTCCGAAAACACGAACGACAAACGACACGAACCAGAAAATGACCAAGAAGAGCGAATAAGAAGATTACCTGGTAGGATTAGTTAGCTATTATTTGGAATTGGAAGTATCATCAACCAACAAACACCATTACTCATTACTCATTATTAATCTACCAGTAAGCAGCCATGGAATTCTATGATTGCAGAATGTCACCTACAAGTCCATCTTCAAAAAGCACCAACAGAAATTTTGATTTTGTATGTAGCAACAACAATAATATTAGTATGAGTGATATGGAGGAAGAGCTGCAGTATCTTGCCAAACAAACTTGCGGTAGTCTTACCACGCAGTTCGAGCGCACCAAGAAGGAATGGGATCTGCGCTTTGCCACGGCATGCTCTGCTGGTACCTACAAAAGCAAAAAGACCGTGAAAAACCCCAACAGTACTTCTTTTTGTACACTAGGAAGTGAAGAGGAAAGGCAAGAGGCACAAGTTCTGGATGCTGCGGATACCATGGAAAGTCTGGATACAACATGTGCAACAAGGAACCACCACCATTCGTGGAAGAAAGTTGAACAGGATTCTACACTTGTAACCGCAGCAAGTACAAGTACAAGTACAAGTGTAAGTACAACAAGTGCCATTGCTACTGTCAGTTCAGCTTCAAGGAAGGAGCTGGAATATTACGATAGCGAAATTGATAACAATGAAGAGGAGGACGAGAATGACGATGATGTTGACGATGTTGACGATGATGATGCTATTAATGCACAGACACAACAGCACGCAAAACAGCAAGAAAACTTCCAAAGGGAATTAGTGCGTACTCGTCGACAATGGAAACGTACGCAACAGCAACTCAATAGGTCGCACAAAGAATATAGCCAATTGCGAGAAAAGGCAAATCGTAACAAAACAAAACTTCGCGAATACTATAGTGAATGGCGGAAGCAACGAACCTTGCTGATAAATAAAGACAAGGAACTGGAGAGACTTCGCATTATTGTCAAGAAGCGGGCGGAACAGTTGGCCAAAGCCACCATACAACTTACAACGCTCAGACTAGCACAATCCGTGCATCCTCATACACTGGCAGCTCTACAATTGCAACTCCATGAAAAGACACAAGAGCACGAAGCTGTCGATCCTACTTTACAGAAAACGCAAGCACAGCTTACAGATGCACAGCTAGAATTAGCAAAAACCAGCTTGCAGTTGGAAAAACAACGGAATCAATTTAGCGATCAAGCCTTACAGTTACAGTTACAAGTTCTAGGAGGAAAAGGCGAACGAAGGAAAGGAAGGAGTGGTTCATTTGACGAAAAAATTAATGAGAACAAATCTTGTTTTCCTCTCACAGCAGTTCCAGCAACGACAACCAAAGACAACCATGCATGCACTGGAATCCCATTACCGCCAGCAGCCACATCTACGATTCAGCCAAACGTCGAAGTCACCTCCTGGGATATGTTGTCACCATCTATCAACAATACAAACGAGATCGATGCCAATGTAGACACGGAAGCCATGAGATTGTACATGGCAGACCTTCATCATACACCAACACCAAAAACCAAAGACATAGCAGGTGTACAAACTGCGCCAGCATCTACGACAATCAAGTCAAGTGACGATGACGATAAAGACGGCCCAATCAGTACCATGATGCATGTCATCCAGACTAGTCCAGAAAACACGAGGGAGATGAAAGATGCAAAACATCAATCATCGGTACTATTGTCTTCGTATTCTATTGAAAGTGATAGCAGTACCAAGACGGACACTGCCGGTGGGTCTGGGTCAACTGCAATCACTTCCATGAATATGTTGACCAACAGCTTAGCATCCACAGGCAATGGAAATTGTATTGCCAACATTATTACAACAGCGCAAGCAAGCAACGTCACGGATGATGATTGCCAGACTGGCATGACAGCAACAAGTGCCAGTACAGAGAACGAAGACGATGCATCAGAGCTTGAATATAATTCCAATCTGCTCAAAAGAAAACTGGTACTAGAACGAAACGAAACATTGACACCGATGAAAGCATTCTATATTCCTGTCTTTGTATTGACAATTGCATCATTGAGGTTTACCAATGTGGCACAATCCGCTATTGTCGTTTGCGGATTAGTATGTTTTGCAATATTTTTGTTTTATTTGTTCCACAAAAAACATACACTCCCATCTGCAACCATAGAACGAAAAGACAGATTGTCCGTAAACAGGAGGCTATTTTTCCTATTATCCAGTGGCAATGAAACATAAGTACTCCCAGTACGACGCTCCGCAAGCTTAAGCTGCTATTATAGCTCCAAATCTACTAATCAATACGTGCATTTTCTATAATATCATTATTAAAAAGGCATGCGCAAGCCCGTGCTATGACGTGTAGTGTATATAGTCTACCATATCAGAATGCAACTGGATAGTAGTTTGCGAAGACACCATTATTTTTGTTGGTTGTGGAGATGGGATTTTTCTTTTAATTTTTTTACTCTAACTCTATTAATTATTACTGGAGTTTTTTGTTGAGTCACGATTTCGATTTGATCAAACCTGTAAAAGGGCACCAGGTATTGGAGTAAATAATACTCCAGTAAATATTTATGGAGTAATAGAGGTAATAGTGTGTAGATACAAAGCAGGCAGTAGTATTGCAAGCTACTACTACTAGTTGTGTATAACCTAACTCTTGAGTCCCATGAATATCGCTGATCGGAAACATAGTAAACTGCCATAGTCCACCTGGGCTTATTTTGAAACCAATATTTTTTTTCAGAACCAAATTTGCTTCCAACACGTTTTGTTCCCAAGCACGTATCGGTATCATTCAAGACTCAACTGAAAATCTCTTTAAAAATTGAATCCAAAATCCAAACCAATCCAACATGAAGAAGACTCTCGTTTTTCCTGCTGTTCTGCGAGTGGCAAGGGATGATATGTGATACGTGATAGTGCGGTGACAAACAATACGCTTACAGCACACCAAACAGTGACACGGAAACAAGATGAGATTCCATCCCTACCCAGCCCAGCCGATGGCGGTGGTGTTGCTCACAGTGTGGATTTGCATTTGCATGTGCATTTCCAGCGTAACTTCCAAGCCACTGCAACAAGGTCTGATTGATCCAGAAATGCAACCCAAATTTGTGACTGAAGTTTTCAGTGCCACATCGAGGGACAATCCAGAGGAGGGAGTGGAAACGGAAGTCGTCAATGCAGATGATTATGATCATTTCTTGAAATTGTGTGCCCACGAGTTTCATGTGCAAACTGGCTTGGTAGACGACAGCGGGAACCTCTTGAGCACTGCAATGTATGGATACACAATAATACTCGATGAGAGTAGCAAGAACAACCAAGAGGATGTAGTAGCTAGCACAACCCCCCACAAAAGAATCCAAGCCATTCTTGCCGAGAGCTATCATCCCCTGCAGATTCAGTGGGATACCAGGCTCTTGGATGCGACTACTAGTACCAGTAGTAGAACAAACACTTCGTATCTGCTGACAAATCTAGACGGAACTCCTTTGAACTTGGAATCAACTCGGACAGCCGGGAGTGATTATGCCTATACTAGTACTAGTAGTGCAACCAACACAAATGCCAACATGAACACAAACAAGGACGAAACATTGACAGTTGGAGATTATATTCGTGACTTTCAGCAGAACATGGACAAGATTATACGTGAAGAAGACGCGGCGTTGCTACTCAAACAGTTGGAGGAAGCTCACAGAGAGCATGAGCAACAACTGTTGAATCAACAAATACAACAACAGCAACAACAAGTCTCATTTACACCACCACTCATGACACCCTATTTGCATGGAGGGCTCTCCAGTGAATCTACTTTTACCACTTCCGATTGGAACGTCCCTTCATCAACTACTAAACATCACAAAAAAACAATTGCTACGTACCACAATGATCAACCAGCCGCCTTGCTTTGGATGCATGATACTTCCTTTGATGAGTGGGGTAGTGCAAATACATATGCAGGACTGTCGATGCTTTACGTTTTACGGGATAAACTTGACACCGCTTCTCCTGCTCCTGCTCCAGTTTTTGCTCCTGCTTCTAGCACACACCAAGAGGAAGCTGTCTTTGTTATTCAAGATCGCATGTTTCAATCTAATGGTGAACTATACTACCCAACAACTTCCAACAGCCCATTCATGGGCGATGTTATGACGGTCAATGATAAAATATGGCCCAGAGCCACACTTGGACCACAGTCGACACGACTACGATTCTTGAATGCATGTCCCCATCGATGGTTGGTCCTGCAATTGCACACCACCACCAACAACAACAACAACAACAACAGTAACGAATCCATTCTACCACTGGCCTTTACCCTAATTGGAGGAGATCAAGGATTGGGAGTTATTCAGGACACCGAGACCTTGTCTTCATCAGCTACTACGACGGATCAAAGAGATACCGTTATCGTGGCACCAGCCTCACGAGTGGATATGATGGTAGATCTAAGCCACATGGCGGGGAAACGCATCATTCTTGCCAATACTGCTGGTGATATGCCATTCAACGGAAAGACGGAAGGAAAGTTCATTCACAATCATACTCATCATATAATGGCCTTTGATGTTCATGTCAGTGAAAGTCATGAAAATCAACAAGAACCAAGTGATCCCTGGCAACATATGATGGACTTGATGCAAGAGGAATTGGAACCATTGGTAGTCATCAATAACGATGATGATATTGACAATGCCGCAGATGACGACGCGGATCTAGTCCGCAAATTGGGTATTTACGAAGTACCGGACGCCGTCGATCCTACCAAGGTTCATCATTTACTAGGTACTGCCGAGCCAGCACGTGATCGAAATGGAGATTTTCTCGTGTGGAATCCCAAGGTGGCTGCGCCAGCCATGAAAAATCAACTTTTGCAAGGTCCCATGGCTTCTACAGCACCCATAACAGAGAATCCAAGAGTGGGACAGACCGAAATCTGGGAACTTTGGAATTTTGCTAGTGTTGCTCATCCCATTCATATTTCCGAAACCACTGTACAAGTTCTGTCCCGGCATAAAACCATTTCGGAAGAAAATAAGGCCATATGGAGCAATCATACTCAACCTGTGTTGATGAATGACGGAACTGTGTCTCATCTGGATTTATTCAAAACAACAATAGATATGAAAAACGACCGCAATGATGACGAAGAGTTGTTTGCTTTTACTGATGCGTTTCGAGCGGACGTCGTTACAGCACTTCCAAATCACGGTATGTTTGTTGGCACACGCAGAGTGCTGTTTTGGTATTTATTTGTCATTTTTCTCCAGTAGCTCGCGCTAACAGATTCTCTCACTATCGTCACTATTGTCAAGTCACGCGCATCAAAGTTACATTTGATCGGCCTGGTCGATTCATTTGGCGTTCCTTGATCAATGAAGAGGCTATGCGCCCCTTTTACGTTGGGAAGATGCCATCTGAGGAACAGAGCAATGAAGTCGTAGCAACCATCAGAAACGGACGCATCCAATCCGATGGCCAGAAACAAAACAAGCGCAAACAAGCAAAGAAGGGCGAGATGAAAATGAAGGAAGATCACGACGAGGATGATGAACGGAGAATTCTACGAGCGTCAAGCATCCGAGGAAGAGTGCTGTAGCGTTATTTGTGTTTCATGATACTACATGCGTGTGCCGTTCAATGAATATAAGACAAGCTTTGTACATTAAATAGTATTCCACTTCCTGTTGAAACAGAAATGTCGCTATCTTCTTTCTACTAGACACTCTCTTTGTCAAAGCTTCTAGTAGTGGCTTTTGTACGTTTGAGATATTCCCGTCGTTGGATAGTTAGTTCAAGCTCCACAATTTGCGTGGGCAGCCTGCGACTTCTAGCTACCTCGCTGCAAGCTAGTACGGTGCTACTACAGTACCTACTACTGTAGTAGCTAATAGCCCTTCAACCCAAACAGTTGTCTGCCTGGTCTTGAGCGAATGTCTTCTAGCTTCTACTCCTCTAGTAGTTAGTAGAGTACAATAAAGCCAAAAAGAAAAATAATGACGTTAGTCGTGTTGTCCTCAAAATCGGATGAGATATTGGGCCAAGAAATTTTTAAATCGTGTCTAAAAATCCAGTGAACTATCACACAACGAAACTACATTCACTTTTTCGCATCAATGAGGTTTCTGTCCCATTGAAAAAATCTCACCAGATAGGGGGCTTGCGAAATACTCCTACAAGATTGCCTCCGACAATAATAAATAGCTGCGCATCACTTTTCAGCACGAAACAGTCAGCTCAATAGTAGCACCAAATTGCAAATTGCAAATTGCAAATTGCAAATTGCGATTTTGGTTTTGCTCACAATATTATTTTTCAGAAATAAATCATGAAAACTCACGCTGCAACTTCTTTCTTGTTCGGAGCATTTGTGGTTGCTACGGAGGCTGGCTCGCTACGTGGTCAACTCCAGTCTAGTACTCGATCCTTGCAAGCGGAAAGTTCCTCTGGTATTGTGTTTCCTGAATTTCGATTCGTTCCCTTTTGCTCCCTAGACGAGGAAACTCAACTGCAAGCCGAAGCCATGGAATGGACACCCGAAAGCTGGGATGTTCCAGGTACGGCTCAAGTTGAGAGGAAGTCGTTCAGCGATATCTTGAAGGAGAGTGAAAAGAAGAACGATTCTGTTGCTGAAACAATGATTGCCATGGGATGGACCGAAGACTCGTATGACTGTTACATGAATCACTACGAGAATTACGATTGGAAAGAACTGGAGAAGGAAACAGACACTATTGTCTACTGGACTGCTTTAGGCTGGAACGAGAGTCGCTGGGAAGGAGATATGGAATATCCCAATACAGATGAAAAAGACTGGTCTGAGCTGACGGGCGATGAACAAAAGGCGGCAGCTGCCTTGTGTTATTTTGAGGAGCTGTGGAATAATATGAACATCCAGGAATGGAACGACTTTTCCGAGGGCGTGGCTTGCAATTCTACGGCACAAATGGGCTTGGTAGCAACCTCAGTGCCATCCATGGGTGCTTCCGAATCGACTACCATGGAGACCTCCCAAGTCAGCGACCTTACCGGCGAAGAAGACGAAGCCGTTTATGTTGCGAACCCAAACAATCGGTTTCTTCTTTGGAGCTGGCTGTTTGAGATCTCTCAAGCTGCGGCAACGACACTGGGTTACACTGAAGAGACATGGAATCAGATTACGACTAATCCAGTGGAGGCATTGAAATTCGATGATTTGTCTGTCGATCAGGTTGAGGCCGCCTACGTTCTCGGACTGGCTCCGGCTAATATCTGGGATTGTTACATTAACCACTACACCGGCTGGACCTGGAACGGATTTGCTGGGAGAGGAATTCGAAAGCATTATATTACGCTTGGCTGGAACGCATCTAGTTGGGACGGTACCATTGATCCACCAGCCACAGCCAACACCCCTTACGAAATGCTTACCGTGGAGCAGCAGAAAGCTGCCGAACAACTCTGTTACCGCAAGGAGACTTGGGACAAAACAAACTTGAATGAATGGGCCATGTAATGAACAATAGTATAAATAGATGAAAAACTTTTTGTAATGGTAACTGCAGATATCATGTCTCGTATTAACTAAGTTGTCTTTGGTGATCTGGAGAAGACCACACTCAGTACTCTTCCTGTACTTGAGATTATCAAAAGCCTAGTCCAAAAGGTCTGTGAACAGTTGACCAAAGGAACAGAACTAGACTTTTTGGTATTCATTCGCATTCTCTCTCGAGCACTGTTAAAACGACTAAAAGCAAGTAGGCAATTGTAATACAAAGTTTTGCTGATACAAATCCTATGACTATTCCATTGTTTGCAAATTTATTTTTCACATTAATAATAGCAACAGATTTAGTACTAGCATGAACTATTGCCATCTCCGCAGCAATTCACGACACGGGCAATCATTGCACCCACACAAGGTATCTGAGCACTCGAACACAAGACCTGGAGCTTGGCAGAGTTGTTGTGCGATTTGACCACTAATGTTTGTGTTGTAGATTGTGAACGTTTCCAAAGACGGAAGTTGGGTCAAACTTCTTGGCACCCTGCCGGTGAGAACGGTGTCATGAAGATTTAATTTGGTCAGACTAAGCATTGAACCAATCTGTGATGGGATGCTTCCACTGATGGAACTGAAAGAGAGATCAAGCACTGACACGCTCGTAAGCATGCCAAATTCACTCGGAATAGACCCTGTGAGCGAAAAGAAATAAATCAGTATCCTATCAAAAATTGTTACAACGCATTGATTTCAATTGCTTACCTCTAATCTTGTTACCAAATAATTGAATTAGCTTCAGTGAATTGCTCAGCAAACCAAGTTCCGTCGGAAGATTGTTGTTTAGACGATTTCCCCAGATGGAAAGCGTCTTAAGATTAGTCAATAGTCCAATTTCAGATGGTATATAGCCTCCAAGAAAGTTTTGACCCAGCTTGAGGACTATCAAGTTGACCATGTCCTGCAAAGTTGCGTGCATACCACCCGATATCAAATTTGTGCTCAGGTCGAGCGCTCGCAGCTCTGATAACAGGGCTACTTCTGGTGGTATTTGACTGCCTTGGAGGCCGTTGTTTGGCAACAGCAAGGCAACATATAGTCGCTCTTCGCTGCCAGGTTCTTGTGTAATATTTTCACAAGGACCTTCAAGGTTGAGAAGCTGGAGCGCAGAAGGATTGGCATACCAATTGCATTCGTGCACATCATACGATAACCAGCCATCGTTGTGGAACCACGGCGAAAAGCTGGACGTGGTTGCGTAAGCAACTGTAGCCAAAGAAAATCTTTGCTGTTTACGAATACTCGAGTACTCCTTATAGTTGGGATCGTTTTCCAACCATTTCAAAGCCAGTGACTGCGGTGTCGTTGGATCCTGCAAAGCCTCCAGCGTGTAATCCGGGAGTATAAACATGCTGTTTTCAGCAGTGTCAACTGGCGTTGGCGAAATTGTAGTGTAGGCGAGTGTATCCTGCTCAGTCGATTCAATTGTTGGGGGTAAAGTTGGTGTCATTGTTGATGTAATTAATACTTCGGTCGGTTCATCAGTCGCGGTAAGAGTCGGCGACATTGTATCATCCTCGGACTGAGCCACAGTAGAAACAGAAGTTAGTGCTGGCGTTGCTTCTACGGTGGAGTCCATCGTTGCAGCCATGGAAGGAGACAAGGTTGTACGCGAAGTCGTCGTTGATGGAGAAAGTGTTTCAGCTTGGCATTCACAGCCGCACCCACAGACTCCAACACCAGAGTCCTCAGAACAAGTAAATTCTAGTACCACCAAAGAAACCTTGTTGTTAAAATTGTCGCTAGCACACCACACATCAGGTATTTCACCGGTAATGCTTGTATTTACTACGGAAAATTCTTGCAGATTCGGCCAACGATCCTGCAAAAAATTCGGTGCCAATTCGCCTTGTAATTCTGGGTTGTTGCCTACGTAAAAATTTTCCAGATTAGAAAGCATCCAAAGTTCTGCTGGTAATACCGATGTCAGCTGATTGTGCGACATCCGAAAAGATTTCAGCGAAGCGTGAATATTTCCAATTTGTGTGGGTAAGGAACCAGTGATTTTATTTCGATCGAATCTTATATCTTGCAGTACCATTCTTGTATCGTTTCTGCTGTCATTGTTGTCGTTTTTGCCTTGGCGGATTGTAGTTGTTGCCGTGTTCGTATCAAAATCAACGATTGTGCTGCCAGTGCCACTGCTGCTATTGATGCCGAAAAGTTCCACTGGAATGCTGCCAACAAGACGATTGTCGTGCAAATATAGTGTTTTCAGCATGGTGAGTTCTCCTATTTGGGTCGGAACAGAACCCTCTAATCGATTAAATGAAAGATTCAACGTCTGCAAATGAATCGCCTCTCCAATGAACGTAGTGAGTTGTCCTGTTATTTGGTTATCATTCAATTCCAGTCGTTGCAATTCGTACAATAGGAGTGGAACTTCCGGTGGCAGTTCACCTTGTAAATTTCGATTGGATAGTACGAGAGCGATGTATTGATCCGCTGTATTGCACGTCTCGTTCCTTGATAGTAATGGTTGCATCCAATCACATTCATGAATGACATAGCTCAAAAACAATTTGGAGGTAATTATTGAATCTGTCGAAGAATCGGACGTCCAACCATTGCCTAATGTTGCAAAAAACAAGGTCGCCAATGCCATACGTTGTTGCACCCTTAAGCTAGAGTATTGTGTCAGTTTTGGATCCCGCAGCAGCCATTGGTAGGCTTGACTTTGTGGCGAAGTTGGATCCTCCAATGCAGTTATTGTAATGTATGGCCATTCAATATTGAGGAAGCGTGTTGGAGCTGAAGTTGGAGCTGAAGTTGGAGCTGAAGTTGGAGGCATCGTTGGAACTGTGATGATGGGCGGTCGTGTGGGTCGCAGGGTAGGTCTAAGTGTTGCCTCGTTTTGTTTGTCATCATTGTTGTTATTGAAGCCAATGCTTAGCAAGATGACTGCCGCCACAACCCCCACAAATCCCAGCAAACAAATGTAAATGCCACATTTTCGTTCTTGAACTCGCTTGACTTGCAATGTATCTGTATCTTGACTATCATTGTCATCGTACTCTGTGTAGGAGGTAGGGGAAACTGTCGTTGTGGGAGTAAGTACCGCATCTTGTCCCAGCATGGTTGTATCTACCTTCAGGTCTCGCTTATCTTTGCTCTTCAACGAGGAAACTTTTGGAGGAGGAGAAGACGTCGATATGAGTGGTGTGTCATCATCTTCACTATCTATGCTCTGATTATCCATACTCATACTAGCAGCCAGACCGACTGTATCCTGTGTAACTGTCTGTTGTATGGTACCGAAATCATAAGCCATGTCGCTATCACCTTTTGTAATTTCCTCCTTGGTTTCTTCTTTTGATTGTGAAGTAGAAGATGTTGATGTGATTGCTTCATCTGCTGCATACGTTGAAGGAAGGATTTCTGGTGGAAAGCTAGTTGACCAGTGAGGAAGTTCTGAAGACATTTGGCCAACTGCTGACTGTTCTGTCACGTTTGACTGTCCTGATTGATCTCCAGTTGGCTCTTCTGTTTCCGTCTCCTCTTCTTTTACTAGCGGTGGTTCCTCGTCTGTCTGCGCGGTGTCATTTCTCTGCTTGTTTTGTTCTTCGTGTATTGATCTATCAGCCGCAATGTTATCACCAGTTGCTAGGCCATCATCCTCCGTTCCCTCTTGGCTCTCAGTAGGATCGTAATCGTCGCCGCTTAGGATCTCGTTGCTCTCACTTTTGCTCGAGCTGGGATTTGGTTCACACATGCTGTGTGCGTGTAAAAACAAACCGTAAATAATAGTCGCACCTAATCACTTGAGCTGAATGGGGTATTGGCTACTAGTACTAATACTAGCTAGTAGCTCTAGCCGGTGAGCTGCTGAAGAGCGCAATGGCACATGAAAGATCTTTCGCACGTCAAACGATCAAAAATTGACGGACAAATTTGGTTGTTCCGGAAAATTTGGTAAGGAGTTAGAAGTAAGTGAGCGTCTCCAAAGACTCATCCGAATCAACGTGAATCGCGCCTGTAGCACGTAGTCTAGCTACTACTAGTTGCGGTAGTCTAGTCGTTTAGTCCAGTAGTAGTAGTAGTACCTGGTAGTCTACTAGTACTAGTAGTAGCTACTACTACTGGTGCATACTACTACTACTACTCTAGCTAGCTAGTAGTAGTAGTAGTGAAATACTACTATTAGTAGTTAAAGGCTATCACTTCTTCATTTAAGGAGCTTGGGGTCAAATTCCCCCGACAGTGTCTGGGGTCAACCCCCCCCAAAAAATCGATAATCGATGATTCCTACTAATCTTGCTACAGTACTACTCGAGTACTCTACTAACAGGTAGTAGCTAATACTCCCGGTGCTCTCTCCTCTTCATTATCACTACTAGACTAGCTAGAGTAGTAGTAGAGTAGCTACAGGACGACAGTAGAGTACTACTACTACTATTGTTACTACGAAGCTAAGAGTACCTAAAGAGTACCAGGTAGCAGCTAGCAGTAGAAGTAGAGTCTACTACCACCATACTACTACTACTACTAGCTAGACCTACTAGTAGTAGTACTTTTGTTGTTGTTTAGTACGGTAGTAGTAGTTGTTGCCTCTGTAGTAGGCAGTAGTATTAGTTTTTTAGTACTAGCTACCCTGGTAGTACTCTAGACTAGCTAGCTAGCCAGTCTAGTAGTGTACTCCTAGCTACTACTAGAGAGTCTACTACTAGACTAGCTAGTAGTAGTCTCTACAGTAGTACTCTAGTGGCTAGTACTCGTACTAGCTAGTAGAAGCACGGAGTACCATTACTATTTGGAGTGATGATACTTTTCGTATTGTAGGAATCTACTGCTACTAGTAGTACTCTAGTAGTACACTAGTACCAGGTAAGGCCAATCCTTATGGTTTAATTTGCTGCTGGTTGTGTAATATCTTTATAATATTATGAAATCAGTGGCAATGCTGACATGCTAATCTTGCTCCACTCCACGCGCTTAAGCCTGGATCTCATCCAAGTTTTCGGAGGCCTCCGACACCTTGCGAACACTCTCGTTCTTATCGTCGTCCAACTTGTCCTTAGGCAAGCCCAAAGTAATGCAATGTTCGCGCATCTGCACTAACACTTGGGGCCAGAAGAAACATCCATTCAAGTAATCGGCAACCACGTTGGATCGAATGTTGTAACGCTCGCGGAAGCTCATGCGAATACTCGACAAAAGACACCCGCCAGTGAAAAAAATAACCCATCCCATCACCTTCAATCCAGGATAACTAACGGTAGCAATAAAGAGAGCAATCCAAGTGTAGTAGCAGATGGTGTAGCAGAACACTTGAATGGCATTGCCAATTTTGTTGCGGGGGTAGGCAGCCGACAATATCTGGTTCAGAGGGACAAAGGGAACGGCCAGACCAACAAAAAACTCTCGGACGTGAAAACCCGTAGGACGGTCCATTCCCAGAGCGATGCGATCGGGATGGACACTCCCAGCACTGGCAATCAACTCGCAAATGTTGAAGATTCCTCCGTAAACAGGTGTGGCAAAGGTCTTGAGCTTGGGAATTTCATAGTGCATGCGATCGGGATCGGCAGCGGCTTGTTCAGCAAACAAGGCAATGCAAGGCACCAAGAAAATCAAAAAGAAGACAAAGGGAAGTCCGAACACAATGGAGGCAGCTTGGACCGCTTGCAAACCAGCAGATCCTCCAGCCGACAATACAGCCGTAGCGACGGCTCCTTCCGTAATGGCCCAAAAGGCACGTTGCAGCCAGTGATGATGGAGAGCTCCATTGGCACTCAAATGGTCAACAACCAACGATCCAGAGTCGGAAGAAGTGGCAAAATAAATGGCCAAAGCAAAGATGAAGACAATGTTCAAGAACTGTCCGTATCCATCGCCACCAAAGGACTCCGGAAAGGAGAACGAGGCCAGCACATTGAAGGCAGCGTAGTCGGGAACGTCGGTATCAAAGTTGCAAACCGGCGTAACTCCCTTCAAGTTGTTCTCAAACGTAGAATTGTCGGGATATGTAACTGTTTCCTGAGGAACATCGTAGCAAAACTTGCTTCCGGGGTGTTGGTAGTAATCGGTATCGTTGAAATGAGTCTCTCCAAGAATCTTGAGTTCATCCGCTTGGCGACTTTGACGTATCCCGGCTCCTCCCCACTGCGATTATTGAGTGAATAAAAATCGATCAAGTGAGTACAACAATGCGCTTCAATAACTAAAGAAAATACAATAATACACAGGGTAACGTACCACAGAGAACCATAATATGCAGTAAAGAATGGGCGCAACCATACTGTAGGTAACAACTTGTCCAATGGTCCGTCCTCGCGATATTCGTGCAACGAAAAGTCCGACAAAGGCTGACCAGCTAACCCACCATGCCTGGTAAAAGATAAGCCATGCATTCATCCACCATTCAGCTCCTGCATTTCCATCGGTGGCGCGTCCTCCGCCCTCCTTAATTTGTGCATACGCATCGGTCCAAAAGTTCATTTCGAAAATTCCCCACTGGAGGAAGTATCCAATTTGTTGAACAAACATGTTAAGGAAAAACTTGGTATCGTCAGCAATAAAGACGAAGGCAAGCAACACCATTCCGAGTAAGAATGCCAATTGTGAAAGAAACTGCATTATTGTGTTGTGTCGAGGTAAGAGAGGGTAGCATAGGGTGTGCAAATGTGTGTGCGCGCGTGAGATAAGAAATGAATAAAAGAATATTCCATGATACTAAATACTAAACGATCACAATCATCATCATCATCGTACCCTAATTCCAGCATCCAATCCACTGAGTACCGATGCAGTACTGATGGCGGTAATGGCCCAAATAGTAATATTTGCAATGGTGGTTGCCTTGCTTTCCGAAATATCTTCGTCGACCCATCCCAGGTACTGGAATCCTGCAACAATTTGTAGGGCACCCAGTCCCAGCGAGGTACATACTCCGGCAACGGTAACGACAATGGTAATTCCGTCAATGACATCTCCAATCCAGCCCCATGTGTAATCGTGAAGGATGGGATAAAAGCAAGATCTGAATGTCATGGGCAGATTGAATCTATGTCCTGCCAGTCCCATGGCCAGTGCGACCATTAGGTAGCAGGCCCATCCGGCAATGGCCCAATCGTTAACGGTCAAAAAGATGGCATAATTATCCTTTTCGTCTTGTGAATGATAACCTGCATTGGCGTACCAGTGTGATTCTCTATGATACAGTGGTTCCGAAACACCGAAAACAAACAGTCCCACAGCCACACCAGCAGCAAAGATCATGAAGAAGAAGTTAAAGTCTGTATTTTTTGTTTTTGATTTTTTTGTGCGCGCGTGTGTGTAGAAAGTAGAAAGTAGAAACAGGTAGTGGTGTGAGGGAATCATGTCTTTCCATCTTTTCCTAACGAGCAAGTCCACAAACTCTGATTGTATTTGTGTGTGCTTGCGTACGTACCATCAAATTCCGGTTTTTCGTCCTTGCGTCCCAACTTGACATTATGGTATCGGATAGTAATCGATATGAGAAAGAAGAAAAACATGGCCCGAGCTCCAACAAACAACCAGGTAAAGTAATGCGTGATTTGTCCACGCCACGTAACGAGTGTTTCATTGGAATTGACAGGATCGGCCATACTCCAAATCGACAGACCCCACAAAAAGAGAATACCAATTCCCGAAACGAGCGGATTAAAACAGATCGGTTCGCTAAAGCCTGGCAAGTCGATTTTGATTTCTCGCAATGGCAATCCTTCGCTAGGATCCACGTCATCCAAAAGCTGTTCTTCCACAGTAGGAGTGGGAGCCAACACAGCCTTCTTGTGAGGATGATGATAATGATCTTCAACGTCCTTGTAGCCACTGCTGTTAGTATTGTTCATGTTGTTGGTGGTGTTGTTGTTGGTGTCCACATTGGCCGTTTCTGGCGGATTTGGAGCACTCGTATCACTCATGTTTTTTTTTTCCTGTATACATTTATACACGTATATACGATTGATGATAAATTAAATATGAAAGATTGTGTGTGTGTGTGTGTGTGTGTGTGTGTGTGTGTGTGAGTTTGGATTCTCTGAAATGTTGTTCTTACGATAACGAGGTGTTGCTTTCGGTTTTTGGTTTTTGCTCTGTTCGGTTTTCAATGTTGTTGTGTACCAGTAGCTAGCTAGCTGTACACCAATGTACAATGTGCTCTATTAATCCACCTGTGCACCTTGCACATTGCACCTTGCACATTGCACACATACCATACATAATGCACACCATCATCCTTCCGTAAAAAAAAAAAAAAACTTGTCTACAGTTGTTGTTGTTTTGTTCCGTTTCGGTTTCATGTTCCATCATTCACCTAAATCAACACCCATACCCCATATTTCTTACCTGAATTCCGAAAAAAGTTAAGAGAATAATAATAATAGAATCTGGAATTGTGAAAAAAAAATGAATTTTTTGTGAGATGATGATGTAAAAATCTACTCGGTGGCTGGAGTAATCTACCAGTACTCGTACTAGCTACTAGCTACCTGGTAGGACTGCTCGCACTAGCTAGGACTAGTACTCATGCCTACGTACTACTAGTACTGAATACTACGTTGTACTCGTCGTACAGGAAACAAATAATAGTAATAAAAATAAAAATATTCCGGTGCAGATTGAATCAGAATCCAGACCTCCTCCTACCTGGTACCGACCGTAGCTACCAGTACAAGGTACATAGTACCATAGTATTAGTATTATTACCAGTACGTACTGTACGGTACCTTACCTGGTACGAGTAGTAAAGAGCCAATCAAATTCGGTTTTATGTATTCTTTGGGTTATGAGGTTGTCATTTTAAGACACCATGGTGTCAAATTGTTCCACTCATTGCGTCATACTAGCTAGACTAGTAATAATAGGACTACTCTAGTAGCTACCTGGTACCAGGTAGTAGTTGAGGAAAAGTCTTCCGTGGATTTGTAAAGAGATCTAAAGTGATCCACACGTGTTTCGTAACCATTGATTCTTGTCCGTTCCACCGAAGAGAATACTAGTCTACTAACAGGTACTAGTAGTAGTACACTACTAGTACTGTACCTGGTACCGTACCCTGGTACCTGGTACCCTGGTACCTGGTAATAGTACGTAGAGAAACAAAGAACAACACAGAATGGTGATGACAAACAGCTGTTGCAGTTGAAAATCATTCGTTGTACCCTGGGGGGTACTACTCGAGTACGTGCCAAAGCACACTGTTGACAACTATGCACAAAAGACATGAAGACCTCGCAACAAAAAACCTTCGTCTTCATGGAGTACTGGTACAGAAGCTACCAGTACTACCGGTACCATACTACTCGTCACTGCTGCTCCTGTTTTTCTTGTTGTTGTTGGTCAGCACCAGCACCAGCACCAGCACCAGCACCAGCACCAGCACCAGCACCAGCACCAGCACCAACAACAACAACAACAACAACAACAACAACAACAACAGCAACAACAACAACAACAACAGCAACAACAACAAGAGTCGCACGCGGGGTGTTCGTCGTCGGCAGTATCCGGAAGGTTTGTTTGTTACTGCGACTACTCGTACTGCTAGTACTACTCGTACTGTTACTACTAGCAGTAGTAGTACTAGTAGCACTGCAACTGCAACTGCAAGTACTGGCAGTTCTACTGCAAGTACGGGTACTTCTACTGGTCATCGCCGTAGCATCAGCAATACCATGATGAAGTTGAGGGCACCTCCTGTGCACTCTACCGAAAGTAGCCGTACCTTGGACGAGACAAAGACGACTCCCTTGTTGCAGCAACAACGTCGCGCGTTACAAGCCAGCATTGGTGGTGGCGGTGGCGGTGGTGATAACGAATCTACTACTAGCGCAGTCGCTGCTCAAGATCAAGACTCGTACGAATTTATGACTCCCAAAGAAAAAGATGTCGAAACACCTTCTTTGAACGAGAATGCAGATGATAACACCTCGCTTCTTCAAGCCAAAGAAAATGCAGAAGACAACGAAAATGAAGAAGAGCAGCAGCAGCAGCAGCAGCAGCAGCAGCAGCAGAACAAGGAGCAAGATGCGGAAGAAAAAGATGATATTGAAGCACAAGAACAGGACAAGGAGGCGAACAACGATCAGAAGGACAGTGAAACTATGGGAAATGATGATAATGGAGGACAAAAGGACGAATTAGAAGAACAAGACGTTGTTCAAGAACAGACAAATGGAACTAACAACAAGCAAGACAAAGAACAGGACCCGGAAGAAGACATTGATACGGCCGTAGATACATTTTTCTTTGTAGGTGGAGCAAACACAAATGAAACACATGTTAATAGTACTCTTGCCATCGTCAACACCAGCTCGCCGACAATGGAAACCATTGTGGAAATTGCCAGTGCTAATCCAGACTTCAGCACACTGATTTCCTTATTGACACGAGCAGATCTTATAGAGACGCTTCAAGGAGAAGGTCCCTTTACCGTCTTTGCGCCTACCAACGAGGCCTTTGCAGCACTGGATGAAGATACACTTCAGGCTGTGACGAGTACTGATTCAAATTTATTATCAAATGTTTTGCTCCATCATGTTGTAAAAGGAAACATTTCGTCGACCAATCTTGATCAAGAGGGAACTACGGTAACGACAAGAAATGGAGATACCTTGACGGTAACATCCTTAAATCCACTCACGATCAACGATGATGCCACTGTGGTCGCGACAGATATCATGGCAACCAATGGAGTCATTCATGTCATTGATGCGGTTCTTGTGCCCAGCATCGACACTGACACCATCATCACCGCCAACAATGAGGAGGAGGACCAAAAACAACAACAGGAGAATGTTGACGATGGAGATGGCGATGAAGATGAAGATGAACAAGGTGATGGAGACGAAGAAGATGGGAAAGAAGACGACAAATTGGATGAACAACAAGACGAAGAAATGAAAGAAGGTATGAAACTAAAGCATTGATGCATATTGTCATGTCGTCATGTTGTCTTCGTGCACTTGTAAACCATGTGCCATTTAGTGCAATAGCGTTCATGTGTTTGTTCTTTTTTTGGTCTTCGTGACGACAACGGCCTCACGATACTTCGCATCTTTCTCTACGAATTGTTTTCATTTTACGAATACAGACAAAGACGATGATCCACAAAATGAAAATGAGGACTTTGATTTTCAACAAGGACAGGATGATCTGCCAGAGCAGGCAGAGGAAGCCAGAGAACAACAAGGGCAACCCGTCGAAGTGAATGAAAAAGAGAATGGTAAAAAGAACAAATACAACGACGACGACAACAATAATGAGGACGACAACGACGAAGACGATTCAAAAGAAAGCGACAACGAGAATCAACCAGTAGCTGCAAAGGAACAGGGTATTATTAATGCTGTTGGAGACGAAGAAGAAATCGAAGACGCTGACGCGTCAAATCCTGACAAAAATGAAATGGACGAAGACCAAGTGGACGAAATGGATGCGATGAACCCACTCAAAGACGGGGAAAAGAATGACGAAATAGTGGAAGACCTGGGGGGACAAGAAGAAACGGAATTATCAAAAGAGGACAAACAAGATGAGGGACAAGAAGATGACGATTGGGATCAAGTTGGACTCGTCGGAACTGCCGTTAACAAAACTGTTGTTGACAGTGCCGTGTCAGCGTCGGGAAACGAAACTGAAGCATTGGACTTTGTTCTTGGTGTTGACGAAAGCGAAAGCGAAATCGAAATGAATGGTGTTAGCGAAGAAACTGAGTTTGAATTTGAAGACGCTGAACATTCAACGACGGACGAGAATGGCCCACAAGAGTCACAAGAGAACCAAGCTGATCCTATTGATAATGAAACAGATGATTTCTATCCCGAAGGCGGCGGCAGCGGCGGCGAAGTTCTTGTAGAGGCTTTTGAGGCTGTTGTCCTCATAGAAGGCGTCGACTGCGTAGGGTTAAAAGAGTCGTACATTTACATGACAAATTTCATGCGCAATGAAGCAGCATGCATGGAGAATCCTAATAGTTGTTCCGGAGGTTGTTGTCGTTTGACGGATGGTCATGTAGAATGCGACAAAGAAAATGCATATCCCGATGCCCCTTGTATTTGCAATCATAATACTGAGTAGCTTTTTCCTAGCCTACCCACTGGAAATGGCTATTGTACAGCTATTGCCTCAAGCTTTCTTAGATATTAGTAGGATTATATTTTGGAATATGAGACAATCCTTTAAAATGCAATCAAAATTTCCCTGTGTTCATTTTAAGCTCTGTACGCAAAAAAAGTAGTAAGGGGTTGCAAACACACGATGAAGGAGGTGGTACACTTTTAAGAACCTGTCACTGCTGCATTTGGTTTTAATTTTTTACTAATTTAAGTGTAGAATGCATGGATTAATTTCTGTGAAAAGGCCTGAAACAGTTGAAACAGATTGTTGCTGAAGTTAGATTTCCTTCTTCGTTTTCTTGTCAGATCTTAATCTCTTACTGGCGGTGGTTTCGAAGCCACCAGTGCAGGGCCCACAGTAGTCATTACTGTGGAACTGAATTATGTCTGAATCATGCTCTGGAATGCAGTAGCTTTTATATCCTTGGATCCTTGAGTAACGACACACCTGAACCATTCTTTTGGTCTTAGTCAATTTTTCTCTTGATTCAGACAGGCCGGTAGCCACTCTTGTAGTTAGACCCAAACCGCGAAAACTGGGCCCTTCGTTTGCCTGCAAGGCTGTATCACATGGGAATTCCTCTTGTTGGCAAAAGCGGCCAGCTTTATTATTCTTTTCACTTTCGTTTGCATCAACGCTTGTTTCCTGCCTTAAGTCAGTTAATCTCCATTTGGATTGACTCCGTTTGGATTTTGCAAAACCATATGCAGCAGAAGGGACCACAGGTTCGCTGTGGCAGATTTGACCAAGAGCTGTGACAATTAAGCTGGAAATACCAACTCTCTTCTTTTCTGTGTCCACTGTCTGGCTATGCTTCGCCCAATTAACGCCAAATCCAAGTTGAAGTTTGACACCATCACGCAGGATAGCCCGTGGAAATGTCAAAGTGAACGATTCACTTGCAACCGTTCCATGGCTCGATTGTGGCGTGGATTTTGACAGGGGGGCATGGTCCAGAGGGACTGGGTGTATGGCGCTCCAAAGCTTGAAATAGAACTGGTCGTCTGGATTCCACTTTCCAAACTGGAGAACAGTGAAATGAATAATAACATCCTCTGCTCCTTCTGGAATTGTGAAGTCTTTATACATATCTGGCGCTGTATTGAGTAACTCAAGAAAGTGCTCATTAACGGAGGTATCATAGGACAGGACACCATGTGACCAACCATTTCCAAGATTGTTTTCGAAATTCTCATTGGCAACCTCTATTTGATCCAAGCAAACCAGGGAACTTTCATAAACAGAAACCGCTTCATTGATTTCTTCTTCCTTGGCCCTGAAGTCACCACAAACAATTGCATGCCCTGCAACATATGCCCTCTCTTGATTCACGTCAACAGTGAATACATCACTGGTGGTTCTGATATTTGCAGTGCCCCAGGGAAATAATCTTGGATCAAAGACTTCTTGTTTTACACCATTGATTCTCCGTTTGGGTAAACGCCTCCGTTCAGCATGCATGTTGGTTTGCCGAATTTCAAAGCCCTTATCCACTGTGTAGTTGGCAAGCATTTTGCCATTTTTGTATGAAACATAGACCTTGCCTACAGGAAAGCCAACATCGCGGCAGCCATCCTGTTTGGCATGTAAGTCCAAAGATATAGGTTGAGAAGGCAACACCATTTTGTTTGTCCAACCAGGTGTACCTTCCTGAAGATGGCCCAGGCACCAAGCATTGCTGCGGTCATATGCCCACACACTTCGACATTCAAAATTAGTCTCGGGCTCTGGCTCTTCCGCGGTTTGTTCCACTAAAGACTCCTCTAATAATGGTTTTTCTTCCGCAAGAAGGCGCCGATTTGGACATTGCTGCGGAGTTTTTCCATCTTGGACACAAGGTATGCGGTATATCCATCCACATCTTTTGCCCACACAGTTACAATAATCATTGCAAACTAAAGGAACTAAACCCAAATCTCTGTCGCGCGTGAAGTATGCTGAGTAAGCATAAATCTCAACTTCCGCCACACCGCATACGCATTCAGAATTGACGGTTACTATATCTCTGTAGGGAGAAAACTCTTCCCTGTAACACGCAGGCTCCCCATTCTGAATGAAGTGGACATACCACCAATTTAATGATGGCACCGGACGATCCCGAGCTGTTGCAACTTGATGCGCAGTGACATAGCACGTTTCACCCGTGCAGCTAACGTCTGAAATAGCTTGATCAGCAAGTCCACAAAGTTGACTAAAAAGAGGCGCAACTGTAAAGCATGGATTGCCAAGATCATCGTAATACCACTCTGGAACACACTCTGATGGAGAGGAACTCGGAAGAATGCTAGGGAAAGAGGAAGGAGAAAAGGAAATGCTTGGTGAAGCAGAAGTGCTAGGTTCAATGGATGGTGACTTCGAAGACACTGGTGTCTCAGATGGACCTGTAGAAGGTTCAATTGAAGGTCTAGACGTAGGCGTTGCAGACGGTCCCCTTGTAGGTTCGTGGGTCGGACCTAAAGTAGGCCCGCTTGTTGGTGCAAAAGAAGGTCTGAAAATTGGATCTGCAGTTGGCACACTGGTGGCAGGACCACTGGTAGGTCCTGAAGTGGGAACACTTGTAGGCCCAACAATAGGTCCAGAGGTAGGTCCTGAAGTGGGCACTCCAGTGCTGGGGGTTCCAGAGGGACTTCCA
>Ga0210036_1001332_pt1 | contig 27855 bp, 26 predicted proteins | sample CryGeymeta201515_FD_185469 | JGI IMG/M metagenome (GOLD analysis project Ga0210036, IMG submission 185469) | Groundwater microbial communities from Crystal Geyser aquifers in Utah, USA - Crystal Geyser metaG 2015-15 (SPAdes) (version 2) | ecosystem: Environmental > Aquatic > Deep subsurface >...
TCCGCCATCGATGATCCCATAAAAGGCGTTTCCAATATGGAACGTAAGACCTGACTCGCCTGTGACAATAAAGTCATTATAGAGTGTAACCTGTGAATCGGAATCCACACTTTTGATGGGATAACCTCCGATATTCGAACCGTTGTAAATGATCAGTGTGTCATTCACCTTCACAGGCCGGGTCCCTGTCAGGAATAAATCTGCAGCCGCAAGGGTCGTGTCGCTGAAGGCGTCCGGGTTTCCTGCGCTGATCGCCCCGTCATTGAGCGTCGCAGAGGTATAGGGATCACCATAATATACCGTAGCATAGCCTGGCTTGATCCCTTCGACATCAATCAGCCCGAAATATACGGCCGTGTCATCCTCGACCGGGTTCCCGAACTGGTCCCTGACAATCGCCGTGATGATATTGCTGATGGTGCCATGGTTGTCTGTGACCTCATTGGAAAGGGCCAGGGAGATACTGTATGCAGGGCCGGAGGCAATCGTTATTTCAGAAGAGACCAGTTGTATGTTTTGTGACAGGGCGCCGCCGGCTTGGTCTTTATCCACCACCACCTTGACCTTGGCCGTTCCTGAAACCTGCCCGCTGGAAAAGGTCGCCGAAGCTACGCCGCCGCTTGTGGTCTTGCGGACGGCGCTGGCGCTCCCGTCAATCTTTTCCTGAAGTGCGCCGCCGCTGGGGGCGCTGAATATTGAAAACTCTATGTTGGTCACGCTCGGGTCGGTGATCAGGGCCCCGGTCTCATCCTTGACCGTGGCCGTGATCGTTGAAGTCTCGTTCCCGCCGCTCCCCTGGACGCTGATGGAAGCAGGAGAGACCGTCAAGGTAATGGATGCCGGGTTGCCCGTCCCGCCGCCTGCCCCGCTCCCCATGTTGACAGAGGTCGTCTGGATTACACCGCCGGCAGAGGCATTGATAGTCGCCGTGCCCTGGGTAGTTCCGCTGGTCAGGGTTGCCGTGGCCAAGCCGATGCTCGTAGTGGCTGTTGTACTGCTCAGGGTCCCCAGATTCGTTGAAAAAGTGACGGTGGTCCCATCGGCAACATAATTCCCGTAACCGTCATAGACATAGGCGGAAATGATGGATGTGCTCGTCCCATCGGCGATGATGGATCTGGGGTTCGCGGAAAGCGTGATGGATGCTACGGATCCGGGGACATAGGTGACGCTCACAAAGCCGGAGATCCCGGAATAGGACGCCGTCACCAATACACTCCCGGTGCTTCCGAGATTATTCAGCGTTACCGAGGCCTTCCCGGATGTCGTCGTGGCGCTGCCCCCGGAAAGGGTGCTGGCCGAAGCTGAAAAGGTCACGGTGGAACCATCGGCCACGGGATTGCCATCCGCCCCTGTAACCGTTGCCGTGATGGTCACGCCTGAGGTCCCGTCTGCAATCACCTGGGACGAGGCTGCCGCGACACTCACGGTCGTAACCCCTCCGAGCGAGGCTGTCCCCATGGTGATGATGATATAATCCGCGTCGCTCACCGCTCCAGTCACAACCCCTGTAACGATGAGACTGATGGTATAGGTTCCTTCCGTATCCGTTGTGAATGAAGGAGAGACCGTAGTCTCGTTCGTCAGCGTAGGAGAGCTGCCCGTGGGGGAACTGACCATACTCCATTCATACGACAGCTCTTCATTGCCGTCCGTATGACTTCCGGAACCGTCGAGTGTAAAGACACTGTTGACTGCGCCGTTCTGGTCGGTTCCGGCATTTGCAACGGGTTTTGATGCGGTGTATCCGCCGCCTCCTCCTCCGCCGCCTCCGCCCCCGCAGCCTGCCAGTAAGAAGATCATCATGCATGCAAACGCAAGGACATGAAGTTTCTTTTTAAAGTCTGATCTCATCTCCATCCTCCAAGAATGATTCTTTCCTGATCCATTGACCCCATGAACAGGGATCTTATCGAATGATCTTCGGTGTGATAAAAACCAGCATTTCCTTTTTTGTAACTTCCTTGTGCTTTACCCTGAAAAAATAACCGATATAAGGCAGATCCTTGAGAAAGGGGATCCCGTTGTTTGAATCTGCTTTGTCAACGATATAGATGCCGCCGATCACCGTGGTCTCTCCATCGCTCAAAAGCACCGATGTCTGTGCCTTGTTCCTGGTGATGGCAGGCCGTCCCTCCACTGCGTCTTCAAAATTCGGCGCATCCCGGTGGGTTTCGACCTCCAAAAGGATGGTGTTGTCGGATGTCACATGCGGCGTAACTGTGAGTTCCAGATTGGCCTCTACGAACTGCACCTGCGTGCCGTTCTGTGAAATGGTCTCGTAAGGAATATCCTCCCCCTGAACGATATTGGCCTCTTTGTTGTCCACGGTCATCACGCGGGGGCTGGAAATCACTTTCGCGTTATTGTTCTGTTCGGCCAGAGAGAGTCTCATGTCCAGGGCATAGATGCTGTCGTCGAAAATCCTTCCGATGTTGAAACCGAAGGTCCCGCCCGCACCCGAGATGTTGGCGGCAGGGAGGTTGACGTTGTAATTTATGGGAAGGGTCGGCTGTCCGGCAAGAACGGACCGTGGTTCGCCTGTCACCGGATCCGGTGTGAAGGTGAGTCCTGTAAAAGCCCCTCCGGTGTTCCCCCCGAAGATATTATACCGGGTATCTTTCTTCATGTACCCCTGGGCATATCCCCACTGGACGCCGATGTCTCTGGCGAAACCTTCCCTGGCCTCCACGATCCTGGCCTCGATCAGGACCTGGGGGATCCGGGTATCCAGTCTCTTGACCAGGGTTGCTATCTGCTCTACATTTTTACCGATGTCATTGACGATCAGGGTGTTGGTCCGAGCATCAATGTCGATCTTCCCCCGGTCGGAGAGAATGTTCTTGATCAGTTCCGATTCCTTGATGGTCTTGATGTCGGAATAGTTGACAGGGATGATCCGTGTGCTCATGGCCTCGACCTTGTCGCTGGCCTTGATGGCGGCCAGCCTTTTGTTGGCTTCATCCGTGATGGTCTCGGACCGTGCGACCCGGATGATGTTTCCCATACGGACCTTGTCCAGTCCGTTGGTCATTAAAACGATGTCAAGGGCCTGGTCCCAGGGGATGTTCTTGAGATTCACCGTGACCTTGCCTGATACATCCCCGCCGAAGACGATGTTGACCCCTCCGACGTCGGCAAGGAGCCTCAGCACATTGACCACGTCCGCATCCTGCAGATCGAGCGAAATTTTCTTCCCTGTGTAACTCTCTTTCTCCACGGGTTTGGCCAAAGACGTATAGATGTCTTCCACCTTGACCGGTTTGGAGACGGCTGGCGCCTGGGTCTGGGCCTCGGTCCCGCCGGTTTCTTTGTTCTCAATGTGCTGGATGAGGTTCCCGATGTCATCCTCAGATAGCGCCTTGGAAACCGGGAGCGTATAAAGCGCTGAGGACAAAAATAAACAAAAAATTATCCTGCATTTTCGAGAGATCATCTACTTCCCTCCTCTTTCTTCTTTTTTCTTTAATATGAGGACTGCTTCGGTGACCTCAATCTGTCCTAAGTAGTTTGTCTTCTTTTCTTTCACCACAACCTTGTCCTCAAGTATCTTTTCCACCACCCCTTCGTTCTTCCCAATCGCCACTCCTTGACGTAAAAAGTAACCTTTTCCATTCTGAGTCTGAATTATGGCCGTATTCCCTTCCGCATCCTTGATGATGCCGACCAGCTTCAACTCGGATAGATCCACCTTCTGCAGGGGACTCAGTTCATCCTTGTATTCTCCCGGCGTCTCCCCCCTCCTGATCAAAGAAACAAAAGGATCCCGGCGCTCACCAGGAATATAGGCATAGGTATCTTTGGGGGGCGGCTCTTCCTGGATCGATTTCCCTTCAGTGCCGAGTTCTATCTTTTCCTTGGGTTCTCCCGCTGTCTGTGCGAAAACCGCTGTCCAGAAAGTCAGAACGAAAGCAGATCCGAAAATGAAAGGGATGCATCGTCTCCATCTTTTAAAAACTGGGTTCTTCATCGTCTCAATCCTCTTATCTCTCTCCCGGCTTTGGCGCTGTTTGAGCCGGCGCATCTTTCTTTCCCGGACCGGCCGTTTCTCCCGGCTCCATGGCGCTGAATGTCTTAGCTACGCATTTGGTGAGGACCCCTTTGCCCTCTTTCGCATTCGACATGGAAAGATCCGTGATATTGACGATCCTGGAGAGTTTGCTGACCTTGTCAAAAAATATCCCTACATCATGGTACCCCCCGATGACTTCGATTTCCACGGGGATCTCATAATAGAGATTTGAAGGATTCTTGACCTTATTGGCCGGTTTCCAGAGCTGGATATCCAGACCCGACTGCTGGCCGAGGACGGAGACCTGTTTGAGAAGGTCGGTGACTTCGCTGCTGGTTGGAAACTTCTGCTGGATCTCCAAAAGCTTCTGCTGTAGTTCGGCGTTCTTGGAGATAAGCGTATCTTTCATCTCGGCCAGACTCTGGTTCACAATGATCTCTTTTTCCAGACTCTCGTTTTTCTTATTCAGCGCCATGATCTGGTTATGATGGTTCCGGAAAGGATAACCAAAGAAAAGGGCGATCACTGCAATATAAATAAAAGCGACGGCAGCGATCCTCTGCTGACTCGGAATTTTTTCGATCGCTTCCAAATTCATAATATCTAGTCCTTTCATCAGAGCTTATTTCTTGGGGACCGTCACATTCGCGCTCAGTTTGAACACATAAACGCGGATATCCTTTTTATCCGAAGACTTTGATTCCAGAAGCTGCACGTTCTGGAAATAAGGAGATCTTTTAAGATTGTTGACAAAATCCACGATGGAGATGTTGGCAAATGCGTTTCCGGACAGGGTAAGGCTGTTTCCTTTCAGGGCCATGGATTCAAACCAGAGTTTGTCGGGAATATTGACGCTCAGTTCGTCCAGAATATGCACGGGACCGCTCTGTTGGGCCTCAAGATCCTTGATGATATTGATCTTCTGCTCATAGAGTTCTTTATCCTTTTTAAACTGCTCGACCTCGTTCACCACTTTCTTGATCTGATCCAGCTTCTGCTGTTTCTCGTTTTGCTGCAGGGTTAAACGTTCAATCGTTGTGCTCTGCCACATCCAAAGCAGACCCAGGATGATGACGACAAAAACGAAGATCAATCCGGAGAGGAGGAGTTCCTGTTTGATCCCCAATTGTTTGCGAAGCTTTTTGGTCGGCAGCAGATTGATTCTGATCATTTGTCGTCCGCTCTTCTCAAGGCCATCCCGATGCCCACGGCCGCGGTCGGCGCAATCTCTTTGATAAAGTCCATGTCAAAGGTCCCTTCCGCAATCTCTATGTTCTGGAAGGGATTGATGATCTCGACCTCCATGCCGAGCTGTTTGGCCAGAAATTCCCGGAATCCTTTGAGCTTTGAACATCCCCCGCTGATCATCACCCTGGCGATCTGGTCTTTTGAGGCGGACGCAGTCGCCCGGTAAAAATCAAAAGAACGGAGGATCTCTGAGGCGATGTCGTTTGAAACCGTCTCTAAAATCGGCACCACGTCCTGGAACTTCACCCCTTCTACATCCTGCCCTTTCTTGACCTTTTCCGCTTCTTCATAGCCGACGCCGAACTCTTTTTGAATCGCCTCGGTAAACTGGTTCCCGCCGATCGAAATATCCCTGGTAAATGCAGGCATACTGTCCGATACCACGTTGATATTCATGATCCCGGCGCCGATGTCAATCAGGGCCACGGCTTCATTCTTGTTTAATTCATAATTGATCTCGTACATGTTTTCCAAGGCAAAAACATCCACATCCACCACCACGGGATTCAAGCCTGACTCCTTGGCCAGAGAGGTATATTCATTGATCTTGTCTTTTTTCACGGCCACCAGCAGGACCTCCATTTGCCGTTTGGCTTCCTCCCCCACCGGCCTTAAAATCTGAAAATCAATATTCACGTCCTCGATGTCAAAAGGAATATACTGTTCAGCCTCCCACTGGATCGACTCATCCTGTTCCTCCACGGTCATTTCAGGGAGATTGATCTTTTTCACGATGACCGAGATCCCTGAGACGGAAAGGGCCACATCCTTGCAAGTGATCTTGTTTTCCTGGTAAATCTCACGAATGGCGGAGGAGACCCTCTCGGCGTCCATGACCGTTCCATCCACGATGACTTCAGGATCGAGCGGCTTCACGGCCGCGTGGACCAGCTGATACCCGCCGCCTGATTCTTTGAGTTGGAACGCCTTGATCGAATGGGTCCCGATGTCCAAACCGACGAGTTGTCTTGACTTAGAAAACAGCATGTTCTTCTCCGGCACAGAGGTGAAAGCTTGTCCTAAATGACCATCATGAAAAAATCAAAGATGAATTCGAACAACAAAATATTTTATACCGCCGGTTTTTCATAGGGAATGCCAGTATCTTCTTGTGTGTTACATTAACATGCGAACTGTAACCTGTCAAGATGTTTTCTGAAATTCTCATTTTTTTTCTGCCCGCTCAGCCGTTCCATCCGAATCCCGCATGGAATCAACGAACATTGCCGATAATTAAATGGTAAGAACATTCACTGATTCTGTCAAGAAATTTCATGCCGGTTTTTTGTCTTTAGATTCCAAATTCCCTTTTTACAGAGATTTTTTTCAACTGCGGGGCTTATAAAAGACCTGGATTCCCGCCTACGCGGGAATGACGGCATGAGACCAGAAAAACACTTTTTCAACAGCCCCACTGCCCCCCTATGCCCCTCGTAAAAATATCTTATTCAAGACCCGCTTAATCCGTAGATACCATTGATGGGAATCGGAGAGACCCAGTTCATTCATGGCGACAGGATGTTCAGGATCCCAGCGTAAGGCATTCTCGAACTGTTTGCGCGCTCGGGCATGCAGCCCGGCCTTTTTGTAGACGAGCCCGAGATTGATATGGTTCTCGACATTGTAGGGTTCCATCTCCAAGGCCTTTTCGCACATTTCTCTGGCCTCATGGAGTCTGTGCGGCTTTTCCGCGAGGGCCATGCCGAGCGCGGAATAATACTCGGCCTTACCCGGTTCCATACGGACAGCCGTCTTCAGCAGATCAATGGCGCTGTTGACGTCGTTCATTTTTAGCGCCTTAAGGGCCGTCTGATAGATTTCTTCTGCGCGATAATCTGATTTGGATGACTCCTTACGCTTCAGGCCTGATGCCATGTTCCGATTGTCATATTCCTCCCTGGCCGCCCGGTCTTTAAGAACGTTGTAGGCCTCATTGATCATGGCGAATTTGGTTTCATAGTCTCCGTCATTTTTCCCCCGATGCTTATCCGGATGGTATTTTTTGGCCAGGCGGAAGAAGGCCTCCTTGATCTCCTCCTCCGTGGCGGAAGGACGGATACCCAGAATCATGTAGTAATCCTTCTCTACCATGCATCGGCTCCTGTTTCAAAATATACGGAAGGCCTCTCCCGCCATCAATCATCCCTTCTTATTTTTCAGACCTTCCAAACCTTCAAGGGCAATGACGTTCCCGGGATCCATAGAAAGAATGTCCTGAAACACCCCCTCGGCTTTTTCCATGTCTTGCAGGATTTCGTATAGAAACGCAAGATTCAATCTCGGCTCCATATACCTGCTGTTCAGTTTGATAGCCTTCTGAAAGGCTCCTTCCGCCTCTGCGTAGGATTTTTGGCCGCAGCAGGCCACTCCCAGAAGGTTGAAGATATCCGGATAGCCCGGCTGGTTCTCCTGGGCCTTCTTAAGCGCAAGAACGGCCCCGGCATAATTCTTGTTCTGATAGCATCTCAGTCCCTTCAGATAAAGCGCCTGGACCGGATCGGGCTTTTCCTCAAAACACGATTTCAAAATCTCATATCCTTTTTGGATCTCTCCGTTGCCGGCATATTGAACTCCTTTCAGATAAAGTTCCTGATTGCACGGAACCCCCTGTTCCCCAAGGATCCGGTATTCCTTGACCGACAGGTCATATCTCTCTTTCAGGGCGTAGACCTTGGACATCAAGAGGTGTGCCTTGACATAACGCGGGTTCAACGATAGGGCCTTGTCGAGCGCCTCTTCGGCCTGGTCCCATTCGGACATCTCCAGGCAAACCCGCCCGATCCGGAAATAGATATCGGGAAAGTCCACCCCCAGAGCCGCTCCTTTCTCAAAGTCATTGAGGGCGCCCCTGAAATCCTTGTTCTCAAACTTCTCGTCCCCCATGGCCATATAGCATTCCGCAAGATAAAACAGGACCGGTATGCGCTTTTGATCATCCTTTTTCTGAACGGTCAGGGTCAGCAGGATCCCCCTGAGCTCGGACTCGGCCTGGGCATACATGCCGCAGTTCAGCATATCCAGCGCCTTCTTAAGCCGGCTCTTGACGAACCACCCGTTGAAGATCATGGCGACTCCCTATCCGTTTTTCCGTTTCTTGTTGACCATCAACCGCTTGGCCGTAGTGCTGACGGCGCTCGGCACGTTCTTGCTTTTACTCAGGAACTGGAGGTCTTTATCTTTGATATAAGGGAGTTTCTCCAGGGAGACTCCGACGGGTGTCTTGGGATTGAAGACCAAAGCTCTGATGACGTTATATTTTTTGCACCACTCCCGGTTCTTCCCGATCTCCCGGTGCACCTCCTCGGTCACGTTGGTGGAGGCCGCGAAGTATTCGATCTCGGTCTCGGTGATCTTCGGATTCTTCAGAACCGTCATGGCAATCTCTTTGTTCGGATCCCGGATCAGTACCATACGCACCTCCTTGGTCCCTTTAAGCGCAAAAGAGATCTTGTCCCCCGGGCTCATCAGTTGTATCTTCTGTTGGAGGCTGACCTTTCCGCCGCCGTCTTGATCCTTATCCGCGTGATGCAGGTGTCTTTGCGGAGGCTTCTTCACTGCCAGCCCCTGTCCTTCGATAGAGACCAGGGCCTTCCGGCGGGCATTGACCTCCTCTCGAAGGTCTTCAGAAAGTTCCGGGAGAACGCTTTGAAAAGATTCATCAGGCAGCGCAGGATTCCGAATGAGACAGCGGACCGTCTCAGGGTCATCCTTCTCCTGGATCAATATCTGTTCCAGGAGGGCTGGGTCCAGACCCGGATCCTGGGCCAGGATCCGAAGGGCCCCCTTGGAAAGGTATTTCAGATCCATGGGTAACAGAGCAACCGCCGTCTCTTGCTCCTGCATCCGTTTACTCCTCTCCGGCCTTCAAGTACGCCTTGAGGCCCGTTTCCCAGTTCGGCATCCGTTCCCCGGTGATCTTGAAATACCGTTCACAGGAAAGCACGGAATGGGCAGGCCGCCTCGCCGGCCGGTTGAGTTCCGAAGAGGTGATGGGTTCCACCGAGACCCCCCTCTTCCCGGAATATTCCAAGATCTTCCCGGCAAACTTGAACCAGGAGCATGACCCGCTGTTTCCGACGTGAACGATCCCGGCCGCCCCGGCGGATAAAAGCTTGAGAATGGCCCTGGAAAGATCAGGGACATAGGTGGGGGAGCCGACCTGATCATGCACCACCTTCAGAGACGATTTGACTTCAGCCTGCCTCAGAATGGCCTCGACGAAGTTTTTCCCTCCATGGCCGAAGAGCCACGATGTGCGCACGATCAGAAACCGGTCCAGATGTTCGGCCATCCTCTTCTCGCCCATGAGCTTGGACGATCCGTAAACCGAAAGGGGGTTCGGCTGGTCCTCTTCGATGTAAGGTCCCTTCTTGGACCCGTCGAAAACAAAGTCCGTACTGATATGGATCATACCACTCCCGCATCGCGCGCACCCTTCGGCCAGGTATCCCACGCCCTCTCCGTTGACCCGCATGGCCAGGTCCCGGCGGGTTTCGCATCCGTCCACATCCGTGTAGGCCGCCGCATTGATCAGAACGTCCGGCCGGACCTCGCCGATCCACTGCAGGACCTGTTCTCTTTGGGTAATGTCCAGTTCGCCGATGTCCGCTGGAATACACTTAAAGGAATCCTCCAAGCGTTTTAAAAGATCTCTGCCGAGCATCCCCTTGTACCCGATCAGGGCCAGCGTCTTCATACCGGCTCCTCTTGGGCTGCGATCCTTTGTGAAAGGGCCCTGTACCTGCCGGACTCGATATCCTGCAGCCAGGAGGCATGCTCCTGATACCACCGGATGGTCTCTTCAATCCCTTTTTCAAAGATATAGACCGGCGCCCATCCGAGTTCCCTGCGTATCTTTCCGGCGTCTATGGCATACCTCCTGTCATGCCCCAGCCGGTCCGTCACATGCCGGATCAGGCTTTCCTTCTTGCCGAGCCGGTCCAGAATCAAGCGGGTGATCTCTATGTTCTTCTTCTCGTTGTTCCCGCCGATGTTGTAGACCTCCCCGGCTCTTCCCTTGCCGATGACCAGGTCAATGGCCCTGCAGTGGTCCAGGACATGAAGCCAGTCCCGGACATTCAACCCGTCCCCGTAAAGCGGGAGCGGCTTGTCCTGCATGGCGTTCATGATAAAAAGGGGGATCACCTTTTCAGGGAACTGGTAAGGACCGTAGTTGTTGGAGCAGCGGGTGATGATGCAGGGAAGGCCGTAGGTCTCATGATAAGCCCTCACAAGAAGATCGGACGACGCCTTCGAGGCCGAGTAGGGGCTGTTGGGAGCGAGGGGGGTCTGCTCGGTAAAGGCCCCGGACGGGCCCAGCGAGCCATAGACCTCGTCCGTGCTGATCTGGATAAAGCGCTCCACCGGATATTTCCTGATGGCGTTCAGGATGGTCTGGGTCCCCATGACATTGGTTCGGATGAAAACACCGGGATCCTCAATGCTTCGATCCACGTGGGACTCGGCTGCAAAATTGACCACAACCTGTATCCCCTGTCTGAAGATCCTCGTGAGGACCGCAGGGTCCGCAATATCGCCATGGACAAAATGGTAACGTTTGTCCTCCCTGACCTCCTCAAGATTCAGGAGGTTCCCCGCATAGGTCAACAGGTCGAGGTTGATGACCTCATCTTCAGCATGCTCCCGCATAAAATAGCGGATAAAATTACTTCCGATAAACCCGGCCCCGCCTGTAACCAGGATCTTCCTCATTTGTCTTCCCTTAATAAAATATCCGGTGCATGATTATAATAGGTTCTTCTCCTCTACGAGCCATCGGCCATTTAGTGGGTAAAAAGGGTTCGAGGGGTCAAGGGGTCAAGTGAAATACTGATACCGGTAAACCGATGAACCCTTATGTTTTCTCCCACTCTTTTGGAGATGATCCTCATATTCAAGAACAGGACCGCTTCGCGGCCCTTCAGCAGACACGCAGGTTTTGCCCGGCGAATATTTTCATCCGTCTTTTTTCGACCAATCGTATGGGATATCATTATGGTGAGGATCGAGCCGGTATTCGTCAGGATCATCATACTTGTAGGTCTCCGTGGGACAATTCACCACCATGGCCTCATGCTCTCCCACGCACTTAAATCCATGGCAAACCCCGGCCGGGATCTGCAGCAGGAGCGGCTGGTGATCCCCGAGAAAGAATTCATTGATCTCACCATAGGTGCGCGAGCCTTCACGCTGGTCATAGAGGACGATTTTCATCATCCCCCGGACAACGATGAAGTTGTCAATCTGCTTCTTATGGTAATGCCACCCCTTCACGACCCCGGGGTAAGCCGTGGTCAGATAGATCTGGCCGAACTTGATGAACAGGGGATCATCGCTCCGGAGCATCTCCATCAGCCGTCCCCGTTCATCCGGAATCACCTTTAAGACCTTGGTCCTGACCCCATCGATCATACATTCTCCTTTTCAACCGATCGCTTACTCAGGTGTTGAAATCCTAAATTTAATATCAAGATCCTGATTGATCATAATATTTTTTAAAACCCGATTCAACCTAAATATTCGAAAAGAGCTTGAAACGGAGCGATTTGATCGTGAAGAAAAAACGGATCTCGTTCACCCTGTCCATCTCTAACTCATGGGTATGATCGTTGAGCACCGATTCGTCATACCGATCTGCGACAAGCATCGCGCCCCAGCACTCCGTTTGATAACTCAGTTTGAACGAGAGGTCGTCGCCGGTGGAGTCGGCGGCATTGAAATACCCCGACAGACTCATGGAGAGCGCCTTGTTCGGTTCCCAGCCCACGGAAGTGGTCCAGTAGGATATCCCCTGGTTATCGAGCGCATTTAAGACGTCGTCCCCTCCGATGGTCCTCAGTTCCCCTGAACCTGAGGGCCGGTTGGAGTCCACGGGAATCCGCTGTGTGAAGCGCCGCCCCGCCTGGAACGTGAGCGTCTCTTGGACCTTGTATTTCAGGTCAAGGTTCAGACTTTCAAAATCATGTTCCATAAAATTGTAAAGGGAATTGATTTCCATGTACAGGCTGTCCGTAAAATTCAGGTCCCATTCACCGGTGATGGACCTGAACCTCTGCTCGGCAAGGAGCCGGTCGTACAAGGCATCGAATTTCAGGGCCATGATCTCACGAGTCTCCACTTCTGTTTCCTTTACCTGGCCAACCTTGGGTTCTCCTCTTCCGGTCATCAGAAACCGGTTGGTCAATTTCAGATGAAACTGATCGGCATGACCGATGGTGTCAACCTCATCATAGATCGGGATCTCTTTCTGGCCCTGTTCAGGCCGGTAATCATAGGTGATGCCGGGTTCCACGATATGACGAAAGGACCCGGAGGATCCCAGGGAAAAATCACGGAAGAACCGGGAGGAGAGGCCGCCCCCGGCATAGAAAATCCCCCGGTCGGCAAAATCTTCGCTGAAAGCACCCCGGCTATACAAGGTTTCACGGTACCCGATCATCGGGGTAAAAACCAGGTTGGAGATCAGATCCAGGGGAAGCGAAACATTGGGGAAGAGGTCCAGACGCCGGCCTTTGATCCCCTGGTGTCTCAGGGCGGTCTCCGCATCAAAACCCGCGTCCGTCAGTTTCCGGAGGTTTGCCGCCTGATCGGATGTTACCGGGGTGAGGGTCCAGGGGTCCGAGGAGATATTGGGACTTAGTGTGGAGCGGTAGCCTTCCTGACGGTAAAAATTCACAAAACCGGAATCCAACGCATAGAACCAGTTGGATTGCCCTGCCCTCCTTGGGGTTAAGTCGAGCCGTATTTCCGGAATCGGCTGAAGGGTGGTCTTCTCCCTTCGGACCCCCATCTCCTGGTAATAACGAAAATCCGCGCTCAGGTTTCCCCCATCCCACCGCTTCACCAGAGTCACGTCCGACTGTCCGTTGACCTGAACCCTGGCCTCCGGGGATGTTGCAAAATCGCTGAGATAAAACCCGTCACTGAAAAAGTCCGTGAAAATACCGCCGTAGACCCGGTCCTCAAGATTATGGTAGTGAGTCAGCCCGATCTCCCAGCGGTCCTGGTTCATGCCGATCCGGGAGCCCTCTCGGTCTGCGTTGCGGTCGTGGATATATTTCCCGAACAGGGCCCCATGGACATCCTGGGCCACGGCATACCGGTATTCCAAACCGAAGCGGTTGCCGTTGTCTCCCAGGTACTCATAACTGAAGGTGGCATCCCGGTTTGTATCCATGTTCCAGAAATAGTCGAGTTCGATTGATTTCCCGTTACGCGACCCCTGCCCGAACACCGGCTGGAGCAGACCGCTTTGCCTCTTGGTTTTGATCGGAAATAAAAAGTAAGGGGTATAAAAAACCGGAACCCCTCCGATCCGCATGGTCGTATGCCTGCCGGTCACATACTCCTCCTGGGTCACCCAAAGGTTCTTCCCACGGATCTCCCATAAGGGTCTCTTTTTCCCGCATTCGGAGAAGGAGCCTCCGGCAGCATGATAGGTCGTCTCCCCCAGCTTGTCGATCTGATCCCCCTTGAGGAAATACCCTCCCTTTATGTTGTCCATCTCCGCAACATAGAAGGTCCCAAGCCCGGTCCTCGCATTCCCTTCCACGCGGCTGCATAGGACCGTCCCTTTTTCATCCGTGAAGACCACGTTCCCTCCGGCGGTAAAGGCCCCGGTCAGATCTGAATATTCCGCAGCATCACACGTGAGCTTCATGGTCCCGGTCACGAATACGACGTTCCCTTCCGCGGCATAGATCTTGCGGTTCTGATCGTAGTTGAGGCGGTCCGCATCGATACGCACGTCCTCACCCGGCTCAAGATCCACCGCCGGGGAAGAAACCGGCGTGAAGATGACAAGCGCATAACACAGGGATAAGAGGATCACCAAGAGGGGGTGATGCGCCCGCAGGTCCTTGAGATTCCTGCGGACGGCGGCGAGGATGTCCCTGAATGATCTGAAATGCCCTGACCCATGCACGGGTTCCACTCCTTCACAAAGAATTGATGTCTCCTTTTACAAGGTATTTCCTTGCCTCCCCGGCCGTATAGAGGGAACCGGCGATGAGGATCAGGTCTCCGCTTCGATAAAGGAAGCGGGCATGGTCAATGGCATCGGGGATCCGGTCCCTGACCCAGACGTGAAGGCCCGGGCTCTTGATATCCTCGGCCAAGGCATGCGGATCCGCGCTCCGGGTATGACTGGACCGGGTCAGAATGAGGTGATCCGCATGATCGAGAAGCGGGGTCACCACCGAGGGAATATCCTTGTCTTTGAAAATCCCGATCACGAGGATCAATTCCCTGAAGGAGAGGTCCTCCTCGATCACCCGGAGAAGCGCCTGTGAGGCATGCGGGTTGTGGGCGCCGTCCAGGATGATATAAGGGTTTCTGGAGACGACTTCCATGCGGCATGGCCATCGGGCCTCCGGCAGCCCCCGGCGGACCGCTGACTCAGGAATCTCCACCCCTTTCCGGATCAGACCCTCCAAAACCCCGAGAGAGGTCACGGCGTTCAGCGCCTGGTAGGCCCCCATGAGGCGGATGGTAAGCCCTTTCCAATGGTGCTCGTCTCCCAGGAAGTCAAAGGTCCGGGACCCGTCCGAGCGGTCCAGGATGACCGATTCGGCCTTGATGTCATGCCCCGCACGGATGAGACGGCTCCCTCTTTTCCTGCAGATCTCTTGCAATACGGCAAGGACCCCGGGATCCCTTTCCGCCGTCACCAGATCCACCCCATCCTTGATGATTCCGCCTTTTTCACAGGCGATCTCTTCAACCGACGTGCCCAGGTATTCGGTATGTTCCAAGGCGACGTTCGTGATCACGGAAACTTCAGGAGAGAGGACGTTGGTTGCATCCAGCCGCCCTCCCATCCCGGCCTCCACCACGGCAAACTCCACCTCCATGTCGGCAAAATGGGCAAAGGCCATGGCCGTGGTCACTTCAAAATAGGTGGGTTTGAACTCCGGCCCGGCGGCCCGGATGATGGAGAGAATCTGTTCCGTATACCGGATGACTTGCCCGGGTGGAATCTCCTCACCGCAGATCTGAATCCTTTCAGAAAACCGGTTCAGATGGGGAGAGGTATAAAGGCCTGTTCGATAACCGGACTCCTTGAGTACGGAGGCCAGGTAAACCGCCGTGGAACCTTTTCCGTTGGTCCCTGTGATATGGATGGATCGGAACCGACGCTGGGGGTTCCCCATTTCATCGAGGATCCGGTTCATTCTCTTAAGCCCGAGGACGATCCCGTAAACCTCCAGATTCTCAAGGCAGGCCAACGTTTCTTGATAGTTCATACATACCAGAAAAGGCTGAGCAGCCCGGCAAGGGTCTTCTTCATCTCTTTGCGTTCCACGATCCTATCCACCATCCCGTGCTTGAGTAGAAATTCGGCGCGCTGAAACCCTTCCGGGAGTTTTTCACGGATGGTCTGTTCGATCACTCGAGGACCGGCAAAACCGATGAGCGCCCTCGGCTCTGCAAGGATGATATCCCCCAGCATGGCAAAACTCGCCGTCACGCCTCCGAAGGTGGGATCGGTGAGAATCGAAATAAAAGGCATACCCGCGTCTCCCAATCTTGACACAGCGGCGCTTGTCTTGGCCATCTGCATCAGGGAGATGGCCCCCTCCTGCATCCTGGCCCCGCCGGACGATGAAAAGGATATGAAGGGTTCCCTCAACGATACCGCCCGCTCGATCGCCCGCGTGATCTTCTCTCCCACCACGGATCCCATGCTCCCGCCCATGAAACCGAAGTCGAAGACCGCCAGAACCACCTTGTACCCTTGAATCTCGGCATCCCCGTAGACCACGGCATCCTTTTTCCCTGTCAGTTTTTCCCCCTCTTTGAGACGGTCCTTATACTTGCGGGAATCCTTGAAATGCAGCGGGTCCGTGGAGGCAAGGCCGGCGTCCAATTCCAAAAAACTTCCTTCGTCCGCCACAATCCGGATCCGCTCTTCCGCTGAGATGCGGAAATGGTAGTTACACTTGGGGCAGACCCGGTAATTCTTCTCGATCTCCTTCTTATAGACGATCTCCTTGCAGTTCTGGCATTTTTCCCACATCCCCTCGGCGATTTTCACCTTCCGGTCCGAATCAAGGGGCTTGATCTTCTTTTTAATGAACCAGTTCATGAAAATCCTCATCTGCTTAGAGGCGGATGATCTCCCCTTCCCTGAGGATATGGACCCTTTCCCCCAATCGTTCATGGATCTCTTTCACGATGACCGCTTCGTATTTGGGTTTCATGTGAAAGATGTAGACGGGGACCCCAGGCCGGTTCATCTTGCGGAGTTCATTCACCAGCACGGACGGGGTCATATGTCCGCTGATGGCTGCCATTTCCTGCATCCGGTCCGGAAAGGAAGTCTCAACGATGAGGCCTGCAAGATCAGGAGTCTTGGCCGCCAGGTCCCAGATCTCCTGGGTAGGAGCCGTGTCTCCCGTATAAAGAAGGGAGCGGCCCTTCTGCCTGATGAGCAGGCCCACGGATGGGATCGAGTGTCTCACGGCAACCGGTAAGACCTCCAGGTCCCCGATGGGTGTCGTCACCCCCTGGACGATGGGATGAAAAACGAGGAGGGGGGTCTTGCCGTTCTCGATCCGGGTGAAGTCGGGCCATAGGGAATCATTGAATACATGCGTCTTCAGCCCGTCAATGACGTCCTGGATGCCGTAGACCGTAAGACTGTTCCCCTCTTCGCCGATCCGGTTGTCCGCAAGAAAGGGAAGGCTCTTGATATGGTCCAGGTGAAGATGGCTGATGATCACGGATTTGATCTTCTGCTGCCGGTCCATGGAGAGGACCGAAGAGGCCGTTCCGGCCTCCAGAAGAATACAGTCATTAATCAGGAAACCCGCGGCATTCGCCTCAGGGGTTTCAGATCCATGGCAGCCGAGAACCTCTATTTTCATCATAACCTCTCCTGGTTATCCACCTGCAAATTTTTTCGACTGTTTGAACCCTTTGAACCGCTTGAACCGTTTTTTAGCCCCTCATGTCAGATTGCTGAATTGATCCTTCATCTCCAAATAGTGAGAGAACCGTTCCAGCCCTTCCATTTTAGGAATGGTGATACGGCTCTCTGAGAGATGGATCATATTCGCAGTGGACAGTTTTTTCAGCATGTCTTGAAGCTGCGGCTCGGGAATGCCGGCATTCGAGGCCAGTTCTTCCTGTGAGTATTCGAAGCTGAACTCTCCTGTAACCGGCGCGCCCTTGTCCATGGCCCATCTTTTCAAAAGATTGACCATCCGGCTCAGGTTATCCTTCAGCAGGAGGTTCTCGATCTGGTTGTCGGCCTCCTGAAGACGGGCGGCCAGTTTTTTGATAATCCGTATGGCGATTTCTGAATTGTTCCGGATCATGGTATCAAAAGTTTTGCGGTCTATCATCAGAATCTTGCAGTCTTCGATCACCATGGCCGTGGCTGAACGGGGCCGGTTGTTCAGAATCGCCATCTCCCCGAAAAATTCCCCCTTACCCAGGATCACCAGGGTCTTCTCCACATTCCGGACCCGTTTACTGATACGGACCTTGCCTGACTGGATGATATACATCTCCTGCCCAGGGTCCCCTTCATAGAAAAGGACTTTTCCCTTGGGGATGCTCTCCCCGAACTTCTCAAAAAGGTCGCCGGCCCCTGATGTCCCCGGTTCTGCAACGGACGAAATGTTTTTTCCGGAATCCATGATCTCTTCTCCCTCCTCATCCCTGCCGTTTCGTTGCCTTGCGGAACTCCAACAGGAAATCACCCGCCCTAAAAGGGCATGCCGGATCATTCAAGTGTTCCTCGATGAATCCCACCAGGGCGCTCCCGACGATCACCCCGTCGGCAAAACGGCTCACCCTGCCGGCATGTTCAGGTTTCGATATGCCGAAACCCACACAGACCGGCTGCGACGTGACTTTGCGGATCCTGTCTATGGAAAGACCGATGTCATCGGAAAGCCGGTCTCTCTGGCCGGTGACGCCGGTCAGCGATACGTAATAAACAAAGCCGCGGCTGACCGCGGCGATCCGTTTGATCCTCTCCTCCGTACTCGTGGGCGCGAGGAGGAAGACGGTATCGAGGTCTACCCTGCGGGCCTCACGGATCAGGTCTTCCGCCTCCTCAGGCGGAAGGTCGGGGACGATCAACCCGTCGGCGCCTGCCTCTTTGGCGTCTCCGGCAAAACGTTCCAAACCGTAACGGAAAAAGGGGTTGTAATACCCCATGAGCACGATCGGTATGGAGACATCCCTTCTCAGTTCCTTAAGAAAGATCAGAATCTTGGCGAGGGAAACCCCTCCGGCCAGGGCCCGCTGGGATGAACGCTGGATGGTCGGGCCGTCCGCCAGAGGATCAGAAAAAGGGATGCCGAGTTCAATGATATCGGCGCCGTTCTTCTCCAGCTCCCGGATGACGCTCCCGGTCATATGGAGGTCAGGATCCCCGGCCGTCATAAACGGCATCAGGGCCACGCCGTTCTCTTTTTTCAACCTCTTGAAGACTTCGTCGATCCTGCTCAAGTTAAAACCCCTCTTATCAAACCGTTCAAACGGTTTGAACGGTTATTTTCTCTTTTCCAGAATCTTGGCCACATGGTTCACATCCTTATCTCCCCGGCCCGACAGGTTCAAGACCACGATCTGATTCTTCCCCGTACCGGGAATCAGCTTCTTCAGATAGGCGACGGCATGGGCGCTCTCCAGGGCAGGGATAATCCCCTCGGTTTTAGAGAGAAGCTGCAGCCCTTCCAGGGCCTCATCATCCGTGACGGAAACATACTTGGCCCGCCCGGTCACGTGGTAATAGGCGTGCTCCGGCCCGACCCCGGGATAATCGAGCCCCGCGGAAATGGAATGGGCCGGGATGACCTGCCCGTCTCGGTCCTGAAGCAGGAAGCTCATGCTCCCGTGGAGCACGCCTCTCTCTCCCGCCGCTATGGAGGCCGCATGCTTTCCGGTTTCAATACCCAGGCCCGCGGCCTCCACACCGATGAAGCGTACGGACGGATCATCCACGAAAGGATGGAAGAGGCCGATGGCATTGCTCCCTCCCCCCACACAGGCCACGAGATAATCGGGGAGTCTCCCTTCTTTTTCCAAGATCTGCTCACGGGTCTCCCTGCCGATCACCGACTGGAAATCCCGGACCATCATGGGATAGGGGTGGGGGCCCACCACGGAACCGATGATATAATGGGTATCCTTCACATGGGTGACCCAGTCCCGGATGGCTTCGTTGGTGGCATCCTTCAAAGTCCGGCTCCCTGAAAGGACCGGGGTAACCTTGGCTCCCAGGAGACGCATCCGGAAGACATTGAGGGCCTGCCGTTCGATATCTTCCTCTCCCATGAAGATCTCGCACTCAAGGCCGAACAGGGCCGCTGCCGTGGCCGTGGCCACCCCGTGCTGCCCTGCGCCGGTTTCTGCGATAATCCGTTTCTTTCCCATGCGCCGTGCAAGAAGGATCTGGCCGAGGGTATTGTTGATCTTATGCGCGCCGGTATGATTCAGATCCTCCCTCTTCAGATAGATCCTGGCCCCTCCCAGACGGTCGGTGAGGCGCTGGGCCAGACTAAGCGGTGTCGGTCTCCCCACGTATTCCTTGAGGTAATTCTCCAGTTCTTCCGAGAAAGAGGGATCCTGCCGGGCCAGGGCATACTCCCGCTCCAGTTCCTCCAGGGCCGGCATCAGGGTCTCCGGCACAAATTTGCCGCCGAATTCATTAAAATGTCCGCGATGATCGGGCAGGTTCATCTTTTTCATTTTATCCTGTATCTTTCTGCATCGGCCTTACGGACCGACTCAACAAAACTTCGCATTTTTCCCATGTCTTTGATCCCCGGCGCGCGCTCCACACCTGAGCTGACATCCACGCCGTAAGGCTCGACCACCGAAACGGCCTCCCCCACATTGCCGGGGGTGAGTCCGCCGGCCAGCACGACCGGAAAGTGCCGGCTGATTTCACAGGCGACCGACCAGTCAAAGGCGCTCCCGGTCCCGCCGTAGGCATCTTCCGAGCAACTGTCCAGAAGATACCCGTTGACCTTATCCTTATATTTGCTTACCTCCGATAGGGAAGAGGCGTCCTTGACTCGAAAGGCCTTGATCACACGCTTTTTGTGCCGTTCACAATATTCAGGCGATTCCGAACCATGGAACTGGAGAAGGTCCAGCAGACAGTCACCTGCGATCTCATGGACCTTTTCAATCTCCTCGTTGACAAAGACACCCACCGCCGTCACCAGAGGAGGGAGATTCCGGATGATTCTCGATGCAGTCTCCGGCTCAATATACCTCGGGCTCTGCTGATAAAAAACAAACCCGAGGGCATCGGCGCCTGACTTCACGGCGGAGAGGGCATCGTTCAGATTCGTGATCCCGCAGATCTTGATCCGCGTCCTCATGGCCTTTTCCCGTACCCGAGGAGTTCTCTGAGTTTTTCCCCGGGGTGAACGGAACGCATGAGCGCCTCTCCGATCAGGACCGCATCCACGCCTGCGCCTTCCAGTTTTTCAAGATCCCGTGGAGATTCAATCCCGCTTTCGCTTACCACGGTCATCCCTTCGGGAATCTTTCCAACCAGGTTCAGGGTGTTGCCCACGTCGGTCACAAAGGTCTTAAGGTCCCGGTTGTTGATCCCGATCACCTCGGCAGGCATGGAAAACGCCCGGTCCAGTTCCTCTTCGCTTCCGACCTCCACCAGGGCCGTCATCCCCAGATCCCGTCCCAGCAGAATCAGCTCCTGCATGAGGCCGTCCGCAAGGAGAAAGGCGATCAGGAGGAATGCATCCGCCCCCAGAACACGGGCCTCCACGACCTGATACGGTTCCAGGATGAAATCCTTCCGAAGGAGAGGGAGCCCGACCTCCCTTCTGACCGCCTGCAAATAACCCGGATGCCCTAAAAAGAAATCCTCTTCGGTCAGCACAGAGATGGCCGAGGCGCCGTACCGCTCATACTCCCTGGCAATCTCCACGGGATCAAAATCCCGGCGAAGGACCCCTTTGGATGGAGAGGCCTTCTTGACCTCGGCGATCACCCGGATTCTTTCATCCCCCTGCCGGCTGATCCGTTCTGCAAAGTGACGCGTGGGCCCGCACTCACTAAGCCTATCCTCAAGATCCTGCATGGAAACGCGGCTCTTCCGCTCTTGGAGTCTCCTTTTAACCTGTTTCAATATATCATCTAACGTCAAGGCTTACAAACCTTTTTTGGTTCTTATCCCATATGATGTTTTCACCCGCCGAAAGAACCTTTTTTTTGTGTATAAGATCCGTCCATCGTGAGACCGTCACGCGCCTTCCGATGAAACCCTCTTCAATGCTTCCAGTTTGTTCATGGCTCTTCCCGATTCGATGGAATCGGCGGCCGCGGCCAGTCCCTCTTTCAGGGATTTGGACCTGCCTGCCACATAGATGGCGGCGGCCGCGTTCAGGAGGATGACGTCCCTCTTGGGTCCGGGTTCTCCATTCAGGATCGAGAGGGTGATCTTCGCATTGGTTTCGGCATCTCCCCCCTTCAGGTCTTCAGGCCTGCAATAACGAAAACCGAATTCGGCGGGGTCCAGATTGAAGGTCCAGATCCGGTTGTTCTTGAGTTCTGAAACCCTGGTCGTTCCGGTGAGGGTGATTTCGTCCAGCCCGTCGCAGCCATGCACCACATAGGCCCTGCGGCTCCCCAATTCGCGAAGGACCTCACACAAGGTCTCGGTGAGTTCCGGGTCATAGACCCCGATTACCTGGTTTGGAGCCCCGGCCGGATTGGTGAGAGGACCCAGGATATTGAAGACGGTCCGTATCCCGATCTCCTGTCTCGGTCCTATGGCATGCTTCATGGCCCCGTGCAGCAGGGGGGCGAAGAGAAAACCGATGCCGACTTCACGAAGGCAGCGCTCCACCACGGGGATGCCGGCTTGGATATTCACTCCGAGGGCGGCGAAGAGATCCGCGCTCCCGCTCTGGCTGGAGACGGACCGGTTCCCGTGTTTGGCAACCGTGATCCCGGCCCCGGCCACCACAAAGGCGGCCGTAGTGGAGATATTGAAGGTCCGGGCCCCATCACCGCCGGTGCCGCAGGTATCCACCAGGTCCTCGGCTTCCACATGGACCCTGACCACCCGGTCCCTCATGACCTGGGCGCAGGCCGCGATCTCTTCCACGGTCTCTCCCTTGATCCTGAGCGCGGTGATGAAGGAGGCGATCTGCGCCGGCGTGGCCCGGCCGCCCATGATGTCATCCATGGCCCCGTAACACTCTTCCCGGTTCAGGTTCGTGCCAATCACAAGTTTTTTAACGGCATTGACGATCATAAAAAGTCCTTTTTATAATTTCAGGTTCTTCTCCCATTCAGTGGGTAAAAAGGGTTCGAGGATTCAAGAACCTATAGTGATCCAGGGTTCAAGGATTCAAGTGGTTTTTTTGATTTCTGTTACCCTTCAGTTTTTTCTATGATCTTCACTTGGACCCTAAGCCCCTTGACCCCTCGGACCCTTGAGTTTTTAAAAAGCACTTCACTTGACCCCTTGACCCCTCGGCCCCTTGTACCCTTAATTTCTACCCGCATTTTATAATTCAAGGAAATTCTTTAACAGATCATGCCCCACCGTCGTGAGGATCGACTCCGGATGAAACTGAACCCCTTCCATGGGCCAGCGCTTGTGACGGATCCCCATGATCTCCCCGTCTTCGGACTCGGCTGTGATCTCGAACTCCTCGGAAAGCGTTCCCCTCCGGATCACCAGGGAGTGATAACGGGTGGCCGCAAAGGGATTGGGGAGACCGGAGAAGATCGTCTTCCCATCATGCCGGATCTCCGAGGTCTTACCGTGCATCAGCCGTTTGGCGCCGACAATCTCCGCCCCGAAGGCCGCTCCCATGGACTGATGGCCGAGGCAGACGCCCAGGATCGGGAGCCGTCCGGCAAAATGCCGGATGGCCTCCACCGATATCCCGGCTTCTTTGGGTGTGCACGGCCCCGGCGAGATCACGATTCGGCCGGGTTTGAGCTCCTCGATCCCGCCGATGGTGATTTGATCATTCCGGTAGACTACCAGGTCTTCCCCGAGTTCCCCGAAATACTGAACGAGGTTGTAGGTGAACGAATCATAGTTGTCGATCATCAGCAGCATGGCAATCCCTCTTCACACAATCCCCTGCCTGGCGATCTCCATGGCCTTGAGCATCCCTTTGGCCTTGTTGATGGTCTCTTCATATTCGCGTTCAGGGTCCGAGTCGGCCACAATCCCCGCCCCCGCCTGAAGGAAGAGATCCTCTCCCCGGATGATCATGGTGCGGATCGTAATGCAGGTGTCCATATTGCCGGAGAAACCGATGTATCCCACGGCGCCGGCATAAGGACCGCGTCTCACCGGTTCCAGCTCCTCGATGATCTCCATGGCCCGGATCTTCGGAGCGCCGGACACGGTCCCTGCAGGAAAGCAGGCACGGAGCACATCATAGGCATCCTTGCCGGCCTCCAGTTCCCCGGTCACGTCCGAGACGATATGCATGACATGGGAGTATTTTTCAATCACCATGAGTTCCGGAACCTTCACGCTGCCGGCCTTGGAGACGCGTCCCACATCGTTTCTCCCCAGATCCACCAGCATGATATGCTCCGCCCGCTCTTTGGGGTCGGAGAGAAGCTCGGCCATGAGCGCCTGGTCTTCCTCCTCGTCACGCCCTCGAGGCCTGGTGCCCGCAATCGGCCGGACCTCGACCCGGTCTCCTTCCACGCGGACCAGGACCTCAGGCGATGACCCCACGATCCGGATCTCCCCCATGTGGAGATAATACATATAAGGAGAAGGATTGACGGTCCGGAGAACCCGGTAGATGTCAAAGGGATCGTTTATGACCCGGGTCCGGAACCGCTGGGACAGGACCACCTGGATCACGTCTCCGGCCACGATGTATTCCTTGGCGCGCTTCACCGCCTCACAAAACCGGCTTTTTGTAAAACTGGATGCCGGGATTTCAAGATCCACGGCCTTGGGGAGGGAGAGGTTGACGATTTTACAGGGGACATTCAGCCGCTCAATCATCCGGTTGATCCGTTCTTCGGCCTGATGATAGGCCGTCTCAGGGTCCTCTCCGTCATCGAGAAAGACATTGGAAACGATCAGGATCTTCTTTCCCATATTGTCAAAAATCAGGAGGTCGGCCATGACCATCAGGAGCATCTCCGGAAACCCGGAGTCCTCCTTAGGCACATCGGGTATGCGCTCGAAAAACCGAACCATGTCGTATCCGATATACCCCACCGCTCCCCCCAGAAAGCGCGGAAGATCGGGATCATTCACCGGTTTGAACCGTGACATATAGGCCCGGATAAAATCAACCGGATCCTCCCCCCTGCCGCTCTTCAGAGAAACCCCGTCACTCATCACACGGACCTCGTTGTCTTTGGACTCGATGACGGCGGCGGGCCTGCTCCCGAGAAAACTGTAGCGGCCCCATTTCTCTCCTCCCTCCACGCTTTCAAGCAGGAAAGAGAATCCCCCCTGGTCGATCTTCCGAAAGGCCGAGACCGGGGTCTCCATATCCGCCAGGATCTCTTTGTGAACCGGGATCAGGTTCCCCTGTCTGGACTTCCGGATGAATTCTTTCAGTGACGGATAGAGCATGAAAATCCCCACAAATATAGAAGCATGGATTCTTGTAGCATATCCGATATAAAGCTGTCAAGGAGATTGAGCCTGTAACTCTTGTTAAAACAAGGGAAAAATATGACGTGGGATCTGCGCCGACCTTGCATGGGCGGAAGGGAAAAAAAAGAACCCAGCGTTTCCGTGCGGCAACGATGGGTTCTTCTGAACTGAAGTTCGACCAGACAGCGGATAAACCCTAAATACGGTTTAATGATTTAAAATTTATTCTGTCTGTCGAAACTTGTTTGTAATTTACACTATACCCAAGACCATGGATTCTGTCAAGGATACATGGGAATTTGTCCGGCGTCCTGTTTCCCGCTACCTGATCTTTACATTTCGAGACCCAAATAGCGGTTCTAAGGTTTTGAATTGCCCCCCATTCCATACCATAATCTTTTCATTGCAAACAGTTGCTGTAGTCCCCGAATGGATGCGGCTGCTCAGATAGAGCGCGACAGCGGTTCATTCAGTTCTTCTTCTCTTTAACGGTGATTTCTTCCGGCTTTATCCAGACGATCTTCCCGCCACGCCACTCAACGACGGGATTGCCTGCCTTTTTGTGCTCCAAAAGCGCTCGCTGAACAGCTTGTTTCAGAGCCTTATCGATTTCTTTCCCTTCACGAAAAAATTCATCAATCGTTTTCTTTTGTGTTGCTCTCATACCATTTCACCTCCGATTAAACTCCATGTTTTGGGATCATAAACCCTTTCACTTGCATGCGCCCCGCCGTCCGCCACTAATCGTGGCCCGGAACGCGCTGAATAAATATCCTCCGGCAAAGCCGGAGGTATTACGATTGCCGGCCCCTCAAAGGGGCCTGATCGCAATCGGTTAAAAAACACCCTCCCCTCAATCCCCTCCCATCAAGGGAGGGGAAGCCCGCCGGCAGTTCCCTCGCCCTTTGTGGGTGTATAGACCGGGGAGATAGGTAACGAGTGTACGTGCACATGGGTAACACTTTAAACATGAATATCATGAGAAAGCAAGTCAATTTGAGTAATCGTCTGATTACAAAAGATAACATCCACAATGCCGTCAGTATTACCGGACCTCAAACCCACCGGATAACCGGTAAAGGCTTTGCTGATCTTATAGTTGCGTCCTCGGTACGAAATCCATCCTCCCTGTTGCACTTTACGCACATCACATTCAGGCGCATACTCGATCGGAGCAAGTGTTTCCGGGAAACTCCTGGGGCTTGGATAATAACGACTTGCAGGAACAGCCATGCCCAAAGATTCATGAGGACGCTCGTGATTGTATGTGTATCGCCAGGTGTCAAAACGCAATTGGCAACGTTTGTGATCCTCGAAAGACTCATAACGCAGCACTTCGTCCTGAAGCGTACGATGAAACCTTTCATCTTTGCCTTGGGTTTGGGGATGGTATGGCCGAATATGAATCACTCGAATTCCAAGTCTCATCATCCAGACAGTAAGAGGCGTGTAGGGGTGCTCCTTATCCGATCCCCAGGGCGAGCCATTGTCCATAAGCATCCTGTGAGGGAGTCCATAACGGCGAAAAATGGACTCCAGGCAGGCTTGGACCGTTTCTCCCTTTTCATTGACACAGGCCACCAAACCCAGGGAGTAACGAGAGTGGTCATCCAGCACTGTCAAAGGATGACAACGACTTTGACTCAAAAGGGCAAAGTGACCTTTAAAGTCCATCTGCCAAAGTTGGTTCGGAGATTTGTACTCAAAACTCTGGAAAGCTTTGTGTTTGTCCGATTCCTTTGGATCCAGCCGATCGTAGCGGCGAAGAATATTTGTGATTGTGCTCGGCACAGGAACCTCTTGGCATCCCAAAACCGAAAGACGAGTATTAATCTTTCTTCCTCCCCAGGCCGGATGTTGGTCTCGAATCTTCAGAACCTCGTGCTCGATGTCCGGAACCGTTTGCTTAGGACTATGACGAGGTCGACGAGACTGATCACTCAGAGACGACAAGCCGCCCTTATGATAACGGTGCAGCCACTTGTAGCCGGTTTTCGGGCTAATTCCGAAACGTCGGCACAGTTCACGTTTATTTGTATCTGTTTTTGTGGCCAAGAAAACAAATTCCTTTCGCAGAGTCACGGTGTTAACCTCCATCCATGGCATATGATCATCCTCCTTTCGTGGATAATCATCTATACCATAATGTGTTACCCATGTCTCCGCACAGGTGTTACCTATCTCCCCGGTCTATACATTGGGAGAGGGTAAGGGTGAGGGGTAAAGCATTTCGATTAACTGCATACTCCCGGAATTGTCAAACTCTGGGAGTCCCCCGGCAGAGCCGGGGGTTTACCTAAGTGCTAATTATCGTACATCCTCCACGCATCCGCCATCGGTCGGTACAGCCGGAAAAAGTTCTTGATACCCTTGTTATACCGCCTTCTGATGGTTCCCTCAGGCACGTCATGTCCGCCCATGCGGACACGCTCGGCAATGCGGGCAACGGCAAAATCCGCGTTCGGAAGCCAGAGAAATACCAAGTGAAAAATATATCCGTTTTGTTTCAGATTTGCAATCCAGGGCGCGAACGACCTGCTCGCCAGCGTTGTTTCAAAAGCAAAGTCTACCCGTTCGCTTGCGAGATAATGCAGCCGTTCAAGCATGACCCGGCCTGCATGGAACGCTGCACTCTCAGGCTGAAATGCGGAAAGCCCCTGTGCAATTACGTCCGCATTCACGAATTCCGTCACTCCCAGTGTCCCCTTGAGCAACACCGGAGCAGTCGTTGACTTCCCAGCCCCGTTCGGCCCGGCTATAACGATGGCCGCACTTCCATGATAGAGTGTCTGGCCCGAAAGAACACTGTGGATCCTGATAGGGTCCGTCCCTAATTCCCCACTAATTCGTCCCTTCAATTCAAATCTCTTAGCGAAAGAGACGGCATAGAATTAAGTATTGTCCCCGGAATTCGGAACCTCGGCCCTTCCCCCTCAATTTTATGAGACCTCTTAATTACGTATGGTGTCCCCACAATTTTCCCCTGTTTATATTACACATTGCT